>OJGU01000772.1_pt1 | contig 15444 bp, 13 predicted proteins | sample 1594741 | NCBI WGS metagenome assembly OJGU01 (sample SAMN05416841, study PRJEB24817) | seawater metagenome | isolation source: Sea water | place: Canada:Atlantic | collected 2013-07
ACGAGATGTAGAGAGGTCTCGTGGGCTCGGAGATGTGTATAAGAGACAGAAGGAACCTTTAGCGACGAATTCCAACGGGTCACGTTCGATCCCCGCAGTCCACGTGGCGGCATTCTCACCCAGGCAAGCACACTGGCCCTAACCGCCAATCCCACTCGCACGTCACCCGTCATTCGGGGCAAATGGGTGCTGGAACAAATCCTTGGCACGCCACCACCACCTCCGCCACCGAACGTCGAAGAGCTTGAAGAATCCAAAGAAGCCATCGCGTCCGCATCGCTACGCGAACGCTTGGAGACGCACCGCGCCAAAGCGGAATGTGCCACCTGTCACTCCAAAATGGATCCCATTGGGTTTGCCTTTGAAAACTTCGATGCCATTGGAGCCTGGCGTGATCTGGACGGAAATTCCCCCATCGATCCCTCCGGAGAACTCCCCGATGGACGGAGCTTTAGTGGGGCTAAGGATCTCATTAACATTCTCAAAACCGAAGAAACCTTTGTGCGCACCATCACCGAGAAAATGTTGACGTTTGCGCTCGGAAGAGGCTTAGAATACTATGATAAGTGCGCGACGGATGAAATAACGGCGATTTTGATCGAATCTGATCATCAATTTTCAGCCCTCGTGAAAGCAATCGTATTGAGCGAGCCGTTCCAGAAAGTGAGTTTACAAAACGAATCATTATGAACCCGACCCGTTCACTCTCTCGTCGAACCTTCCTTCACGGCCTCGGCACCTCGATGGCCTTGCCCCTGCTTGATGCCATGGCCCCTGTTCGTGGCCTTGCCGCCTCGGGCGCGAGCGATCCAGTTCGCATGGCCTTCATGTTTGTTCCCAACGGAATGCACATGCCAGATTGGACACCCACGCGAGAAGGCTCTCATTTCGAACTCCCCAAGATTCTCAAAACGATGGAACCCATCAAGCGAGACATCACGGTCCTTTCCGGACTCACGAACGACAAGGGCCGAGGCAACGGAGACGGCCCAGGGGATCATGCCCGCTCCGCAGGTGTGTTCTTGACTGGCGTTCAACCATTGAAGAGCGAAGGGGCTGAAATCCGCGCCGGCATTTCAGCTGACCAAGTTGCAGCACAAGCCATCGGTCAGCAAACGAAATTCGCTTCCCTCGAGCTCGGCACGGAAAAAGGACGTCAGTCCGGCAAGTGTGATTCCGGCTACGCCTGCTCCTATTCCAACAACATTTCGTGGCGTGACAGCACCACGCCAATGACGAAAGAAACGAATCCTCGATTAGTCTTCGAGCGTCTCTTTGGCAGTGACAACGAAGCCGAAAAGAGCGAAAGCTCCGCCCGGCGCAAACGCTTTCAAAACAGCATCCTAGATTTCGTCCTCGAGGATGCCAAACGACTGAGCAGCAAGGTCGGCAGCAAAGACCGCGGAAAGCTCGATGAGTACATGAACGCTGTTCGCGAAATCGAATTGCGCCTCGAACGAGCCGAGAAAGACGCAAACGAACGTCCCGAATACCTCGCCGACTATGACAGACCAGAGGGGATTCCCTCATCTTACGAAGATCATATCCGCCTGATGGGTGACATGATGGTTCTCGCGTTTCAAACCGATATGACGCGAGTCGCGACCTTCATGCTCGCCAATGAGGGAAGTAATAAGAGTTACCGGTTTATTGGTGTGAACGAAGGGCATCACTCCCTCTCACACCACGGTAGTGATCCAAAGAAGCTGCGAAAAATTAGTAACATTAACGAGTTTCACGCCAAGCAGGTTTCCTACATCCTGCAGCGCCTCAAATCGATCCCGGAAGGGAACGGAAGTCTGCTAGACAATTGCATGATTGTTTACGGAGCTGGTATTAGCGATGGCAATCGGCACAACAACGAAAATCTGCCCGTCATCATGGCAGGCAAGGCTGGCGGCGCAATCAAACCCGGGCGCCACATTCGCTACAGTTCTGAAACGCCGATGTCGAATCTCTACCTTTCCATGCTCGATCAAATGGGAGTGAAAGAGAATCGGTTCGGCGACAGCACCGGACGTCTTACCGGCTTATTTAGCTAAGCACTCACGGCCACTAGACTGACCGCCGACACGGACCAAACACTTTGGTTCCGCTTCCGGCGTGTCTCGGGTGACTAAACCGGCCCAATCGAATCAACATGATGCAGACCCGAATCTATGGGAGCTTTTTGCTCCTTAGCTCCTTCATTCTTTCTCAGCTGGCATTTGCCCAAAGCACCCCAGAGACCCTCATTGAACAGCTCGAGCAGGGCGATAAACAAGAGCGTCGCGACGCAGCCCTTGCTTTGAGCGAGCTAGGGGCGAAAGCCGGTCCGGCCGTACCAGCGCTGATCCAGGCCCTCGACGATTCGGATACTCAGGTATGGTTCCATTCTGTCACCGCACTCGCCCAGATCGGCCCAGCTGCATTACCGGCAATCCCTACTTTGATTGACGACCTTCGTGGCGGCGGGCGCCGGAGTGTCAACGCGAAATGGTATCGTTCTGCCTACGCTCTCGGCAATATGGGCCCGACCGCCATTCCCGAGTTACAAGAGGCACTCAAGCATTCCGATTCCGGCATTCGCTCAGGCGTAGCCAAGGCATTCGGATGGCTTGGAGAAGAAGCAAGTATCGCAATCCCTACGCTCATCGAGGCCCTAGCGGATGAGAACGCTGTGGTCCGCGAGGAAGTGGCAGCGTCACTCGGCAAAGTGGGACCCTCAGCATTGCCCGCGCTTGCCAGCACCCTCGCCTCAGAGAACCATAACGCACGGTTGGGATGCTTACGTGCCATCAAGTTGATGGGCCCGACGGCAAGCTCACTCACCGAAACACTGGTGTCACTCACGACACGAAGTGAAACTCCTGACCTCCAAGCGGCAGCACTCAATACCCTTAACACCCTTAAGACGGATCTGGAACAACTCTCCCAAATCGCCTGGAAGATGGCCGACCACACGGACGATCAGGTTCGTCATGAAGTCGCAAATATCCTCTTGGATTTGCCAGCCGCACAAACAGTCCCAGCCCTCATCAAACGCCTCGGCTTCACCGATCTTGCCACTAGGCTCTGGGCCGCGGATCTTCTCGGCCGAATGGGCCCTGCGGGCGCTCCCGCGGTTTCGGAGTTGATCACTCAAATCAATCAAAGTAAGCACCCATCACAAGCCAAACAGTTTTCAAAGGCCCTCGCTTCAATCGGGCCCCTAGCGATTGACCCCATTTTCGCTTATCTCAGCTCCGTCGACGATCAAGCGATTGATCCCGATTATTGGGCAGTCAGCAGCCTCGGCAGCTATGGCATTCCCGGGCTAGCCAAACTCAGCAATGGCATTCGGCACGACAACATCGCGGTCCGACTCACGTCCCTATACGCCATCCGCAAGATGGGTGCTAATGGCCGCAATGCCGCTCGGCCCATCGAACGAACCTTGCATGATTCTCACCCCAGAATTCGAGCGGCTAGCCTGCTAAGTCTGATGTCCATCGCCCAGGATCCAAATAAATACACGAAGGACGTCCAGCGCTTGCTCAACGATGAAAACTCCGAGGCAAGGTGGGCTGCGGCACAAGCAACATCCAATCTCTCAAACATTAACCAAGCAATGATCGACCGAATCGGCACGCTCCTGGTTGATCAAGAGTCACGCATTCGCCTGGCAGCGACCCAAGCGTTAGCCAAGATCGGAGATAAGGCAGACTCCCAGGCAGAACGTCTGGCAGCGCTCTTCGTCGACCCAAACAAAGCGGTAAGAATCGCAGCGGTCAAGGCGGTAGGCGAGATCGGAAGCGCTTCTCCGTTAGCAACCTCACAGATCGCTTTTCTGGCTGACCAGACCCAGGGCGAAATGAAATTAGTGGCCATGCAAAGCCTGGGAAAAATCGGAACCCCAAATGAGGAATCGGCGAAAGTGGTCCGCTCAGCAATCAACGACGAAGACGGACTGATTCGTGAAGCAGCCCTAACGGCCTTTAATCGAGTCATTGAAGAAACGAATGAACGCTTCACCGTCAACATGGCGGCCTTGGAAGACGAAATCGTTCCAGTTCGTCTCGTCGCAGCAAGGAACCTGGGGGAACTTCGTGAAGCAGCCATTTCCGCCACGCCAGCCCTAATGGAACTACTCTCGGACCGCGGCAACTATGCCACCTACCTGACTGCGCTGAAAAAAATCCCCACGGACACGGGGCTCTTCCGGGTTTACCAAGAGGGGCTTGAACACAGAAGCTCGGGCGTTCGAGCCTACGCCTGTGAAGCCTTAGGCAAATTGGGAGAGGTAGCGATGCCAGCCGTTCAAGAGCTTGAACGACTGGCTAGAAAAGATCGATCTAACACCGTGAAGTCCCGAGCTCGAAATGCGCTGGAACGTATCACAGGTGAAGATTGGGAAGAATAAGGTCCCTATTTAACCTCTGGAACGGCGACACTCGCAGCACTCGCCAGTGCTTCATCAAGTTTCGCCAAATAGGTGCTTGAATCTTTCTTGAAGTCATCGATACAGCCCTCACAACAAAACTGCACTAAGCGGCCTTCGTGGACAAACTCGACGGGATCTCCCATTGAACCGAGTTTTTCGCCACCGACCAGACAGGTATCCAACGGATAGGAAGCCTTCTGAGCCGCAACATCGACTCCGTCGACAAGCCCAGCAACGGCATCGCCATCCACATCTCCACCTTCTTTGTGATCACTCTCATCACCATCGTGTTCATGTGCGTGCTCGTGATCGTGATCATGCCCACTGTGAGCATGTTCTTCCACCTGACCACATCCGGTCAACCAGGTGATCATCAAACCGCTCACCGCAATGAGTCCCAGGGATTTAAGAATTCTTTCAATCATAATGTTCCTTCTTGAGTTTCGTTCGGCCATACAATCGCGCATAGGAGTCCAAATCAAGGCGAAATATTCCCCTCGCCTGAAGAGAACCAGTCACAAAGCCTTCGGAAACCAGTTGCTAATTATGAGTGAATTTGGCACTAAGAGCTTTCGAGCTATGGGAAATCTTCTATCAAAAGCCTTCGGTTTAGGATTATTGAGCATTGTTGCCGCTCTCACAGCCTCGGCCGCGGAACCAAGTCAAGAGTGGTTCAAATGGCACTTCGCTGGCACACGAGCCGTTAAAGCAACTCCTGCTGCCGTGACCGTCAAAGAGATTTGGCGTCTACCAGAATCAAAGCGATTGGCCAACGCCTTCATCGACGGCCTTGCTCAAGCGGCCGAACGAGAAGCCTTCGGAGCCAAAGCAACCGCCCCTACCGTCCGTCGCCGTATCGCGAAAGAGTTTGTCGAAGAAATCCTCTCCTTCGAGAGTTTCGGATCCATTGGCGGCGTCCCTGGCACCCATCCAAATCTTTCCCTTGGCGTTCGGCTTCCGGTCTCTCGACTCGATGACTGGGATCGCAACATACGTCGTTATCTGGGAACCTTGGGATGGAAACCACCGATCCAAGATCCGAACCGCGATACCCTCGACTGGACGGCTACCCATCAGAACGATGCCCTTCTAGCTCGCTTTACGAAACAAGGGGATTGGGTGCTCTTTTCTATCGGTCCCGATGCCTATTCTCAGCTTCCCGAATGGAACCAGTCCATCAGCGAAGGCACGACACCCCAACTTCCAGAGAAAGCGGCGCTCGAAGTGAGTGGAGAGCTCAGCCCCTTAGCCCAGTGGCTAGCAAACCTTTCCCTGCCCGACCTCCCAAGCTTCAGCACCGTATTCAAACCCGAGGAAACGGGAGTTCGCACCGAAGCCTCCATTGATATCAAACAAGCACTTTCCCACCCCCTCCCAGAATGGGATGTCCCGAAGGAACACATTTTCGATCCCATCGTTAGCTTCAGTGGCGCGCGGGGACTAAGCGCATTCATTAGCAGTCTTCCTGTAAGCAAGAAACTTGTCGCTGAAGGGTTGCCGGATCAATTCTTCTCATGGGCCCGCCCTGCGATCGTCAGCGAAAACGCCATCCCTCTTTTCCCCCTCTATCTAAGTTGGCCCATTCCTAAAGAAGAGATCAGCATTGCGCAATTGACGAAGCGTCTTCCACTGCTCGTTGGGCCTGGAATCATGGAAAGCGGAAGCGCCCGCCTGATTTCCTCACCCGCACGGAATGAGTCCATTATTCAAGTTATGCCAAGCTTCATTCAGCCTTTCGTCAAGGGCGTTACCAATGCCACCCACGGAGCCCGAATCGCAGGACTCTTTCCTCATTCAACCTTGAAAAAAACGGCACCAACCGCCTTGTTCGATCAGCTCAATAGCAAGGAAGGCATTGTTTACTATCAATGGGAGATCACTCAGCAACGGATCGAAACGTATAAGAATCTTTTCCGCTTCATGTCCTTCCTTTTTCAAAAATCACAGAGCAAACCAAATGGCCCTAGCGTCCGATGGCTTTCAGCGATCGAATCTAAAATGGGCAACGCCGTCACCATTGTCACTGCCAATGAGCCCAAGCAGCTCAAGCTCATCCGAAAATCTCATTTCGGCCTAACAGCCTTGGAATTGGCGCTACTGGCTGAGTGGACAGCTTCTGAATCGTTTCCGTGGGTGAACAAAGAACTCTTAGAGCCCTGGGTAATGCGCTCATTCCTTGCAACCCCCACCGCACCCGCGATTCCAAAAAGAAATGTTCAGACTCGGCGTTAACATCGATCACGTCGCAACGGTCCGACAGGCCCGGTACCGCGATGCCGCTCTCGGCGAACCCGATCCCGTACAGGCGGCACTGACCTGCGAAAAGGCAGGATGCTATGGCATCACAGCCCACCTTCGAGAGGATCGCCGGCATATTCAGGATCAAGACATCTGGAAGCTGAAAGAGGCGCTGAGCATCCCCCTCAATTTCGAGATGGCCAACACCACAGAAATGGTCGACATCGCCTCCAAACTACTCCCAGCAGCCGTTTGCCTAGTTCCGGAGAAACGAGAGGAACTCACCACGGAAGGTGGCCTGGACGTCGCGGGCAATCTCGCGAGTATTAGTGAAACGACTCACCGCCTTCAAGATCTTGGCATCGAGGTCAGTCTATTCATTGATCCCGATCCTCGGCAAATTGATGCATCTGCCAAGGCGACCGCTCAGGCCATTGAACTTCACACCGGTGCCTATGCCGAGGCCTTTCCGGGTCCTGACAAGGGAGACAGCGAGATTCAACGGCTCACAAAGGTCGCGACTCAGGGGCATGAATTAGGATTGAAAGTGAACGCCGGACACGGCCTCAACTACGAAAACACCTATCGAACCCACGAGGTACCTCATCTCTCTGAACTCAATATTGGTCACAGTATCGTCAGTCGCTCGATCGCCGTTGGAATGGAGCAAGCCGCCAAAGAGATGCTAAAACTCCTTATTCCTGGGTCATCTTAGGCTAAAACTGCCCATTTCTCATCCCCCGTTGGCACCGGTCTATCCCAGACCATGCCGCATTCATCCCTCCAAGATTGCTCCCGACGACCGCTCCCCCAAGATAGCGACGTCGGGAGAGGTTTCGCTTAAGTATGGGGATACATAAGTGGAGCGATCACTCCGAACCGATTGGCAGATAGCCATGAAAGTTCGTCCTCTTCCGGCGCAACCAACTAAGACAGATCAAATAAGGAGGATCCGGAAATGAAACACCCTAAAACATGTCGATTATGCCTGGCACTGGCCTGCATCACTGTCGTTCAACTCAAGGCTCAGCTCGTTGACGAAAGCCAAATCGGGGCCACGGTTCCACTCGGCGCTATTGTAGAATCACTCGAAGAGCAAGTAGGCGCCGGCCGCGGCGATATCTCAACCCCCCTTTCATCGGTCTACCTCATCAAACGAGATCCGGCACGGGCCGTACGTACCGGCCGCCAATTGTTCCAAAGAAAATTCACCTTTGCCCAAGGCCTTGGTCCCCGGGTGAATCCGCATTCCAACGGTGATATCAGTGCCAATCCGGCCTTTGGTGCTGGTCTGATTGACAGCTGTGCCGGTTGCCATGGACGACCAAAAGGAGCCGCTGGCTTTGGCGGCGTGGTTCCAACCCGCCCCGATAGCCGCGACGCCCCACATCTCTTTGGACTCGGTCTTCAGGAAATGCTAGCCGACGAAATCACGCGAGACCTTTGGGATCAACGAGACCAAGCTATGGACCAAGCCGCTGATTCAGGAGCCAGTGTAACGCAAGCCCTGAGTTCAAAAGGTATTTCCTATGGTGAAATCACCGCCCACAGCGACGGGACCCTTGATACCAGCAAGCTGAGCGGCGTCGATTCCGACCTACGGGTCAAACCCTTCTTCGCCCAGGGAAGCGAGTTCTCCATTCGAAACTTCATTGTTGGCGCCTTCAAAGACGAGATGGGGCTCGAGGTCTTCGATCCGGACATCGCAAGAGCATCAGCAGGTCAAACCGTCACCACACCGTCTGGCCTTATCCTTGATGGAAGCCGGGAAACGTTCAAGGCGCCGCCAGTCTCTTCGCAGACTCAGGACGGCGATGGCGATGGTATCGTCAACGAAGTCGATCCCGCCATCGTTGACTTCCTTGAATTCTATCTTCTGAACTACTTCAAACCCGGACTCGGTAAGCAAACCGACCGAACCAATGATGGGCTTCACCTGGTCAATCAAGTGGGGTGCACCAGCTGCCACGTCAAAGATCTGACCATCGAATCCGACCGCCGCATCGCAGACGTCGAGACGGTCTTCGACCCAGAACGAGGAAAGTTCAATCGACTCTACGCCACCGGAGCAACCCGTTGGATCATGGAAGAAGATGGAGATCCCTATCCTCAGCTATTGCCCGAAGGGAAATCCTTTGTCGTCGAAAACATTTATACCGACTTCAAACGACACGACCTAGGGCCAGCCTTCCATGAACGAAACTACGACGGAACGGTCACCAAGCTCATCATGACCGAACCGCTCTGGGGCGTTGGAACCACGGCACCCTACGGACACGACGGCCGCAGCATCAATCTAGAGGAAGTCATCCTTCGGCACGGAGGAGAAGCCACCGCCTCGCGTGATCAGTTCGTCGCCCTTTCAGACGACGAACAACGAAAGATCATCGAGTATTTGCAGTGCCTGATTCTATTTCCTCCGGACGACACCGCATCAAACCTCAATCCAGGAGACTACGATGCCGATATCCAAAGCCCAGCCGGCCATGGAACCATCAATCTTGGCGCCCTCTTTCAGATCAGCGATCTCGCAAGCCTCCCGAGCAAAGTGAGCCTCCAAGCACTTGGAGAGACCCTTGAACTCAAATGGTTTGGAGCCAAGGGGAATCAATACACGCTGCAGGCATCAAGCGACTTCGAGAACTGGGAATCGATCACGACCACCGGAATCAGCGAGGGCAGCATGATCCGCTTTGAACTACCACAAGAAGGCGACTATCGCTACTTCAGAGTTCAACACTAGTCAGAAGAGAACGGAGCGTCTCTCGGGAGGCAAAAAGGAAGGGCCCAGAAACGGGCTCTGCATCCCGAGAGGCCATCAATTAACCAGCCCTCACACCACCGCACCGAAATTGAGATTTCACAATATCGCTCACTCCACTAAGCTCCCAATGCACCAAGAAAAGATTGATTCTGAAGAAACTCACCTCGTCGCTCAGTGATTAGCATTCCAAAAGATATTCGCCCCTCTTTGGACACCTCGCTGACCTACGTAACCGGTTGGCTAGTCATTGTCACGATTTCAACCGTTCAGATGCAACTAGCCGCGAGTTATTCGTGGTTGGAAGCCCTTAAGGATTCAATCACCAATTGGGGGCCTTGGCTACTCTTGTCACCACTCATCTTCGTCATCGTTCATTTCTATTCGTTCCAAAAAGGACAACGGATGCAAAGCATCCTCATTCATCTCCTTAGTTCGATCATCGCCATATTCTTGACAGCTACCATCTCGAAGGAGGTGTTTGCCCCCCTGTTGAAGACCGAAAGCACTCGACCTCCCCATCTGACTCGAACACCGGACAATTCCGAAAGTCCGCCGCCAAGGGGCCCAAGACGCGGTGGACGAGATCGCGCTCCAGGAGCTGTCTCTTATACACATCTCCGAGCCCACGAGACCTCTCTTCGGCAGCGTCAGATGTGTATAAGAGACAGCACCGGGAGACCGCGAGGCTCCAGGCCACAGCCCTCTTCCAAAGAATGTCAGCAGCACAATTATCGGAGCTCAACAGTGGCTCCCCGTCTATTGGGCTCTTGTTATCCTTCGATGTTTTCTTGTCACCACACGGGGCCTTAGAGAGCGCGAAAAGCAGGCATGGAAACTGGAAGCGCAACTGGTCGAATCACGACTTGATACGCTCAAGCTCCAATTACAGCCTCACTTCCTATTCAATACGCTCAACGCCACAGCAGCGCTCGTTCACAGCAACCCGGATCAAGCCGACGACATGATCTGCCAACTGAGCACTCTCCTTAGGGCGGTGCTCGATGAGAGCGAAACTCAACAGGTGAGTCTCAGTCGAGAACTGGAACTCCTGCGAGCCTACGTCGCGATCGAATCGGTCCGTTTCGGAGAACGTTTGAATTTTCACGAAGAAATTGAGAGTGGTTGTAGCATGGCCTACGTCCCGGTGCTCTTTCTGCAACCCTTAGTCGAAAATTCCGTTCGACACGGAATTGAACCTCTAGATCGCCCCGGCAATATTTGGGTCTCAATAATGCGTCATGGCGAATCACTGAGAATTCTCATCAGTGATGATGGCCAAGGACGCCATGCCGCGTCCCAATCAACCGGATGGGGCATTGGTCTCAAGAACGCCAACGCTCGCCTCGCCGCCCTGCACGCAGAAGACGGATTCGAAATCACAATGGACGATAGACAGGGAGGGGGCACAACCATCACCATCCTTTTTCCATTTACGACACAGCCTTCGGCTCCCAAGGACACCGAATTCTGGGAACGCAATCAATCATGAGTGCCATTAGCGTTATTATCGTCGATGATGAAGCCCTCGGACGGGAACGAATCCGACGCTTCGTGACGGCCTCCGAAGACCTCGAACTCGTGGCAGAATGCCAATGTGGTACCGATGCCGTCGTAGCGATCCAAGAACACACACCCCGGCTCGTATTTCTCGACATTCAAATGCCAGACCTAGATGGCTTTGGAGTCGTCGAGTCCCTAAGCGAATCCATGGAGATCCTGCCAACCATTATATTTGTGACGGCCTACGACCAGCACGCCATCAGGGCTTTTGAAATCAATGCGTTAGACTATCTCTTGAAGCCGGTCCCCGAATCTCGTTTTCAGCGCGCTGTAGATAGAGTCAGGGCGGAACAATCGAATCAAACGGGGCAAGTGTTTCAGGAGCAATTGAAACAACTTCTCGCTGGTCCTGTCATCGACGGCTTCGACTCGTACATTCATCGGATCGAAGTGAAGATCGGTGAACGCATCGACTATGTGCCTGTAGAATCAATCCACTGGTTTGAAGCGGACGGTAACTACTTAGACCTTCACACCAAGAGCAAAACGCACGTCGCTCGAATGACGATGTCGGAACTTGAGGCTGCACTTGATCCGAAGCAATTCATTCGGATCAGTCGCTCCGCCGTCGTCAATTTTGCTGCAGTCGAGAGCATCAAGCTTCTCGGCCGGCGTGATCATGTGATCGTACTAGGCAATGGGACAGAGCTCCCTATCACTCGCGGACTCACCAAGATTCGGCATCGACTCCAATTCCCTTCCTAGAGTTCAGAGCCACTCCCCATCACCTATATATTAACCGCACTCCCATCATCGGAATCGCCATCGAGATTCAGTCGTTCGCGTAATTCTCCCATTTCTTTCATCATCCCCTGGCGAAAGAAAATGACATCGGCTTTGTGGATCAAAAGGTTCGCTCCCATGTCGACGAACCGCACCTGCTCATCCATCGAAAACCAGGCATGAATCCCCGCACCAATGCCCCGTTTTCGAGCTTTCTTAAAGATCGTTTCTGCCGCCTTGAGAAACTTAGGATGGTCATACTGCTCTGGAATCCCAAGACTCGTTGTTAAGTCATGGGGACCGATAAGAACCGCATCAAGGCCTTCGGTTTCTAGAATCTCATCGAGCGCATCAATCGCTGGAACGCTCTCGGTGTTTAGAATCAAGAGATTGCTTCCAGCATTCGTACCGATGTAGTCATCGAGTCCAGAAGGCAGAGGTTGGCCAGACAAGGTATTCTTAAGCCGATCCCCTTTGAGCGGACGAAACTTAGTGGCGCCTCGCAGCGATCGCGCCGTCGCTGCGGTTTCTACATAGGGCGCAATCACACCCGCTGCCCCATCATCCAGAGCGACCGTCGCTTGATTGGGATTCTGATCTGTGATTCGAACGAGCGGAGGCAATCCCAGGGCCGAGTAAGTTCGACACATCCACGACAGTCGTTCCCGATCAATCGCAATATGTTCGGTATCAATGAACACAAAATCGAGTCCACAATCCTTGATGATTTTCGGCCAGAACGGCGAGGTTGAAACAACCAATGTACCAATCACCGTGTCCCCGGCATGAAGCGCGGTCTGAAGTTCTTTCCCTGTCATGATTCCCTATTTTTAACCGTTACTACCTGTCCCGTTCGTCCCGACTCCAAAGCCGCCATCACCGTGGCAGTTATATTCCGTGCCCCTAAGACATCAATCACCGGCGGCAAGCCGCCACCTTCAAGAGCCTGGGCAAATTCTTCCATCAGTAGGTAATTATTCTGATCGGCAATTCGACGATGCTTGAATTCATGCGGCAACTGTCCCCGATGATAAACACTCACTTCGGGGCGGGCCTCCGTGACGACAAGGGCTCCATCCGATCCAACCAGGTGCAGCTTGATCTCACCAATATCCGGATGAGCCGCGGCACCAATCCTCCCGATACAAAGAGAAGCCACCACACCGCCAACCATCTCCAGACTCACTGTAGCCAAATCATCCACATCATTGTCGACGTTCGCCTGGTGAAAATGAGACGCCGTACGAGCATACACCTTCTCAACAAGTTGTCCCGTCAACCTATGGAGATAGCCGAGCGGATAGATGCCCTCGATCTGAAGTTCTCCCATCGCCTCAACACCGACCCCACCATCTGAACCGTCAACATGCGCCTCCAGTTGTCGTTCCAACCAATTGATGGGCGGATCACCAGGCGCTCGGCTTCCTTTTCTTGGCCCTGCATCTTTAGAAAAATAGAAATCACAGTGGATAGACCGCAGTTGTCCAATCTTCCCCGCATCTAACAGGGCCTTAGTCTGGACGAGGGCCGGCAGATAATTGCGGTTCCAGACGAGAGAATGAACACCCGTTGACTGAACCGCCGCGAGCAACAGATCCGCCACTTCCAAATTAAGAGCAAGCGGCTTATCGAGGATGACATTGAGACCGGCATTCGCTGCCCGGACCCCTAATTCACAATGCCGTTCCGCTTCAGAACTAATAACAGCGACCGTCGCTCCAGATTGGGCCAATGCCTGATCGACACCGCGCAAGTAAGGGATCCCAAATTCGTCCGCAAACAGTTGATTCCGGTCATGCACCCAATCCGGCTGTTCGGCATGATCCGCGACCGCCACAAGCTCAAATCTCGGATGCGCTGCAACGGCTCGCGGCAAGTAGTCATGCTTGACGACACTGAGCACAATCGTTCGATGCACCGTTTCATTCGACATACGAACTCGCCCTTCCTTCGATGATACCCACACCACACGGCACTGCTTGACCAGACGCGATTGACCCACGAACCCCAGCGAGAATGTCTTTCGACGAACGTAACTCCGAGAAGAGCCCGATTGGTGATTCTGCAGAATCGAGACCAGTAATAAACGAGTCGAGAACCGCTACGATCGCTGCCTGTTCATTCTGAACTTTGAGTGCTTGAGGATCATTCCCCGCATAGAGCAGAGAAACGTTGCGGTGATCATCAGCATAGGCCGCACCATCATCACCGATAACATGACAGGAATCATACCCTCGCCCCCTAGGCAAGTCCCAGGCGCAATCAATCATGGCCATGCCATTCCCAGAAAATCCGAGATGCAGCTGGATCGTTGCCGATGAAGGTCCTTCCAAGGCAAAAACTGAGACCGGCAGCTCTCCGAAGAACCATCGCGCCAAGTCCACACAAGCAAGAAGATCTTCCTCTCGTTCCGCAGCGGTGACAGGACCCGCCACCCAGCGGTGAAGACGCAAGAGACCGAGCTGTCCCAACTCCCCGGTTCGGCAACTTTGATAAACCGATTGCAGCTCGGGCTCAAAACGTCGTTCGAACCTCACGTGAAGTTTTTCATCCCATTCCTGAAACCCCTCGTCCGTCCCTGCAAGCGTTGCCAGTGAGCCCAGAAAAAGCGCAGCTCGGTCCAGGCGCCTAGCTGGCACCTTATCTATGATCAGCGCATCCGCATCCCCTTCATCCGTCACCCATTCAAGGCCATCGACGGCTCGCCCCGCCTCTCGGCATCGGTCAGCCAATATTGGCACTACGTCAAGAAACATCTTCATTCTGTTATCAACTCAAGCGTGGGCTCGGAGAACATCGCTAGAATAGTATTCAAGCCTTCGTGTTTGGGAGCGGCAATCCTGAACTGAAACCCAACAGATTGCGAGTCTTGCGATTCAGAAAAAACTCCTTAGATTGACGCCTCAACACCATGCAACAGACAGGACTTCCAACCTTTCGAATCGGCATCTTAGGAGCAACCGGTTACATCGGTAGCCCTTACCGTCAAGAGATACGCGAATCGGAAGATGCTGAGATTATCGCCCTCTGTGCCCGACGTCCCGAAATGCTCGCCAAAGCCGCGGCTGAAGACGGAGCCCAACTCGCAAGCAGGGATTGGAGGGAAGTCATCGATCATCCCGACGTCAATCTCGTCATCGTAGCCACTCCTGATGCCCTTCATCACGAAGCCGTCATGGCCTGCGCTGCTGCTGGAAAACATCTCTTCTGTGAAAAGCCTCTTGGAGTGAACGCCGTCGAAGCTCGAGCAATGTATGAGGCCTATGCCGATCAGCCCCACCTCAGCCACTATGTTCCCTTCTGGACGCGCTACGTCGCTGTCTTCGGCGCAGCCCGCGAGCTCGTGAAACGCGGGGAGCTCGGAGACATCAAAGTGGCGTTCTACCGTTGGTACAATCCTCGACCGTCAGCGATGCCATTGACCTGGCGCGACGACCCTAAAGTCTCAGCCGCGGGAAGTATCGCCGATGTTGGCTCCCACGCCTACGATACCGTCCGTTGGATTCTCGGCGAAGACGCCACGCGAGTCCTGGCCCATTCAGACACCATCACGCCTAGCAAGCCTGATCTTGGTGCGATCAACCTCAATGAAGCCTTGGAATGGGGGCAATCGCCGCCGGCGCAGGAATCACAATCAAGAAAAGGTGGCACCCCTGACTACGCCTGCACCTCTTGGGAATTCGATTCCGGGATCGTCGGCTCCCTGGCTGTCTCTTATACACATCTCCGAGCCCACGAGACCTCTCTACATCTCGTA
>OJGU01000773.1_pt1 | contig 15434 bp, 9 predicted proteins | sample 1594741 | NCBI WGS metagenome assembly OJGU01 (sample SAMN05416841, study PRJEB24817) | seawater metagenome | isolation source: Sea water | place: Canada:Atlantic | collected 2013-07
ACGAGATGTAGAGAGGTCTCGTGGGCTCGGAGATGTGTATAAGAGACAGTCGGCGATCAGCACCCGCTGACGCTGCATGGTCCGGTGGGCCCGCTCCCGCTCTCGCACGTGCTCGACCAACGTCACCATGGTTCGAATCGTCTCCGCGTCGGCGTTGACGTCGTCCTGGTCCGCGAGCAGGACGATCCGCTTCGCGAGCAACAAGTCCGCTCGGACGATCAGCTCTTCTTCGTCTTCGGGTCGCTGGCGGTAGACGATGCGCGAGAGTTCGGGCTGCCGCACAAAATCCGGAGGGTCGTCCTGGTTGCCGACCACCAGATACCGGGTGCCCACCACGCCCCGTCGACGCAGGTCCGTGAACCACTGCGCGGACAACAGCGGCGCCTCCGAGGGCACGAGCTTGCGGTAGTACCGCATCAGCTCGTGCAGCAGCCGGCGGGTCGAAGGGCGAATGTTGACGACCACCGTGTGCCCGCGAAGTCCGGGAGGGCGCAGCCTGGTCAGCTCGATCAGCTCATGGACAACGTCGGTGCCAAGGCCGATCAAGAATGACACCAAGAACAAGCCGAACACTGTCAGCAGCAGGCTGATCAGCACCACCGGCAGCGCCTTGGGGTCCGCCATCATGTTGCCGGGGTCTTGGACCTGGCGGAACGACCACCACAACAGCGCTGAGAACGTCTTGTCGGCGTCGGTCACCACGTCGTCCCCGTTGACGTCGACCGGCGCGTCGCTGAGGTAGTACAGCAGCACCGCGCCCGCGAACGAGAGCACACCGACGACGAAGCCCATCAGGACCAACTGCCGCGCCCGCTCTCGACGCGAGAGGATGCCGACCAGGTCGCGGACCAGCGGGGCCCAGTAGCCGAACAGCAGCAGCATCCGGGTCAGGCGAAACACCCGGAGCCACCGGGCCCCCGCCGTGCCTACGGGCAGCGGCAAGAACGAGACCAGCGCCACGCTGTCGACCACCAGCAGCGCGATCGCAGCCCAGCGACGGCGCGCCCCGTGGTACGGCGCGTCCACCCCGTCTTCGTTCGCCGCACCCAACCGATCGACCGGCTCCGCCTGGTGTGGGTTGACGATGACCGTGAAGACCCGCAGACCCACCTCGGTCGCAAACAACGCCAAGAACCACAGGTCGTACTCGTCCGCCTGCTGGGACGGGATCAAGCTCGCGATGATCGCGATCGAGAGCACGAGACGAACCCCGAACTGCTCGAGAAACATCTCCACCCTCGCCGCGAGCGCCCGAAGCTTCGATCGGGGCGGCTGAGGAGCCTCGTCCATGCGCCGGGACTCTACCAGCCCGCGGACGCCGCCTGGCGGACCGTGTTAATGTCCCGGCCGTCACAGAGGCAACGCCATGACGATCAAGACCCGTACCGAGACCGACAGCATGGGCCCCATCGAGGTCCGCAGCGACCGCTACTGGGGCGCCCAGACCGAGCGCTCGCTCCACCACTTCGACATCGGGAACGACACCTTCCCCCGTCCGATGATCCGGGCGTTGGGCATCCTCAAGAAGGCAGCCGCCATGACCAACGGCGAGCTGGGCACGCTGGAGCCCAATCTGGTCGAGCTCATCGTCAAGGCCGCCGACGAAGTGATCGAGGGCAAGCTCGATGAGCACTTCCCGCTGCGCGTATGGCAGACCGGAAGCGGCACCCAGACAAACATGAACTCCAACGAGGTGATCTCGAACCGGGCGATCGAGCTGTCCGGCGGCGAGATGGGGAGCAAGAGCCCCGTGCACCCCAACGACCACGTCAACCGCGGTCAGTCGAGCAACGACACCTTTCCCACCGCCATGCACATCGCGGCGGCGTGGCAGACGGTCCATCACGTGCAGCCGCATGTCAAAGCGCTCCGGGACACGCTCGCCCAGAAGGCGACCGATTTCGCCGACATCACCAAGACCGGCCGAACGCACCTGCAAGATGCGACGCCTGTCACCTTGGGACAAGAAATCTCGGGCTGGGTCGACCAGCTCGACCACGGGATGCGGGCCGTCGACGGTGCGCTGGCGGACGTCTACGAGCTGGCGCTTGGCGGGACCGCCGTCGGGACCGGGCTCAACACGCACAAGGACTACGCCGTCGCATCCGCGCAGCACATCGCGACGCTCACCGCCCTGCCCTTCGTGACCGCCCCCAACAAGTTCGCGGCCCTGGCAGCCCATGACGCGCTCGTTCGGCTGCACGGCACGTACAAGCTGCTCGCGGCGGCGCTCAACAAGATCGCCAACGACGTACGCTGGCTGGCATCCGGGCCCCGATGCGGTATCGGGGAGATCATCATCCCCGCCAACGAGCCCGGCTCGTCGATCATGCCGGGCAAGGTCAACCCGACCCAGTGCGAGGCGATGACGATGGTCTGCGCTCAGGTCATGGGCAACGACGTCGCGGTCAACATTGGCGGCATGAGCGGAAACTTCGAGCTCAACGTCTTCAAGCCGTTGATGATCCACAACGTGCTGCACAGCGCGCTGCTGCTTGGCGATGCCTGCCACAACTTCCGCCGGTTCTGCGCCGAGGGCATCGAGCCCAACCTCGAGCGCATCGAGGCGAACCTCAAGAAGAGTCTGATGCTCGTCACGGCCCTCAACCCGCACATCGGCTACGACAAGTCGGCGAAGATCGCGAAGAAGGCCTACGTCGACGGCACGACGCTCAAGGAAGCCGCGTTGGAGCTCGGCCTGCTGAGCGCGGAGCAGTTCGACCAGTGGGTCGTGCCCCGCGAGATGACAGGGCCCAAGGCCTGAGCGAGCTCGCCCAGCGGTTGCCCGGCGCCATCGAGACGGCGCGGGCACACTTCGAGCAGGAGATCGTCATGCTCGCCCGGGCCCCGCAAGGGTTCGCGGCGGGCTTTGCAGCGGCCCGTGCTCGACTCCTTGCGCCGCTGGGGTCGGCCGAGCACGAAGCGTCGGTCCGAGGCTCGGCCGCGCTGTCGGCTGCCGTTCGCGATGCGCGTGCGGCCGTGGACGCGGCCCTCACCGAGACTCTCGCCGACCCCGCGCTGCTTCGCACACTGGAGCGGGAGCCGCCCAAAGGACCCCAGTGGCTGCAGCTGCGTCGCGACTTCGAAGACGCCGGTGCCCGTCTGGACGTCACCGACCGCCAGCGTCTGCACGCCCTGAACCGCCGGCTTCAGAACGCGAGCCAAGCATTCTCCGACCACGCGGCGAACGGACCCAGCGCGGCCGTGGTCCGGTCTCGGTTGCGCGCTCAGACCAGCGCCGGGCAGCGCGAGCAGACGTGGGCGGCGTTTCACAACCACGCCTCAGCAGCCGCCCACCTGCCCTTGGAGGTCCTGCGGTTGCGACGAGACTGGGCCCGGCTGCTGGGCTTCTCCGACTACGCCGCGTGGGTGGACCGTGACGCGGCCAGTCCCGGCAGTACTGCGGGCTGGCTCGATACGATGGCCGAGGCTGCCCGAGTCCGCGCCAAGACTCAGCCCCTGGCGGAGCCTTGGAACCGCTACGCGACCGTACCGGACACCGCCGGGGTGCCCCTGTCGCTGGACCGTGTCGTCGACGCGCTACAAGCCGTCCTGCACCGGCTCGTTCCCGATGCCCGGCTGCGATTCGATGTCGAACCCCGGCCCGGCAAGCGCAGCGGAGCATGGACCCACGTCCCACCCACGCCCGAAGATCCGGTCACGATCTGCGCCTCGCTTCCGGCCAACATCGACCTCGAGGGCCTCCGCACCCTGCTGCACGAAGTCGGGCACGCCGCCGATGCGCTCGTCTCGCCCACCGCCCTTCGCATCGCACCCAACGCCCTCGAGTTCTCCTCGACGTTGCTCGAGCCCTTCGCCTGGCATGCCCCGACTCTGAGGAAGCTCGCAGGTCGGGACATCGACCAAGAGGCGTTGTCCGAGATCCGGCGCGCTCGACTGGGTCGCCCAGCGCTGCGGCAGCTCGCCCTCGCCCGCGCCGACCGGGCCCTGCACGCGGACTTCAACCCCGACACGGACGGTTCCCCCCTCCCCTGGGTCCGCCGCGTGTACGACCGAGTCGAAGGCGCCCCCCGAGATCCGCGGGATGCGACCGTCGCCACGCACATGCACCTGTTCGCGCATCCACATGGATACGCCGCCCGGTATGCGACCTATCCCTTGGGAGATGCACTCGCGGAGCACCACTGGGCGCATTGCCGGGCGGACCTCACGAGTACGCTCCGCGCGCTGGCGAGCACGCTGTGGACGCCGCAGGGCCGAGGCGATCCCGTCGGGGTGCTTTCTCGGCTCACGGGGGCTCCCGCGAGCCCGGCGGCATTCGTTCGAGCGGCCCTCCCGTGAGCCTCGCATCGCCACAACATTTCGCTTCCTTTTCAAGCACTTACACCTAGAAACCCGGTCCTCGCGCCCGTCCGAGAGGGGACCCGGTTGGCGAAAGGTGCCCGGGTGGCCCACGATCTTCGGGATGCCTCGGGTCGAGCACGGGCCGCTGTCGGGAAACCTTCTTCCCGACTACGACGGCGGCTCTACGGTCAACCTCATGGCCACGCTCATCGGTGCGCGCGGCGGGACATCTCCGCACGTGCCACTGAAGGGTCTGGACCCGGCACCCCTGCGCGAGGTCGACACGCTGCTGTACATGGTCCTCGACGGACTGGGCCTGCACCAGCTGCAGCGTCACCTCGACAACGGGCTCGGCCAACGGTTCTTCGCTCGCCACCCGCACACCCGTCTGACGACCGTGTTCCCAGCGACGACGGCCGCCGCGGTGACGACGTTCGACACCGGCTGCAGCCCCACGGAGCACGCGATCCTCAGTTGGTACCTGCACCTTCCAGATCTTGGCGTGCTCTCGACCGTGCTCCGCACCACGAGCCGGATCGGATCCCCCCTGCTCCCCGAAGGCTTCGACCTTCGCGAGTACTACCAGGTGCCCTCGCACGTGGAGACGATGCAGGTTCACCGCGGCCTGCTGTCCTACGGGGACATACCCGAAGTTCCGTTCGGCCAAGTCGGCACCCGCTGGTCCGACCGACGATCGTACCTCGACCTGCCGGGCATGGTCGACACCGTCGAGGCATTCGCGACGGAGCAGCCCGGAGAAAAGCGTTTCGGCTACGTGTACTGGCCGCGGTACGACGGGCTCTGCCACGAGCATGGCATCGGGCATGACGAGGTGGCCAACCACTTCGAAGAGCTGGATGTTGCGCTGTCGGACCTGGAGTCCCGCCTCGCCGGCCAGAGCGTCGCGATCTGCATTCTGGCCGACCACGGGCTGGTGGACGTCGACGCCGAGCGATGCATCGATGTCTCGACGATCGAAGGATTCATGGACTGCCTCGCCGCCGCGCCGGGCGGAGACCAACGGCAGCTCAACTGCTTCGTCCGCCCTCGCTACGAGAAGCGGTTCCTGGAGCTTGTGCAGCGCGAACTGGGTGATGCGTGCACGTGCATCCCCGGCGAGTTCCTGTTGGAGTCCGGCGCGTTCGGGCCGGGCACGCCCCACCCCGAGCTTCACCGCCGTCTCGGCGACTACGTCCTGCTGTGCAAGGACGGCTACTCGCTGATTCACACCCCGCCGGGCTTGGAGCCCATGGTGATGCCAGGAAGTCACGGCGGTATGTCTCAGCCCGAAATCGAAATCCCGCTGTTCGTCCTTCGCCCATGAAGCCTCGTCCCCGAATCGGTGTCTCCTGCAACTTCATGCACGCGGACCCCGACCGCGCGCTGTTTCGCGGCAAGGCGCTCCAATACGTTGAAGCCCGCATGGCCAAGGCGGTTTGGCGCGCGGGAGGACACCCCATCATTCTGGTCGAGCTGGACGACCCGGCCGCGATCGAAGCCCAAGCGTCCGACCTCGACGGCTTGCTCCTGACCGGCGGCGCTGACGTCTCGCCGACCAGCTACGGTGAGACCCCCATGCAGCCCGAGTGGTCGGGCGACGCGATTCGCGATGCCTACGAGATCGACCTGATCCGCCGGGCTGAGGCCATCGGCACGCCTGTGCTCGGCATCTGCCGCGGGATTCAAGTCATCACCGCGGCCTTCGAGGGCACGCTGTGGCAAGACATCAACACCCAGATCGAGGGCACGTTGGTCCACCGCGACTGGCACCGCTACGACCAGCTCGGGCATGACGTCGCGGTCACCGAGGGGAGCTGGGTCTCCACGGTCTACGGCGGCGTGACGACGCTTGGCGTCAACAGCATTCACCACCAGTCGATCAAGGAACCGCCCAAAGGATTCAAGGTCACCGCGGTGGCGCCCGACGGTGTGCTCGAGGCCGTCGAGCTGATCGACGACAACCGGTTCGTCGTCGGCGTGCAATGGCACCCGGAGTGGCTCGAGGCCGACCGCGTCGCCACGGACCCTGACGCCCAGGGCTGGGCCGACGGTGGGCCCATCTTCAGCGCCTTCGTCGAACACTGCGTGCGCTGAGCGTCCAAGCGAAACCTAGAACCGCAGCGTCGCGCCTTGCCAGCGCGCCTGGCTGCGTCGGCGGCTCCGATTGCGCTCGACGAGCATGAGGGCCACCCCGGTCGAGGCCAGCGCAACTCCAGCCACCGCGACCGCGAGCCCCGCCACCGAGACGGTCCCGCTCCGATCCGCGTTTCCTTCGAGCAAGACCGGCTCGGCGATGGCGAGGCCGGCACCCAATCCGAGCGCGAGGCCGCCCACGCCGGTCAGAACGATGCCGGTGCCGCCCATCGGTCCGACGCTCCAGACTGGCTCCGCGCTCTCGGGCACGGCCACGACGACCGGTGCCGGCACGACCGCGGGCTCGGCGGGGTTCGGCTCTTCCTTGGGCTGCAGCCGAGCGGCCAGACGCGTGATGGCGACGTCGAGCTGGTCGGTGAGTTCGGCTTCACTGCAGAGCCGACACTCCGCCGCACCGCGGGTCCCCTCGACCAGCTCGCCGTCGCGCGTCACGGTGTACGCATAGCGGTATCCGACCGCGTCGGGCAGCGTGTCGAGTCGGATCGAGATGAGTGCATCGCTTGGATCGTTCGCCGGGAGAACGTCGGCGTCGCGAAGGACCCGCTCACCCCGGGTCGTCAGACGTGCCCCAACCGCAGGCCCAGCCTCCCCGAGCGCACTGGCGTCGACATCCAGAGAGGCACGGGCCGGAGCACCGGCGGTGAGCGAGGCCAGCAGGAGGGCGGCTACTTGAGTCGACATGCGGCGACGGTCCGTTTCACGTTCGGGTCCTTGGAGTGCTCTCCGGCCTTCACACACTCGGCGCTCTTGCCGAGCTGGAATGCCGCCTCGACAAACACCCGCGTCCGGTCTCGCTGGTGTCCTTTCCAACATCGCTTGGGCTTCGATAGCTTGTAGGCGGTGAGGTGGTTCGCCCGCTTGTCTGCACTCAGAGCCTCGGCCCTCGCCTCGATGCATGCGCGGGTCTGTGCCGGCGCGGGATTCCGCGGTGCGGGTTTCGGGTCGGGGTCGACCACGGGCTCAGGTTCGACAACAGGCTCAGGCTCGACCGCAGGCTCGACCGCAGGCTCGGGCTCGACCACGGGCTCGGGTTCAGGCTCGACTCCAGGCTGAGGCTCGGCCGCCGGGGCCCGGGCGTTCTCGGCCGTGGACGCAACGGGCTGCGGCGTCTGGCCGAGGTCGGAGCTGGGACTGGACGACGCCGCAGCAACGGGTTCCTCGCTCCTCGCGCGGGCGACTGACAGCTGCCACGCGCTGAGCCCCACCCCAACGACGGCGAGCATGGCCGCGGCCGCGACCCAAAGCCGGCGCCGCCTTGCCGCTGGTACCGATGCCGAGACCGACGGCTTGGACGGACGCACGACCATGTCCACCTCGGTCGTGGTCGCGGTGGGTAGCGACGCTCCGCTGCGCAGCGACGACCCGATGCTCTGCAGCGCTTGGGCCACATCGTCCGCGCTCTTGGGGCGTCGCTGTGGATCGACTTCGATGCACGCGTGACACAGCTGCACCAGCGCGGCAGGCAACCCCTCCACGCGCTCGGCCAACGGCGGCGGTGGCTCGGTCGCCTTTCGCGTCAGCACCTCGACCATGTTCTCCGAGATGAACGGAGGGTCGCCGCACAACGCCTCGTAGATCATCACGCCGAGCGCGTACACGTCGAACCGGGGCGTGGGGTCGTGCCCCTTGGCCTGCTCGGGTGCCATGTACTCGGGTGTGCCCACGCAGTGACCCGGACGGGTCAGCCGTTGCTCCTCCGCGCTGCGGACCGCACTGGCCGAGATGCCAAAGTCCAACACCTTGACGCGGTGCCCATCGCCTTCGGGAACGAGCATCACGTTGTCCGGCTTGAGGTCGCGGTGCACGATGCCGACGTGGTGTGCGGCGCCAATTGCATCGGCGACGGCCCCCATCACCTCGCAGGTGCGCAGGGGTGACAACGGGCCGACCTCGCAGATCTCCTCGTACAGCGAACGGCCGGTCAGGTACTCCATCGCCATGTACAGGCGACCGTCGTCGAGCCGCCCCGCGTCGTAGACCTCGACGATGTTCGGGTGGTTGGCCGCATTGGCTGCACGCGCCTCTTCTTTGAAGCGACGAGCGACGACTTCATGCCGACTCCAGTCATGGGTCAGGACCTTGACCGCAACCTGTCGCCCAACCCCGATGTGTTCCGCGAGGTAGACCACTCCCATCCCCCCGCGGCCCAAGGTGCGCTCGACCCGGTAGCGCTCGGCCAGCTCGGTACCGGGCGGAATCTTCTCAGCGTACGTCGGCGGCACCAGGTCGCGGGTGGACCGGGTGCCGCGACGGAACTCCGCGGTTCTCGGAGCGTGCTCGAGCAGGGCGGTGTATGCAGCGTGGTCCTTCTCCCGAGCCTCGCCGAACAGCCCCAACATGAACGCCGCGACCGTCTCCTGCGTGGTGTCCGGGGCGTTGGTCGCAAGCCACCGGGTGAGCGCTTGCAGAAACGCCTGCGCCGTCTCGTAGCGGCCATTCCGGTCGTTGCTCAGCGCACGGTGAACGATCGAATCGAGGTCGTCGTCGACTCGTTTGGACAGCGCACTGGGCCGGGCAGCTTTCCAATCCGCGACGGCCTGCGTGTCGATGCCCGCTCCGCGTAGCGGGCGTCCGGTGATCAACTCCCACAGGACGACGCCGCAGCTGTAGACATCAGCGCGCCCGTCGAGTTCCTCACTGAGCGCCTGCTCCGGCGCCATGTAGCCGACCTTGCCGAACACCACGCCCGGAACGGTCATCGATGCCTTCATCGCCGACGTCGCGAGACCAAAGTCCGCCAGACGCACGGCGCCCGCCCAATCGATCAGGATGTTCGACGGGGAGATGTCGCGGTGAACCAGCGCGAGTCCGGGGAACGTGTGCGCGTAGTGCAGGCCACGAAGGATCTCGCGCAACATGTGCACGGCGATCGGGATCGGGAACGCCTTGCCCCGCTCGGCGCAGCGGTCCCAGACATCGGCGAGATCGCGGCCCTCGATCAGCTCCATCAGGATGTAGAGCTGGTCGTCGACGTCACCGGCCTCGCGGACGTCCACGATGTTGTTGTGGTGAAGGCGCACCACGACCTTCGCCTCATCCTCGAACCGTCCCCGGTAGTCCATGTCTGGGACTCCGGCCCGCAGGAGCTTCACCGCGGCCAGGCGAGCGAGCGGACCGTCACCGACCGTGGCCACGTAGACACTCGCCATGCCCCCCTCGCCGAGGCGGGCCAGCAAGGTCAGTTTCCCAAGCCGCCGAGGCGGATCGAGCCGCTGCAGCGACTCCATCACCATGGCGCGAACGCTACCACGGACGACGTCGAAACGAGTATGCTTGCGGCCGTCGTCCGCCCCCGCGTTTCCACGCGGGCCTCGCACCTGAACGAACCGACATGACGGACTCGGCAAACACGGGCTCGACCGACGCCAGCGGAAAGACCGCACCGGGCGTCCTGTACTTCGACCCGAACCCCACCACGGCTCGGTTGGCCACCGCGGGCCTGCGCCTCGCGGGCTACCTGGTCTACACGGCCGGCAACAAGACGGAAGCCGTCGAGCACTGTCAGGCGCACGGGCCCGGCGGCAGCGGCACCATCGACGTGTTGCTGCTGGACACCGCGAGCTCTCCCGCGCTCTCGGCGTCGGTGCTCAAAGCCCTGATCCAAGTGCCAGGTGCATCCGAACTTCCCGGGGTGCTGCTGGTCAGTCGCGCCAACCCAACCCCGTTCCCCGGGTCCGAAGGTCTGCCGTCTCTGAGACGTCCGTTCACGACCCCGGCGCTGCTCAAGTCCCTGCGCGAGGCGGTCGAGGCCACGCCGCCGCCGGCCGCCGAGATCGCCCAGCGGACGGGCGATGAAGCGATCACCCGGCTCGACGAGACGCTTCGGCAACACCTCCCCGAACTCGCGCTCACCGGAGATCAACTCCGGGCCCTGCAGTCCTCGCTCGTCGCGCTCGCGCAGCTACCGACTCCAGAGCCCGGCGTCTCCCTCACGGCACATCTCGACAACACTCGGCTCGAGTCGCTGCTCGCCATGCTCGAAGACGAGGCCGCGCGAGGCGTTCTCGAACTCAAGCACGAGGGCGCCCAATGCCGACTGCATCTGGACCGCGGGCGCGTCCGCATGGCTGAGATCACGGGCACGGCGGACGAGGACCTCCGGCTGGGTCGCTTTGTGGTCGAGGCTGGTTTTCTGTCGGACGAGACCCTGGAGAGCGTCGCGACGTCGCCCAACCCGCAGGGGAAGCTGCTGGGAGAGAGGTTGCTCGAAGAGGGGCACCTGCGCCGTGGCGAGCTCGCGCGCGTGCTCATCAACCAGGCGATCGAGATCGTCTGTCATGTCAGCGGCTGGTCCTCGGGGCGTGCGTCCTTTGCCGTCCTCGACGAACTCCACCCCCTGGCCAAGGCCGCCGCAGGAAGAGCCGAGCTGCGGATCTCCGACGCCCTGCTCGAGGCCCTGCGCCGCGAAGCAAGCCGGGCGGAGATGGGCCCGCACATGCCTCACGTGGACGAGGTCTACGTCCGGAACGACCCCGAGGTGGCACGCGTCGGCCGCAACGGCTTCGCACGCGAAGAGCTGGGGATTCTCGAGAACCTCAACGGCCGCAACAGCGTCAAGGATGTGGCCCGCAAGACGCGAACCGGCACGTTTGCGGTGGCGTCCATCTTGTACCGGCTCGGCCGCGCGCGGCTGGTTCACCGTCGACGCGCGCCGATCACAACCGGGCCTAACTAGTCCGGGCTCAGCCCCCTGCTCTTCCGAGCCCCTGCTCTTCCGAGGATGTTTCATGGCCAACGCTTCGACCCACGTCGTCATCGCCGAGCCCGACGCCGCGACCCGAGAGCAACTCGCGACCCTGGTGACCGAGGTCAGTGCCTCGCTCGGCGTCGAAGTCAAGATTCACCAGGTCAGCACCGGGACCTCGGCGTTCGCCGCCTGTAGCGAGCACAAGCCGCAGCTGCTGATCTCCGAGGTCATGCTGGAGGGCCTCAGCGGTCTGACCCTGCTGCGTCGGCTCGCCGTCGAATCCAAGGCGAAGACCGCCGTCGTGTTTGTGACCGACTTCTCTCGCGACCACGACCGCTACTGGGGCTTGCGAAACGGAGCCGTGGCATACCTGGCCAAGCCGTTCGATGAGAACGCGCTGCGCTCCAAGATCCACCGGGTGCTCACCGACGGCCCCGAAGCCGTCGCCGATTCACCCGCACGCATCTGAGCGGCTTGCTCGAGCTGGGCGCGCGAACACGAGCACGCGTTGGTCTTCGACTCGGCTTCCCGGCGTGCGATCCACGCAGCCACCTCCGATCGCCCCGCCTTCACGGTCTCGGATCGGCGCTCGCGCCCGGCTGCTGAACGAACCGCGCTCGGCCACCCGCCCCGTCCAGCTCGACCCACATCTCGTCGCCCGAGGTCCCGAACTCGAGCCGGATGATGTAGGCCTCGAAGATGAGGTACGACTGCCCTCCGGCCGGATACATCTCCACGACGATCTGGTCGCCGAAGCTCGCGAGGAGGGTGTCCCCGTCCCGGCTGAACGAGATCTGCTTCACCGGAACCCGGGCGTCGGGGACGGCGTTGTACGTGCCCGCGATGGCGTCGAATGCCGAGGCGTCCAGCGGGGCGAGGGCAACCTCCTGGTGCTCGTGCGCGGGCCAGCCGTACACATGAGCCACGGCGTTGATGACCTCTGCCGCGAGCACGCCACCGGTGTCGGAGTTCGCCATCACGACGACGCCGGAGCCTCTGCGGACATCCATCACCATCTCCCCGCGGTATCCAGCGTTGGCCCCGCCGTGACCAAAGCGCATGTCGCCGGTCCGGGGAGCGACCATGAAGCCGAGGCCCACGTGGCCAGCCACCGCCCCGGGCACCCCCATCATGCCGGGGCACTGCCGACCCAGCGCATCCTCGGCCATGGCCTGGCCCACCAGTGATCCGCGCTTCCCCTCGTAGGCGCGATGGACCTCGATGAGGAACGTGGCGAGATCACTGGGGCGCGTCCACAGGCCCGCCGCCGCCATCTCGGGATACGTGTGCCAGCGCCCCTCGACGATGCGACCGTCGACACGATGCCCCACCGCCGCGTTCGCGTGGAAGCGCTTGGGCAGCGGCTGCTCGAAGGTGCTCCGTCGCATCCCCGCCGGCCGTAGCACCTGTTGCGAGACGACCTTCGGGAAGGGCTTGCCCGTCACGTCGATCAACAACTGCTGGAGCACTGTCGTGCCCCCGCCGGAGTAACGGAATCCTTCGCCCGGCCGCTTGTCGACGCGAACCGGAGGGCTGTTGGCCGGCGGCTCCCCGTCGAGGATCTGCGCGGCGGTCGGGAGTGCAGCCCCCTCGGCGTAGCCCGCGAATCCATGCACGGTGAAGCCGGCGCAATGGCTCGCGATGTCGCGGATCGTGACCGGCCGCTCCTTGGTGTGCTCGTTGTCGGGCACCGACCACGTCTTCAGGTACTGGTCGACGTCCGTGTCGAGATCGATCGTGCCCGCCTCGGCCAGCCGCAGCGCCGCGAGCACCGACACCGGCTTGCTCATCGAGGCCGCCTGGAACATGGTGTTGGCGTCCACGCGCCCGGGCTCGCCCGCCCGGCGAACGCCATACCCCATCGCCCAGTCGATCCGTCCCTCGTGGATCACCGCGATGCTCACGCCCGGCACGCTCAGCTCGGCCATGCGCGCGCTCAGAGCCCGGGGCGCGGGCTTCCCGTTGGGACGAAAGGAGGGCATCAGGTTGGCCTCGACCAGCGCTCGCCTCGCCTCGGCATCACCGACCAACGGCTCGCCTCCGATCGCACGCGTCACCAGGGGCACCCCGATCGGTCGCTCAATCTCGAGCGCCGCCTCGGTCGCGGCCGCGGTCTGGAACTGCACGACGCGGTCCTCCTGGGTCGGGTCCAGATCGACCTCGAGCCATAGGAGGTGCGCGTCTGAATCGGGTCCATCGAACCCGATCACGCCCACGACCTGCGCCTCGGTCTGCTCGACGATGCGACAGATGGTGATCGGCGTCCCCTGACCCAGCCCCGAGCCGAGGATCTCGACCTGCTCCTCGAGCGGCCAGCGCAGCAGCATCTCCTCGGTGGCGGTGTCCCGATCGAAGGCGATGATCGCGTCGCGCGTGGGCGCGCCGAGCAGCTCCACCACGGCGCGGAACCTACGGGAGCCCACGTCCTCGGGAAGCTCCGCCGCCGTGCAGGGAGACGGGTCGGTCTCCTCCTGCGCGGTCTGGGCCGGGGCAGACGGGTCGGTCGTCGCGGGGCTCTGGGGCCGAGGCTCCGGGCGACACGACACGGCACCCAGGCCGGCGGCCGAGACCAACGCTGCAGCGCGGATCCACGGTATCGCCACTGAGAGCTTCGGTCTCGCCGTGCCATTCACGGCTTCGATTGTCCGGGACGGCGCGCACGGAATCCACCCTGGAGCGGAGACGGTACTGACGGCAATGATGGTGGCCGTCGTCGCCGCTGCGTCGTAGTGAGCGCTACCGGTCGGCTTCGACCACGAGCGTGTTCGCTGTCTGATCGCCGAGTCGCTGCCAGTGCTGGTGCATGGCGACGAGCGCAATTCCCACGAGGTAGTTGAACATCCCGTCGACGATCGCGAGCAGGTTTCTCGTGAAGGCTGGGCCGACTCCGCAGGGGTTGAGGGACATGTCGACGACCTTGATGCCGACGAGCTTCTTTCCAACCGAGAAGCCGAGCTTGCCCTCCATGACGCACAAGACTACGAAGGCGGGCAGGCTCAGGACGAATGCGAGAACGGCGATGCCTGAGTCATCGATCCCGCCGTCGAGTGCCCTGGGCATGATGACCGCGAGCGGGAGCGCGGCGACGATGGCGGTGTCGACAGCCCGGGCAATGCCACGCCGCGTCAACGAGGCGTAGCGAGCGACGCGGTCGCCCACGCGGTACTCGGTCACGCGATGGGCCTGCATTCGGCCGGAGAGAATGAGTGCGAGGAGCCCGGTCAGCACGAACGGGGCCAGCTGCGAGGCAACGATGAGGCCGATGGTCTCCTCCATGATCGTCGAGCCCGAGTGTTCGTGGCTCGCGACGACCGAGTCGTCGTCGAACTGCTTCACCGACAGACCGTCGAGTACCAAGTCGGTGATGACCGCAAAACGACCATCGGACAGCGACACGGCGCCAACGTCGGACGCCCCGTCGACCGATTCCGAGAAGAAGCTCCGCCATCCCGCGCTCTCTCGCCAAGCCACGAGTCTCGTCGTCTCCTCGCGGTAGTCCAGCTGCAGCACGACGGGGGCATTGCCCTGCGCCACTACGGTCCAGTCGTCCGCGACGATTTCGGTCGCCTCCCAGGGGGACAGTCCGCCGGCCGTGAGCGCGGCGTGACTGATCGGCTCGTCGTAGCCGGACACGAACACGTGGATCTCAGACCCAACCGCAACCGCCCGGATTTCGTCGACATCGACCGGGGTCTCGGTGCTCGCGGTCCATGCGACGTTCCACTGCGCGCCATCCCAGGTTCGCAGGTCCACCGTGTCCATGTCGTCGGCATAGCTGTGCTCGACGGTGACGACGGCGGGTCGGCCGTCGTGGACGAGTGCCCAGTGCTTGTAGGGGATCCCGTCTTCGAGCTCGATGACGCTGGGTGCAGCGTCACGCACCGTCGTGACCCGGTCCGTCTCGACCATGTAGATCGCACCATCGGCGGCCACCAGCTTCGGCTCCGAGAAGTCGGACCCGACCTCCGCGACGACTTCCGGGGCCGCGTCGCGATCGAGCGGCACGCGGACGAGCGAGCGCGGGGTGTCGGCGTCGGTGTCGTCACCGTTCACGAGCGCCTTCGCCGTGTAGTAGACGTAGCCATCGTGCAGGGCGGGCGCGCCGAAGTCCGGATTCGGGCTCGTGAACACCCCGAAGATCGCGCTGATCACGGCCCAGCCGATGAGCACCACCGGGACGATGAGTTGAAGCAGCCCGATCAGGATGACGCCCGTCAACACGGCTCGCTTGACGGAGCGCTTGGAGTCGGGCGACTGGAAGCCGGGTGATGCTGGGGGCGGGTACATG
>OJGU01000775.1_pt1 | contig 15422 bp, 18 predicted proteins | sample 1594741 | NCBI WGS metagenome assembly OJGU01 (sample SAMN05416841, study PRJEB24817) | seawater metagenome | isolation source: Sea water | place: Canada:Atlantic | collected 2013-07
TAGAGAGGTCTCGTGGGCTCGGAGATGTGTATAAGAGACAGGTATTGAACGGGTCAAAAAGGGCGATCAGCTCGCAAACAGCCTCCGCGAGTGTCGCAACTTGTTTCCTGGTTCGGTGATTGAAATGATCTCGGTTGCCGAAGAAAGCGGTCGCCTCGACAAGGAGCTCATCCGCCTGGCCGACGTCACCGAGAAAGAACTCGATCAAGAACTCAAGACCGCAGTCGCCCTAATGGAACCCGCGATGCTCTTCATGATCGCGGGATTTATCGGCACCATCTTTGTCGGCATGGTCATGCCCATCTTCACGATTCAAGACTACATTAAGTAAATCGAAACTGACAGATAGCCAATGAAAGTAAAAAGACTCCAAACAAGCGCCCGAAACCGACGTCGCCAGCAAGGCTTCACTCTCGTGGAAATGCTTCTCGTTCTGGTGATTCTCGCAGCGCTGGCTGCGGTGGTTGTTCCTAAATTCGCCGGACGTTCGAAACAAGCCAAGGTCACTGCCGCCCAAAGCCAGATCTCCAATCTTGAGATTGCCCTCGACTCATTTGAAGTCGACAACGGCTACTATCCCAAAGGAGGCGCTGGGCTAGAAGATCTTATCGGTCAACCTAGCAATGCTCCAGACTGGCGCGGGCCGTATATCAAGAAGGGAATTCCCGTCGACCCTTGGGGGAATGCCTACATCTACGAATATCCAGGTCGCCGCAACGAAGGGGGCTACGATCTCAGTTCCAATGGTCCTGACGGCCGAGCCGGAGGTGACGATGACATTACCAACTGGACTCAGTAGAATCAGGCACCGTAAGGCATTCACGCTGATCGAACTCATCGTCGTGATGGGGCTTCTAGCGGCGATCTTAGGTGTGGCAGCGCCCACGCTCTCAGGATTCTTTGGCGGACGGGCACTCAAAGAAGAAACCCGCCGCCTATTGGCCCTAACCCAGCACGGAAGCAATCAAGCGATCAACGAAGGAGTCCCCATGGTCATGTGGATCGAGGAAGAGGCTGGCGAATACGGGCTTCGCCCAGATACCGGCTATCCGACAAATCGATACAACACCTTTCACTACAAACTCCACGACAATCTTTCATTCAAAATTGATACCACCGAACTCAGTGCACTGAGCCTCAATACGGGTGGCACACCATCGATCTTCTTTCTTCCGGATGGATCGATCTCGGAGTCCAGTCTCTATAGCGTCATGATCAAAGATCGGCGCCAAGGAGAAGCACGCATTGCCCAAAGCTACAGCCGACTCGACTATGAAGTTCGCAGCGAAAAAGATGACCCCTTGGTCCAAACGCGCCCATAAAAGGCGGCAAGCGTCCGCCTTTACGTTCGTCGAAGTTCTGGCAGCGATGCTTTTCATGGCTATCGTCATCCCTGCCGCCGTGCATGGCATTACCCTCGCCAACCGAGCCGGCGTGATCGCTGAGCGAAAAACAAAGGCCGCCCAATTGGCCGACAGCTATCTCACCGAACTCGTCGTCACAGAGCAATGGCAGAGCATGACACCCACAGGCACCTTTCCCGGAGTCCACAACGCCTACCAATGGCGATTGAACCAGCGGAATTGGGAGATCGACTCGATGATCTATCTCGAGCTCGAAGTGCTTTTCACCGTTCAAGGACGAGAGCATGTGATCCGAACCAGCACCCTCGTGGAGGAACCTGAGGCATGAATCTAGGACGCATCCAACCATCGAAGACGCATGCCAGCGCATTCACACTCATAGAAGTGCTGTTTGCGACGATGGCATTCGCGATTGTGTTGGCGGCGATCAATACCGTTTTTTACGGGGCCCTACGTCTGCGCGAGCGTGCCGATGCGAAGCACCGACTCATCGCGCCCCAATTCCAAGCACTCGAACGCATCAAACAAGACCTTCGCTCCACCTTCTATAGCGAAGACTTTCGAGCCGATCGGTTCTGGTGCGAACCTAGTACCGGGCTCAGCGCCGCGGCGGACCAACTCCAATTCTTCTGCAATACCGGCGCCACAAGCGAAACCACACCCTGGCCGGACGTTCAGCAGATTGAATACTATCTCGCCCCGACCTTGGACCCAAGAAAGAGCCCTGACACCCTCGACCTGGTCCGGGCGGTCACACGAAATTTCCTGATCACAACCGTCGACCTCCCTGTTGAACAGCGCCTGGCATCTGGGGTCACCGGTTTTCAGCTTTCCTTCTATGATGGTGAAATCTGGCAAGACACCTGGGATTCAGAAATCCAAGACCCCGTTCTACCAAAGGCGGTTCAAATCTATCTCGAATTTGCCCCCACCAATCGCAGCCAACAACTCCCCCCCTCCTTAACTCAAATGGTAGCAATCCTGGCCGAGCCCAGACTTTCCGAGGCCGGTGAGGACGAAGAAGCAGAAGCAGAGGAAGGACGCGAGGAAGAATCCGGGGAACCGGCGGGCAACAACGGCACAAACGGAGGCAACCAAGGAAACGCTGGAAACACTGGCGGCAACGCGGGCGGTAGCGCCGGAGCAGGCGGAGGGAGGAACTAGCATGAATCTCTCCAGCCGTTCAAAATCGCACCAACGGGGCTCCGTTCTGATCATCGTGCTCTGGATTTCCCTCGGCCTGGTGACCATCGCTCTTCTCTTCGGCCATTCGATGATGCTCGAGTTTCGAGCAGCTGAGAATCGAGCTGCTGGCTGGCAGGCTGAACAAGCCATCGAAGCCGGACTGCGCTACGCAACCTACTTGATCAAGAATCTAGAAGACCCGGGTTCGATTCCCCTCCTTGAGGACTATCAATCCGGGCCCGTTGCGGTTGGCGAGGCGTACTTCTGGTTCATCGGAAGAGCCAATAGCTACCTAAGCAACGTGACTCCCTTCTTCGGAATTCAAGACGAGGCCGCAAAACTGAATCTCAACACCGCAACCGTCGAGATGCTCGAATTACTCCCCTTCATGACGCCCCAGTTTGCCGCAGCAATCGTGGATTGGAGAGACGAAGATGATGAGCCTACAGAAAACGGCGCTGAATCAGACACTTATCTCCAATTGACTCCAGCCTACGAAGCCAAGAATGCCCCCTTCGATTCGATCGATGAACTGCACATGATCTTTGGCGCCGAGCCAGAACTCCTCTACGGAGAAGATATCAACCGGAATGGCATCCTTGATTTGAACGAGAATGACGGCGACATCACCTATCCCCCCGACAATCAAGACGGTCGACTCGATCCCGGCATCTTAGAATACGTCACCGTCTTCACCGCAAATCCCGACACGGAAGCCGAGGGGGCGCAATCGATTGATCTTAACGACGATGAAGACGATCAACTCGAAACGCTGCTCGAAGAGACCTTTGGCGCAGAACGAGCCGACGAGGTCAGCACCCCGGGAGGCAATACGACTTACGATAGTGTGCTTGAGTACTACAACGCCTCAGGAATGACAGCGGAAGAATTCGCTCAAATCGAGGGCCGCCTTACGGTTTCTAACGACGAGATTCCCGGAGGCTTGATCAACGTGAACACGGCCAGCGAGGCCGTTCTCGCCTGTGTTCCAGGAATTGGTCTTGAGAACGCGGCCGCTGTGGTTGCCCAACGCCAATCGAACGAGCCCGGCACGGCCACCATCACTTGGATCAGCGAGATTCTCGATGACGATGCCGTCAATGAGGCGTCCCCTTATCTGACCGGTACCACATCACACTACCTCATCGACCTTGCTGCCGTGGGACGAGGTGGCAAAGGCTATCGACGCACTCAGTTCGTCCTTGAAACCGGGGGCGAATCACCAAGGATCATCGCCCGCAAGAATCTGCCCCGAATTGGCTGGGCACTCGGCGAGCAAACCCGGGTGCAGCTGGCCGAACTTAAACAGAACCCCCTTCGAAGATTTTGAATCCGTTTAAACCAAAACCTATCCAGTCCCTGCTTGGACTATCGTTGCACGGCCGGCAATTAACGGCGGTCGTTGCCCATGTCGAGGGGACGAATGTCAAGACGGGCAACTTGGTCACCACCCTGCTCTCTCTCGATCCACTGACGAATGACGTCGAGCTGGTGGCTCAAGAGATTCGAACCTTTCTTGATCAACATGAGATCAGAGAAACTCGTTGCCTGCTTTGTCTTCCGTCAAATCTGGCCCTTGCAACCTCGATTGATCTCCCTGAGTTGTCTGACGATGACCGCCAAAGCTACCTCGATCTCCAAGCAGAGAGCGAATTCCCTTTCGGTGTTGATGACCTGAGTATCGCCTCGGTACCCTACCAATCACCAACTGCCTCACAGCATGCGACCCTTGCAGCAACGCCGAAGAATCACGTGGCACGATTCGAATCCATTCTACTGAAGGCAAGACTCCGCCCCCTCAGCGTGACTCTCGGCATGGCCTCGGAACGAGGCGAGCAATCACAATCCGACAGCACCCCTCAACTCGTGCTGGATCTCTATCCAGACCACGTCGATCTCAGCGTTCGCTGCGACGGAGGGTTTGCTGCCTTGCGATCTCTCGATGAGGTGTTCGAGTCGGAGAAGGAGATCCCGTCCCTAGACAACGAACTCCTGAGACGCGAGATCAAGATCACCCTGGGACCACTCACTGGTTCCATCCGAAAACAACTCACAAACGCCATTATCTGTGTCCAAGACGCACTCCCCCAAACACTGAGTGACGCCTTGGAAAAGGATCTCGCCGGACTCGGTTTTCAAACCAAGGTCGTCACAGGCAAGCATTCCGCTCTGACGAAAACCGTCGAAGCCTTTTTGAAGCATCAGGCTTCAGCGCTTGAGTTTCTCCCCCCCAAACAAAGTCAGTTCCAAGCCTTCGCTGACAAGGTTTCATCACGGGGCAACGCATGGGCCGGGGGCTCCGTCGGGACGATTGTCGTCCTCACCGCGATTGTCTTCTACATACAGGGTTATCGCCTTAGCTCGCTTGAGGCAGAATGGGACGGGATGGCGGATAAGGTCACCGAACTCGAGACCTTACAAAACAAGATCCGCCAGTTTCGCCCCTGGTACAGTCGCTCTGCACAAAGCCTACAAATAGCCAAGAAACTCTCCGAAGCCTTTCCCCGTGAAGGTTCCATTTGGGTAAAGTCCTTTGAGATTAAGGAGAACAACAAGATTTTTTGCTCCGGTTCGGCTAATAACAACCAAGCACTCCTTGACGTCATGGATCAACTTCGCGCCATGGAAGACATCAACGATGTCACCTTGCAACAAGTACGGGGCGAATCACCCGTACAATTCGCTTTCAACTTTGAATGGAAACCCGGAGGAAACCAATGAACCCCCAAAACCGTGAACGGCTGCTTTTGATCGTTGCCTTGAGTGCTGTTGGCATCCTCGCGGCCGATAAGCTCGTCATCGGCCCGCTCGCATCGCTTTGGAAAGAGCGTTCGACCCGTATCACTGAACTAGAGCAGTCGATTGGACGGGGAACCAGTCTCTTGGATCGGGAAACGACGATCACCCGCCGCTGGGATGACATGCAACGAAGTGCCCTTTCTAAGAACGCCTCAAGCGCTGAAGAGGCCGTAATCAAGGCGGCCGATGACTGGGGCAATGAGAGTGGCATTACCTTCACCTCTTTCAAACCCCAATGGATCGCTTACGACGAGGGATACCAAACCTACGATTGCCGAGCGAATGCCACCGGCGACCTAGAATCGATTGCCCGATTCATCTTCGAGCTCGAAACCGATACCCTTCCGATCCGAGCCGAGGAAATCGAAGTCACGTCTCGGGACGATTCAGGGGACAACCTAACCCTCGCACTCAGGTTCAGCGGACTACAATTTAAGGAAACCAAGCGATGATTAGCCCTTTCCCCAATTCAACCCGGCGACGGATTCAGCAATCCGCTTGGATGATTCTGATCGTCCTTCAATCAGTCGCTTCCCTTACTGGAGCCGAGAGCGAGCAAGCAACCTCTAAAGAACCCGTCCGGAACAGCATCGATTTCGAGAGTTTCTCGTTCATTCTCGACAACAATATCTTCGACTCAAACCGTCAAGATCGAGAGCGACTAGAAGCTGAACGCCGACGCAATCAGCAGCGCTCGATCCCCGTCGAACGATTCGCCCTGGTCGGAACCATGCACAACGAAGGAGAAGCATTCGCATTCTTTGCCGGCACGGAAAGGGACTATCAATCCGTTCTGGAAATCGACCAAAGCATTGCTGGATACACGGTCAAAGAAATTAGCAAGGAGATCGTCACCTTGGAGAAAGAAGGTGAGCAGATCGAATTTAGAATTGGAATGGAAATGACCCGAACTGGGGACGAGCCATGGAAACTGATTGAAAACTCCAGCGGAAACTGGGGGCAATCGAGCGGGCGCAGCCGGTCTGCAAGGTCCACGTCCACCAGTAGCCCCTCGGCCACTACCAGCAACCCACTTAGTGGGAGCAAGAGCGATATTCTAAAGAAGATGATGGAACGCCGTAAGCAACAGATGACAAAATGAAGACCACCTCCCATTGCCAAAAACCTATCGTTCCTATCCTAATCCTGATCCTAGGACTAGCGACGGGCAAACTCAGTGCTCAGAACACTTCGAACGACGACGGAACGCTGAAATTCAATTTCCGCGGCGCGCCCATTGAGACTGTTCTCGACTACTTGAGCGAAGCAGCCGGATTTATCATCGTTCTCGAGACGGATGTGACCGGGGAAATTAATGCCTGGAGCAACAACCCAATCACCACCGATGAGGCGGTCGATCTTCTCGACACCTTGCTCGCAGACAAGGGCTTCGCCGCCGTTCGCAATGGCAGGATTTTGAAAATCGTGTCTCAGGATGACGCCCAGCGCTATAACCTCCCGGTCAAGAAAGGTTCCGATCCTGAAGGCATCCCCAAGACTGATCAAATGGTCACCCAGATTATTCCGGTTCGCTATGCTGATGCGACCCAGCTCATCGAAGACCTTCAACCTCTCCTTCCAGATGAAGCGACCTTAACAGCAAATCAAAGCAGCAATGCACTCGTGCTAACGGATCGACAGGCTAGCATCCATCGAATCGCCGAAATCATCACCGCGCTCGACACGTCGATCTCTAGTATTTCGACGATCAGAGTCTTTCCTCTTGAATACGCAGACGCCAAAGAACTTGCCGAGGTCGTGAAAGAAATTTTCGAACAGCCGAGCAACACCAGTAGCCGGAGTTCGCGAAGTTCCTCTTCATCCGTTCGATCTGCCATTTTCTCCCGCTTCGCGGGGGGAGGAGATCGTGGGGGAAGCTCCCGCGGCGGAGATCGTGGAGGTTCCCGAGGAGGCGGTCGCTCTTCGACAGGAAATAGCGAAGCTCGGCAAGCGGCCTCACACGTCGTTGCTGTGGCCGACGAGCGAACCAATTCCTTGGTGGTTTCAGCTCCCGACGAGTTCATTCCTACCATTGAGGAGGTCGTGAATAAGATCGACCGCAACGTCGATGACGTGACCGAAATCGCCGTATTCCATCTAGAACACGCTGACGCCCAAGAAACCGCTCAGATTCTAACAGACCTCTTCAGCGATCAAGATGAGCAGAACCAAGCTTCTGTCCGCTTTGGTGGTGGTCGCGGAGGATTCTTCGGTGGATCGACGCGAGGTGGCGGTCGTGGAGGCGGTGGCGGTCAAGACACCAGCCAACGACTACAACAACAACAGACCGTCGTAGCCGTCGCGGACCCACGGACGAATTCCGTCATCGTCAGTGCCTCCGCTGGTCTCATGTCAGAAATCGGTCAAATGGTTGGCAAGCTCGATTCAGATAATTCTCGCAAACAGAAAGTGTATGTCTATTCGCTCGAACATGCCGATGCTGACAATGTTGCCGAAATTCTCAGGGGGATGTTTGAAGATCGACTCAGTGGTGCTTCCCGCTCGGCGACCCGTCAGAACACTCAGCAGAACAATCCCTTGAACAATCGAACCGTCAATGCGCAGAGCATCCGCGGCAATGCGGGACAATAAGCGACGCACTCAAGTTTAAATTTTTCCCATCATGATACGCCAACAAGAACAGTTCGCTGCTATGACTACCGCGAAGCACCGAATACAGGCCATGACGAGCATCGCTCTCTTGGCGACATCTCTCATCGTGCCCAAAGCCCTCGGTCAGGGGTTCGGAGGGGGCCTAGGAGGTGGAACAACCGGTGCCAACGGCCAACGTCAATACTTCAACAACACGATGCTGGGTGATGCCATTATCGAAATCGATCCCGAGACCCGATCGCTCATCGTTATTACCGATGAAGAAACGAGCGTTCATATCGACAAGGTTATCAAGCAACTCGACCGGCCGAAGCCTCAGGTACTGATCAAAGTGGTCTTCGTCGAAGTGACCCACCGAGATGACTTGGACGTCGGCATCGAAGGATCCGTCAACTACACTCAAAACGGTGGTTCAGCCTCCACCGTCATCGAGACCCTTTTCGGCTCAGCCACGCAAACACAAGGCGGTTTCTACCGGCTCTTGGACAACGACTTCTCGATCACCGCACGGGCAATGGCAGAGGCCGGCAACTTCGAGGTTCTCTCCCGCCCATCGATCCTCGCTCGGAACAACCAAGAAGCGATTATCACTGTAGGTCAGGAAGTCCCCTTCATTCGAAATACCCAGATCAGCAATACAGGACAGCAGATCAATACAGTGGAATACGAAGACGTTGGCATCATCCTCCGCGTCACTCCATTTATCACCTCCGACGGACTCGTTGAGATGATCGTTGCTCCGGAGATCTCCACGATCACCGACCAAACCATCCCGATCTCTGATAGTGTCAATGCCCCGGTATTTGCAAAACGATCGGCGGAAACGGTGGTCGTCACCGGCGATGGCAAGACCGTCGTGATTGGCGGACTCATGGAACGCAACAAGACCGAATCCATTCGTAAGGTCCCCCTCCTCGGAGACATCCCCGTTCTTGGCTGGGCCTTCCGGCGGAAGATAAAAGAAGACACCAAGACAGAGCTGCTGATCTTTCTAACGCCTTATGTGGTCAATCAACCCGATGAACTTCAGCGACTCACCCGAGAGGAAACCGATAAGACCGAATTGACACCAAACGTCCTCCCAGGGGAACCTTTGAGCAAATACATCGACAATGCCGATGACGTTATGGATTCAACTCGTCGAACTGTCGAACCGAAAAAAGGGAAGCGGAAGTAGCCGAAACGAATTATCAGACTGGACACTAGCGCAAATCACGTTGAAGTTTAGGCTTCAACGTGATTTCGCGTTCTAGCGCGAACGAAGCCACCACCATCCAACGCAATGAATCGGTTCCATCCTCGATACGCCTATGCGATTCTGCTGGCGCTTTGGGCTCTGATCTTGGCATGGCAAGCGTTCGAGCACCAACGCGTCGTCGCATCGGCGAGACAGTCCCTCATTGATCGAGCGGTCGATATTTCCACATCTGTCGGAGTCGTGATTCGTTCGCAGCGACGATTCCTTGGCATCGTGACCCAGGATCGACTTGAATCGGCACTCTCAGAGCTGGTTCGATCTGAAGATCTCACCGGGGTCACCCTGCTCAACGCTCAGGGCGAAGTGGTTGCTTCCTCCGGCCTGCCCCCGCACGCCGATTTCTCGGGTATTGATGCCGAAGGGCAAATCTGGTCAGACGACTCGGTTTCAGTCATCAACTTTGTCGATCTCGGGCAAGTGTCACCCGATGAAGGAGAAGAACAACGCCCGACGATTGTAGTTTCTGATTCTGAAGTTCAACAGAGCTTTCGCAATATTCGCACACGACGCAACGCACGGGACTCTAGTGATCTCGCAGATAATGCGCCTAGAAGAGAACAGTCAAAGGGAGACAGCATCGAGCCCCCTACCTCGGAAGGAGAAACCAACCGCATCCGACGCGGACGCAACGGCCGGCGCCCTTTCATTGATCCGGATCGATTTCAAGAGCTTTTGAAGACTCAAAGTCTACATCGTTTTGCCCTAGTACTCCCGACCGATTCGATCCGTCAAACCGTGCAAACGGACCAATGGTTCCGAGTCGCAATCGGAACACTTGCGTTTCTCCTCTTGGGCGGCTCCGCGGTCACCTGGCAAAGTATCGCCCGCTCATCACAACTGCAACTTCGTTTGGTTCGAGCCAAGGAACTCAATGAGTATCTGCAAGAAATGAACCTCGCTGCTGCCGGCCTGGCCCATGAAACCCGCAACCCACTCAATTTGATCCGTGGCATGGCGCAGATGATTTCTAAAACACCAAGCACCAGCCAGGAAGTTCAGGAACGGAGTCAGCAGATCACTCAGGAAGTCGATCGCGTCACGGACCAACTGAATGATTTTATCAACTACTCAAAACCTCGAGAAACCCGCATGACCCCGGTGGACTTGGAGATCATTTGCCGTGACGTCATGCGAACCCTCGCACCTGATATCGAGGACAAGTCGATCCATTGGAAAATCATTGGGCCCTCCCTCACCGTCGATGCCGACGAACAGATGCTACGACAAGTCCTGTTCAACCTTCTCATCAACGCCGCCCAAGCGGTCGGACAAGAGGGTTCGATCCGAATCCGCTTTGGCCGCGATAGAACAGACAGCGTACATCTAGAAATTGAGGACGACGGCCCCGGCATCGCGACGGAGATTCAGCCCGAAATTTTCAAACCCTATTTCACCTCACACGAACGCGGCACCGGCCTTGGCCTGGCGATTGTACATCAAATCGTACTCGCCCATGACTGGGACATCGCCTATCTCTCTGGAAATCCAACGGGGGCAAGATTTCGAATCAGTCGACTTGTCCTCTCGAACCACTAGGAACCATGCCTTCTCCAAATCGCGCGACTGATACCAGAGAGATTCTTATCGTCGATGACGATCCCGGACAACGCAGCCTTCTCACCACCTTCCTCACCGGACAGGGATTTCATCCGACCACCGTGACATCGGGAGAGGAAGCCCTTGATGAACTCAAGAAGGGTTCCTACAAAATGATGATCTCGGATGTGCGTATGCCGGGCATGACCGGTTTAGAAACGCTTCGGCACGCGCGGGCATTTCTTCCCGATCTCCCCATACTCCTCGTCACCGCCTATGCTGATGTCAAAGACGCCGTCGGAGCGATGAGAGACGGAGCGCTGAACTACCTTGAAAAACCGATCGACCTCGATGAGCTGCTTGAATCCGTAGCCCAAGTACTAAAGCGAGCCACCGTCTCGGTCTCCGAAGAGAAGCGACTAGACCTCCCGCCCCATCTGATCGCAGCAAGCAGTAGCGCTCAACAGATCTACCGTGACGCATTGCTCGTCGCCCCGTCGGAAAGCCGCGTGGTGATTGTCGGAGAAAGTGGGGTCGGCAAAGCTACGATTGCCAGACTCATTCACGATTCAAGTCCCCGAAACGGGAACTCAACAAAGACGCTTAACTGCTCCACGCCCCTTTCGGAATCCATTGATTCACTTCTATTCGGATCCGAACATGCCACCGGACTGTTCATGGAAATGAGCGAAAGCACCCTCGTCTTGGAAGATATCGGAGAACTCCCCCTCTCTAGTCAGGCCAAGTTACTTCAAGTCATTCAAACAGGCATTTTCCGCCCAGAAGAGAGCAACAGCGACCACCACACCACAGCCCGGATAATTGCTACTAGCAAGACCGATCTCACAACGAAAGTACAAGCCGGAGACTTTCGTGATGATCTCTACTTCCGCTTGAATGTCATGGAACTAGTCATTCCCCCACTCCGCGAACGCCGCGAGGACATCGTCCCGCTGGCCACATCCTTCATCAAAGAATTCGCGCAAGGCCATGCCCGCTTTGCTGCAACCGTCCTCCCATGTATTGAGAACTATCCATGGCCGGGCAATATTCGAGAGCTCCGCAATGCGATGGAACGGGCGACACTCATGGCGCATGGAGGTTTGATTCTTCCCAAACATTTGCCCGCAAAGATTCAGGCGGCAGGCACGGACGATGAAAGTGGTGAGGCGAGTCAAACCCGCAAAATGGCTGACGTGGAACGCGAGACAATTCTACAAGCACTGCGCAACAATCGAAACAATCGTTCAGTAACAGCCCGAGAGCTGGGAATCAGTCGCCGCGCCCTCACTTATAAACTTCAACGATACCGAGAGGATGGCTACCTAAGCGAGTCCTAGCTCCTACCCTCATCGTTCCGCCCAAGAAAGGCAGAAGCAGTCATCAGAAGGAGAACGAAGGATCGGGTGAACGATCGACGTTTGACGATTCAAACAATGATGGGACGAGCCATCGAGCAATATTGCCCCAATCAGGGCTTTCATCTAAGCTTTACAGAGCACCACGATGAGCGAACTGAAGCTAAGCAAGATCTTTGTTGAACGCCCCAGGCCAATCCTGACTGACATCCCGGGTTCTATTGCGGCGCAGTTCGAATCCCTTTCCATCGACCTAAAGCCAGGGGCGAGTGTTGCCATTGCGGTCGGAAGCCGCGGCATCGCTAACCTGAGTACGATTGTGCGGGCGGTTTGTGATCAACTCCAAGCGAAGAGATATTCCCCTTTCATCGTTCCCGCTATGGGAAGCCACGGCGGCGCAACGGCCGACGGACAAAGTGGAGTCCTGGAGGCCTACGGCATCACCGAAGCCGACATGAACTGCCCGATTCGCTCCTCCATGGATGTTGTCGAACTCAATTCAAGTGGCCTCGTGAATGCCGCCTACATGGACGCAAACGCGTTTCAAGCCGATGGAATCGTCGTCATCAACCGAATCAAGCCTCATACCGATTTTCATGGCCCCTACGAGAGCGGGCTAGCCAAAATGATCGTCATTGGACTCGGGAAAGAACGACAGGCCTACGAAATGCATCGCCATGGAGTCTACGGACTCAAAGAGCTGGTCCCCAAGACAGCAGCCCACATTATCAAACAGGGGAAAATCACGCTCGGTGTGGGCATTGTCGAGAACGCCTATGATGAAACCGCAAAGGTAGAAGTGATTCTCGGGCATCAAATCCAGGAACGAGAGAAGCTCCTCATCAAAGAAGCCCACAAGAACCTTCCCCGCCTACCCGTCTCAGAAATCGATATCCTTGCCGTTGACAAGCTTGGAAAAGACATTAGTGGAACCGGCCTTGACACGAATGTCATTGGCCGCATTCGAATCCCGACCGAGACCGAGCCCACCCACCCGGATATCAAAGCGATCTACGTCAGCGATTTAACCCCTGCCTCCCACGGAAACGCCACAGGAATGGGATTGGCAGACGTTATAACCGAACAATTCCGTTCCCGAATTGACTACGAGACCACCTATACGAACATTGTCACCAGTGGATTCCTTGAGCGAGCCAAGCAACCGATCGTTGCTGCGAGCGATCAAGCTGCCTTCGAACTATGCCATCGCTCAGTCGGTCCCATTGCGCTCGAAGATTTGCGAGTCATTCGTATTCAGGACACCTTGCAGGTCAACGAGCTCTACGTTTCGGCCGCGATCCTGGAAGAACTTCAAACCTCCCCCGATGTTTCGGTCACAGCCTCAGCGGCGCGAGCCTTTGACGACGGAGGCAAATCGACCCCTTTTTGACTCCTTGAACACGGAAAGGAAGACCAATCCTTCCATTCCCACAGAATCAAACGTGCGGCAAATAAATAATTCGTTGCACTTTGCCGGACGAGGACTAACTTTATTTCATGTCGCAGGCGCCGAAAAAAAGAAAACAGTCCGCAAAAGCCATGATGTTGGGCGTGGGGCTCGATTCCGATGGGCACAAGAGAATAACGACCGGTGAAAATTTCGCCTTGGTCGGAGGCAGTGAAGAAACTCACGACGTCATGGTGGAAAAAACCATCAAAATCAATGAGAAGCTCTCCGCGAAAGGCAAACGACTCGAAGACGTCTCGAAGGACGAATTCAATGACATTGCCCACTCGGTAGGGCTTCACCGCGATTGCCCAGAGAATAACTAGCAGTTAGATGCAGCGCATGGAGGTCATCAGGGCTCAAATCACCCCGGTCGGACACCCCTACAAAGCATGAGCGAGTCGCCCTATTGGTTTCTGGCTCTTTTCGCCCTCGCGGCGTTTGGCTTTGCAGTCATGCCACTGTGCCTTGCGCGACTCTGGGCGATCAGCTTTTCGCCTCAAAAACCAGGCCCTGACAAAAATGCCACCTACGAATGTGGCCTGCAGGCAAAAGGAGATGCCTGGGTCCAATTCAAGGCAGAGTACTATCTCTACGGAATCATTTTCCTCGTTTTCGATGTCGAGGCGATTTTTCTACTCCCTTTTGCCGTCGCCTTCAGTGAGCTCCCCTTTGCGGCATTCCTTGCGATACTGCTCTTTGTTTTCCTCATCGTCGAAGGCTTGGCCTGGGCATGGGCTAAGGGAATCTTGAACTGGCGCTAAAAGACATGAGTGACACTCCAAACGACGGCCTCAGAGGCGAGCTCAGTAAGCACGGAGTGTTTACTACGACTCTCGAAGGCATTCACAACTGGGGACGACGCAATTCTGTCTGGCCGCTCCAGTTCGGCCTCGCCTGTTGCGCGATTGAAATGATCGCGACTTCCATGGCCCGATACGATTTGGCCCGCTTTGGAGCCGAGGTCTTTCGACCGTCCCCTCGTCAAGCGGACTTGATGATTGTAGCCGGAACGGTCACCAAGAAAATGGCTCCGCAAGTGGTTCGCCTCTACAACCAGATGCCCGAGCCCAAGTATGTGATCGCCATGGGGGCCTGCGCCATTTCGGGTGGCCCCTTCAAACAGGGCTACAACGTGCTCAAAGGCATTGATCGCTATCTTCCCGTGGACGTCCACATTCCCGGCTGTCCGCCACGACCCGAAGCACTGATTCATGCCTTCATGACCTTGCAACGTCAGATTGACGCCCAGTCCCTGAAGGGCGAGGATCGACCTCGTCATCTACGAGCCGAGGCTGATTCAGAATTTCCCGTCCCTACGTTTGGCCCGAAGGATCTCAGTCCCTCAAGTAATCCCAACACTTGGGTTCCGCCCAAGGTCTCGAGGAAAGGATGAGCGATCTGGAATCCATTCTGACGAAGTTACAGACCGCCTTCCCGAAGGCTTCACTCAGTATTCTCCCGAACGATAGCCCGTCGAATCAATCCAGTCTTCTTATCGCTCCAGAGGATCTCCTTGCGATCGCCGCATGGCTGAAGGATCAGCCAGATCAGGCTTACGATTACCTTTCAAACGCGACTGGAATCGATCGCCTTGATGAGGTGGTCAAAGAAAAGATCAAGTCGAAAGAACTGGTCGACGGTGAGGAAGTTGAAAAAGAAGAGACCGTCGAGCGCAGCATCCCCGGCTATCTCGAGGTAGTTTATCATCTCTACTCTGTCAGTCTGCGACACGGACCGCTTATCCTTCGGGTTCGGACCAAGAACCGCACCGATCAGGTCTCGCTCCCTTCTCTCACCCCACTCTGGCGGCTGTCTCTTATACACATCTGACGCTGCCGACGAGCGATCTAGTGTAGATC
>OJGU01000777.1_pt1 | contig 15409 bp, 14 predicted proteins | sample 1594741 | NCBI WGS metagenome assembly OJGU01 (sample SAMN05416841, study PRJEB24817) | seawater metagenome | isolation source: Sea water | place: Canada:Atlantic | collected 2013-07
CTACACTAGATCGCTCGTCGGCAGCGTCAGATGTGTATAAGAGACAGCACCAGGGAGCCCGCGTCTGGCTGCTCGCACTCCAGGACGTCCTTGGACGTGTCGCAGGGCGGGTCGAAGGCATAGTGCGTCATCCCGCCCGCTGTGGCTCCGAGCGCGAGCCCGACCCCCCCCAGCACACCGCCGACGATCACCCGGCGGTGGTCGGCATTTTCAGACTCCGCCGTGTCCGAGCCATCATGTTCGGCGGGCGTCGGCGGCTCCTGTGCCGCCGCGAGGGACGGGCACAGGGCAACGGCAAGAACGGTCGAGACGGCGAACGAGGATCGGGGCTTCACGATCGACGGTGTTCCGAACCGGCGCCGATTCGATTGCCCTTTCTTCGTTTTTTCTCATGCCCACGTTCTCCGGGCCGCTCAGCACCCGATGCGGACCAGCGCGATCAGCGGGCCGTCGGGCGTGGGTGCTTCCTTGGTCGGGACCGGAAGCTCGACCTCGGCCTCGAGCATCCACATCGTGTCGCCCTCTTCGTTGCACAGCGTCTGCTGGACCCGCCACAGCCGCGGCTGCTCCTCCTCGATGTGAGTGAGGTGCGTCATGCGAGCGCGGTGGTCGAACACGATGGCACCGATTTCCTCCAAGCACGGCGCCAGCGCAGCTTCGAATCGGTCGTCGTCCCACGCCGGCTCGGTCGCACGGGAGGCGATCGCTGCCTCTTCAAAGTCCTTGGAGGCGAGGGCTTTGACGACCGCCTGCATCTCGGCCCGGATCCTCGCGTTGAACGACCGCGGGTCGGCGGCGGGATCGGGCGGTGGAAGCTCGATCTCGGGCACGTCCTCGTATTCGACGGGACGACCGGCAGCCATGGCTTCCCACTCCCGAACGAGCGAGGAGTCGGCGCGCGCCAACGTGGCGCGCAGGTAGGCGATGACATCCTCGAGGCGGTCATCGCGATAGACGTCGGGTACGGTCTGAACCAACGCCTTGTAGGCCTGGGAGAGGTAGCGCAGCAACACGCCTTCGCTGCGGCCCAATCCATACTGCTTGGTGTAGTCGTTGAAGCTGGCGAACCGCTCCACCATGTCGCGTGCGATGGACTTGGGGCGGACGTTCTCCCCGCGCATCCACGGGTGATGGGTACGGAAGTTCTCGTAGACGCCGTAGATGAACTCGGCGCACGGCTTGGGGAAGTCGACCTTGTCCAGCGCCTCCATGCGCTCCTCGTACTCGACGCCGTCGGCCTTCAGCCGTCCGACCAGCTCGGTCTTGGCGGTCTCGACCTGACGCTTGAGCACGGCCGTCGGGTTCTCGAGGATGGACTCGACCAGCGAGACCACATCGAGCGCGTAGGAGTCTTGGTCCGGGTCGAGGGCTTCGAGCGCCTGCAGCAGGAACAGCGACAGGGTGTGGTGCAACGAGAACTCGCGCTGCAGTCCCTCGGCCACCCGAACCGCGCGGCGTCCTTGCACGGCGCCATCGAGGACCTCGACCACGCCGGCGGCGCGCAGGTCCTTGAACAGCTGAGCGCCTGCCCTTCGGTGCCGCTTGCGTCGGCCCTCACGCTCATACGAACGCCCCAGGATCTCGACGATGCGGCCGTAGCCACCATGCAGTGCGCTGGCATCGATCTCGCGCTTCATGACCGAGAGCAACAGACCGTGGCTCATCTGCATCTGTGAGCTGAGCGCCTCGGGCTCGCTCTCCCGCAGCTTCTCCATCGTCTTCTCGTCCCACGGCACGTACCCGCGATCGGGCGGCTTCTTGCGCGTGAACTTCTTCTTCTTGGCCATCGCGGCCTTGATCTCGGCCTTCTTGTTTTCGACGACGTGCTCGGGCGCCTGCACCACCACGCTGCCCGCATCGTCGAAGCCCTTGCGACCCGCGCGGCCTCCGATCTGCTTGAAGTCTCGGACCGACAAGATGCGGACCTTTTCGCCGTCGTATTTGCACAGCTTGGTGAACACCACCGTGCGGATCGGGACGTTGACCCCCACGCCGAGCGTGTCGGTCCCCGAGATGAGCTTGAGGTGCCCCTTCTGCGCCAGCCGTTCGACCAACGTGCGGTACTTGGGAAGCAACCCGGCGTGGTGCACTCCAATGCCGTGCTTGAGAAAGCGCTGCACGTCCTTGCCGTAGACGGTGTCGAAGCGGAAGTCGCCGATCTCCGCGACGATCGCCTTCTTCTCGTCCTTCGAGCACAGGTTCACGCTCATCATGTTCCCCGCCTGATCAGCCGCCTCGCGCTGGGAGAAGTTCACCACGTAGACCGGCGTGCGCCCCTGCTCGTCGAGCTCGGTTACCGTGTCGTGCAGCGTGGTCTCGCGATACGCGAAGTCCAGCGGCACCGGGCGCGTCGCGCTGCGGACCACCACCAGCTCTCGGTCGGTGTAGGCCGGGATCCGCTCCTCGAACACCGAGGTGTCCCCCAGCGTGGCCGACATCAGCAGAAACTGGGCATGTGGCAGCGTGATCAGCGGGATCTGCCACGCGATCCCCCGGTCCGAGTCCGAGAAGTAGTGGAACTCGTCCATCACGACGTAGTGCACATCCGCCCACTCCCCTTCTCGCAACGCGAGGTTGGAGAGCACCTCGGCGGTGCAGCAGATGATCTGCGCCTTCGGGTTGATGCTGGCATCGCCGGTCATCATGCCGACCCGGTCCGCACCCAACGAACGGCACAAGTCGAAGAATTTCTCGCTGACCAACGCCTTGATCGGGCTGGTGTAGAATGCCCGTTTTCCCTCGCACAGGGCCTTGAAGTGCATGCTGAGCGCAACGAGCGATTTGCCCGACCCGGTGGGCGTGTTGAGGATGACGTGGCGTCCACCCATCACCTCGAGGAACGCTTCTTCTTGGGCCTCGTACGGCTCGACTCCGATCTCCGCGAGCCACTCCATGAAGCGCTCGAGGATCTCGTCGGCATCGTCCAGCGGCGCCGCCGGGATCTTCGCGCCAAGCGACGGGGATTCTGTACGTTCAGCGCTCACCGGGTGCAGCAAACCGTCCGCGCGCTCTCGTTGCAAGCCCAACCGCTCGCGAGCCGGCCTGAGCGGACGACAAACTGGGGCTCGTCATCCCTTCGGGGGAAGGGTCATCGTGTCATCGACGATCATGCCTGCCAGACAGCGCATTCCGCTGGTGTAGTCGTCGTCGCAGATCGACTCGACGCAGCACGTGGTGAGGGCGTTCCCCACGTCATCGACTTGTCCCTCCAAGCGTGAGCACACCTCGAGGCTGCGAATCGGCGGTATGGCTTGGGCGACGCTGGTGCTCTGGGGACGCGAGCAGCCCGGACCGATCCCGTAGTTGAACTGCAGGTCGGCCGCGCTCACGCCTGCCTTGGCGTCCGCAGGCAGCACGTCGTCTTCGGTCCAATCACGGACGACCAGACCGTCTTTCCCACCCGCGATCGGCTGGAAGGGGGGATCGGCGTTGTGCTCGGTGACGGTCGGTACACCGAGCAGGCCCAGCATGAACACCGGCTTGTCCTGGTCCTGCGAGAGGTAGTCGAGGTAGGCGCTGTAGCGGTCGATGGGTTGAAGATGCTCGGCGTCCGTGGGATCGCAGTCGTAGACGCCTCCGCCCCGATCGACACAGTCGACCCCGGCGTTCCAGCACAGTGCGCTGCTCAGCGCCGGCATCCCTGTGTCGGGGTCGGTCGCGTAGAGGTCGGTGTTGGTCATCATCGCGGGCGTTCGCACCGAGCAGTCAACCTCGTTGGTGACAAGGACGATGCCCAGTGCGGCGCCATCTCGAACGAACGGCCTCGGTCCCAAGTTCCAAGTCGCCTCGGGGTTGAGCGCCTGCAGCATGGCCTCGAGCGGAGATTCGAAGCCGCATCCGTTGACCCCCATCGGCGCCATGCAGGCCAACGCTTGCGCGGTCGCGGTCTCGAGGGTCCCGTCACCGTCGAGGTCGACCGAGCCTTCCGCAGGGAGGTTGTGCACCTCAGAGTTGAACGCGACGAACAAATCGAGGTTCGGAGCGAGTGGCTCGGGGCAGACCGCGGTGCAGGCTTCCGCTTCGTTGGGCGCCTCGGCGCCCAGGCCCACGAAGTCTTGGATCCGGTCGGTGCACGCGGTGGTCACCGGCGAGCCCATCGCGGGCTCATAGCCCGCGGGTTGGAACGGGGCGCAGAACTGGTTGTCCATGTCGGTGGTGGTGAACATCACCTGCACGTCGGCCTCGAGCGCGCGCAACTGTTGGTCCAGTTGAATCATGCTCAGAGCGAGCGTCCGCTGAGCTCCCGCCATGGCCGAGGAGTTGTCGACGACGACGAGGACATCGAGCATGCAGCCATCGGTGATGCAACGAGCCGCGGGTGTTCCGGTGGTTTCTGTGGGCTCCGTGTCTCCAACCGAGCCTGTCGTTCCATCGACGGTTGTCGAGGGGTCGAGCGGGCCCGTCGAGGACTCCGTGCTCGATGGGACGGGCCCCCCTACCGAGCTCGAGCCCTCGCTGCTGCCCGGGCCCGAGCCTTCCTCGCCGTCAGTCCCCGTAGAGGAGACAGCCGGTCCGCAAGCCGCGCTGAGAAGGGCCAATCCTAGCCAACTTCGAAGTCCAAACATGCACACAAGGTACCAGTACCCTGGACAAACGCACCGCTTGCTAGCGTTCCACGACTCGGAAGTCGTCAAGGCCGAGCCTGTCGCCCCGGAAGTGCCCGGTCGCGGCTGTGTTGAACGTGGTCGGGCCACCGTCGAGGGCCTTTGCCAAGTACGGCGTCTCAATCCCCCGGCGCCCACGCCCGGATGAACCGAAACTGCGGCCCTGTCTCCGGCGAGATGGAGTGCGCGTTCGGCTGCCCCACCCGGCGCTGCGTCAACGCGTCGAAGACCGCTTCGCCTTGGACCAGGCCGTGGCGAATCCACCAGCAGGCGACCACGGTCCCCGCACGTCCCAGGCCGCCCATGCAGTGCACGTAGACCGGCCGTCCGCGGGCGCAGCTGGCATCGATGGTGTCCAGCACCAACTGCATTCCAGCCCGGCTGGGAATCCCGCCGTCGAGGACCGGGCTGCCGACCCACGCCCACTCCTCTGCGTCCGGAGCGAGCTTCTCCCACAGAACGCGGACTCCGGGCAGCTCGCGGGGTGTGGTCAGGTCAACCACCGTGCGGATGCCAGCGTCGGCCAACGCCCGCAGGGTCGCGCGCTGCGTCGCCCGGTCCCCAACCCCTGGGTGCGGGCCCGCGAGGAGCTTGCCCGGCTCTGCCCAATAGCTTGATGCGATCGGGTGCTCGGTACAGGCGGGGTCCATGGGCCGTACGGTATCAGGCGACGCGAGCGGCCCACGTCGGGACGACGTGCTCTTGGGTCGCGTGGCCACCTGCGTCAGGCCTGCTACGCGCATCCCGCCGCCCGAGGGTCCGCGACTCTCGTCGACACGGAGCGACGCGATTTCGACCGGCTGCTCCGTGGGGACGTCAGGTCGGCACATCGGTTCCGTTCTCGCCTGATCGCGATCTGATCACGCATGCCTCCAAGGGACATACAACTGCAAGCGTTCCACGCTCGCCAAGCTGGTGCCGCACGAGATTCGGGCGCGGCGAGGAAGGCGAATGCGGATTTAAGCCTGTGCGGGCTGACAAGCACTGGACTCGGTGCGCGAAACCTGCAACGAGTCGACAATGCGGATCTCGTTAGCCCTCGCATGGTTGGGACTGCTCGCGGCCGCAGTTGGCTGTAGGAAGACCACCACCGTGGCAGACGATCAGCCCCCGGTGGAGGAGGTCGCTCGGACGACCTCTCGAGCCGGCGCGCTCGGTCTGATTCCAGACGGGGTGAATTTTCTGGCGAGCGCGGACATGAAATCGCTCATGGAGTCGGAGCTGTTCAGTCGCGAGGTCGATCTGCTGCGTTCACTCGATATCGGGCCTCTCGAGCCGCTCGCCCGCTGCGGAGTTGATTTCGGCGGCCTGACGTACGTTCTCCTTGCAGGAGACACAAACACCGAGTCCAACTTCGTTGCGATCGTGTCGTCTCCTGATCTCGGAGCTCACACACTCGAGTGTCTGGCGGACAAGGGTCCAGGAAGCGTCCGCGTGGAACGTGGCCGCAGCGTCGCGACCGATCCCGAAACGCAAGCGAAGGTCTACGCCATCTCGCCGGGGGTGCTTGCGATGGCGGCCCCCGGCCTGCAAGAAGCATTGGAGGCGAGGTTGGATGGGCAGGGTCAAACGGCGATCGCAGGCTCCATGCGCGAGGCGGTCGAGTTCACGGACCTCGACGCTGATATCGCGTTCGCGCTGGCCTCCGACGAAGACCTCGCTCGCGACACCCCAGGATTTCTAGCTCTCGCCGCGGAGGCGACCGTCGCGGATGGCCTCGCGGTCGAGTTCGTGAGCATCTTCGAGTCGCCCGAGCTCGCCGAACGTCTCGCAGCGGCGGTCGATCTCTCGATATGGAAAACGGTCGCGGACGACATCGGCGTCTCGGCGACCGTCGTTGACTCGGTCCGGATCGACGTTCGGGGGAGCGTCGCGACGCTCCGAGTTCACGCAACCGAAGACGAGGTCCGAAGCATCACCGACGTCGTCGGAAAAGCGCTGCGGGAGGATCTCCCGCGACGGGACTCGGACCAGGATCCGCGCGCGGGGACGAGCCAGCGACAGGAAGAGCTCGACGCGCAATTCCTAAAGCGGCGCGCGGCCCGCTATCGCTCGATGTGGTCGGACGGCGACCGCCAGCGCGAGTACCACGAGCGGTGTCTTTCGAAGTTCGTTCCCGAACTCGACGCCGGGATACGCGAAACGTACTGCCTGTGCGTCGCACGCGACATGAGTGCGCATGGCTCTGACGCCGCGGAGGCCGTGGAGGATTGTGGGATCGCGCTGTATCCGATCATCTTGCGTTCCGCCGGCGTGAAAGAATGCGAAGCCCTCCACGGTGAGCGTGCGTGTTCGTGCTGGGTCGAGGCCAGGGAAACCTCGGCGGCTCTCTATCTGCGTGCGAGCCACGCATGCCTGGACCAGAGCACCACCGTGAACAGTCCGGCGTGGTTCGGCCCCGAGTGATGGATTGCCTCGCGTACGGGAGCCCGGCCCGCCCTGCTCACAACCGAGCGGCGGCGAACACGGGGTTCCGCGGCTACGCCGTTGGGCACAGCTCGTCGAAACGCGCGAACTTCGTCTTCGCGGCATCGTCCAGCTTGCCCGCCGCTTCAATCGTCTCGCGAGCGGACTTCGCCGTCGCCGTCGCACAGCTCATGACCTGGCGTTTGAGGTTGTGAGGGTTTGGTCGTTTCGCGTTCTCCTCGATCTCCGCCTCGACCTGGGAAATCGTCCACGCCAGCTCCGACAGCGGACGCTCGTAGTCGCAGACCTGCACCGCATCCGCCGCCAGGGCGGCGTCGACCGGCTTCACCGTGGGCAAACGTCGGTGAATCTCACTGCAGACCATCGACTCGGCCATCGACTGCTTCGCCAGACCCGCACGGACCTCGGCGATGTCTTTCTTGGTGGCCTCGACGGCTTCGGCGACCAGCGGGTCCAGCGCGGCGGCAGGCTCGGCGGAGTCCGCCTTGCGCGAATCGGGCGAACTCTGGCTCGCGTCGGCGTCAGGGGTTGCGTTGTCGCATCCCGCAGCGGCGGTGATGAGAATGAGCGCGAAGGTGGTCAGCGTAGTTCGGGACATCGTGCTGCCCCCCAAGACGGACGCCCCGCCCCGCCGAGCACGACTGGGCGTTTTTTTTTTCTCAGCCGGGGCCCGGCCACCCCGGAGCGGTCGCGTCAGGCGCGACCGCCGAGCGACACCGGCCGTACTCGCTGGACCATCGACGCGTTGAACTTGGCGGGCTCATCGACGAACGGCTCGTGTCCCGACTCTTCGAACCACACCAGCGTCTTGGACGGTGCGCGCAGGCTCTCCACATAGGCCGTACTGGTCTCGGGCGGGACCCAGTGGTCGTGCCGGCCCAGGAAGAAGAACGTGGGCACCTCGAGCGAGGGGGCAAGCTCGTGGAGGTCGATGCGGGAGACCTCGGGCCACATCGCGTCGAGCGAGAAGCGAAAGCCCCGCAGCAGTCGCGAGAGGTCAGCCATGGAGTACTCGGGACCCGCGAGGAGGACTCGCGCGAGCTTCCACAGCGCGCTCACACCGAGCTTGCCCTCGAACCGCTGCAACCAAGTGCGCTCGGTCCACAGTCCGTCGACACCGTACGGCGGCGGTCCAACCTCGCCAAGCTCGCGGAGGGCTCGGCGGTCCTGACGGCGCTCGGCCTCGGCCAGCGCGTAGGCGTAGGAGCCAGCCTCCGCAGCCGACCAGTCACCGATCTGGCCGCTGCCCACGTACGCCGCGACCCTGTCGGGGAATCGGGCCGCATACAGCACACCCAGCGCCGAGCCCCAGGAGTGACCGAACAGGGTCACCTTCTTCTGGTCGAGGCGCCGACACACGCGGTCGACCAACTCATCGAGGTCGCGGATGAACTGCTCGACGGTCATGGACGACCCGGGGATCTTGTCGCTGTAGGACTTGGCGGTGCCGCGTTGGTCCCAGTACACGACCGTGAAGTCACGCTCCAGCTCGCCGTTGTGGTGGCGAAACAGCCGCGTCTCGGAGAACCCGGGCCCACCATGCAGAACGATGAGAGGCGGGTTTTCGACGTTGCGACCGCGGAGCATCACCCACTGCTCGAGCCCGCCCAGAGGCATGACCGAGATCTCCGCGATGCTTCCAGGGAGGACCGAACCATTCGGCCGGAGAAAGGGAGGGGTGTGCCCGACGTGCTGCATGGAGTCCCTTCCCAGTTCGAGGGGAACCGAGACATGTCGTGCGTCGGAGGCCAAGCACCAGCAAGATTTGCGGATCGCGGCGGCCGACTGCTGGGCGTCGGTCAGTCCGGTTGCCAGGTCGGACTGGAGCCCTCGCCGAGGGACCAGACGCGGCCGTCCCGGTTCATCACGACGAGCTCTGCTCGAGCATCCTCCCACTCGGTCGCGGCGATCGAGTTGCCGTCGGGTGACAGCCAACCGCGGCCCCGGGATCCGCAGGTGGTGCTCCACAGCTCGGGGAGGCCTTGTTCGTGGGCGTGAACCGTGAGCCTGGTTTCGTCGGGACCACATCGTTCGGTCACCAGAAGGTGATTCGAAGTCTCGGCCCAGCGAGCCAGTTCTCCACGGACGGTGCCGACAATGCTGCCGGTGGTTGCGTCGATGACCGCCCAGTCATCGTTTTCCTCTCTTTCGACGAGGAGACTGCGCCCGTCGGGGGACCACGTTTCGCTGAACCCGTGCCCGGTGATGAGCCAGGTTGCCGTGCCAACGTCGGCGGCGGGGCCGACCATGAGTCGGCCGTCATCGCGAAAGGCGATCAGGTCCCCACCCGGCTGCAGAAGCGGGCAGTGCTCGAGGCGGCGCTGGGCGAGGACCGCCTGGGTCTCCAGATCGACGAACTCGACGGTGCGGAGGCCCTCGAACAGCCGACGACACGACACGGCCTGCCCGTCGCCGTTGATGCTCACGGTGCTCCCGGGGAATCTCCAGACTCGAATCTCGTCCGGGACCAAGGGCTCGATCGCGAACGAACAGGTTTGCGGTTCGCCCGTCCCGACGGATGCAGTGCCGCGCGCCTCGGTAACGAGCAGGTCTCCGTCGCTGCGGAACGTTGGGTCGGAGATTAGAAGATCGCAGTCGAACGTGCCGGCGCGTTGCAGTGGCTTCTCATCGACCCGTGCGATGGACATGTCGCTGTACAGCGAGAGCAACACTCCGTTTCGCATCCACGCCAGCTCGACCGGATGCGTCGAGGACGGGCTGCCGTCGCCCAACACCGCGGAGACCGGCGCGGCATGGCCACCGGTCCGGTGCACGCTGCCGTCTCGGAGGAACGCGAGACGTGAGAAGCCCTCCGGGTCCGAATCCGGTCCGCAGCCACCCATCCATACGGCGGCAATCCCTGCCAACCAGCGCACGTCACAAGGATACGCCCGCTCGTCCAAGCGCGGAAGCGGTCTCACGGCTCCACACCGCCGGCCCGTTCAGCCCGAGTCCTCGGAGACCTGGCTTGGCGCTTCGAGTTGAAAGACCCGCCCTGCCGAGGCCAGCAGGTCATCGTCGTGGGTGCTCGAGACGATCGTCGACCCACCTTGGACGAGGGCCCCGAGCACGTCGAGCAGCCCCGCCCTGGCTTTCGCGTCGAGACCGGTGGTCGGCTCGTCGAGCAGCAGAACCTCGAACGGCCGAGAGACGGCAACGAGCAGGCCGGATGCCTGACGCTGCCCCTTGCTCATGCCTCTGGGGAATCGAGATGTCAGGGCCTCGGCGCGCAACGCTTCGACGCACTCCCACGCGAGTGGGGGCGGCTCGTCGAGTCCATGAAGGCGAGCGACGTACGCCATCTGGTCGGCCACGGTGAGGTCGTCGAACAGCGCGGGCTGATCGGGTACGAACGTCACCCGCTTGCGCGCGCCGAGGCTCCCCGCGGCGTGGCCTCCAATGCGGATCGAACCGCGGGTCGGATGCTCGAGTCCGGCCAGGAGCAGCAAGAGTGTGGTCTTGCCGGCGCCGTTGGGTCCCGCGAGCGCGCAGTGGCCAGCCTCGAGGCTCAGCTGCTCGACCTCGAGCACCACCGCCGTGCCGAAACGTTTCATCACATCTGTGACTTCAATCATCGGGATTCCGTTCGAGTGGATGGGTGGCGACGAGACCCGCGCCGACTGCAACCGCGGTGAGGAGTCCAACCCACAAGGACGGGTCCCCGGCCTCGTGATGCCAGACGCGGTGCGCCAAACCGACGACGCCCACCATCAACACCGCCGGTCCCAACATGGCCCGCGCCCAAAGCATCGGTCCCAGGGTGCCGATGCCGAATGTGCCGGCCAGTTTGCCGAGGTCCGGTGAACCCAATCGCGCCTGCAGGGCGGCACCCAAGGCTCCAAACCCGCACAGGATCAGCGCCACCGAGGCATCGGCGGCCTGCGAGGGCAACTGCCAGCCGACCATGATACCGCCGACGCAGAGGGTCAACCCGAGCATCGTCGCGAGTTGGTTGCGCAGCACGGACGCCGAGCCTGCAGGGTAGTGCACGACGAACCCGCGTTGATCCGCTGTCGCGGCGAGAGAACCGGAGAACTCCAGCCCGATGAAGCCCGCGCACCCAGCGATGGCCAACAGCGTGATGCCCTGCCAGCCGTCGGCGAAGGCGATCAGAGCCGACAGGGCGGATCCCGCGACGAGAAGCCGGAGCAGGTGGTTCGCAGCGTCGTGCTGCAACGCAGCGAACTGGCGCCACACCGCGGTCGGCATCCAGTCTCGGGCCAGTCGGATCCGGCCGACGCGTTTGGGCCCGGACGCACGCCTGAGGTCCAACAGGACGCGATGGAAGTCGAACGTCTGCATCGAGGACCGCATCGCGTCCAGGGCCGCCGCCTGCTTCCACAGGACGTCGATCGGAACCCACCGCAGCCCGGCGACCGCCACGCCCCCGCTGACGACCACGACGGCTGCCAGCAGCGTGAGCCCGGCGCCCGACGAGAGCGACCCCCCGCTGGCCACGAACGCCGCGGTCGCAAGCGAGGCCACCGCGTTGGCGACCGCAAGCAAGCGGCGCGGGCCGGCGTGCCCCCGAAGAACCACCAGCCAACCCGCGGCCTGCAACACGAGCGCAGCGGCGGCACACAGGCACACCGCAGACACCCGAGCGGGCCCGGCCAAGCCGTCCTCCGCCCCGCCATTGATCGCCAGCATGAGGACGCCCGCGAGCGCAGCGAACATTGCGCCAAACAGGGTCTGCCGCGCCAGCGCGGGCGACAACAGCTTCGTCCGAGATACGGGGGAGCCGAGTTCGTAGACGATGGTGGAACGGGACAGGGCAAGCGGCCCTCCCCTTGCGCCCCAAAAGAATGCGGCCAGCCCGGTGCACGCACCGATGATGTCGAGCCCCACCTCGAAGCCCTGCACGTCGCTGGGCAGGATGAGCGCAAGGCCCATCCCGTAGACCGGGACGATGAACCACAGAATCGCCGCAAGGTACAAGATGTACAAGTCGCTGAGAAACCGTGAACTGCCGCGACTCATCCTCGGGCGCAGCGTAGCTCAAGCGTCGACCGGAGATCGCCGATTCCGCGGACCCTCGCCCCGCAACTCGACGGCCAGCCGCACGAGACCAACCCGCGCGGTTCAGCCGTGGCCCTGCAATGCGGCGTGAAGCGTCGTCACGTGTTCGAGGGCCTCCCTCAGTCGAGCTTGCTCCCCGACGATCTCCTCGAAGTGGATGGAGACCCGTTGATCCGTGATCTGCAATCGGCCCGGAGCATCCAGGGCGCGGAGGATGTCGGCCGCTCCCTGGGTCAACCGGTCGTGACCGTGCGGGCTGGGGGCCGCGCCGAGCCGGAGGCGACCGTCGAGTCCGGCGATGCCGCACGCGGGCGCCCCGGTCTCTTCGTGAACCGAGATGCCGAGCGCGAGAGGCTGCGAGAAGAACGCTGACACCGTGGTGGTGAACGCCGGGGGTGGCGTGTGGTCTCCGGCGAACGGCGCGGCCGTCATGCGCCACCCGACCTGCACCGCCGTGCCCTTCCAATGGCCTTGCCCCATGCCTCCGGCGACGTCGTGGGTCACCGCGAACCCCAACGCTTCCAGCGGTTCCTTCGGACTCGCCCCGAGGGTCTGCGTGATTCCGCGGGCGGTCTGGACCACGACCCGGAAAACCCACACGACCAACGCGAGGACGCCCAGCAGCATGACCGCAACGAGGCCAAGCATCAGCAGTCGGCTGACGCTCACGTGGAACGTCGCTCCGCCGCGGTGAGCAACTGACAGGCCGGACCGGGGTCCCACAGCACGAGGCAATGACCCTCGGGTGCCTCCACGACAAACACTCGGTCGGGTCGGGGCTGGCCGTCCGAGCGTGGCAGGAGCGCACGCAGCATCGGTCGTCCCGCGTGATCGGACACGCGCAGCCAGGTCTCCCAGACCGGCACTTCCGGCCCGTCGCCGAAGGTGTGCATGATCGCTTGAGCGCGGTCGGGCACGAGCCACGCCGCCTCGCCCCGGGCAAGCCCGAGCATGCGGTGCTCGTTGCGTCGCCGCATGCTGCGAAAGAAGAGCCACAGGGGCAGCAACACGAACATCGCCAATCCCACCCCGAGGGGAAGCAACTCCTTGGACACGTCACTCGCCAGGGCGCGCCCGCGGACGAACGCGATCAGCTGCACCACTGCGAAGCCGAGGTAGGGAACAAGCACGATGCCCGCGGTGATGAACCATCCGAGCCGAGCCGAGCCAACGTACTCGTCCCAATACCCCTTGACCTCCGCGGGGGCGTCCTCGAACGAGCGCGGTGGCGGTGACTCGAAGAAGCTCTGCAGCGCTCGACACCGGGCTCGCTGCTGCGCCGGCTTCGCGACCATGGTCTCAGCGTAGCAGACGGGCACAGACGGCCGTTTGGCCGCATGTTGTCGCCGAACTCCGGTGCACTCGCTCCTAGGCGGGCGGGTCGAGGAACTCGGTCAACGCACCGCCACCGATCTCATAGAACGAGTTCTGGGTGTACGAGCCCACCCAGAAGTGACGGAGCGCTCCGTATCCGAACCCTTCGACGACTTCGCCGGCCGCTTCGTTGTACGTGAACAGGTTCTCCTGCACCCAGCCGAGCTGCGGGTCGTGTCGGTACTGGCCGATGAAGTTGCTGGTCATGTCCGAGACGTAGACGAACGCGGTCCCGGTGTTCGGGTCGGTGACGACTTCGATGCCATCCATGTGGTCGCCGGCCAACGCGGGATACTCGAACGCATACCCCCAAGTCTGGGTTTCGGCGTCGTATTGGAAGACCCGGCGGGCGGTCTCGTTGCCGGAGTACCAGACGTCGTTGATGTCGTCGTGGCCGAGGAACGCGAGATACGCGTACGTTTGGCCGGCCAGCCATGGCGGTGCCGGGGCCTCCACGCTGGGGGTATTGGTGGCGAGGTCGTAGGCGGTGATGAACTGTGGGCCCGCCCAGTACAGCGTGGTGGGGGTCGCGTGAAGCTCCATCGTGTGGGGCACCGCGCCGCCGTTGTCGACGGGGAATGACTGCACGAACGTGAACACCCGCTCCTCGATGGGGCCAGTGTGGTCGGGATCGTCGGGATGCTGGTGCGGTTCCAACTCGCCATCCATGTCCGAGTCGAGCAGCGTGACATCGTAGGCTCCGACCGCGAGCTGAGATTGGGCGTTGTAGGCCACGAACCAGATGCGATCGCCGTCCGCGTCCACGTCACAGACCGTGGTGAAACCGTCGGCCGCGGGGGAGAACGACGAGAACTGATAGTACTCCCCGGTGGGCTTGATGCCCCCGATCGGCGCGAGCGGGCTGCACCCGCCGACGCTGACGTCGCAGTACATCCCTCCAGCCGCGTCGCAAACCTCGATCTCCTCCCAGAACGGCACGCCGTCGGTGTTGCAGGCCATCACGCGCGGACCCTTGCAGGTCCACTCACCAGCCTGGCAGTCGACACACCCGGTCCCTGAGATGCAAGCACCGGGCAGACACTCGGTCGTGCTCACGATCCCGCTGTTTCCGTCGCACACCACCTCGATCGTGTCGTCGCAGAGGGCCCCGGCGGGTTGGTTCTCGCAGATGCTTCCGTCGCCGAGATCGAAGATGACCGCGTCCCCGCTATCGCCAGCTCCCGGGCCCGTGGTGGACATCGAGTCCGCGCCTGGACCCACGCCTTGGGTCGAGTCAGCGTTACTCGTGCCGCTCGTGCCCTGCCCCGCTTCCGCCCCACCGATGCCGGGCCCGTTGGTCTCATCGTCGGCGGAGGTCGTCCCACAGGCGATGAGACTGGCGAACCCAGCGAGGAAAACCGTGCCATGCCAGTTTGAGCGAATCGTCATGAGTCCTTGTCAGTCAGACACCGACAACGACCCGTATTCCGGCGAAATCGGACAAAAGGCGCCCTCTTGCGGCCTTGCCCGTATCAGCCTGCGTAGGCGGCAGCCCGGGAACCTTCGGCGTCCGACCGGGCGCTACTGTTGAACATAGTTGGGGGCATCGGGTGCGCCCGCGCCGAGCCAGTCCGCAAACAAGGCCAGGTCCGCCTCGGAGATCATCCCGTCTTCGCCGATGACGTCACACTCGATCGGAGGCATCGGCAGCGGTTCGGCAAAGACGACCCGCTGCTCGACAGCCTCGTAGACGAGGCCATCAAAGGCCTGCGGGAAGACGCCCGTGAACGGCACGTGGAAGTCCGCGTGCGTGGAAATCGGGACGGCGTCGGACATGTAGTCGACAAGGCCCTCGACATTGTCCGTGTAGTGACAGCCGCAATTCCGGACGAGCGCATCCCCGATCTCGGGCGGCAGCTGCCCGGGTTCCTCCCCCGCGTCGACAACAGTCGCGGGGTCGGTGGTGACGTCGAGATCTTCAAGGCCGCAGTACCGGCTGTCTCTTATACACATCTCCGAGCCCACGAGACCTCTCTACATCTCGT
>OJGU01000780.1_pt1 | contig 15377 bp, 10 predicted proteins | sample 1594741 | NCBI WGS metagenome assembly OJGU01 (sample SAMN05416841, study PRJEB24817) | seawater metagenome | isolation source: Sea water | place: Canada:Atlantic | collected 2013-07
TCCCGGCAGAGAACCGGCCGAAACGGATTTTTGATATGCTCTTCGTTAAGAATGACGCCAATGCTGCCCGTCAACTTGCCCACAGCGAAAGTGCCTTGGATGATCTTCTCGCCGATGCCCGTAGGATGCGAAGACGGCTTTCGTCTCACGATCAAGGAAGTTTGGATGAATATCTCCAGTCGGTCCGTGAGGCAGAGATCCGAGTTCAAAAGGCAAAACAGTGGAACAATACGCCACTTCCGACGGTGGACGCTGATCTCTTAAAACTAGAAATCACTCCAGATGAACCCCGGTTGTATCTGCAGACGATGTTCGAACTAATCTACTTGGCCTTCAAGACCGATTCCACTCGTGTGGCGACCTATCAGATCGGACGAGAAAACGGGGTCGGCATCAGTGACCATCTGTCGCGTGCGATTGGTTTTCCGGCTGCTCATCAATTGTCCCATGAGACCAAGAATCCGAACGGATGGAAAAACTTTGGAACCTACTGTCGTTTTCTCCATGAAGAATATGGCCGCTTCGTATCTCGTCTTAAACAGACTCCGGAGCCAGCAGGGGAAGGGACCTTACTGGACAATACGCTGTTGCTCTTCGGCTCTGCATCGAGTGCCTTTCACCTTTCCCGCAATTATCCCCTTATTCTCGCCGGAGGGCGAAACATGGGTGTTTCGCATGGACAGTATCTGAATCATGCGGGCGGCAAGGCCTTTCGTGGGGGCTGGAAGCCGGGAGATCCAGAACCGTGGACGAAAAAGGCAAGCCAAGAGGACCTTCCACTATCCAATCTCTACGTGTCCATGCTCCAACGCCTGGGTGTCGAGACCGAGGCTTTCGCTGATAGCACGGGCAGACTCGAGGGAGTTTGATTTTATGGAGACGAGCGTCATTTTAATGATTGGTGGTTAAATGAGCGACGATTAAGCACAAGTCATTAACAATTGAAAATGGTGTTCCCGGGCGATTGTTTGCTCTATCAAAAAAAACGGATTCGGCTGCTAATAAAACGAGCGTTGAGCTGTCCTATTCATTGAAATGAAAACTCGGATGTCTCACTTAGCGTCTCTCGTTGTCTTGTTCGTATCACTATTCCTGCCTGATCGCGCTTTCGGTCTTGCGGGAAATCTGGATCAACCCTCCTTGAGCTTTTCGGCTGATGACCAGGTGCTTGACCGAGAAGCGGTCATGAAAGCGATTTGCGATGAGAGCTATGGGTTCCTCGGCGGATTTTTTGTGAATGCTTCAACAACCCTTCGCTACGGGGGCGGTACGGATGATTTGAATCGGTTCCTGAAGCGATTATCGCGATGCCGAGGAGCACGTTTGGTTGTGGTCAATCAGGATTCTCATATTGGCCAAGATGCAACTTGGCGATTGCATCATTCGGCTTGGGGAAATCCCCGTCAATTTACGGTTTCTATCAATTCCAGTTCACCTCATTTTGACAAGCACCGCTTGGTGATACCTGAGATTGGAGTCGAGTCCGGTGCGTATCGAGGTGATCGCCTTCCGGATATTCTGGGAGAGGGACTCGATTGTGTTCCTGACGAGCGCCAACAGGGTTCGCTGCCCTGATCGAGAAGTGCCCAGAGTGCGTGTTGAACAGGCTTATTGAAACCGTTCATTGAACAACGTCACGGGATCGTAGTTTGGTTTGCCGTAGAGTTTTTGTTGCCGCTCGACGCGACAATTCGGATAGAAATCGAAGATGTCGCCACCACCTAAGATCCGCGGGTCGCCCTGGGCGCTGAGCTCAGTCTCGAGTTGTTTCCATAGCCTGTCCTTAGTGCTGGCGAATTCCTGGCTTGCCGCAAGGTTGTTGATACAGTCCGGGTCATTGACGATGTCGTAAAGTTCTTCTTCTGTCCGTTTTCCAAAACTCAATTGGTAGAAATGGCTGTTTGTAGGATCGCTTGACAGTGATTCGATGAAACTCTTGGTGGGAGAGCCGTCGCAGTTGAGGAATCCGTATTCCGGATTGCCGACAGGCCAGCGGTGAGGTTTGAAGTTGCGAACGTAGAGAAATTGGTCATTGCGAATCGCTCGCGCCGGGTAGGCCACCGATAGGCGATCTCCGTCGGTTCGTCCGATATCGTGACGTTCTTTTCCAAGGAGAGTGTGATCTCGTTGAGGATCGATGCGACCGGATTGGTGAGAGAGCAGCTGGGTGGCGAAACTGGCACCAGTCATTTGAGACGGGGCAGGGATACCTGCAAGTTCTAGGAGTGTTGGTGCGAGGTCGGGAAAGGTGATGAAATCGGTAACGACTCGACCGGCTTTGATTCGTGCTCCCCAGCGGGCAACGAAAGGAATGTGAAAGGAGTCTTCGTAGAGCTGCCCTTTGACCCGAGGGAAGGGCATGCCATGATCTGAGGTTGCGATAATAAGGGTGTTTTCTAAGAGTCCTTGCTGCTCTAGGAGTCTGAGTGCCTTCCCGATTTGAGTGTCATACCACTCGACCTCTAGACCGTAGTCAGCCAGGTCTCCTCGAATTTCCGGGGTATCAGGATAGTAGGCTGGAACCTCGACCTTTGAAAGATCTCGACCCGCTTTCTTCCAGTTGTCCTTACCATAGCCTCGGTGAGGTTCATGGGTGCCTAGCCAGAAACAAAAAGGCTTGTCTTTTGGTCGTTCGGTGAGGAAATCGCTGAAGTTACGCCCATAGTCCTTATTACTCATTCCCCGATAGGGTGCTTTGAGGGTGTGCCGATTGAAGGGATGGCCAGCCGGATTGCCGTCGGCCTTGAAGCCTTTCTTTCCAACGTCAACGCTGCGGTGTATTCCTGGGCCCCATCCTTTGCCAGTAAATCCAATCGTGTAACCGCTCTCTTCAAGGAGATACGGATAGAAAACCCATTTTTCTGAAAGAAAGGGATTGTGATTGCAGGCTTCTTCAAGTTGCCATGAATAGCGCCCGGTCAGTAGGCAGGCCCGGGCTGGCGCACATTTAGGATTACAATTGTAGGCTTCGGTAAACGTGACGCCCTCAGCCGCGAGTCGGTCGAAATGGGGCGTTTTGATGTACTGGCACCCATAGGTGCCGAAGCTGTCGCGCGACGCATCGTCTGCGATAAGGAAGAGAATGTTGGGGCGTTCCGCAGTCAGAAGCGGCGTGAATAAGAGCGCAGTCAGCACTGCCAGTAGTCGGCATTTCATGGATTGAGAAAGTTTGATCGATCAATCGGTGAAAGTCAGTATCCAATTTCTCAGAGCCTCGCCTGGCATTCACTCCAGGCTGAGGGCCTCATCGGTTGTCCAGCCTTTTTCGGTGAGGTAAGCGGAAATGATTTTCGCGACTTGCTCGTTCCCTGCCGCATTCCAATGTTGTTCTCTGGGGTGGTAGAGCTTATTGCCGCTCTTCGTTGCAGCGCTAAGCGCCGGAAGGAGATCGATCATTGCAAGCTTGTATTCTGTAGCGAAGTCCATGAGTAGCTTGTTTGGAAGATCGGCTTGGTAGGCGTGAGCGTTCTCTCCATAATCATCGATCATTGCCAGCCAGAGGGGTTCGTCGACTTGATACATGGAGGGAGCTATGACATAGAGTATGGGAATCCCGTTTGAGGCGGCGAGTAGCTGCATTTCCAGGAGCAAGAGTTTCATGCTTTGGACGAGCTGCTCGGTACCTTCCCAGGGAGTTCGAGCACAGAGATAGAATTCCGGGGGGGTAAGGTCGCTGGGGCGGTGCCCGTCGGCCCCTGCTTCGTATCGGTAAACTAGATCGTTGATAGTGTGATTGACGAGGCTTACCACGTGAAGCCGTCGGAGGGAATCAAGGGGGCTGGCCTTGAGGCGTGCTCTTTGTTGAGGCGGGAGAATTTCGAGCGTGGTTGTTGCTTCGCGTGAGATGACGGGACGGGGATAGATCCAGCTCGTGTTAATGTTGTCCGTAAAATCGTTTCGAAGATAGAGAACCACGATTGCTAGGTCACAATCGTGAAGTTCGAATTGCTCCCTCATCAACAGGAACTCTTGGGTTTGACCGTAACCGTTGACCCCGAGATTGAGAACACTGGTGTTGGGAAGTAGTGCTTCCATGTGACGGGTAAACACGTCGCTGTCCTTGACGGTGAGATTGCTCACGAAGGAATCGCCGAAGCAAAGAATGGTCTTCTCCTGAGATGCCTGTCGGGAAAATGGGAGATCTCGAAACCCGTCTTCGTTAATGGTGGCATAGTGACTGGCCTCCCCTGACCACGAGATGGGAGCTTTAGATCCGGGAACGAAGCGCCAGCCGAGGGCTATGTCTGGCTCAAAGAGGTCGTTGTGACCGTTGTATTGTGGTTGGAAAGTGCGAAGGAGTGCTTCTGCCACTATTACTGCGATCAGGATCGCGACGCCCGCCAATAACCACTGCTTCCGCTTCTTCGGGAAACCAAACCAACATCCGATCAGCCCGATGATGATAGCGAAAGCGAGTGCGAGTTTGATGATTTGGGGTGTGGTCACGAGAGCGTGTGTGGTAGGGGAGTATGGAGCTTATCTCTGAAGCCTGCCTTTGTTGGAACCTTGGAGCCTTGTGTCCCTAAGGGATCCGATATCGGCGAACGGCGGGAAGTTTTCTAGACGGTCGACATGGTGTTCCTACCAGGGTAAGAAAAAAGACCGTCGCGCTCGTGGAGCCGACGGTCTTTGATTGAGCGGATCAAGCAACAACCCACGAACCTCGATAGTCGCGTGTCATCCACGAGGGGTGCCCAGATCCTTTTTTGAATTTTAGTCGGATGGGATCCCAGAGGAGAGACTGGCGGTGATAGTAGGATTGATTCATCAAGTGACAACAGATGGCCGAACGGGCTCCAATACCTTCGTGGGTATTGGGTTTCTTTCGGCTACGCATGCAGTTGATAAAGTCAACGATGTGGTTGCTGCTTTCGTAAAGATGGATTTTTTTATCCTTCAAGAACATGGATTCCGCTTTGTCCAATTCTGAATCGCGTGCCTTGCGTCCGTCAGGATGGTTGAGGTTTCCAGCGAGTTTTTTTCCTTTTCGGCTGATCGCGAATTCACCGCGTGAGACTTGGACATCCCCGTCAGTTCCAAAGAAATGCGCCCCGATGCCTTGGCCATGCGCCACAGTGATACCTCCTTCGTATATTAGTTGAGCGCCGTTCATTGCCTCTGTTTCAGCTGGAGGCACGGCAGCGATCGGGCCGGATTCGTCGGTGCCGAGGCCCCATTGGATGATGTCGAGATGGTGGGCGCCCCAATCACAGACCATGCCGCCACCGTATTCTTTGTAGTTTCTCCAGCTAGGAAAGTGCTTGTGAACGCCGCGTGGACTCAGGATTGAATTGTAGGCCCGCAATGGCCCTGGCCCAAGCCACATATCCCAATCAAGACCCGGTTCCATGGGTTCTTCAGGGAGATCGCAAGGGACTCCGGGAGGTCCAAAATTGACAGCGCCACGTGTGATTTTTCCAATGGCTCCGTTTCGAACCAGTTCACAGGCGACTCGGAAAATTCGTGAGGAGCGCTGCATGGACCCCGTTTGGAGGATGCGTCCGTTCCGCTCAACGGCGTTCATGACCGCGATCGATTCATGGATGTTGTGGGTCAAAGGTTTTTCGCAATAGACGTCTTTTCCGGAATCAAGCGAGGCGATGGTTTGGTAGGCGTGCCAGTGATCGGGGGTTGCGATACAGACGGCATCGATATCGTCGCGCTGAACGAGCTCGCGGAAGTCATTGTAGTCGGCGCACTCGGTATTATCGTACTTGCGATCGATTTTTTGTTTGGCGTCGTCTCTTCGATTGCGATCAACTTCCGCGACCGCAACAACGCGAACGGAGTTATCGCGCATGAAGTTATTGAGCAGCCCTCCACTTTGTTTTCCTAGCCCGATAAACCCGACGTTGATCCGGTCATTGGGCTTGGTTGCTGCTGAGAGAATTCCCGAGGGAAGAATCATCGGGGCACTGACGGCAATAGCCGTCGCCTTAAGGAATGACCGGCGGTCGGATGCTTTGGGTTTCATTGGGCGTCAGTTTATCGCGTGGGATTGATTCGATGAAAGCCTAAATGTCACGAGCTGAAGAGAGAAGCAATGGCTCGGGAAAGATCTTCTTATCAGTAGCTTCAATGTTTGATTCCTATGAGGCGGAGGTTTGCCAGAAAAAGAGGTTACCTTTTGATTGGGAATGGGATAGACTACCGCGATTCCATGAATGTGAGCTCGGATCAACAGCGATTCCATCAATGGCGACTGGTACTTGTGGCTATATCCTTGCTTGTCGGCCTGCCTTTAGTGTGCGCTCAGACGCAAGGGCCATCCTTCGAACTCCAGGTGTTACCAATTCTTAGTGAAAACTGCTTTCACTGTCACGGTCCCGACGAGAGGCAACGAAAAGCGGGGCTGCGTTTGGACTCGTTGACAGCCGCGAGTTCGCTCCTCAAGTCCGGGGCACGAGCAATCGTGCCAGGAGACTCGTCTTCCAGTGAGTTGATTGCTCGCATTCATAGTGCTGACCCTGATGAGGTAATGCCGCCGGACGATTCGGGTAAAGCGCTCTCTGCTGCCCAAGTTTCGGTATTGGAGCGATGGATTCAGCATGGCGCGAGCTATTCGGTTCATTGGGCCTATCGTCCGCTTCAAGATAGTGCGGTTCCTACGCTGGCTTCGGGCTTGGAGGCGCTAAATGCGATCGATGGATTCGTATTTTCTCGCTTGGAACGAGAGGGCGTTAAACCTGCTCCTTCCGTCGATCGTTATGGGCTAATCAAGCGCTTGCATTATGATTTACTTGGCCTTTTGCCTTCGCCAGAGGACGTGCAATCATTCGTAGAGGATGGTCAGCCGAACGCCTATGAGCGGCTTGTAACGCGTTTGCTCGAATCGGAACATTTTGGCGAACGCTGGGGGCGACACTGGCTAGACAAAGCGCGCTATGCTGACTCGGATGGGTATGAAAAAGACAATCCTCGACCTCATGCGTGGAAATACCGAGATTGGGTGATTCGTGCTTTCAATGATGATATGCCCTTCGACCAATTCACGATCGAACAGCTTGCTGGAGATCTCCTGCCGGAGGCCACGGAAAATCAGTATTTAGCAACGGCGTTTCATCGACAGACGCTCACCAATACTGAAGGGGGAACGAATCGTGAGCAGTGGCGTGTCGCGGCAGTCATGGATCGGACGGAAACGACGGGATCTGTTTGGTTGGGCTTGACCGTTGGTTGCGCGCGCTGCCATACCCATAAGTACGACGCGATCTCCCACCACGAATACTATCAACTCTATGCCTACTTCAACAATGGCGATGAGACGATCAAGCCAATGGCGAAATCTCACTCCGCGCTGGTTCACTATGAACAGCAGAAACCAAAATATGATAGACAATGGAGTGGATTGGATCAGCAAATAGAAGCACGTATCGCGTCGCTCGAATCTAGTCGTACACAATGGGAAGCACAGTTACGCCAGGCCCTCTTGGCAGGTAAGGTCGAAGGCATTTCTGATTCTCTGAAGGAGGCCGTGTTGAAAACTGAGGCTGCTCGGGACGAAAAAGAGATCAAGACAGTTCGAGACTATTTCCATCAGCAAGATGAGGCTCTCGTATCGCTTCGACGGTCTGCTGAGGAACTCAAGAAGACGGAACCCAAGTCCCCATATCTCAATATTCGGATCGTCACTCAACGAACTGAAGAGGCGCGGACAACCCATGTCCTAGAACGTGGTGAATTCTCGAAGCCTTTGGATGAAGTGATTCCGGGGGTGCTTTCGGTTCTCCCTGATATCGAACCTCGAGTGCCTGAGAGTGTCGGTGACCGACTTGATTTCGCTCGCTGGCTGGTTAGCGAAGAGAATCCCTTAACTCCCAGAGTGATTGTGAATCAAATTTGGGCGAACCTATTTGGGGAAGGCTTGGTGGCAACAAGAAATGATTTTGGCGTTCGGGGTGAGTTGCCTAGTCATCCGGCTCTCTTGGATCACTTGGCGAGAACCTTCATTGATCGGGGGTGGTCTCGCAAAGAATTGATTCGTTATATTGTAATGTCGGCGACCTATCGACAATCGTCTCATCATCGACCGGAATTGCTCGATCGGGATCCGAAAAATCGCTGGCTTGCTCGACAAAATCGATTTCGGGTTGAGGCTGAGATTGTTCGCGATATCTATCTTGATGCTGGGGGCTTGCTTTCTAAGACGCTTGGAGGCCCTAGCGTCTTCCCGCCTACAAGTAAGGATGTGGTGGCACTGACCTACAATAGCAGTGTAAAGTGGAATGTTAGTCCGGGAGAAGATAAGTATCGTAGGGGCATTTATACCTTTTTCAAGCGCACGGCACCGCATCCCAATCTCATGACCTTTGATTGCCCTGATTCTAACACCACTTGCGTGGAGCGGAATCGATCGAATACACCGCTTGCAGCCTTAGCGACGCTCAACAATGAGGTGTTTGTCGAGGCGGCAAGAGGGTTTTCACATCGGGTGTTGAGCTGGGAGAAAGCGAATGACCGTGAACGAATGCATGCCGCCTTCCTGGCGGCGACGATTCGTAAGGCTGGACCAGAGGAGCTCGACGCTCTCATGGATCTCCTATCCGTGTCGTTGGCTTATTATCGAAAGCATCCAGAGGAAGCTCAGCGGTTTCTAGGCGGGGTGTCTCAAGAAGGGCGCAATCCGGTCGATGTAGCGGCGTGGGCGGCGACGCTAAGAATCGTTTTGAATCTGGATGAAGTGATCACTCGATCATAGTTCTTGAGAGATTAGAGGAGACGATGAATCGATCTGAATACGTAAGAGAATTGGGCCGACGGGAGTTTCTGACGACGACCGCGTCTGGGCTAGGGGCGATGGCACTGGGAGCCCTCTTATCAGAAGAAGGGGTCTTAGGGGCCCCGGCCGTAGGTGGGGGAAGGAACGTCAATCCCTTGACACCCCGTTCGTCTCATTTTGAACCTAAAGCCAAGGCGTGTATTTCCATTTTCATGGCGGGAGCACCGTCGCAGCTGGATTTGTTTGATCCAAAACCGAAACTCAATGCCATGCATGGTCAGGGCTTGCCGAAGTCGATTCTTGATCAAGCACGATTTGCCTTTATCAAACCGGACACCGCGACGCTCATGGGATCGCCTCGAACCTTCAGAGCACACGGTCAATCAGGGACGGCCTTTAGTGATTTGCTTCCCCACTTGGGAAGCTGCGCTGATGACTTACTCATGGTTCGTTCCATGCATTCCGAAGAGTTTAATCATCACCCTGGACAGCTGATGATGCAGTGTGGTGTGTCTCGCTTCGGGATGCCTACGATGGGATCCTGGATGGCTTACGCGCTGGGGAGCGAATCTGCTGAATTACCTGGCTATGTTGTGCTAACCGCTGGGCGGGGATCGAGTGGTGGCGCGACGCTTTGGCAGAGCGGGTTTTTGCCTTCAACCTACGGCGGCGTAATGTTTCGGAATCAAGGGGAACCAGTCCTGAATCTCAAGTCGCCGGATGGATTGCCCCGCGGACTCCAGGATAAAGGGCTGGAGGTGCTCAATGGGATCAACCGGCGGCGCTATGCTGAGGTGCATGATCCTGAGATCGCAGCTCGAATTGCGAACTATGAGTTAGCCGCTCGCATGCAATTGGCCGCGCCTGAGTTGATCGATCTTTCTGGGGAATCTCAGCAAACGCTGGATCGATATGGCGTCGGTCGCCCAGAGCCGGAAGGGAAGAATTTTCGCGGCTCACTGCCTCATCTCAATACTTACGATGCCTTCGCTCGCAATTGTGTGCTCGCGCGACGCCTTGTCGAGCGTGGCGTTCGTTTTGTGAATATTGTTCATGCGTCGTGGGATCAGCATAGCGAACTTGATAAGAACTTGGGATATAATGCCGGGGCAGTGGATCAGCCCATCGCTGGTCTGATCAAAGATCTCAAGGATCGAGGAATGCTCGACTCAACGATGGTGATCTGGGGTTCTGAGTTTGGTCGAACGCCTCTGGGGGAGAATCGCGCCGGCCGCGATTCAAACACAGGGCGCGATCACCATCCTCTTGCGTTCACTAGTCTCCTTGCTGGTGGAGGGATAAAGGGAGGGCAGGTTTATGGAGCGACTGATGAGATCGGGTGGGGGATCGCTGAGAATCCAGTCCATGTGAATGATTTCCATGCCACGATTCTTAATCGCTTTGGATTAGATCATTTAAAATTGACCTACCGCTTTCAAGGTCGAGATTTTCGATTGACGGATGTTGGCGGCAAGGTGATCAAGGAATGGCTCGCGTAGTGCCGTGCGATTGAGCTGCGCGACAATGCCCGGGATAGAAGAGGGGAATGAACCAGCGCTATTGGGATAAACTTGCCAAATCCTTTTCGAAGGACGTGATTGAGTTGGCGAAGGAGGATCGGAATGGCGTGTTGTTGGAAGAGTTGGATAAGCTTGCTTCTAGACGAAAGACTGTCACGGACTTGGGTTGTGGCCCAGGCATCTTGATCCCGGAGTTGGTAAAACGTTTTAGGTCCGTCTGTGCTGTTGATTTTTCAAAGAAGCTATTGGCGGTTGCTGCGCAACGCTACCCAGACCCCAAAGTAACTTTTCTTCAAGCCGATCTAACTCAGCCGATCGAACCCGACTCTCCCTCTGATGTGACGGTGTGTTCGAGCGTGTTGATTCTAGCATCACGAAAAAAGCGCCGCCGAGTCATGGAATCGATTGTTCGGTTCACACGAAAGGGTGGCACGGTGATTGTGACGGTGCCGTCGCTCGAATCCTGTATCCATGTCTACCAGACACTCGTTCGCCTTCGAAAGGAGTTGGGGGGAAACAACGGGATGTCACGTCCTGAGGCTCGGCGGCAGCTGGCCGCGGAACTGCCGTCAGTCTTAGATGGGAATGTCTCGATACGAGGCGTGCTGACAAAGCATTGGATGCAGGACGAGATCACGCAGCATATTGCCGATGCTGGGCTCACAGTGGAGCGGGTTCGGAGGGTTGATTTTAGTTGGGAAAGCGAGATTGATGCCGCTCCAGATTGGTTGGGAGCGCCGTTCCCTTGGGATTGGATGATCGTTGCTCGACGTTAGTCAAACGCTGAGTCATGCCTTCATTCTCAGTAGTGTCGTTTGCCCGTTGACTTTTTGAACAGGGTTCTGGACATTCGTCAGACTATGGGCAACACCATTCTTACTAGAAAACTCACTTCCGGTTCGCGAACGAGAATGCCACTCGCTGGCTTTACTCTTATCGAGCTGCTCGTCGTGATTGCGATTATTGCGATTCTCGCCGGAATGTTGTTGCCAGCGTTGGGAAAGGCCAAGGCCAAGGCGCAAGGGATTTCTTGCATGAGCAATCTGAAGCAGATGCAGCTGGCCCACTTGATGTATCCGGATGACAACAATGACACGCTCACAAAACCAGGAAATAGCGGTGATGAACTCTACGCCTGGGTGGGCGGCTGGATCGACTACAGTGCCAGTAATACAGACAATACGAACATTCAGGACCTCTTGGACCCTGAACGGGCCAAGTTTGCACCGTACCTACCTTCAGCGAAGGTTTACAAATGTCCGGCCGACCGAAGTTCTGTGAAGATCAACGGGACTCTTCATTCGCGAGTTCGGTCGATGGGTATGAGTCAGGCGATGGGGGGGCCGGGAGGTTGGTTGCCTGCGCCGAAATACAAGATTTTCACGAAAAGTTCTGACTTTAGCAATCCCGGCCCTTCTCAGCTCTATGTGCTTCTTGACGAACACCCCGACAGTATCAACGCCGGTGGCTTTGCGAATCAGATGGTTGAGACCCCGGCCAGTGCAAGGATCATCGATTATCCCGCCAGTTATCACAACGGAGCCGCTGGGCTTTCGTTTGCGGACGGACATTCTGAGATTAAGAAATGGAACGACCCACGGACGGTAGAGCAGGTGCGGTATAAACTGATGCAGCTCAATGTCGCTTCGCCGAATAATCGTGATATGATTTGGCTCTCGGATCGCACGACTGTCCTTCGCGTTCCGTAGGCAAATTGAAGCGGCGATCGCTCTAGCTGCAATCGTGATTCAATTTGCTAAGGAAGCAGCGCGGCCGATCTTCAACTGCAGTGATGGTCGTCTCTTTTCAGTGCAAGACTAGCCGTCAGATCGAAAACGATCTTGAAGGGTTGATTCCAGCTCAGCGACCTGGTCATACAGCTGTTCACGACTTTCCTGTTGTGAATCAGCTTCGCTGAGATCCCAGGCTTCTGAAAGAGCGGATTCGCATTGATAGGACAAGGGAAGCGATTCATCCAACTGCTCGAGCTGTGACAGCAATGTCTTGATGCTTTGGATGAGAGATTTCACTTGCCGGATTTCCTTCAACGCCTCAGTGGGGGCCGTAAGTGCGATCTTCACGTCTTTGAGTAGCTGACATTCAAATTGCCGACAGCCTCCGGGCCGGTCATTGTATAGTTGACAGTCTCCATCGCGATAGGCGAGGCAAGGTTGCTGCATAAAGATTCGCCCGCTTCGCTCTTCGTAGCCGATGATATTCTCGATAGGCGTCAATTCCTGCTTTGAGATAACGACGTCGGCGAAGAGGCTGCCGTCGCAACACAATCCACATTGACGACAGAGGATGCTTTCTGGACTTGTTTTGTGTTCCATTACTCGATCGTCAGCTCATGAATGGACCAATGAAGTCCTTGCTTTCTTCCTGTTTGGGTAATGCGAAGTTTTTTGGCCTTGATCGGGGAAAGGCGAATCTCGGTGATTGGGTCGTCTCCGATTCCCTTGAAAATTGAATCGCTCCAAGTCTTCCCATCTTCTGAATAGATCACTTCAAACTTCTGGGGCCAGTCATTTCTTGATCGCGTCGTGTCGAGGGTGATTTTTCTCACCGGAATGATTGCCGGAAACTCGATCTCAATCCACATGCCTGGCTTCTGGGCTTGGTCAGTGGAATAGCGCGTCTTGGGGTTTCCGTCGATTGCCGCCCTTACGCTCCGTTTGCCGTGACTGGCGCTTAGGGTCCATTCGCTGGGGTTAAAGATAGCTAGCTCGTCTTGGGTCCAAGGGGTAAGGCGGTCCTTAGTCAGTTCGCGAATCGCTTTGATGTCCGAAGCTTCGATCACATTAGATTCGTTGCCCCATGAATTTCGGATGAAGGTTAACACGTTGGCAATCCATTGATCATCGAACGAAGCCATCGGAACCATGAGAGCTGCGTAGGTTTTTCCATCGACGGGGCCAGTCAGTCCATGGAGGAGAATTCTCGCCAAGGCCTGTGTGCTTCCGGTGACACGCTTGGAAGAAACCAAGGATGGTGCCATCGTCTGGTCGGTATCTGGAATAGGGGTGCCAAGACCGTCTTCACCGTGGCATGCGAAGCAGAGCGTGCGATAGTTAGCCTGTCCCTGTTTGATAGCCTCTGCCTTGAGTTTGTTTTCCCGCTCTAAAGCCTTCTCGCGCGCGATCTGTTGGAGTCGTTTGAGTTTCTTGTCTTCGTAGTCTTGAAGGATGTGGCCGATTGCCTCATTGCCAGGATGGGCTTCGACGATCTGAGTAGTGAGCTTGGACCCGTTCTCCACGTTGGCCTGCTGATAGGAGAGAAGGGCTTGGATGGCAACGTTGGGATCGGATTTGATCGCGAGATGCTGAACCGCTTTCGTAATCTCAGAATCGTTCTTGACCAACCACGGTTCTGCGATCCGAATGGCTGCCGATTGAACCTGCCAGGCATCATCCTTGAATCCTTGGGTGAGGATCGCTTTGGTTATCTTATCGAGCCCTTCGAGCGTCCAGAGTGCGTGAAGTCTTCCACGCCATTCTGAGTCGTTCCTCATTACGGATTCGATAAGGCTGGTAGCCGTGGGATCTTTGCGAAGGATAAGGAGTTTTTGAGCCGTATCGCGTCGCCATCCGTTTTGGTGGCTGAGATTGGCCACTAAAGTTTCGGTGTTGGTGTCCTTGAGATTTGGGAGGGGAGGACGCTGATAGTTTTCGTGTACGACGCGATAGATGCGTCCTCGTCCGATGTTCTTATCAAGTCCGTAGGCTGCGACGACAGGACGAAGGTAGGAACCCTCTCGGACCCAGGCGCCCTCTTGGATGATTCCGCGATACATGTCTACGATGTAGAGACATCCGTCGGGACCTGTTGCCGAATTGATAGGGCGAAAATTGGGGTCACTGGAAGCGATGAACTCTTCTTGATCATAGGCGTTCTTCAAGACCGTTTTTCCGTCCTCATTGAGTACTTTCGCTCGACGAATCAGGCGGCCGACAGGTTCGGGAATGATGAGGTCTCCGTAAAAATCCTGGGGCAATTGGTCACCTCGGTAGATGCTCTGTCCTGCTACCCCGGTAAACCAATTTAGCGTGTTATCATCACGCAAACGCCTGCGTCCGCCTTGGGTGTCTGGGATGTCATCAATTGGCCAGCAGATACGGAAACCATCGGAGAGTTCTCCTGGCATTCGAATCTTGCCGTAGAGGATCGGCTGCTGGAAGTCCATCGCTGGGGTCTCGCCTCCAGCGGTGGAGTAGTAGAGCTTGCCTATATCATCTTTGGCGATGCCCCATTGACCGGATCCATGGGAGAGATTCTCCCGTTCGACGATACCTCGAGTGAATCGGTATCGGTGGCGGGAATAGGTGGTGTAAATCCAATTGTCGATATTCCACAACAGGCCACTTGGTTGGTGTTCAAGGTTTCCGCCTCGTGGTCCCCCTTTGTGCCAAAGAGATTTCTGATCGGCGACGCCATCTCCATCCGTGTCTCGGTAGCTCCAAAGGTCGAAGGTATTTGTTTCCCTCACGATAATCTCATCGTCAAGTGCGAGCACCATGCGCGGAAGGAGGAGTTGATCGATGAACACCGTCCGCTTATCCATCCTCCCGTCCCCGTCTGTATCCTCTAATCGGGAGACCCGACTGCGTGGCGTGAGCTCGTCGTTGCCATCAATATCCTGCATGTATGTGAGCATTTCTGCCACATAGAGGCGCCCTCGCGCGTCCCATTCGATCAACACGGGTTCTTCGATCATCGGTTCAGCGGCCACAATCTCGAGTCGATAACCAGGCTCGGCAAACCGCATGGTTGCTAAGGTTTCTTCGGGACTCAGCATTGGCACCTGGCGCGCCTCAGGAAAGGTGGTGAGATTCTCGGCTCCTTGGGTGGTTAGAATAGTGGTGGCGAGGAGTAGACCGAGCGAATAATATCGCGAAAGGGGAGCCGGTTTGGTGGAATGTTGGAGCCGCATAGAGGTCAAATGATCTTGTGTTTCTGAGCTTGGGGGCCTCCTGAATTCGTATCGCGTTGCTTGTTCTATGAATCGGGCAACGGTTCTATTTGGGAGGAAAGGGCACATATCCGCTCAAGCTGAGGGAGACCTTAGAATTGCAATTGCTAGTTGTCCAGTATCTGTCTCTTATACACATCTGACGCTGCCGACGAGCGATCTAGTGTAG
>OJGU01000781.1_pt1 | contig 15319 bp, 16 predicted proteins | sample 1594741 | NCBI WGS metagenome assembly OJGU01 (sample SAMN05416841, study PRJEB24817) | seawater metagenome | isolation source: Sea water | place: Canada:Atlantic | collected 2013-07
CTACACTAGTTCGCTCGTCGGCAGCGTCAGATGTGTATAAGAGACAGCCTCCATAATATCCTAAATTATTAGTCCCAGCTGGTGCATTTATATAAAACACATTGTTATTACTAGTTATAGTAGATGTTGTTGATCCAAAATATATACAATGTTTTGTTCCTGTCCCTCCTCTAGTTACTGATATTATATTGTTCTTAAACTCTATATTTGATGCTGTTGTAGTTTGGTAAAAACCTCTTGTAGTTCCACCTGTTGAATTTTGGTCATCTAAAGAAATAGTGTTGTAATAATAATGAACACCATCACTACTAGAATTATAAATTCCATATATAGTACCATTGTTATTGACATTGTAAATTAGATTATTTACAACTCTGTTTTCGTCTCCTACTGCCACATCCACTCCTGTATGATATATTGGGTATGAAGCACTTGTACTTGCTGTAATGATTCCGGTATAAGCATCATGAATTTGGTTAGCTTCTACTAAATTTCTCCCTCCACTGGTAATAAAATATAATCCATAAAAAGTACTTACACTTGATCTATTCATTCTATGAATATCATTATTAGATATTACAGAGTTAGATATACTTCTTAAATAAGTACCATAAAAATAAAAGTCTTGTATGGTATTCCCTGATATAGTATTGTTTAATGATTCACTAGTTGACGAGGCTCCGTTTATGGTTAATCCATAGTAACCTCCTGTTATCGTATTATTTGTAAATGTATTGTTTGTTCCTGATGCTCCTGCTGTTGTTGCACTGGTTAAACTTCCTGATACAACTATCCCTGCATTAGTGGATGAGGTACTTGTTATTGTTGAGGTTAAATCGATATTACAGTTATTAATAATATTAAAGTCTGCATCATTGGTTAGCTGTATCGCAAAATTATTGGTAGCTGATTGAGCTACTACATTTAAACTATCAATAGTAATATAATCTGCTCCATCTAACCTTATTATGTAATTGTCTGCTGTTCCTGTTGTTGCATAGGTAATTGTTTCTCCATTTCCATTAAAAGTTATTGTATTAGTAGCATTAGCTCCTATAACTTGAGGAATCACTATTTGCTCATTAAATGGACCTGAACCTGTTAATACATTAAATGTTACTGGAGCACAAACTCCTAAAGCAACCAAATCATTCACTGCTGCTGTGAAGTTAATATAATTACCTCCTGATCCTATAGTATAAACTCCCGCTAATGCCGGTGCTAATGGTTTTTGCAAAGTATCATTTTGATTGATAGTATCTGGCAAATTATTAGGACTGTATGTCCAAAATTTAAATGTTGTTGATGCGGTAAAATTATACGAAGGGTTTAAAGTAATTTGTGAGGTGGTTGGATTAGCCCCTCCATTAGTGTCTAATAAAGTATAGTATGTTTGTGGTGTTTGAGCTATCCCATTTATCTCCCATGCTACCGAAAATGTATCTACTTGGTTTGTCCCAAAATTTCCTACTGTTATTGTTATTGGTGTGTTCCCCGCACATGTCCCTGGACTTGGCGCATCCATTGATAATACGCCTATGTTATCTACCCCTTGTTGATAAGTATAAGAAACAACAGGTACTACACAAAATGCTGCTGGTCCTGACAAACCTGTACATATCCCACTATTTACTGCTGATGAACTCTGGTAGGTAAAACTTATTATTCCATCTAAAGCCCATGCATTTATGGAATCTTTATCTAATGAAATTATTTGTTGTTCTTGCCCACATTGCGAGACTGTAGATAATGTAGCTATTAATGCACCATTCTCTGATAGTACGTCTACAAATTCTGTCGATAAATCTAAGTCCCCAAAAAAATCTACCTTTAATGTTCCATTAGAGGTTGCTCCAGATTGAGCATTAATATGCGATATCATTAAGGATCCACCTGTTACATTAACACATTGTTCAGGTATAGAATCATAATAATTCCCTGCATTCACAAAGGTTATAGAAACAAAAAGTACGGCTAAAAATAAATAAATTCTTCTCATGGCTAATATGTTTTAGTTAGATTATAAAAATTAACTTAGTTAGAATGAATTCAAATAAAGAATAATCTGAAAAGACAAAATTCAAGAAAATTTAACGTAACTTGTTAAATTTTTTCTAACTATTAGACCTTCATACGTCAATTGTCGTATAAAGGTTACTTTTTTTTAGATAAAAAACAAAATCAAATAAAATCTCTTTTTACTCTGGGAGAGATAGTGGTAAAAACCTCATAAGGTATGGTTTTCAGAACTTTAGACAAAGAAAGAACACTTTCTTTAGTATTGAAAAATAAAGCAATATCCTCTTCAGAACACTCTATATCAGTTACATCTACCATGGTAATATCCATACAAATATTTCCTATAGTTGGAGCTGATTTTCCATTTATAATTAGAGACCAATTACCATTTCCCAACTGACGATTAAATCCATCTGCATAACCAATAGGTATCGTTGCAATGGTGGACGGTTTTGTTACTTTTCCCATTCTTCCATAACCAATGGTTTCGCCAGCTTGTAAATGATGAATTTGAGCAATTTTGGTTTTTAACACCGCTACATTTTTTAATACCCCGTTTGTAGTCTTATCTTCCGAGAATCCCAACAAACCTATCCCCAACCTTACCATATCATAATGTGCCTCCGGAAAACGAACAATAGCATTGGAATTAGCAATATGCTTATCAATTTTATAATTGAATGATGTTGAAATTTTCTCAGCCATCTTTTCAAATTGCTTTATCTGATTAAAGGAGAAAGTATCTTCTTCATAATTATCAGAAGAAGTTAGCTGAGAAAAAACACTTTCTATAATTATATTAGGATATTGTTGTATGCTTTTTATTACTTCATCTAATTCATCCATCTTCAACCCCAAACGATGCATTCCTGTATCTAGCTTCAAATGAATGTTAAAATTTTTATCTACAGGTAAAGTTTTAATAGTGTTAACAAAAGCTGTTAATGATGTTAATGAAAATATTGCCGGAGTAAGTTGGTGTTTTATTACTAAATCGAAACTTTCTAGCTCAGGCTTCATTATGGCAATTGGCAGTTTTACTCCTGCCTTTCTAATTTCTACTCCTTCTAAAATATTAGCAACGCCTAAATAATCTACTCCTTGTTCTTCTAAAAATTTTGATAAACCAATAGGACCAAGTCCATAACCATAGGCTTTCACCATTACCATTACTTTAGTTTTAGGTTGTAGTAACTTCCTAAAATAATTAAGGTTGTGAGCTAAATTTTCTTTACTCACTTCAAGGACGGTATCGTATTTTAATTTTTTTATAACGTGCTGTTTTTTGTTGCATCAAAAGTAAGAAAGTTAATTTTCCTAAATTAAATTCATCAATTTTTCTAGAAATTTTATAATTGACAATTTAAAAGTAACTTCGCCCGAATTTAATTTTAAAACATGGAATACATTATACAAGGCGGACAACTACTTTTAAGCATCTCTATATTAGTGATATTACACGAAGGTGGTCATTTTTTTGCTGCCAAATTTTTCAAAACTAAAGTAGAAAGTTTTTATCTCTTTTTCAACCCTTGGTTTTCCATCTATAAAAAGAAAGTTGGAGATACCGAATATGGTATTGGTTGGTTACCATTAGGTGGTTATGTAAAAATTGCCGGAATGATTGACGAAAGTATGGACAAAGAACAAATGAAACAACCACCTCAACCATGGGAGTTTCGTGCCAAACCAACTTGGCAACGATTAATTATTATGCTTGGGGGTATAATTGTAAACGTAATTGTAGGTTTCTTAATTTACAGCTTTGTATTAATGGGTTATGGAGAAAAATTTCTGCCTGCCGATGAACTTAAAGATGGCGTTTGGTGCTTAAACGAGTCTATTACAAATGAAATAGGACTTCAAAATGGAGATAAAATTATTACCATTAATGGTGTAGCTCCCGAAACCTTTGAACAAATGCAAGAAGAGGTTTTTTATTCTAAAACCATGGTGGTAGAGCGAAATAACGAGCAAATTACTTTAGAAATTCCTACTGATTTAATTGATAAGCTATTAAAAGAAAGAAGAGGTCCTTTATTTGCCTACCGAATCCCCTTTACAGTTGGAGGGACATTAAAAGACTTTCCTGCAGAAAAAGCTGGACTTAAACCAAAAGACAAGATTGTTGGAATAAATGACATCCCTATTAATTATTATGATGAGTTTAAAAATAAATTAACCCCTTTCATTAATCAAACAGTAGATTTAAAAGTAATGAGAGATGGAGAATTATTAACTCTACCAACTGAAATTGTAGATTCAGCTTTTATTGGCGTCTCTCCTTATCCGTATTCCTTAACAGAATTAGAAAAAGAAGGTGTTTATACACCAAAAACTGTTCATTATTCCTTTTTTGCTGCATTTCCAAGAGGTATTGAAATAGCCGTTGAGAAAATTGTAAATTATTACAAACAGTTTAAGCTAATGCTTAATCCTGAAACCGGAGCTTATAAAGGAATGGGAGGATTTGCTACCATCAGTAAATTATTCGGACCGGAATGGGAATGGCAAAATTTCTGGGAAAAAACTGCTTGGATTTCGTTGGTGTTAGCATTTATGAATTTATTGCCTATTCCAGCTTTGGATGGCGGGCATGTAATGTTTTTACTATATGAAATGATTACAAGAAGAAAGCCCAATGAAAAAATTATGGAATACGCCCAGGTAGCAGGCATGGTGCTTTTATTGGCTTTAATGTTGTACGCTAATACCGACTGGCTTAGGTTTTAATTAACTTTTAGTTGTTTACAAACTCTCTTCACTAGAGGTTTTCTCAAACTGATTTTGGCATAATTTTATGATGAATAGCATTATTTATTCATTAATAAAAATAACCTATGAAATTAATTTCCAAAATTCTATTAGTAATCGCCATTATAAATACCAGCATTTTATCTGCCCAAGAAACTACTACAGGCGATGCTATCATACATGACCCGGCAGCCAAAAATAATGTGTTAATCATTCCTTTCGAAACTAAAATGTACTTTTCGGATATTGATGGAGATTTAAGTCAGAAAAACGAAATGGATTTCCATGAGATAAAAGCCATGTTTCGTGCAGAATTAGATAAAAACCTATTTATCTCCCTAAAAGAATATTTTAATCCTTTATCGTTTTATACTATGGAACAAGATGTTGTTCAAAAAGAACTGACTTATATCTACAGTTCCATTGGCTACAAATATCAAATAATTGAACCCGAAGTTGTAGAGAAAGAAACGCCTGCTAAAAAGCTTTTCAATAAAATTAAACCTAAAGAAAAAGAACCTCAGGAAGCTACTATTCAAAACGGAGAAATTGTTGCTGAAATAGATAACCGCGAAAAATTTATGAATACCGTAATTACCAATGATAACCTTATTCCCAATTTAAACAAAACCTACGAAAGCACTTATTATGTTTTTATCAATCAGCTAGACATTAAAAAAAGTGCTGATGATGCTTATAAAGCTGCGGAAAATCAATACAAAAGAGAAATAAAAGTACATTATACCATTATAAACAGCAACACTAAAGAAGTAAGTTCAGGAGCCATTATCTCTAGGTTTAATTCAAGCGAAAGTGATATCAATAAAATTATTAAAATACATTTTCCTCTAATTGCTGAAAAAATCACCCAAAAACTAGTAGCACCAACACTTCAAGCAGAATAAATTCAATATGTATTTAGTAAAATCATCTTATTTTATTAAAAAATATTACTCCAATTTTATTTGGAAAATTCCTACTACCAAAAAAATCATCTACCTTACTTTTGATGATGGACCAACCCCTGAAATTACCGAGTGGACATTAGCCACCTTAAAAGCTTTTAATGCCAAAGCCACTTTTTTTTGTGTGGGTTCTAATGTAGCAAAACACCCCGAAATCTTCCAACAAATTATTAGCGAAGGACATGCTGTAGGTAACCACACCTACCATCATTTAAGTGGCTGGAATGCCAACAACGAAGATTACCTCCGCAACATCAAAAAATGCGAAGAAATAGTTACAAGCAACTTATTTCGTCCGCCTTACGGAAGAATAAAAAAATCGCAATACGAGTTGATAAAAAATGATTATAAAGTAATTATGTGGGATGTGTTAAGTGGTGATTTTGATCCAAAGACCAGTCCTGAAAAATGCCTAAGCAATGTAGTAAATAACACTACAGAAGGAGCCATCATTGTCTTTCATGACAGCCTAAAAGCTGCCGATAATATTAAACATACTTTACCAAAAGTATTGGAGTATTTTACTGAAAAAGGATATAGGTTTGATAAATTGGAACTGAATTAAACAATAAACTCTTTTGATGATTAATCATCCACACAAAATCACATTTATAATTTATTCAAAAACCTAACAAAAACAATTTAATATGAATGATATGGAAGTAGAAGGTTCTTGGAAAGGTCGATTATGGTTCTTATATTTCGCATGGATTTTTGTAATGACAAACACAATAATTAATTACAAAGAAATTGAATTAGAAACAAAAACGGATTGGCTTTACTTAATACTTTTTGTCTTAGCTACTGGATTGTGGATATACGGAACAGTTGTTTTAATCAGAAAGTTTAAAGACACTTTCGGCTCAAAATAAAGAAGACAATAAAGATTCCTGTTTATGCTACGCTGCACAGGAATGACGTAATGGTTGGTGCTATTTTGTTTATAAAATGATGAAATAAATTCTGTGCGCCATTCCTGCGAAGGCAGGAATCTAAATTCATAAAAACACAGCTCTGATGTTGTAGTATATAGGATTTGTGTGTCGACACCCCCTTCCCTTAGGGAAGGTCGGGATGGGAAATGGCTATGTGCGATGGAAAAGTCCCCCTTCGGGGGATATTAGGGGGCTAATACCCCTTCAATCGCTCTCGGAAAATGCTCATATTCTAATTGATGAATTTTATTGGCGACATCTTCATAAGAATCGGTTTCGCTAATCTTACACTTTGCTTGAAAAATAATGGCTCCTTCATCATAATGTTCATTTACATAATGTATGGTAATCCCCGATTCTTTTTCTCTATTAGCAACCACCGCTTTATGAACAGCATCTCCATACATTCCTTTTCCACCATATTTGGGCAATAATGCCGGGTGTATGTTGATGATTTTATTGGGAAAAGCAGCAATTAAATTTTCAGGTATTTTGAGTAAAAATCCAGCCAATACTATAAAATCAATGCCTTTATCTTTTAATAAATTTACTAATTCGCCCGATTTTAACTGTTCAGAAGAAAAAACCACTCTTTCAATCGCTAATTTTTTTGCTCTATCCAATACAAAAGCATCTGCTTTGTTGGTGAGAATTAGTCCAACTTCTGCAGTAGGCTTGTCTTTAAAATACAACGCAATGTTTTCAGCGTTAGATCCGCTACCGGAAGCAAAAATGGCAATTTTATACATGAATTAAAAGTATTTTTATAGCCGCAAAAGTAGGAATTAAAGTAATTTTACCCCTTTAAAAACACGTGTAAATTCTTAAAACTAAGCATGAATAAAAATTATGTGAATAAAATAGATACGAATAATCAAAAATAATTTGATTATATTGAGATAAATAATTTTCTTTGCACCTTATAAACTTAAAATTAAAAAACATGTCAGATATTACAGGAAAAGTAAAATCAATTATTGTTGACAAATTAGGCGTTGACGAAAACGAAGTAACAAATGAAGCAAGCTTTACTAACGATTTAGGAGCTGATTCTTTAGACACAGTTGAATTGATTATGGAATTTGAAAAAGAGTTTAATATTGCTATTCCAGACGATGAGGCTGAAAAAATTGCTACAGTAGGTGATGCTATTAATTACATCGAAAACAACCTAAAATAAGCGATTTAAGCTCTATAAAAAATTGTTTAGAAATTGCTTTGGATGTTTAATTCAAAGCTTTTTCTGTTTATAATCAAATTTTTAACCTAACAGATTTATGGAATTAAAAAGAGTTGTTGTAACCGGAATAGGTGCCATTACCCCATTAGGAAATACGTTTCCTGAAACTTGGGAAAACCTTAAGAAAGGTGTTAGTGGTTGTGCTCCTATCACAAGATTTGATGCTACAAAGTTTAAAACACAATTTGCTTGTGAAGTAAAAAACTTTGATGCTGCCGACCATTTTGATAGAAAGGAAGCTAGAAAAATTGATCCTTATACTCAATTTGCATTAATTGCTTCTAAAGAAGCTGTTATTGATTCAAAAATTAACCTAGAAACGGTTAATAAAGATAGAGTTGGTGTTATTTGGGGTTCAGGAATTGGAGGTATTAAAACTTTTCAAGATGAAGTAACCAATTTTGTTGGTGGTGATGGAACTCCAAGATTTAACCCTTTCTTTATTCCTAAAATGATTGCAGATATTGCTTCAGGATTAATTTCTATGGAATATGGTTTTAGAGGTCCTAACTTTACCACTGTTGCGGCATGTGCTTCTTCTACCAATGCACTTATTGATGCTTTTAATTATATCCGTTTAGGAAAAGCTGATGTATTTGTTGCCGGAGGTTCTGAAGCTGCCATTTATGAAGCTGGAATGGGCGGGTTTAATGCTATGCACGCTCTTTCAACTAGAAATGATTCTCCAGAAACTGCTTCTCGTCCTTTCGATAAAGACAGAGATGGTTTTGTAATGGGAGAAGGTGGTGCTGCTGTTATTCTTGAAGAATACGAACATGCAAAAGCTAGAGGTGCAAAAATTTATGCTGAAGTAATTGGTGGTGGTTTATCTGCTGATGCTCACCACATGACAGCTCCACATCCTGAAGGATTAGGTGCTAAAAACGTAATGCTTAATGCTATTGAAGATGCAGGAATTTCTCCTAAAGATATTGATTACATTAATGTACACGGAACTTCTACTCCATTAGGAGATATTGCTGAAACACAAGCAATTCTTTCTGTTTTTAACGATCATGCTTATAAATTAAATATAAGTTCAACAAAATCAATGACAGGTCACTTATTAGGTGCGGCAGGCGCTTTAGAAGCTATTGCTACCCTTATGGCTGTTAATGAAGATATTGTTCCTCCAACCATTAATCATTTTACTGATGATGAGGCTTTTGATCCTAATTTAAACTTTACATTCAACAAAGCTCAAAAAAGAGAAGTTAGAGCTGCTCTTAGTAATACCTTTGGTTTTGGTGGACATAATGCTTCCATTATTTTTAAAAAATATAAAAGTTAATTGTTAGCCTTATTATTCAAAAAAAAATCCCAATATGCGTTGAAATTAGAACGTATATTGGGATTTTTTCCTAAAAATACTTCCATTTACAAACAAGCACTAACACACAAATCTTTGGTTGGTGATGATAAAATTATTCAAAGCAACGAACGCTTAGAGTTTTTAGGTGATAGTATTTTAAGCAGTGTTGTTTCTCATTATCTTTTTTTAAGATATCCTTTTAAAGATGAAGGATTTCTTACCCAATTACGCTCTCGTTTTGTAAGCAGAGAAATGCTTAACTCACTTGGTAAAAAAATAGGCTTGGCAGAGCTTATTGAAAAAAAGCCTGAAGAAAAAAGTTTAAGTATTTTAGGAAATGCTTTAGAAGCTTTGATTGGAGCTATTTATATTGATAAAGGTTACGAACATGCCCGTAATTTTATTGAACAAAAATTAATTGAAAATCATTTAGATAGTGAAAAAATTGTAGCTCAAGAAACCAATTTTAAAAGCAGGGTAATAGAATGGTGTCAGAAAAATAAAATTCCTTTTGAATTTGAAACGATTGAAGATTTAGAAGGAAATCAAAACATATATACCGTAACTTTGCTTATTAATTCAGAAATTAAAGGTACAGGCAAGGCCTTTTCTAAAAAGAAAGCTGAACAATATGCCGCTGAGCAATTTTATAACGAAATTGCTAATGAAACTTAATTTACAATAGTAGAACAACAATGATAGAAGAGAACGAATTAAAAGAGAAGTGGGAAAGTGTTTTGAAAATGGTTGAAGGTCGTTTTGGTGAACAAATAGACGAACAAACCATACTGTATATAATTGGTTTACAAGAACTAAACAAACCGCATACTGTTTTTCAGAAAGAAGAAAAAGTAGATATTATCCATATTGGCATCTGCACTGTTTTAAGTCAATTTGGTTATTACAGATTTACTGGAAGAGATGAAGATGGTTGGCCTCACTTCAAAAACATCAAAAAAATACCCTCTAACGCCAAAGGACGAAAACAATTGTTATTAATGCGAAAAGCGATAATTGATTATTTTGAGAACCTGAAAAAATTGTAGTAATTACTTTACAATTACTGTTTCTTGGTAGGTGTTCTTTCTACTTCTTTGTCTTTTTTCCTCAATTTTAACTACTTTTTTACCATACAGTGTATCAGTAATAATAGGTTGTAAAAATGAATCTACTCCTTGTTTATAATAAACAACTTCTACATCTAACACTACAGAGTATTTAAAATCAAAAGTAGCTACACCCGCAGCATCAGCAGTTGTAGTTTGATCCATTTTCTTCTCATCAACAATACAGCTCCCACACTCAAAAGGACCATCTGTTGGCCAAGCATGTACTGTTGCCCCTGGTGCAGGAGTTCCATCTTCTTCAATAACATTTACAACTAATCTTGGACCTCTGTCTTTAGCACAAGAGAAGAAAAACACCACAGTAACAAGGGTTAATACTATATAATTTAAAGTCGGTTTCATCTGTTAATATTTTTATTTTATTTTAAATTCAGTAAAATGAAAATCACCAACAATCACATCTTTCTATTTTATTGAAAGATTTAATATGGCTCATTTCATGTATCTATAATTTATAACTTTTTAATATAAATTCTTAATATTGCAATGAACAAATGTAAGAAATAATATTATCATGTCAAAAAAAATTCTTTTTAGTGTATTAGTTCTTTCACTTATGAGTTTTTCTTTATTTAAAGGAGAAAAGAAAGAAACAAAAGTGCTACTATCTACCGAATACGGAAATATTAAAATAAAGTTATTTAACGAAACACCTCAACATAGAGATAATTTTATAAAATTAGTAAAAGAGGGTTTTTATAATGAAACGCTTTTTCATAGAGTAATTAAAGATTTTATGATTCAAGGTGGAGATCCTGATTCTAAAAACGCTCAAAAAGGTGAATCTTTAGGTGAAGGAGATGTTGGTTATACCATTCCTGCGGAATTTAATACTAACTTAATTCACAAAAAAGGTGCATTAGCTGCCGCTCGTCAACCAGATAACGTAAACCCTCAAAAACGTTCATCAGGTTGCCAATTTTATATTGTACAGGGCAGAAAATTTACCACAGAAGAAATTGAAAAAATAGAAAAAAGTAAGGAAGGAAGAATAAAATACACTGATGAGCAATATAAAGCCTACCAAACCATCGGAGGATATCCTCCTTTAGATATGGACTATACTGTATTTGGAGAAGTAATAGAAGGGTTAGATGTAGTAGATAAAATTGCAGCTGTAAAAAGAGACAGAAAAAATAGACCAATTGAAGATGTGAAAATGACCATTAAAATCATCAAATAATTATTGATATAATATCAGCATGAAAGATAAAATTCATCAGCTAATAAATGAAATTGACAGTTTTGTAACTGATAGCAAAGAAAATTTAGAAAAATTCAGGATACAATTTCTGGGTAGCAAAAATGTTATCAAAGATTTATTTAATGATTTCAAAAATGTTCCTAACGAACAGAAAAAAGAAGTTGGTCAGCTTATTAATGAAGCTAAAGTAAAAGCTCAGGAAAAATACGATTATATTCTTTCTACCTTATCAAAAGATACAAGCAACACCACAGACGAACTTGATCTAACCAGAACCGGTTACCCTTCTAAAATTGGTAGCAGACATCCTATTTCTTTAGTACGAAATGAAATAATAGAAATATTTTCTAGAATTGGTTTTACAGTTTCTGAAGGACCTGAAATTGAAGATGATTGGCATAACTTTTCGGCATTAAATTTCCCACCGGAACATCCTGCAAGAGATATGCAAGATACTTTTTTTGTGGATGCCGCAAATGGCGAAATGGCTCTAAGAACACACACTTCATCGGTACAAGTTAGAGTGATGGAAAATGCCAAGCCTCCTATTAGAACACTTTCTCCGGGAAGAGTTTACAGAAACGAGGCTATTTCTGCTCGTGCTCATTGTTTTTTCCACCAAATTGAAGGTTTGTATATTGATGAAAATGTTTCTTTTGCCGACTTAAAACAAACTCTTCTTCATTTTGCTAGAGAAATGTTTGGCGAGAAAACCCAAATTCGTTTACGTCCATCTTACTTTCCATTTACGGAACCAAGTGCCGAAATGGATGTTTCTTGCTCTGTTTGCAATGGCGAAGGGTGTAATGTTTGTAAATATACCGGCTTTTTAGAAATTATGGGCTGTGGAATGGTTGACCCTAATGTATTAGAAAACTGTGGAATTGACAGCAAAAAATACAGTGGGTTTGCTTTTGGAATGGGTATTGAACGTATTGCTATGCTTAAATTTAAAGTGAACGATTTGCGTTTATACTCCGAAGGAGATATTCGATTTTTAAGCCAATTTAAATCAGTAATCTAATAAAGTTTCGGGTTTCGAATTCAAAGTTTTACGTTTAGTTTTCTACTCTTGAGAGGAGCAGATTTTGTTCGAAACTGCCATAGCGGTAAGATTACAAAATCAGAGGTGTGTTTTGTTTTTATCTAAACTACACTTGCTTTACATCAAATCCAACATGAAATAACGCATCTCCTTGATTTACAATTGGAGAATGATTAGAACAAACCACATAACCATCATGCTTAGAAATTACTCTTTTTTCAAACTCCCCAAAAGGATCGGAAATAGTACCTAACACAGTGCCTTTTTTAACATAACTTCCAATACTTACATAGGTTCTAAACATACCTGAATATCTTGCTCTTGTCCAACTTGAGTCTGCCAATGTAATAGGTTCAGTTTTTGGGTAAGCAGCAATTTCTTTCGAAAAATCTCTTAACCCAATTTTATGCATCACTTTTAATGCTCCGGCAACGCCCACTTTTGTAACTGCTCTATCCAAATCGAGTGCTTTACCTCCTTCAAACAATAAAACCTTAACGCCTTTCTTTGCCGCTTCACTTCTTAATGATTTTGGCAATACTTTAGACAACATAATAAAAGGTGCTCCAAAAACTTGAGCTAGCTCAATCGTTTCTTTATCAACACCTTCAATTCTAATGTGGGTATAATTAAATCGTTTACTTGCTCCTGTATGATAATCAATACAATAATCAATTTTAGGAACAATTTCTTTCATGAAAAAATAGGCAAATCTACTTCCTAAAGAACCTTCTTTAGAACCGGGGAAAACCCTGTTTAAATCACGTCCATCTGGAAATTCTCTTGTTTGATGTAAAAATCCGAAAACATTTAAAACCGGAATACAAATTACTGTTCCGTTAGTTGGTTTATGATAATTTTTGGCAATAATTTGTCTGACTATTTCAACGCCATTTACCTCATCACCATGAATTCCTGCATTTAGTAAAATAACCGGTCCCGGACTTTTACCCCTAGAAACAATAATTGGTACTTCAATAGCTGTTCGGGTATGCAGACGAGCAATGTCAATATTTAGCTGAACGGTTTCTCCTCTGCCAATTTTTTTACCTAAAAAATGAAAAACATCTGTATCCATATAGCTTAATGCTTTACTTTTTTAATTCAAATTTGAACTCGAAACTTTAAACCTTAAACATGTCTCTCGATATATCTAATAATGCTTTTAGCAATATCCTTTCCGGTAGCTCCTTCAATACCTTCTAAACCGGGAGAAGAATTTACCTCCATAATTAATGGTCCTTTTTTAGATTGCAACATATCTACACCGGCAACACCTAAACCAAGGGATTTAGCAGCTTTTAGTGCAGCATTTTCCTCATCATCAGTTAAATCGTATAATGAAGCCGTACCTCCTCTGTGTAAATTAGAACGAAATTCTCCTTCTTTTCCCTGTCTTTTCATCGCTCCTACTACTACCCCATCAACAACAAAAGCTCTAATATCAGCACCACCTGCTTCTTTAATAAATTCCTGAACAATTACTCTAGCTTTTAATCCATTAAATGCTTCTAAAACCGATTCAGCTGCATTATTGTTTTCTGCCAATACTACTCCTACTCCTTGAGTTCCTTCTAACAATTTAATTACCAGTGGTGCTCCTCCAACATTTTTAATAATAGACTTTACATCTTTAGAATAGTTGGTAAAAGCAGTTTTTGGCAATCCTAATCCAGCTCTCGAAAGAATTTGTAAACTTCTTAATTTATCTCTAGAACGAACTAATGCTTGTGATTCTGTTGCTGTAAATACTTTCATCATTTCAAACTGACGAACAACGGCTGTACCGTAAAATGTTACAGAAGCTCCAATTCTAGGAATTACAGCATCTACATCTGTAAGGGGTTTACCCTTATAGTAAATTTGTGGCTTTTTTTTCTCAATAATCAAATCACATTTGGTGTGATCAACTACTATCATTTCGTGTTTTCTTTTTTCTCCTGCTTCAACCAGGCGTTTTGTAGAGTAAAGATTAGGATTTCGGGATAAAACGATAATTTTCATAGATTTCGAATGCGTTTAATTTGTATCTTCTTTTTAAATTTTTATGATCTTATTTTTTAATGATAAATTTTTCATTGATGTATCTACAATAAACCTATTGGTTAAAAACTTTCTTCCTATTAATACACTAAATCGCATACTTCCTCTTTCTGAAAGTGTAAACTCTATTGGAAAAGTTTGATTAAAAAGAACAATTTCCGTTGTTATTTTATATCGTTCTTCTACCTGACCATTAGAACTTTTAACCTTTTTTTTTGTAAAGGCGGCAAATGTAATTTCTTTTTCGTGATAATTTTCATGTTCAGGATCTAAAAGATTACATTTTATTTTCTTTTTTCCATTTTCTTCAAATTCAACAATGTTATGACAATGTAAACTGGATGTATATGCTCCTGTATCTATTTTAATTGGTAATTGCGATATATTAAGCAGAGGAAAATCAGCAACATCTTGCCTTCCTATTAGTATTTTACTTGTTGTAGTCATATATTCTAAAATTCAAAGCTATGAAATTAAACTGTAATGAATAAAAAAACAAGTTAAACAAAAAAGCACAGTCTAAAAATTTAGACTGTGCTTTTTTGTGTAAAGCTAAAAGCTTATTTATTTTATCAACTTTTCTGTATCTTTCTGAAGACTAAGCGTAATGGCATCTTTATATAATTTTAATGCTGTCTCTTATACACATCTCCGAGCCCACGAGACCTCTCTACA
>OJGU01000782.1_pt1 | contig 15300 bp, 14 predicted proteins | sample 1594741 | NCBI WGS metagenome assembly OJGU01 (sample SAMN05416841, study PRJEB24817) | seawater metagenome | isolation source: Sea water | place: Canada:Atlantic | collected 2013-07
GTGCCAGCGTGCTCGAGCTGGTGCGCGGCAGCGACGGTGCCGTACTCGACGAGGTCGGGGCGGAGGAGCTCGAGCACGCTGGCACTGCCCTGCGCAACGCCAACATGATCACCGCGGCCTACCCGACGATTCGCGTGTTCGGGCCCGGCGAGGAGGCGCAGCTACCCGCCGAGTTCCAAGGCACGTACGCCGAGACGATCATCGAGGTGGACACGCAGATTGCGAACGCCGTCCTGGCCGGGCTGGACGACTTGCCACCTGCGTTGACGTCGTCGATCAGCGGGATCGCGATCGTCGAGCCGGCCAACAAGGGCTGCGTCGCCGCCGGAGTGGGATGTACCGACGGTGATGGTGGAGCACCCCGCGTCAACGCCTTCTGTGCAGCCGAGGGCCTCCAACAGAACGACGACGCAGGCGACCCGACCTCCACCGCCTTACTCAACGGTGCCGCCGTTGGGTCGTATCTCGTGCTCAACGTGCACAGCCTCCCGTGGACCGGCACCATCGCGCACGAGGCCACCCACAACTTCAACAACCGGATCGACACCCGCAGCAGCGCCGCGGCGAATGCGTCATGGGGCGCGGCCGAGGTCGCCGACGCCAAGGACGTCGTCCGCAAGTATGCGTTGGGGGCGGGTCTCAGCTCGACCTGGTACGAACTGCATCACTCCGTCTATGAAGCCGAGGTGGGCCCCGTGATCGAGGCTCCGCCCCCTGGCAGCAAATGGGACGGGTGGTGCACCTTGGATAGTGCGACCGCGGTGCAGGGCGGCTTTGCCACTCCGTATGGCGCGCTCCAGGTCGCCGAGGACATCGCCGAGTATGCATCGCAGGTCATCATTGAGGGCCCGTCGGCGCCGGTGTGTGCCCAGTTCTCTGGCCAGTCCGGGCAGGACGAATTTCCCGAGGAACTGGCGCTGCCATACACCAAGCTGGTCATGCTGCAGAGCCTTGGCGTGCTGACTGATGCGCAGTTCGACGACTGCACCGGGGGCATCGAGATCGGCCGCAGCGCGCCCGGGATCGAGCTCACCGATCAGGTCTTCACAACGGAGCTCAAGGCCGGGTTCTACGAGAGCGGCGGCGTGCGGTACTTCGCGATTCTCGGGCAGGGCGTCGAGCAGTGGCAGCTGCTCTACGAGGCCGCTGTGCCCGAGGGGAGCTCACCAATCGGCGCCCATAGGTTCGGGGCGATCAGCGGGTTCACCATTCCGTTCGGCCTGCCCGAGAACGGCGCGTACTTGAACCACCCGGAGACCCCACGGGCTTCGCTGGGAGGGTTGTTCGTGGTGAGCGAGATCTCCGACGACGCCGTGACCGGGGCTGTCTTCAACCTGTGGCTCGGCAACGCGTTTGGCCTGCCGACCAGCTTCGATTCGTACTCGTCATTCAGGATCCCCTTGTAGGCGCTCGAATCGCCCTGGAACAGCTCTGGGTTCGCGGTCGTCATGACGGGCACTCTTCGAGCTCGATCTTCAACGGCGCGTGCCGTCGCTGCCGCCCCCAGAACCCCTGCTGGACGCAAGGCTGCGCGAAGCGTTGGAGAACGCGTAGGCCGACCCCTCCATGGAGCAAGGCGTTCGCGAGCTGTGGAAAGAGCTCTGCCCAGGGGTGTTCGTCGCCCAGTTCTTCGACCCCGAGCGGCTCGCGTCGCTCAGGGCCTACCTCGACCACGTCGCCGACGCCGACATCCCGGTTCGACCCCCGTACGGCATCGCGCTGAACCGCGGCGGTGCGATGCTCGACCGGGATGGCCACGCCCGAAGACTGCCCAGCGGCCGCCCCTCTCAGTCGGCGCAGCAGCGGAACCCGGTCGAGTAGTCCCAGTGCGCCGTGTTGTGGGCCGTGGTCTGGTACAGGCAGCCCACGTTGTTGTTCACGGTGTCGACGTAAAAGCCGCCCCGAAACACGCCACCGGGGTTCGAGGTCCACTCGTGCAGGTTGCCCATCATGTCGAAGACACTGTCCTCGCTGACGCAGCCTTCGTTCTCGCCCGTGGTGTCCAGGCTGTCGGGGATCTGGGAGATGCAGGCGTTGCCCAACTCCGACCAGATCCAGTCCTCCGTCGTGCCGTAGTACTCGATCACGGGGTGGTCATCTCGGGCGTCGTTGCACACGCCCGGCTGGACGGTGTTGCCATACGGGTACGTTGTCCCGCCCGACCCCTGACAGGCTCGCATCCACTCATCGTCGTCGCACAAGCGTTTGCCGGCCTCGGCACACGCGTCCGCGGCTTGCTCTCCAGAGATGTAGCCCTGCGGGATCGACCCTTCGAGCGAGACGGCGCGGACTCGGACGCTGCCGGGATTGTGAAACGGTGACCAGCTTCCGAGCGGACTGCCGCCGCCATCGAGTTCGACAAGCGAGGCCTCGAAACGGTCGATGCAGAACCCCGCGACTGAGACCATCCCCGCCGGGCAGGCGTCGTCCCAGCTCTCCTCCTCCAGGCCTTCGTTGGGGTCGGGTCGCAGGTCGGGGTCGCAGGCCGTCTGTGGGTCGGTGCAGCACTGGATGTTGGCGTCGCCCGGGCAGAGCCCTGCGGTCGACACGAACGATCCGTTGCAGTCGGCGGTGTCCATGCAGACACCCGGCGCTCCGTCGACGCTGCACGAAGGTCCGGCGGGCACGCAGCACTGCTGGGAGGGAGGGCCGTCGCAGAGATCTCCGCCGAACGCGGTGGAGGGGTCGGCGCAATCGGCCACCGGTCCACACATGCCTTCTAAGGACACGACACCGCAGGTCTGCTCCGTTGTGCCTGTGGACTCTGAGCCGCTCGTCTCCGCGTCTGTGGTCGTCCCTGCGTCGGAGCTCGTTGCGCTTGTCGACGTGGAACCGTCGGAGCTTTCGCCTTCTCCACCTTCGGTATCAGCATTGGTCGCCGAGCCGTCAGCGGCCTCGGCCGCTGTTGTCCCGCCGGACGGACCACTGGTTGGATACCCATGCGAGTTCATCTCCGACTCGCCATTGCCGCTGCACGCGGTCAGCAGCACCAACACCCAGCCAGACCAGATCCGCAACTCCATCCGACATGTAGGCTAGCAGCTTGTTCCTGTGCGCCGCCGTAGAAACCTGCGGCAGCACAGAGCGTGGGCTCAGGCAGCCGCGGTGGCCACGGATCCGCGATGGCCTTCGGCCACGGCGGGACTCGCCTTCGCCGAGAGCACACCCTGGTAGCTGTCGCGATAGGCCCACGCAAGGAAGCCCAACAGGCCCACGATCATGAAGGTGACCGGGTTGGGCGGCGCGAGGACGGTGTGAAACGCGACGATGTTGACGACGACGGGCGCCAGCAGGACCAACGCGAGTGGGACGTAGCGGTTGCCCAACAGCAGGAGGCCAGCAACGACCTCAGTGCCCTTGATCAGCGGGAACATGTACCCGGTCGCAGCCAACGCCCCCATGAACGCCGCCGCGCCCCCCTCCATCGGTGGCTGCGGAATGAACCCCAGAAACCCGTTGAGGCCGAACACGAAGAAGATCAGGCCGAGGACGATGCGGGCTGCGACGATTGCTTTGCTCATGGTGGTGTCTCTCTCTCGGCCCACAACCTATCTGTTCCGTCATAGGAAACCAGAGATGACCTGCAGACAACAAATGTGCCCACGGCGGAACAATCAAAACGCCGGCCTTCGAGGTTTCATGGCGGCATGTGACCAAGATCGCGACCTCGATTGGAATCCCAGGACACCCATCGGGGTCTGACGCCCCGTGCTTCCGTTTCCGCGCGTACGCCCCCTGCTACTGCTCAGTCTGACCACCGCCCTCGCCTGCAGCGACGACGCTGCGGTGACCGAGACCAGCGACGCGGGTGAAACTTCCGGCACGACCAGCCCCACAACCGACCCCACCACGGGAGCCGGACCGACGACCAGTTCGAGCACAACGGACCCGGACAGCTCAGGCGAGTCGGAAGCGGACGAGAGCAGCACCGGCGACACGACCGGCGGTGAACCGATGCCCGAGCCACTGCTGTGGCAGACCGACTGCGAAGCCGGCAACTACGACCTCGCGCGGCTGCATCCGGACCTCGAGTGCACGGCCATGGAGGTTCCCTTGGATTGGGACGCCCCGGACGGCGAGACGATCGTGGTGGGCGCGGTGCGAATTCCAACCACGGCGGACGAACGGGTCGGCACGTTCTGGGCCCTCGATGGTGGGCCGGGAGGTTCGGGTCTGGGGTACGCGCTCGACGACGGCTGGCGCGAAGAACTGCGCGCCGCCGGCTGGGACGTCATCATCCCGCCCCACCGCGGGACATTCTCGCCGTTGCTGACGTGCTTCTCCCCCGACTACCTCGCCGTGGACTGCCGTCTCGAACTCGACGACGAGTGGGGCGATGGCCTGCAGCACTTCAATACCGTCGAAGCGGCGCGCGACGTGGGCGAGTTCATCCGGCGCGAACGTCTCAGCGAGGACGAAGCGGTCGTGGTCTATGGCGTCTCCTACGGCACGTACTGGGCCCAGTTCTACGCGGGGGAGTTCCCGACCCAGGCCACCGCGATCATCCTCGACAGCGCCGTGCCAACCACCGCCGACCTCGCCCTCGAGGAATACCTCGTGCAAGACATCGCCGAGCAGCTGCTCCAAGCATGCGTCGACGACCCCGTCTGCGGTGCGCGCGTGGGCTTCGAGTCGGGCGAGGCGTTCTCCGCCGCGGTGATCGACGCGTTCGACAATGGAGAGTGCGGAGCGGGCGACGTCGGAAACTGGGAAGACAGCAACCTTCGGGTGTTGTTTGGAAACCTGATCAACAGCCGTAACACGCGGAACTACATCCCACTGATGGCGGCGATGCTGACCCGCTGCGACCCGGAACTCTCGAGTACCGTCGGCGGTGCGATCAACGGACTCTTCGGGCAGCTCGGCGCACCCGTGCGGCCCACCGAACGCTTCCCGATCGGACCCCCGCTGGTCTCCGACCCCGAACCCCTGCACGATGGCTCGCCCCCCGCACCGAACAGCCTGTTCTCGGGTCCCCTGCAGTCGACCGTGATCGCCACCACGATGCTCACCGCCGACGCCACGCCAGCGCAGGCAGAGCTGGATGCAAGCCGTCACTTCGCCTCGCTCGGCTTCGGGACCTTGATGACGCGGGTCCAGGAGAGTTGGGACGACCTGCCGAAGGTCGAGTTCGATCGCGACTTCGAGTCCCAGACCCCGATGTTGGTCTTCAATGCGCACTACGATCTCCAGACAGTCTTCCCTTGGGCGGAGATCGTCGCCGCCCAACATGGCGCGCCACTGGTGGAGTTCGCCGACGGCCAACACGGCGTGACGCTGTCGAACACCGGAGGCAAGACGCTGGAGGGCGAGTCCTGTGCCCGCGAGATCATGCTCGCGTTTGTGGAGGACCCCGAAGCACCGGTCGATGATGACTGCGCGGGGGAGCTCCCGCAGATCGATGTGAACCTGGCCCGGCCAGATCTCGCAGGGATGTCGATGTCGGCCTTTGGGACGGACGACCCCTGGTCCTTGCTGCCCCCGCTCGAGTCACCGGACTTCTGAGCGCAGGGACCTTTCACGGGACGTAAGCCCGGAAGGCTCGGCGCCCTCACCGGAATCGAACAAGCGAGGTTCGTTTAAGCGCCATGTTAAGCGCCCCGTGGCTACACCTGCTGCATGCCCGCGCTCCGAGCCTTCCTGCTCTGCCTCGCGTCTGTCGCTGTTCTCGGATGTGGCGACTCCCAGATCGTCGAGCAGGCCGAGCAACCCGAGCCCGAGGCTGCCGCGGAGGACGCGTGTCCTCAGTGGCTGCTCGTCGAGCGAACCGGGGAACTCCGATACGAACGACGATTCCATGATGAGCTTGCGCGAGTCGTGCGCTGGGAGCATGGCGGCCCCGCACGATCGCGTTCCGGGGAGTTTCATTCGCTCACCGAGTTCAACTACGAGGACGGACTCGTCACACTGGAGTCGGAGGGTCGGGACAGCCTTGGCCAGGAGACGGTCGAGCGGTTTACCGAAGTGACCGAGCTCGATGCGCTGGGCCGGCCATCGAGGATTCTAGGTTGGGACGTTCCGGAGTCCCCCACCCCGAACCGAACCGTCACGCAGGAGTACAACCAGCCAGGCCAGCTGAGCGTGCAGCATCAGCAGGACGAGTACGGCAACGGAGCAACCGTCGACCGCAGGTGCACGTTCGAATACGACTCGGAAGGGCGACTGCTGGCCAAGCCCTGCAAAGGCACCCATCCGGATATCCGGCGCTACGGCTGGGACGAGGATGGCAACCTCTTGTTCTCCGAGCTCGAGACGGAGAGCTTCACGTCTCGCGCCGAGTACACATACGACGGGAGGCGACTCTCGTCGGTTCTCTCGGGCGACTTTTCGCGGGACGACTTCGCCTATGACACCGACGGGCGGCTGGCTTGGCACGAGTACCAACGATTCGATGGCCTGGGCGACGGACGCGACGAATTTGCCTACGACGATCAGGGGAAGATGATCCAACACGTCTCCCAGCGCCTCGATGGCTCGAGCCGCAACGTCACTTCGTTCCGGTACGACTCCGACGGGCGACTGATTGAGGCGTCGTCGGACCTGACACCGCGTTCGTTCCGCTACGAACGGTCGGGCAACGAGCTCGAGGTGACAGAGCGCTGGGGTGATGACCTGTTCGAGACCCGTCGCTATCAATGCTCCCCAACGCCCACGACCGGCATGCCCGTCGACACCAACCCCGAACCCTTCGGTGGGCGCGACCGAATCTTGCCGCACCAAACCGCCACGCCTCTTCCGTTCCCCGATCGTAGGTGAGCCGGCCCCCATTCGTTGGCTCTCGCGGCCGCAGCGCAGGCCATCAAGCGCGCCAGCGAGCCCCGCCACCGACGGAGTCGGTGTCCCATGCCGCCCCGACCCAGCAGCCGGCGCCCGTGAGAGTTCACAGGGGCCCCTCACGGTCATTCCTACGGCATGCGGACAACCGAAATCCCTCCCGCCAGTAGAGCCAATCGCTCGGCGACCCCTCGGGCACCGCCGCACCCGTGTTTTTGAGGTCGGTCGGGGCGATGCAGGTCGCAGACGTTGGGGCGCGCGTTCGCACAAGTGTCCGAGACCGGGACTTGTCGCCTGCCGCCGACCTGTGCCAAAAGCCGCGGTCAGGGAGAGACACCGATGACGATGAACGAAATGACCTGGTTGCTCGGTGTGGATCTCCGACCGGACGCGGATGGTGCCGTGGCCTTCGCCTCGTGGCTGGCCTCCGCTCGTCGGGAGGACACCGTCATCCCAGTGCACGTGCTCGTCGCCGATCACCTGCAGGCCGTGCTGCAGCGCCGCCACCTCGCCGAGGTTCAGGATGCAGCAAAGGCCGCGATGCTCACGCTGATCGCCAAGCACGACACCGACAACCACTTCGCCGAGCCCAGAATCGTCGAAGGTGGCACGGCCGAGGGCCGACTCGAGCTCATTCGCGAAGAAGAGGGCGCCCGTGTCCTCGTGCTCAACCGCTTCGCAACCGAAGCGCGTCGAAGCCTGAGGCGACTGGGCCGTGTCGCTCGCCGGTCTCTTCGTGCCCTGAACTCTCCGGTGATCACCGTCCCGCCCGGACTCACCGCCGAGAAGATCGGCAAGGGCCCGGTATTGGTCACGACCAACCTCACCGAGGAGTGCGGGCGCGCCCTCGAGTTTGGTGCTGACCTCGCAAAACGACTCGGTCGTAAGCTCGTCGTCACCACCGTGCGGCGCGTGCCGGACCAGCAAGCGCCGTCGTACATGCACGAGGCGGCGACCGACAAGGTTGCCGAGGTTCGCACCCAAGAGACCGCGGCCGCGTTGTCCAAGTGGGTCGAGGATCACGACGAAGCGGTCGACGAGCAGGTCGTCCTGCTTGGTGAAGTCGTCACGACCGTGACCAGCTTGGCCGCCGAGCGTGATGCGTGTCTGATCGTCGCCGGCTCGCGCCCGTTGTCCCAACTCGAGCGGATGTTCCTGACCTCTGTCGGTCGCGGGCTTTCGGCGATCAGCACCACACCGGTCGCGATCGTGCCTCCGGGCGACATGTCGGCAAAGTAGCGGAGGTCTCCGCGCCTTCCGATGTAACCCTCATCGGTCGGCGGGTACTGCCACTTCATGACGCTTCGTCGACCCGTTCGCTCCGGTCTGCTCCGAAACCGCGCCTTGGCCGGAGCCTGCGTGACCGCCATCGCCGCGAGCATGTCTCCGGACGTAGCCGCGAAGCCGTACAAGACCGCATTCCCCGAGGTCGGGACCCTGGTTCAGGGCAACGGAGCCGGGCACAGAACGTTCGTGGCCCCGGGTGCGATCGCCCTGGAGCGCTTCCGACTCGACTACTCGAAGACCGCGGACACGTCGATTCGCGATTTGGGGGTCGAGATCGTCAAGAAAGGCCTGGTCCGATCCTGGATGTCGGACGACAGCGCCCGGGCACCGCATACCCTGCGCGCGACGTGGCGCGACGTCCGAGCGAGCCCCAACACCAAACGCGTACACCTCTCCCAGCGCTGCACCGCAAGTCCCTGCCGCCTCGGAAGCGTGGCCGTTCGATCAGACAAGGTTCCGCTGCTCACCGGCTTCGTGTTCCACAACCTCGCGGGCGCCAAGAACATCGAACGCGTGAGCGTCTTCCCGGAGCGACGCACCGGACCCAACCGGCAGGTCACGTACTTCGCGAACTTCGAGACGGACGGAGGCAAAGCCTACACGGCGGATATCAACATCATCCTCGTTGACCCCTCGGTGATCGCGGGGCAGTTCAACGCATCGGCGCGCTCGGAGCCGGGGACCGGCTTCGCGAAGGTCCCGTTGGAGTGGGAGAACGGGCTGTTGGCCCTCCAAGGTTTCGACGTCCGGTTCCTGGGCGGAGCCCACGAACTGCAAGAGTTCGCGATTCTCCCAGTCAAGGGCGACAACTCCGTCAAGGCCGTCCATTTCAGCGACACGAACAACGATGACCCGATCGAGGCCAAGCTCTGGTGGGCCGACCTGCGGGGCCCTGGCGTGAAGGTGATCCCGATGGACAAACCTCTGCCCCGGCAGCAGCCCAATCACCCGGGTCCCAAGCCCACGGTGAAGCCGGGCATCATCCCCGGCAAGAAGCCCACGCCGAAGAACTTCCCCAAAGGCCCGACCAAGAAGTTCCCCGGGCCAGGCCCGACCAAGAAGTTCTAGAGAACCCCGCGACATGTGCGCGTGGCTTCTCGGCTGCCTTGATTCGATCTCCAGCGAGCGCCGGCTGGCGGTGCGAGCAACGGGCCCCACGGCCTCGTAGCGTCTGCTTCGGTGGGGCGCCCACGGGTGCGTGCTCAGCCGCGGAACGATCCTCCGCCGTGCGAGTAGACGCTCGGACGAGCCCGACCGTTCGGTTCCAACGGCCCTCAGCCAGCGGAGTTCCGAACAGACTCTCGCATGACTTATTTGCCGCGAACGAGCTCGGCCCTCGCAATCCTCGGACTTCTGATCGGCTGCGGACCCACGGTGGATTCGGGCTCAGCCGAGTCGGGCGCGTCCGGAACGGGCGAGCCAACGACGAGCACCGGATCCGAACCGCCAGACGGATCATCCACCAGCAACGACAGCAACGACAGCAGCACTGTCGACGGCTCATCCAGCGAAAGCTCGAGCGGCACAGATCCCCAGGACATCCCGCCTGCGGTCTGCGGCGGCGAGTGCTTCGCGGACGCCGTCGCCGCGGCCTACGACAGCTGTCAATCCGACCTCGACGAGTACCCATGCGACGCCGAGCGTCCGTGCGCCGACGCCTCCGTCGCGTGTGACGTCGACGGGGAAAACTGCGTGTTCGAGGCCGGGGACAGTGATGCCTACGTCGAAGCCGTCGCCTGTGCCTTCAACGCTGTCGTCGATGGCTTACCCGGTCGGTACAGCATTCGATACGGCCAAGAGAGTGAAGACACGAAGCTAGGAACGCTGTGGACTGCCCTCGAAACGAACGTCGAATCCGACGGCGGCGCCCAGTCGTTTTTTGTTGGCACGGCTCCGTTCGAAGGAGGCCTTCTCGTCAGTCTTGGCGATGTGGACCTCGCGTGCGTGCAGGAGCAGGTCGCAACACTTGAGGCCCCCGTCGACTTCGATCAAGCAGTCGCCACGGTGGTCTCGCTCTCCGGTGCGGTGAACGCCTGCAGCGAGCTGTGTCTGCAAGTCTTCGAAGGCGCCGTGCAGTTCCCAAGCGACCTCGCCTGCGAGGACGACGGTCGCTAGGCCGGCCTCTCACGTCAGAGCGTCGCGACGACACGCATTACGGCGTCGACATCGTCCGCCTCATTCTGGCGCCCGAAGCTGAACCGAATCGTTCCTTCGGGCGCTCCCAGCATCTCGACCGTGGAGGCGGCACAGTGCCGACCGGCTCGGACGACGATGTCCTTCGCGGCGAACACGGCCTCGGCCTTCTCGACCGGCAAGGCGTCGAAGCACGCAGACACAACCCCGGTGGACGGCCCCGCGTCACCGAAGACATGACAACCGGGAGTTCGGACGAGTGCCGCCCGAAGCTTGTTGCGCAACGAGGCCGCGGTCCCGATCGAAGGCGCGGCGTCCGAAGCCAGCCACTGCAGGCTCCGGCTCATCGCGACCGCGCTCGGAAGGTCGACCGACCCGACGTCGCAGAAGCCAACCGCCATCGGAGCGTCCGGCCCGAGCCACAACCCCCCGACTCCCAAGGGTGCGAGCGGTCCCTTGTGGCCAGCGAACACCACGGCATCGACGCCGAGCGTGTCGAATTGCAGTGCGGACAAGCCCACCACTTGGGCCGCATCCAACATCACGCGCGCGCCATGTCGGCGTGCCTGAGCGACGATCGGCTCCACCGGCAAGCACTCCCCGGTCACGTTCGACGCCGCCGTGACCACAACCCACCGCACCTTGCCGTCGGCCAGAAGCTCGCCGAAGCGCTCCAGGTCAAACGCGTCGCCGTTGCGATACGGGACCTTGCGGTGCTCGACGCCCACGTTGCGGACGAGATCGCCGATCGGAGCGAGGACCGCCTCGTGTTCGACCGCGCTGGTGAGCACAGCATCGCCGGGCGCCCACGGAATCCGCCGGAGCGCGGTAGCCAGCGCAGACGTGCATCCGGGCGTCAGCAGAAGCTGGGCTGGAGCCGCGATTCCCAAGCACCGCGCGATGTCGGCTCGCGCTTGCTCAAACAACGTGCCGTACGTCCGCGGATCCGCGGCCATCACCTCGGCAACGGTGTCCGCACAGCCGGGACCTTTCGGCCAACTGGTGCCTGCGTTGTTCAAGTAGCGAAGATGTCGCTCGGCCACGGGAACACCATAGCCCCGATCCGCCTCCGCCTACTCGGAGGGGTCGGGTTCGAACCTCAGCGTCAGCCTCGCGCCTCGGCGTCCCGTGTCCTCGGGCGCCGGGAAGAGTGTCGACAACGTGGTTTCGCGGATGCACTCGAGCATTTCTTCGTCCTCGATCTCGTTCTCAGCGCCGAACTCGAACGACTCGACGATGCCGCCGACATCCTCATCCCCAACGACCTCGAGGTTGATGTCGATCATCCCTGCGATGCTGGGGTCACGCTCGACGGCAGCTTCGTAACACTCGTCCGCGAGCGGCATGAGGTCCTTGCTCACCGCGTCCATCAGGTCGCTCAGTTCGCCGTTGCTCTTGTCTTTGATCGCGTGCGCGGGGCCAGCCTCGCTTCCCTCGCGACGAGGTTTCGAGTCCTCGGCCGCATCGGGCGTGTCCGGCTTTGAATCCTGACCGGTTCGCCGGGCCACGCCGTCGGCGATTCGACGAAGGTAGGCGTCTCGTTGCTTCGCATCCACCTTGCGCTTACGGGTCACCCGTTCGACATCGGCTCTCGCAGTCGACCGATCCGCGGACGCATGGACCGGTTGGACCGCGGCGACGCTCGTCTGTGCGGGCGCAGCGTTGCCCTGCACGACATCCTCCGGTGCCCACAGCCAAACCGCTCCTGCCGCCAACACAGCGAGCGCGAGCACGATCCACAACCGCTTCATGCCCGGTTGATACCAAGGCTGAGCGCAGGACTGACAGACGCAGTATCCGTCCGTCGGACAATTCGCGGGATGTCTGGTGATCGAACCCCGTCCAGCAGACACTACCCACACGATGGCTTACCGATCGACGTTTGGTTCTCTCGCGCTTTCCTGCGCTCTCCTGGGTGGCTCCCTCTATGGGCCCTCCGGGTGCGACGACACCATCGATTGCCAGGATCAAGGTTGCAGCCCCTCCTACCAGCTCCACCTCGAGGCGATGGACACGACCCTGGAGGAGGGCCTGTGGCGCGTCGCGCTCGAGGTCGACGGTTTCGCGATCGAGGCCGACTGCATGGCCTCTGGGGTGCTCTCGGGACCGGAAAACACAATCTGTACCGTCGGCCCCTGGGCTGAGGAGCCCGACCGACCGTTGGAGGTTTCCGTGAGCATTGGGCAGCGCATCGGCCCCGGCTCGGGCGAGCCGACCGACACGGGCGACCCACCCGAACTCAGCAACCAGGGGATCTTCGTCACGATCACGTCCAACGACGAGATGCCGCCGGTCGCGGTGCTCGACGTGACCGCTCAGTACGAAGGCTCCACAGTCCTCGAGAGCCAGCAGACCCCCACGCACGAGATCAACAATGCGTTCAACGGACCCGGATGTGGCTCATGTCCAAGACCGGTATCCGAGACCCTCGAGCTTCCGTAGGGAGCCCGTTCAGGCCGACCGATACGACTGCACGAGTTGCTCGAGCAGCGCCTGCGCGGACCCGGGCTGCGCGGCGAGAGCATGCGCCAGCCCGACCGACAACTCATCCCGTGCGCCCGGCCGAACCGGAGGAGACTGGCTCGCGTGCTGAGCCGCCGCAAACCAGTGCTGTACAGCCACCAAACGGTGGAGCCGTGGCGCCAGGTCGTTGGGCCAACCGGACGAGCCCCGATACGGCGACGACTCTGGACCCGACGCGGCCTGAGCTTGGATGACCGAGAGCTGCTCGAGCGCGGCGGCTTCGTAGTGCTCGGCACCATCGCCGAGGTCTTCGACCGGCTGATCCTTCCAGTCGAAGTATGACTCGAGCGCGCGTTCTTCAGGCTCGAGGGTCCCGTAGTCGAGAACGGTGGGCAGGCCGTCCAAGTAACCCTCCAACGACCGCGCTAGCACCTCGGTGCCCGCGGTGACGATCCGCTCGACCGGGATGCCCAAATGGTGCGCGAGATGGACGGCCCACACGGGCGACTTCACGCCCTTCCACAATTCATCAGGCGTGCGCGCGCCTGAAAGCCATGCTTCCCGGCCTTCGGGCTCGGGAGGTTCGTGACGCTGGACCACGCGGGCCAAGGTCTGCGACAGCGCCAGACGCAGCCGGGCAAACCTACGATTGAGCCAGAACATGACGGTGCCAGTGTAGCGGGCCGGGCCGCTTGAGCACCCATCTCGGGGACCTTGGCTCAGGTGCGCGAACCGCGGAGGAGGCGCCGGAGAAAAAAGTGACCGACCCTGTCGATCCGCGCCGCGCTCGTTCGTCGGCTAGCCAGAAGGAAACCACCGATGCAGTACATGCTCCTGATCTACAGCGAAGAGTCCGACACCCAGCCCCCCGAGGAGGCACAGAAGGAAGTCTTCGCGGCATACATGGCTTACAACGACGCCCTCAAGAAGGCCGATGCCTACGTCGCCGGTGATGCGCTGCTTCCAACCGCAACCGCCACCACCGTTCGCGTTCGCGAATCCGAGCAACTCGTCACCGATGGGCCGTTTGCGGAGACCACAGAGGCGCTCGGTGGCTACTACTTGATCGAAGCCAAGGACATCGACGAAGCGGTCAAGTGGGCCAAGGAGTGCCCCGGCTCGAAGTACGGAACGATCGAAGTCCGTCCCGTGATGGTCATTCCCGGCGTCGACTAGCAGCCCGGGGTGAAACCCGGCGCGGCGGGTCGCGGGCTGCTAGACCGCGAGAGTTTGGACGGGCTGGAACCCGCCGCTGCTACATTGCAGCGGCGTGCCAGACCGTGAACTCGAGCGAGCGATCAACCGCGTGTTCAAGGCGGAGCACGGCGCCGTGGTTGCGCGGCTCGTCGCAGCACTCGGCGACTTCGACCTCGCCGAGGAGGCCCTGCAGGACGCCTTCATGCAGGCGCTCCAGCGATGGCCCGCCTCCGGGATTCCCGAGCGTCCGGGCGCGTGGCTCACCACGGTCGCGCGCAATCGCGGTCTCGATCGGATCCGCCGCGACCGGGTGTTTGCGACCAAGGCCGCCTCGATGAAGGCCACCGCGGAGGCGCTCGGAGATGATCGCCTTCGCACCGAAGACACCGAAGATGCACTCGACCGCGCCGCCATGGAACACGCCCTCCCCGACGAGCGGCTGCGGTTGATCTTCACCTGCTGCCACCCAGCCCTCTCCAACGAGGCCCGTGTCGCATTGACGCTGCGCATGCTCGGCGGGCTCTCGACCCCCGAGATCGCGCGCGCCTTTCTGGTGCAGGAGAGCACGATGGCGCAGCGACTCGTGCGCGCAAAAAAGAAGATCCACGGCGCCAACATCCCGTTTCGAATTCCGCCCGCCGACGTCTTGCCCGAGCGCATCGACTCCGTGCTGGCTGTCGTCTACTTGATCTTCAACGAGGGATACGCGGTGACGGATGGTGAAGCCCTGACGAGGGGAGACCTCTGTGAAGAGGCGATTCGCCTGGGCGCTGTCCTCACCCGGCTGCTTCCCGAGACGGCCGAGGTCCGCGGCCTGTACTCGCTGATGCTCCTGCACGATGCGCGTCGCGAGTCCCGACTCGATGAGCACGGCGACTTGATCGTCCTTGAAAACCAGGACCGAAGCCGGTGGGACAGCGAGAAGACCGCGGCTGGGATCACCGCACTGACCGCGGCCATTCACATGGGCGCGCTCGGGCCGTACCAAGTACAGGCCGCGATCTCGGCCGAGCACGCCGTCGCCCCATCTTGGGAGCGGACTCGGTGGGACCGTGTGCTCGAGCTCTACGACCGGCTCCTGGAGTTTGTTCCCTCGCCGATGGTTGCGCTCAACCGGTGCGTCCCCCTGGCCATGACCGGACACGGCGACGCCGCACTCGAGCAACTCGCTGCCCTCGAGCCCGACCTCGGGGAGCACTACAAGCACGCCGTCGTGAACGCTTGGTTGCTCGCGAACGCCGGTCAGCTCGAGGCCGCCCGCATCGCCTACGACAAGGCGATCGCGGGTTGCTCCAACGTCCCTGAACGACGCCACCTCGAACGGCAGTTGAGACTGCGCTGCGCGAACTAGGGGCCGTCCCCAATTCGATGAAACGGCCACAGCGGCGCCGCCAGAGCCCATGCCGTCGTTCCTCATCGGTTGCTTGTGCCCGACAAACGCCCTCT
>OJGU01000785.1_pt1 | contig 15281 bp, 8 predicted proteins | sample 1594741 | NCBI WGS metagenome assembly OJGU01 (sample SAMN05416841, study PRJEB24817) | seawater metagenome | isolation source: Sea water | place: Canada:Atlantic | collected 2013-07
GTATAAGAGACAGATTCGTGGCTTCTTCAAACTTTGGAAGAACCAAAGACTGAAAAAGTGGGCTATTGGGAGTTTGTAGCCATTCGCCAAGACCCAGACGCGTCCATATTCCTTCACGGACTTCAAAGGAATTGTCAATCGTTGTCACGGGCCTTGCCTGCAAAAAATACAGCGTCCCGTTTTCGATCGACCACTCGATGTCTTGAGGAGTTCCAAACTCGCGTTCAATCTTTAGTGCCTCGTCCGATAACTGCTCTACTTCTTCAATCGCCAAAGGTCCGAAGGAGGAGGCCGTGTGTGTTTCCCCTTTACCTTTCGGCAATCTGAATTCGACAGGAGTGACAGCACCAGACACCAAGTTTTCTCCGATGCCGCGAACTACATTGACCAACATATGATTCAGATCCCCCTTTAGCGGATCAATTGTGAATAATACTCCCGACGTTGCAGGTTCAATCATCTCTTGGATGACAACCGCCATTCCAATTTGATCATCACTAATACTTAGCTTTTTTCGATATGCAATAGACTCTGCCGACCAGAGTGATAGCCAACATCGCTTGACTGCATTTGTCACCTCGCCAAGATCGAATCCAACATTCAAGAAGGAATCATGTTGCCCCGCAAAACTGGCAGATTCGAGGTCCTCCGCGGATCCAGAAGAACGCACAGCGAGTTTCTTGTCGTGACGAAGCATTTTTAGCCCCCGAGACAGTTCCTCCACAACTTCGGTAGGGGCTGATTGATCCAAAAATGCAGTCTCCAAATCAACTCGACTGTCAGAGGGTGTCTTCTCTTCCAGCCCTAGTGAAATATTTTTCAAACTCCGAATAACCTTCGCCACTTCTTTTTTCTCCGAAAACATTCTATATGCAGCGGTCCCAATCACACAGAATTCAGGAGCTACCACTCCCGCAGACACTAGATTTCTCAAGCCAACTGCTTTGCCGCCCACGTTGTCGAGGGTCCATTTTGAATCTTTATCTCCTACATACGTTAAATATTGCATTGTCAGAGGGGTTAACGAATGTTGGTAATTCTATCAAAAACCTTACGTTTTAGAAAACTGTTTGAATTTTCAGACAGCCTCCTTACTTCGTTCTTTTTAATTATTTCACAGCCCGTTTAATAGGCGACTCGAAGAGACCTCCAATCTGCCCTCCAACCCCCACCAGTAGCACGAGCAATACATAGGTCTCATCTCGAATTGGAGCTCCCAGAACTAAGGTAAACGGATACACCAACATTCCGCTTCCCACGCATCCAACTTAGGCTCCCCCGTATTCTTTCCGTGTATTGACGGTGGAAATGGCAATTCAGTGAAAGCACTTCCCTGGAGGGCCTGCAGTGATATTGCGAAGGACTGTCAGCAAAATCAGGACGACAACACACGCTCTTCCGTCTTCGAGATCTCTTATTAAAGTTAAGTGAGAGAGACTCCACGGGATGTAGATCGTGCCAAAACTTAGCACGAATGCCTCATGTATGACTCTTACATGATTTTCACCGTTGAGAGCTCATGTCGCTGATGCGAAAAATACAAATACTACGCTTAAAGCAGATGCAGATGCTCCCCAGATACAAAACAGCACTAGGATGATGAACCCGAGGCAGCAACCAAACCCTCTGGCCATCGCTGCCGTGAGACTAGGATACCCCCTCCACCCATTTCTTGGGTGTCAGTTACTTATGAGACAACAAGCATGTCCAACTACATTATCAGCGCTTTGGCTGGCATATGAACTCTCTACACGAGGGACCTGCTGTCTCAGAAGCCAACTCCGGGGAGTTGTTCAGTCGCCAAGATTTTTGGTCTGCACCCCGATTTTACACCGGCCATCCTCTCGAAGCTCCATACGTTTGGAGAAGCGTTCTCTGTCGATCGCGAACACTTCGTCAAAGTCAGGCACAGAATTCACAAGTTGGTAAAGCGCTTCACCAACTGGGTCGTTTGCTTCGACAATCCGGTAATAGACCCACCGCCCTTCTTTGGAGCCTTCAATCAGCCCGGCCTGCTCCAACACCTTGAGATGCTTCGAAATGTTGTAAATCCGTTCTTGGAGAGTGTCGACAAACTCACAGACACATAGTTCTGAGCCCGTGGAAACCAAAAGGCGGAGCATGCGTAACCGGGTTTGATCAGAAAGGGCTTTAAAGGCGTTGCCGACGCCTTTTCGATCAAGAGACGTCGATAGAGAATTGGCGATTGACAATGACATAATATCGTAACAGCATCACTTGCATGATAGCGCAACTATTCGAATGCTACTCAAACGCAGCAATCTTTGCAACAACGACAAATCAACATTTTGAAAATCAAGAGGTGATGTCATGAAACGTTTTTTCGATTGGCAAAGTGCCAGCGTGCTGGCGATTGTGGCTGCCCTTGGAATCACTGGTTGCAAAAAGCAAGCCTCGGTAGAGGATGAGAACGAAACTCCGAACGTTGACGTTGTTGCCCATGCCCACGTTACGGCCTCCGAAACGTGTTTCATTTGCGATGCGTCGAAGCGTGATTCGGGTCGCTTATGGTGCGCCGAGCACAGCCGCTACGAAGATCGGTGCTGGATTTGCCAGCCACAGCTAGAAGATAAGACGCGAATCTTCTGCAAAGAGCATTCGCTTTTCGAAGATGAGTGTTTCCTCTGCCATCCAGAGCTAAAGGAAGGGAGAGAAGGCGAAGAAGCGCCTGAAAAAGAAAGTGCGACCGGGGATAGCCCCACCGCCCTGCATGATGGGCTTTTCTGCAAAGAACATAACGTTCCTGAACGAGAATGCGGCATCTGTCAGCCCCAGTTGGCAACAGCTCTCGGGGCAGGACACGAACTCAAGGTTCGTTTTGAATCCGAGCTATCGGCTGAGAAAGCGGGCGTTGGAACCATTACTGCGAGATCGATCCAATCACAAGCCAGTGTTCATGCAATCTGCGAGGTCAGTTATAACGAAAACAAACTCGCCAAAATCACCCCGCTGGCTTCTGGTATTGTGAAGCGGGTTCTGGTGGATCTTGGAACGGTAGTAATATCAGGAGATGCCTTGGTAGAAATTCATTCGTCTGAGGTCGCAAAAGCGAAAGCCGCCTACGTTTCAGCAGTGGTTGACGCTGAATTGAAGGATGTCGCATGCAAACGCGAGGAGGCATTAGCACAAAAGAAGATCTCATCTCAACGAGACTTTCAAGAAGCAGAAGCCGCATGCAAGACGGCAAAACTGGCTGAAAGCACCGCTCGGCAGACGCTTCAAAACTATGGGTTTACCGACGCTGAAATTGAAGACATTAGACTCGTTCAGGAAACCTCCGCTCTGTTTTTCGTGCGCGCGCCATACAATGGCACGCTAGTTGAACGAGCGGCCGTGGTTGGAGAAGCTACCCAGCCAGGCGATAATCTGTTCACACTGGCCGATCTCTCCAAGATGTGGCTCTCACTCTCGATACCTGCGGATCGCACGACACTCGTCGAAAAAGGCCTCAAAGTGAAAGCGAGTTTTCCCCGTGAGAATGAAATAGAAACCATCGGAGAATTGACGTGGGTGAGTGCATCCATCGACGAAAAAAGCCGCATGCTCAAGGGACGAGCAGTTGTCGACAACACAGACCTTCGGCTTCGATCTGGGATGTTTGGCGAGGCCAAAATCCTTTTGTCATCCGAGCACAGTGCACTAGGCATTCCCAAAGAGGCGATCCAACGCTACGAGAATAATCCCTTTGTCTTTGTTAAGCTTGAAGAGGATCTCTACTCCCTACGTAGAGTTGTCGTTGAACCGTCTTCTGACAATCTTGTCGCTGTTGTCTCAGGGCTCAAGCAACATGAATCCGTGGTCGTAGACGGAGCCTTCACTGTCATGTCTGAGTTTCTGAAATCGAGACTCGGAGCAGGTTGTGTCGACGATTAACCGAAAGCGTCCATGCTGAATAAACTCGTCGAGTTCTCCGTTCGAAATCGACTTCTGGTCATTCTATTTGGTTTTGTTCTCATTGGACTGGGAGCCTACACGCTGACACAAACTCCCGTTGATGCGTTCCCCGACACGACGCCCGTCCAGGTTCAAATCAACACCGTTGCGGCGGCACTCAACCCAGAAGAGATCGAGCAACAAATAACGCTACCAGTCGAGCTTTCCATTGGCGGGCTGCCAGGTCTGTCCAATGTGCGCTCCGTTTCTAAATTCGGCCTCTCACAAATCGTTGCCACCTTTGAGGATGACACGAGCATTACCGATGCTCGGCAATATGTTTCGGAGAGAATCTCAACTGTAGAACTCCCTGAAGGGATCGCACGCCCGAGGCTTGGGCCCATCGCTACCGGGTTGGGTGAGGTCTTTCACTATGTGCTTAGGTCAGAAAATCCCGATCGCTCGCTTGAAGAACTTCGCACCCTCCACGACTGGGTCGTCAAACCCGAGCTCAGGAAAGTTTCCGGCGTCGCTGAGGTAAATTCTTGGGGTGGCTACGAAAAACAGTACCACGTTGTTATCTCCCCTGCTGCCCTGCTCAAATATGACCTCACGCTTGGCGAGGTATTTGAAGCGCTTGAAACCAACAATCAAAACGTCGGAGGTGGTGTGCTCACCTCCGGAGGCCAATCTCGTCTGGTAAGAGGTGTAGGCCGCGTAAGCTCCATCGAGCAAATCGAGAATGTGGTCATTTCGGCGTTTGACGGTGTCCCAATTCGAATTCGTAATGTGGCTGAGTCGGTGCAAATTGACCATGAGATACGACGAGGCGCCGTCACATCTGGAGGCCAAGGAGAAGTCGTGCTTGGGCTTGCATTTATGCTCATGGGCGAAAACGGAAAGGTCGTTACCGAGGAACTAAAAACGAGGCTTTTGAGTGTGCGCAAATCGTTACCACAGGACGTTATCGTCGAGGTTGTTTACGATAGGACCGAACTAACGACCGAGGTGATCCGAACCGTCCAACACAATCTTGCTGCTGGGGCAGTCCTAGTGGTCGTTGTATTGTTTGCCCTCTTGGGCAATCTCAGAGCCGGGCTTCTGGTGGCTGTTGTCATTCCTTTAGCCATGCTCTTCGCGGTCATTGGAATGTATGAATTCGCAATCGCCGCCAGCCTCCTAAGTCTTGGAGCAATGGATTTCGGAATTATCGTTGATGGCTCGGTTGTTATGACCGAATCGAATATGAGGCGCTTATCCGAGAAAGGGCGTGAACTTGGTCGACCGCTTACCGCTTCAGAGAGACTGGACATTGTCGTGGAGTCGGGGAAGCAGGTCGCTCGGCCCATCGTCTTCGGCATGGCGATCATCACCGTCGTGTTCCTTCCCGTGCTTTCGCTTCAAGGCATGGAAGGGAAAATGTTTCGACCCATGGCGTTGACTTTCATTTTTGCGTTGCTCGGAGCGCTCATCATCGCGCTGACACTTTCACCCGTTCTCAGCTACTACTTTCTTCCGAAGCGCGTTGAGGAAAAAGAAGGCCTAATCACACGCGTAATAAACCGTACCTACGCCTCACTCTTATCGCTAGCGCTTCGATTTCGATGGATCATTCTGAGTGTGGCTCTCGTTCTTGTAGGAGCAGCTGGGTGGACATCAACGCGGTTGGGCGGCGAGTTCATCCCCCGCCTCAGCGAAGGAGCCATTGTTCTCAACACCATCCGGCTGGCTGGGGTTTCTCTCGATGAATCCATTCGATACAACACTCGGATAGAAGAACTCCTATTGGAAAAGTTCCCCGAGGAAATCCGACATATTTGGAGCCGCATCGGGACTGCCGAGGTAGCCACTGACCCGATGGGACTAGAGCTCACCGACATTTTTGTTTCATTGCATCCGAGAAGCAACTGGACGGAGGCCAAGACTCAAGCGGAGCTCGTTGCAGCAATGCAGGCTGAAGTCGACGATCTTCCCGGCCTCAACATCATCGCCACACAGCCCATTGAGATGCGGCTTAATGAGATGGTGTCTGGAATACGTTCTGACTTGGGGATTAAGATTTACGGAGACGATTTCGAAGAGCTCGTGCGTATCAGCGATGAAGTCCAGCGTATACTCTTAGAGATTCCCGGGCAATCGGATATTGCCGTCGATCAACTCACGGGACAACCAACACTTCGCATCGAGGTAAATCCCGACACAATTGCTCGTTATGGAATTTCCGGCCGTGAGGTTCTAGACTTTGTTGAGGTCGTCGGCTCACGACAAGTAGGCGAAGTCTTTGAAGGCCAGAGGAAATTCCCTCTTTCTGTTCGACTTCCCGATCGCCATAGAAGCGACGCCCAAGCCCTTGGAGCTACACTTATTCCAACTGCATCGGGTCTTCGATTGCCCCTTCGTGAAGTTACCACGATTGCCGAAGAGGACGGCGTCTCCACCATCAATCGAGAGTGGGGACGACGGCTCATTCGAGTTCAATGCAATGTATCAGGGAGAGATGTTGTATCCTTCGTCGACGAAGCAAAACGCCTCATTGATGAGCGCTTAGAATTACCGGAAGGATACGTCATCGATTGGGGCGGGCAATTTGAGAACCTCGAACGGGCCAAGTTACGATTCATGATCGTCGTCCCTGTGACGCTTGCTCTTGTCTTTGTCCTGTTGTTCTTCAGCCTCAAAAACCTCCGTGAAGTATTGCTGATTTACACTGGCATTCCGTTCGCGGCTGTTGGGGGGATCTTTGGGCTCTATCTTCGTAATATTCCATTTAGTGTGAGCGCTGCGATTGGATTTATTGCCCTCGCAGGCATTGCTGTTCTAAACGGTCAAATCTTAGTGTCCGCAATTCGCTCTTTCATTGCTGAAGGCAAAGAACTTCGAGAGGCTGTCACAAGCGCTGCTCGCCAGCGGCTTCGCCCTGTGCTCGCGACCGCCATTACCGATGCCGTCGGATTTATTCCGATGGCGATCTCAACAGGAGTTGGAGCAGAAGTGCAACGGCCTCTTGCCACCGTCGTCATTGTGGGCGTCTTGACGTCTACGGTCCTCACACTCTTCGTGTTACCGATTCTCTATGTTCTAACGGCGAAAAAGAGCCAGAGAGACGACGTTTTAAAACAAATCGAACCATGAGAGTTGTGCTGAGGCTAATTTGGAAAGGCCGTCCCTGGTTGGCGGCTGGAGTCCTTCTGATAATCACCGGCTGCGCCACAGTCGACCCCTCACTCGATTATGCTCGAACGGCAAAGAAAGTAGAACAAGCGACGGGGCACAGCGGACTCTACAGTGCATTCGACGAATCAAACGGCACAAAACAAAGAATAGATGAACTACTCGACGGAAGCCTCTCGCGGGAAAAAGCCGTAGAGCTTTGCCTCCTCAACAACGCGAGGCTTCAAACGGCCTTGTTGGAGGTAGGGCTTTCCCACGCAGAACTGGTCCAATCGGGGCTGCTCTCCAATCCATCGCTCAATGGCCTCGTCCGACTTCCGGTGGATGCGGGCCAGTCTGCCATTGAAGCCAGTATCGTTCAGAACTTGATTGAACTTTGGCAGATCCCGGCAAAGAAGCGCTTAGCCAAGAAGGCACTTGAAAGCACCGTGATGCGAATAGCCTATGAAGCAGCACGCGCTGTTGTTGAGACAAAGTCAGCTTACTACACAGCGATTGCAGCCAAAGAAATCCTTGCAGTAGAAAAGCAAAATATTGCCACAACGAGAACGTTTCTCGATCTCGTTGCTGCTCAGCAACAATCAGGCTCAGCAACCGAAGTCGACGTGAACGCCGCTCGAGCCGAAGTGCTTGAACAGGAGGTAACTCTTCGTTCAGCACAATTGGCATTTTTTGATTCGAAAAGAAAACTCGCTATCCTTCTTGGACTTGAACTATCCCCCAATGACCTTGATCTCTCAGACCCACTACCTCCCCTGGCCGACTGGACATTCGACGTATCTCAATCAATTGATCTCGCCAAAGAGAATCGCCTCGATTTACAAGCGGCCATCGAAAATGTTCGGGCAACCCAGCAAGCCACATCACTTGAAAAGCGGCTCTTTCTTCGCAACGTAAATGCTGGGATTGGCCTCGAAAGTGAAGGCAGCAACTTCTCCGTCGGTCCGGCCATGAGGCTGCAACTTCCCGTATATGACCAAAATCAAGCACAGATCGCCAAAGCCGAAATGCGCTACGCTCAAGCCAGTCAAACGCTCGAAGCGCTCACTGTGGAAGTAGTTCAACAGGTTCGAGGGGCTCAAGAGGATTATCGTACTGCAAACGATATCGCCCGGTCCTACAAGGAGAGAATCTTGCCACTTGGTGAGAACAGCCTCGATCTGGCCCAAGAGTCGTTCAGATCAGGAAAGACCGGCGTTCTTTCAGTGTTGATCGCCCAGCGAAAACTCTTGTCGGCTAGACGAGAGTTTTTCCAAAAACTCGAACAACTTGCTCTTAGCGTCATCAATATCGAAGCGGCGATTGGACTGCCTGTTTCCAAACTATTTGATGTCGAACAAAAATTGCCGTTGTGAAAATATATTCTTCTTACTACTTCTCACAACGATCATCAAATCAAGTAAAATCATAGAGAAATCCTTCCGAGTGATTTCACTTAACTCGTGATTCCAACATCCATTTCGTCAATTTGCACCAGCTCGCCCGCCTCAGACACCTCACGCCTCCGCCTGACCTGCACGCAGATGAATTCGAGTAAGCAGGCTCGCTCCGTTTACTTTTTGTTTTTCGTTCAACAGCCGTTTTTCCTGAGGAAAGAAAACAATCCGATGGGTATCAATTCCTCACTGTCTCGTGACGGTAAACCGCGCCCCCTGCAAATTCCCTCGCACGTTGTGAGGACCATCCAAACCCAAATTCTTCAGCAGGGCCACCTCCGCTTCTTTCGGTGGAAAGTCTAGAGAAAATTTTGGCTCAAAGGATCGATTTTCGATCGTTTCAAATTGATTTGGTCGGCCCATCGTACTAATTGCGCACAATCTGGTATTGATTGAACAGCAGAGAACTTAGCGCATACACCAGCATCCAAGGCGTCAAGAAAAGAGCCTGTTACATATGCACGCGTCTGACCGTCCGAAACAGCTGTAGAGCTTTCATGAAATCACGTTTCTCAAACAATTGCAGCGGTGCTGTCCCTCCTCAAGCGGGTCTTGGCCACCGGCATAAGAAAACTCGATAGTAGAAACACCACTCTCCAAATCTTCGATTGTTTCAGCAGATGTAAGCTACAAACTCCAACAGCCAATCCGTCGATGAGCGATCCATAGACAAGTAACCTGATCAGTTCTAGAGATCTCAATGGCTAGTAGACAATGACAAAACTACCGTCTGACCTGGTCGCGGCTGAAGCAAAACTCCACTCTGGAACTGACAGCCCTTCTCCGTTTGAGGAGGACAGAAGCTGACCGGTTTGGTCATGAAGTTCCCACTTCAAACTTCCTCCGTTCTTCCAGCCGGCTCCTTCCGACCAAACCAGGATGGTGTCCCCCTGTCGATTCATAGAGAGCGAAGGATGCTTTCCGTTTCGATTTCCGGATTCGATTCCGGGCTGCTTCTTCAGTTTCTGTGATCCAGATAACAGAAGTCTCACTTCCACTCTCGTTTCCGTTTCAGTCGCGAGCAAAACTCCCGAAGGCCCTTCCGCAAACGCGGCACTACTCATTGGACAGGCCTGAATCTCCCATTGGCTGACTTCATGTAGAGAGAAAGACTCTCGCTGATCCCCTGAAACCAACAGCCCCATATCACGATTAACTTCGTTCGCCATCCGATAGAGCAAGTGAAGACGCCCACTTGAGTCCGCAAATCCGCGCATGCCACAGCAACCGCAGGCTCCAGTGGCGCGCGGGTTGGCTTGAGTTTCTCTTTTGAAGGATCTGCCGTCGTCTTCAGAATGAGTCACGTAAACGGCACGACCATACTCGTTCATAGAGCTATCGTCCGGTTTGCCATGCCAAGCAACATAAACATTGCCATACCGGTCCGCCGCAACCGTTCCGCCGCCGTCTAGTCCAGCTGTCCACGTCAACAGATCTCGCTCAGGCTCAAAGCTTTCCTGGTCATCTGACATCCGAGAGTAGAGCATCGGATGCTTTGGATACTTGCCTTCTTCCTGTGCCGGTGTGGCGACCTTACCGCTTCCCATCCAGGCGACGTGAACCCGTTCGCCACGTCCCAATGCCATTTGAGGCCCTCGAATGGTCCCGGCCGCTACAACACTATTGGGTAAATGGTTCACCTTGACAGGCTCTGACCAACTCTCGGACTTTGAATCCCGTTTGACGTAGAACACATCTCCCGCCATCGCATTTCCCTTAAAGTAAACAAGGTGAATTGCACCCGATGGACCGATCTCGAGTCGAGGCTGAATGCCTCCATTCGGCACTCGCAATATCTCAGGGTTCGTATGGGGTTGCGCTAATAGATTCTGTAATAACCCAAAAATTCCGGCAGCGACTAAATACATCAAGATTTTCATACTATTCTCATTTTCCGTTTTTGCTGTTTCCACTGGTTCTCATCTCGAATAGAGCGCCGCTAATATTGACGGTCGAGCACAAGATTAAATGTGATCTTCTACAAGCAGACATTTGTTCAAACGAATCGGGCCATGCAGACGATATCTTCGAATCGCTCGTCCAAGAAACGGGCACTTCTCTTAATTCCTTCAACTGTGAACTTTTCCCGTCGGTAAAAACAAATAGCCCGTTCATTAGAGGCGAACACTTCAAGCTCAATTCGGCGAATGCCAATATCACCGGCCTTTTCCAAAGTGGCATCCAACAATTTCCGGCCTATTCCCCTTTCCCGAAATAAGGGGACTAATCCAATTCCTAATACCCCTGTATGACGAAATCCTTCCCTACAATCCCTCGCAACACTACACCAGCCCACAACCTTTTCTTCAACGACTGCCAACACCAACGGAAGTTTATCGACGAGATCTTTGCGTATAGCATGCCTCAGATCATCCCGGGACGGTGGCTTTACAATCGCAAGATACACTCTTTCACTGGCAACTTGCCCCACGCATTCATGAAAGCTTGCGATTAGCTCGGAACTTACAGGCAACAGTCGGACTGGCGCTGAACCGAACAAGACACTAGTGCTGATGCCCGCTGGGGTGCTCCGCCGAAGCTTTCGATGTCACCTGCCCTTCTTTGAGAGCAGCTAGGTATTTTTCAGGTTCCTTATTAAAACCGTCGAGGCAGTCGTTGCAGCAAAGCTTAACTTCCTGACCATTGTGTGTAAGAACGACCGAATCTCCCATCGATCCAAGTGCTTCACCTGAGACAACACATTTGTCCAAAGGATAGGGTTTGGTTTCCATGGCCATCACAGAATCCGTTTCGGCCGGTCTCGTTTGTTCCGAATGCTCATGATCAGCGTGGCCGTGATCACCATGAACGTGCCCTACATCTCCTCCGCTACATCCGACACCCATTGATAGAACTAAAGCAACGATCCCAACTGCTCCAATTGATAGAATTTTCTTCATCGTCTATTTTTCTGTATTTCACGTTTTTCCTGTCTCCTCCTATTCCGAATCATTCAAAGAAGATCCGGAACGAGATTCTGCAACCGATAACTTGCCGAGAACATCGAACACTGCACAATAGAGCACCGGCACCGTAAAAAGAGTTAGCCCAGCGATCATGCCGGATTCGACGTCTCCCAGTTTCGTACGAATTCCAAACTCCTTAACGACACAATAAAGGACTGGCACGACGAAAATACTTACGATCACGACGACCATCCCACCGAACGAAGGAATCGCCATTGGCACCATGATATCCGCTCCGCGACCTGTCGAAGTTAGTACAGGAATCAGCGCCAGCACCGTGGTTGCCGTTGTCATTAAACAGGGGCGCACTCGTCTGTTGCCCGCCTCAATCGTTGCGGCACGAATAGACTCAATCGAATTGGGATTCCGTTTGCTAAAGGTCTGTTCCAGATAAGTCGCCATGATGACTCCGTTGTCGGAAGCGATTCCAAAGAGAGCGAGAAAACCAACCCAAACTGCCACACTCAAGTTGAATGGCTGAACTTGAAAGAGTTCACGCATATCCACACCAAAGAGTGAAAAATTCAAGAACCACCCTTGCCCATAAAGCCAAATCATGAGGAAGCCACCCGCCCAAGCCACCACGATTCCAGAGAACACCAGCATTGTATTCGTGGTGGATTTGAACTGGAGATAGAGAATGACAAAGATAGCAAATAACGCTAACGGAAGAACGACCATTAATTTCTTTTCCGAACGGACTTGATTTTCATAGCTCCCCGCGAATACGTAACTAACTCCCTCCGGCATAATCAACTCGCCGCTTTCAATCTTCGACTTCACGTAGGCGTCTGCGTCCTGAACCACATCCACCTCTGCATGACCGGGTTTCATGTCAAAGAGAACATAACCTATCAAAAAAGTGTCCTCGCTCTTGATGTTTTGAGGGCCACGCCGGTAGTTGATCGAGGCTAACTGTTCTAGTGGAATCTGTGTACGATCCGGGGCGGGAACGAGAATACGACCAAGAGTTTCAATTTGATCTCGCAGCTCTCTTAAGTACCGAACCCGAACTGGATAGCGCTCCCGGCCCTCGACTGTGGTGGTAATGCGTTTTCCTCCAATCCCAACCTCAATGACCTCTTGTACTTTACCCAGCCGAATGCCGTAGCGAGCAATCGCTTCACGATCGATCTCAATCTCTAAATAGGGTTTACCAACAATCCGATCTGCGATCACCGCCGAAGGCTGAATCGAAGGCACTTCTTTCAAATAACGCTCTAATTGAAGGCCCACGCGCTCAATCGTTTCCAAATCTGGGCCTTTAACTTTGACCCCCATCGGAGCACGCATCCCACTCTGCAACATCACAATACGGGCGGCAATCGGTTGTAGTTTCGGTGCAGAGGTCGAACCTGGAACCACGGCAGCCTTGACAATCTCATCCCAAATATCGTCGCTACTTCGTATTCCTCTCCACGGTCCTCGGCCTTCGTTCAGTTCCGTATCTAGTGCCGGTCGCCAAAGCCGGAATGGTTTACCATCCGGCTCCTCAATCAGCAGCCCTTCTGAAGTTCGCTCAAACCGTCCCTGAACCTCGTAGGTTAGGCCATCGGGAGCCGCCAATGGATTGCCGGCGATATCGCGAAACAAATCGGTTTCGTCAGGATCGAATCGAAACCTCAACCGACGCCCTTCGTCGTCGACAATGTATTCCGAACGATAGTTAATGACGGTTTCAATCATGGATATCGGAGCCGGGTCGAGGGGTGTCTCAGCCCTTCCTATTTTCCCAACCGCAGTCTCGACCTCCGGAATCAAGCGTATGGACATATTCTGCTTACGCATGACGTCCATCGCCTCCCCAATGGAGGCATGAGGCATCGTCGTGGGCATGTAGAGATAGGAGCCCTCGTCCAAAGCAGGCATAAACTCTTTCCCTAACCCGGGAAACGCATGAGCAACGACAACAACAGGCCGCCACGCTCGGACCGCATTGGGCAACCATCCAAAAAAGGCATCAAACCCAAGCCAAACCAATCCGCCAAACATGACAAGTAAGGTCGGTAAAACTAGGAATGTTAATCGATTTCGCAAACACCAAGCCAGAATGCTGCCATAAGAATACTGAAATACTTGAACAAGCGACAAGAGCCCCCCAATCAATCCAATCACAAACACCAGATTTAGTCCGACTCCCTTCTCAGGTCCCAATGGCAGCCAGTGCTGTGCCAAGAAGATAGCGACAAACAAAGCCGCCAGCGAGTTAACCACTCGTGGCACCAACGCCTGTATTTTTCCAGGAATCAAACCGCTCGCTAATTGATAAGCACCTGAAGCCAAAAGCATTCCTCCCAGAATCCAACCTATCAACACCGGCTCTCCACCGCTAAATTTTCTCACGCTCCATACTCCTAGCACCAAAGCACCTAAGAAAACGAGGCCACTAAAGAGAACCTTCCGAATCGCTCCCTTCCTTACCTTTCCAGCAAAAAGAATCTGTGCAAATGGTGGAATAACGATGAGGGCCACCATGACCGAGGCAATCAAGGCAAAGGTCTTCGTCCATGCCAATGGTTTGAATAGTTTCCCTTCCGCAGCCTCCATCGTAAAGACCGGCAAAAAGCTCACAACGGTGGTCGCCACTGCAGTTAAGACCGCGCTACCTACCTCCTTGGATGCTCGCAAGACGACCTCAAGCGAGTCCTCTCCGTCGTCGGATTCCTCCAAATGTTTGAGAATGTTCTCACATATCACGATCCCCATATCGACCATTGTGCCGATGGCGATAGCTATTCCCGATAGCGCTACGATATTCGCGTCGACTCCAAAAATCTTCATCGCGCAAAAGCACATCAACACGGCCAATGGCAGTAAGCCGGAGATCAAGAGCGAACTACGCAAGTGCATCACCATCACCAATATAACAATGATCGTGACCAGGATTTCCTCTGAGAGCGCCGAGTTTAGTGTCTCGAGAGTTTCGTTGATCAATCCCGTGCGATCATAAAAGGGTACAATCGTCACCTGACTCACGGTCCCATCGTCTAAGGTCTTTTTGGGCAACCCTGGCCCGATCTCCTCAATCTTGGCTTTGACATTCTTGATTGCCGCCAGGGGATTGTCTCCATATCGAACCACGACGACACCGCCCACAGCCTCGACCCCTTCTTTGTCCAAAGCACCCCGACGCAAAGCGGGACCGTAACTCACGTGAGCGACATTTTTGATGTAGACTGGAACATTGTCCCGGACCTTGATAACACTGTTTTCAATATCTTTAAGAGTCTTGATGAATCCGAGACCGCGGATGACATACTCCGCATTGTTGACCTCAATCGTCCGAGCCCCAACATCGACATTGGCCATTCGAACCGCCATAAAAACATCTTCCAATGAGACATCGAAGGCACGCATCGCATCTGGATCCACATCAATCTGATATTCTCGCACGAAGCCCCCGACAGACGCGACTTCGCTGACGCCATCGGCGGCCAGTAAACCGTATCGGACATACCAGTCCTGGGCAGTTCGAAGCTCGTCCAAATCCCAGCCTCCAGTAGGATTCCCATCCGGATCGCGACCCTCCAGAGTGTACCAAAAGATCTGACCTAGGGCCGTCGCGTCGGGGCCAAGTGCAGGCTGAACCCCTTGGGGTAGCGTGCCCGCAGGAAGGCTATTCAGTTTTTCCAGGACCCTTGATCGCGACCAGTAGAAATCGATGTCATCCTTAAAAATGATGTAGATCGTTGAGAAACCAAACATCGAATAACTCCTAACTGTTTTCACTCCAGGAACACCCAGGAGCGACACAGTCAGCGGACTGTCTCTTATACACATCTGACGCTGCCGACGAGCGATCTAGTGTAGATCT
>OJGU01000786.1_pt1 | contig 15264 bp, 8 predicted proteins | sample 1594741 | NCBI WGS metagenome assembly OJGU01 (sample SAMN05416841, study PRJEB24817) | seawater metagenome | isolation source: Sea water | place: Canada:Atlantic | collected 2013-07
CCTGACAAAGAGGTGGTGTGGGAATTCTTCCATCCGAATGTCCGAGCCCACGAAGTGCATGTTTTGACCACGAACGGAAAGAAGGAAGGGTATCTAAAATAGACATGGAGGCATCGAAGGTTGAACCTAGCTACGGTCCGACTAATCCTTCGCCCGAGGCGCAGGCGAACGCCAGTGTCAGGCGTTTTGGTTCGGTGATTGGTCTCGATCCCGAAAAAGAAGCCTATTACCGTGAGCTTCATGCCGACGTTTGGCCTTCTGTGCTCGATCGGATCAAGAAGTCAAACATGCGCAACTTCTCGATTTATACCTCGGAGATCGAAGGGAAGAAGTTTCTCTTCAGCTACTTTGAGTATGTCGGACAGGATTTTGAGGCAGACATGGACGCCATTGCTGCTGACCCCGAAACCCAGCGCTGGTGGAAAGAGACCGATCCCTGCCAAATCAAGCTTCCTAACCGAAAACCAGGAGCCAACTGGAGTGAGATGGAAATGGTTTTTCAGGCGGACTGACATTTAAAGGGAGCAACATGAAACAAATACTCGCCGCGATTCTTACGCTTATTTGTCTCTCTGGCTTGAAATCGGCCGAGTATACTTTGAGACCAACTATCATCCGGATCTTCACGGATGATCAAGGTTATGAAGATTTGGGTTTTTTCGGATCCAAGACGATTAAGACTCCGAACCTTGACCGGATGGCTGCCGAAGGCTTGCGTCTTAGCAACTTTTATGGGTAAGCGGTTTGCGGTGTTTCGCGTGCTGCACTGATGACTGGATCGTATCCGATACGCGTTGCGGAACCCCGCAATGTGAAACAGTTCCACAAAGTGCCGCACCTCAAGGAGATCACTCGAGGCATGAAGCCGGAGGGGAAGGGCTTCATTCCGCGTGATCATTCTGGTTCAGCGGCACCGCTGTGGGGATAGTAAATGTCTGCCTGGGACGGTGGTTCCAAGGTTCCCTTCGGCGCTCGCTGGCTGAAGCAGATCGCTCTCAATGGCATGAGCGATGAGATCCTTAGCACGATGGATCTGTTGCCAACGTTCGCGAAACTAGAGGGCGCAAAGCTCCCATCCGATCGCACGCTCGACGCTTATGATGCGACTGAATTCTTACTTGGAAAGACCAAGATCAGTCCGCGCAACGACTACCTTTATTACTCCGGCAGCCTGCTGGCCGGTGTTCGCGTTGATCAGTGGAAACTCGTTCTCCCACGAAGGGATAATCCTTCCGATATCGGCTGGTGGGGGGCATGATCGAAGAAGTGAGAGAAACGTTGCTCTTTGACCTGGATGCCGATCAACATCCCGTGATCGTCGCGAAGCTTGCCCAGCAGGTTGAGGTCAGTCGAATAGAATTGGGAGATATGAACGTCATCGGAAAAGGCGCTCGGTTCTTTGATCAGGAATCGCGTCGGATCGCTGGGAAGAGACCCTTCAAAGTTGTTTCTTTAGGTCGTTACCCGCCAACCTGTGCCCGGTGAATTGTAACTCAGGCGCCCCTTGGCATTTGGAAGAGGCTGTTGCAGTGTGACTCCCAGGAGTAGTTTTCAAAGTTAACAATACTGGGCTCGGTCTCGTCGGCTCGCTGACTTGTGAGATCCTCATCGACGCCGGCGTGGACTCTACGTTTGTTGAAATAGTCTTGGAAATTATTGAGCTTGTTCTCGGGAGTTAAATCATTCGCCCTGAGTTCGAGGAGAACAGCGGCACGGGGAAGACAACGAGGCTCCGACGTCTAGGAGGAATGCCCAATTACTATCATCGTTAAGCGGCATGAGAAAAATAACGGTCGAAGTGCTACGATCGGAATTTTTCTACACTACGGGCTACACTCGGCGGAGTTCGTGAGCGTATTCAACAGGGTGCTTTCCCTGTAGTTCTTGCTTTTCCCACGACGCCCTCTTGAATGAGTGCAGTGAGTTCTAATCGTCGTCAGTTTTTAGCCCAATGTGCTGCCTTCGGTGTTGGTCTCAGCTGGACGGCTTGCCGCGGCTTGGGGCAAGCCCCGATCCTTGAGGGCAAATTAGAGAAGCTGTTCTTCAACTCGCAGGGCCGAACTGCGTTGATCAATGCCGATGGTTCCGGATTGCGTTCCTTTGACTTCAACGTGCCCGATCAGGTGACCTGGCAGCCGGGGCCATTCCTGTCAGACGGGCGCCGGATGATTTTCCTCAGCATGGAAGCACGGCGGGACGGCCCAGGACGGCCCTTCAACGAGTACTATCACCAGACGCCGACTCACCTCTGGCTGTATGATATCGAGTCCGACTCCCTGACTGAGATTTGCACACGCGAGCGGCTGGCGGTCTTTTACACGCCTGCGTTGCTGTTGTCGGACGAGAGGATATTGGTGCAGGTCGTTCGGGATTCGGGTGGTCAGATCTTCAGCATGAATTTTGATGGCTCGGACGCGCACGAATTCACTCGACTGGGTGAGGGCTTGCCCTATGGCCTCACGCTCAGCCCTGACGGTGAACGGGTGGCGTATCACTTGGCCAGTCCGCAGGGCTATCAAATTTGGACCAGCCGTAGCGACGGATCCGACCGGGTGCGGGTGGCGGCCAATCCTGACCACCTTTACTTCGGGCCAAAATGGTCGCCAGATGGGCGCTGGTTACTCTTCCAGGCCTGTCGCTATAAAACGGACACAGGCCACGACTGGAGTGATCTTTGTATTGTCCATCCTGACGGCAGTGACTTTCGGATGCTCACCGAAGGGCAGGCGATGTGGTTTGGCGCAAGCTATGGGCACCCTGAAAATCGAGGAGGGGGATCCAATATGGCAGAATGGACCCGTGATGGGCAGATACTCTTTCCACGTCGTTTGCCGAATTCGAAGGTGCCCTGGGAGTTTCAACCCCTGCGACCTGACACCGATCATTTTAATCGCGATTACAAACCTAAACTCGCCCAGGGCGGCACAGAGGTCTGTCGGCTCAATCCTAACGATGGCACCCTTGAGCGCCTCACTCAATGCGACCCTCCGGTTTGGGATTTTCGCATCAGTGAATCCCCGAGTGGGAAACAGATCGTCTTTTGTCGTGCTAAGACTGGCGGTATGCCGGAGCTTTTCGTGATGGGATTCGATGGGGGGACACCTCGATTACTGACATCGGGATTCGAAAGAAGGGGGGCCGATCATCCCCGCTGGCTGCCCGTTCTGACTTAGGAGACGAAGAATTTGGCTGCTTCCTTGCCCTGATTCCGTGCCTCGAGTGACCATAGGAATCATATAGATCCTGGTGACTTCTAGGGAAAGAGTCGCATGACTTCTTCAGCCGATTGCCGAATGAAGCTGCGGAATTCAGCGTAGAATTCTTTTGGAGTCCGTTTCATATGCTTGATAAAGGCGGCCTTTTCCCCAGTGAGGGCACGTCGTAATACCAGTTGCGAAATACCGTCACTTCGCCGATCCCGAGCTTATGGATGAGATAAGCCGTTGCCCAAGCACCCAACATGTAGTGTGCCTGAGCGGCGGAACCAGAATCCCAGTAGGATTCATTATCAAGTCTCCATTCTGGATTCTCCGCCGCGAATTATCGGATGCCGAGGCGTCCAAAATTAGCGCCGCCTATTCGTAGCGACAGCATGTATTCGTGAGAATCAAGCAATCCCAGCCGTTCCATTAAGACGGCCGAACTGTAGCTATCTCTCCCTTCCAGCATCCATGAGTTCAGATTGTTATCCGAATTCCGGTTGTGCTATGATCCATCGTGGGCCACTTGAAAGACATGGTGGTATTCGTCCAAGGCTCCCCTGGTGTTCTCAATCGGATCCCGAGCTCGCTCAGAGGCATTGGTGGTAACGTCTTCGTAAATTCGGTGAGGCTGTGGTGTCCCGGTGGGACCGCCGCTTGCTTCGCCGGCGAGGATGGCATGCATCTCTTCGGCAACGTTGCTTTGACCAAGGAAGGCGTTCATTTGCTCCACCGCTGATAGCGCTGGAAGCAGCATTCCGGCAAGAACTGCAATGATCGCGATAACAACCAGGAGTTCGATGAGGGTGAAAGCGAGGGAGCTTCGGGCAGAAGTATTCATGACTATTCTCTGTGTGAATTCCGTGTAAACATACCATTTGCTAGGATTCCGTCACTTGACTCTTTTCAGTTTCCTAGCAATTCTCGTGTTCCTTTGGCGACCGAGCTCCTAAAAAACATGATAGCCAGTATCGACCGACATCCTGCGAATACGGATCAGGCTCCAGCGGAACGACATAGGCTTGCCGCCAATGAGAACCCGTTTCAAAGGGCTCGGTGCCTGATTTCCTTGGCACGAGTCCTTGTGTCAACGCCCCTGTTTGGGCTAGATTTCTTTGTGTCCCAGGTTTCTCCAGTATCAATACGTGAACGAGATACTTTTGTTCGTGTTCTTGTCTTCGTTACTTTCCTCTTGCCGATATTGGGGCTCTGGGCAGGGAAGGAGTCTGCGGGATACGAATTCTTCGAAACCAGAGTTCGTCCACTATTGTCGGAGAAGTGCTTTAAGTGCCACAGCCAAGAAGCTAGCAAAGCGGGCAAACTCAAGGCGGGGCTCATGCTCGACTCGCGCTCAAGCTTGCTGCGCGGGGGAGATTCGGGAGCGGCCCTGATTCCGGGTAGTCCTAGCAAGAGTTTGCTTATTGAGGCGATTCACTATCGTAACGAAGATTTAGAGATGCCACCAGCGGGTAAACTGAGCGCTGAGCAGATCGAGTATCTCACCAAATGGGTGGCGATGGGAGCGCCGTGGCCTGGAGCGGAGGCTGAATCCGATTCAGAGAGTTCTCTCGAAGAGTCTGTTGACCAAGAAAAACTTCGTCTCGAGCACTGGGCGTATCAACCGAGAGTCGCCCCTCCAATTCCTGAAGTAGTCGAGCGAGATTGGCTCAAAACCCCAATCGATGCGTTTGTCTTGGCAAAACTTGAACGAGCGGGACTTTCTCCCAATGCTCCTGCCAATCGAGCGGAGCTCGTTCGTCGCGCCTGGCTGACGCTAGTCGGCACGCCGCCTTCCCCGATTGATATCGAACGCTTTGTCGCTGACTCGAGTGAATATGCCTTTGGGAAGGTGGTCGATCAACTGCTGGAGTCAGTGCAATATGGCGAGCGTTGGGCGCGTCATTGGCTTGATATTGCTCGCTACAGTGATGGGTACGGAGGGTTTGGCGATGGCGCTCCACTACCGAAAGCCTGGCAGTATCGTGACTGGGTCGTTGACGCGCTCAATGCTGACTTGCCTTACGATGAGTTCGTTCGACTTCAAATTGCGGGCGACCTATTGAATCGCCAGAATCGTGACGCTGTCGGCACGGGATTCTTTGTTGTGGGACCGACGTATCGATCCGATGGGGGAGACCCGGAGGCTCAGGCCCAGGCGCAAGCCGAAACGCTTTCGGATCGGGTCGACACCTTCGGGCGCGCATTTTTGGCTTTAACCGCCGCCTGCGCCCGGTGCCATGACCACAAGTTCGATCCAATTACGACTCAGGATTACTATGCGATCGCCGGGATTTTCAAGAACACTCGGAACGGTGAGCATCCGCTCGTTCCGCAAGCAAGCGTTGCAGCCTACCAAAGTGGTCAAAACGCCATCAAGGAACAGAAGGATGTGATAAAGCAGTTCCTCGACACTGAAGCCAAGCGAATCGGAAAAAACCACCAGGAAGCGGAGAAACAGCTTCGTCCGGAATTGAAGAAACAGTTGGCCGAACTTCGGTCAGAGCTGACCCGAAGGCAAAAAGTGGCGCCTGCCAAGTATCCATTTGCCCATGTCCTTGTTGATTCTGGCAACGCCGATATGCACGTGGCCTTGCGCGGTGATCTCAGAAAGAAGGGCGAGCTCGTGCCTCGACGTTTTCTGACCATGTTCTCGTCACCGAGTGCGAAGTACGAGACCGATGGGGCGAGTGGTCGACGGCAACTCGCCGAATCCGTTGTTCATCCTGAAAATCCACTAACCGCCAGGGTCATTGTTAATCGCGTCTGGCAGTGGCATTTTGGAGAGGGCCTGGTCCGCACGCCAAGTAACTTTGGAGCCTTGGGAGAAAAACCATCCCACCCAGAATTACTCGACTGGCTCGCGTCGGATTTCATCGAGAAGGGCTGGTCCCTCAAACGCTTGCATCGTCAGATCATGTTATCCTCCACGTGGCAAATGAGTAGTGCCTATTCAAAGGAGAAGTTCGATCGTGATGGTGACAATCGCTTACTTTGGCGGATGAGTCCGCGTAAACTCGATGTTGAAGTGTGGCGAGACTCGCTTCTCTCGGTAACGGGCGAACTCGATACCAGTCTCGGAGGTGCCCCTGTGAACGACATCCTCGGGAGCATGCGTCGTACGCTCTATTCCGTGGTAAGCCGAACCGGTGACCGATTTGAATCGGATTCGTTCCTCCGCTTGTTCGATTTTCCGGCCGCCGTCTCCACCAGTCCAAAACGTGCTGTGAGTACCGTGCCGCAGCAGTATCTGTTCATGCTCAACAGCAAATTCATGAAAGAGCGTGCTGCCGCCCTGTCACGCCACTGGCTCCGCGATCCATCTCCACTACCGATCAAAATCGACCAGTTATATCGAACCCTCTACAGCCGTTCCGCTACGGAGCCGGAAATCCGGCTTGCGGAAGATTGGCTAGGGGAGGCGCGTGCGGACAAATGGGAGCAGTACGCACAGGCGCTTTTGAGTGCCCACGAATTCATTCAACTTCGCTAGCAAAACCTACCACCACATCGGCCGACGCTATCATGAAATTCTATCAACATGAACTTGCCTACCGTCACGCTTCTCAAAGGCTTACGCGACGCGAAGCGTTGAAAAAAATGGGAGCCGGTCTCGGGTGTGTTGGATTGGCTAGTATGATGCCCAATGCCTCCGCTGCAGAGCTGGTTGAACGAGTTTCGCCGCTGGCTCCTAAAGCTCCGCACTTTGCTCCCAAGGCGAAGCGTATCATCCAACTGTTCATGCCTGGCGGCCCGTCCCAAGTAGATACCTTCGACTACAAACCCGAGATCGCTAAGCATGCCGGCAAACGTCCCGACCTCGTGGACCGCAAATCCTTGCGGAATACCAAGATGGGACTCATGCCGTCTCCATTTGGATTCCAACGCTATGGTCAGAGCGCGAAGTGGGTCAGCGATATTTTCCCTAAGACCGCAGAATGTGTCGATGATCTCTGTTTTATTCACTCAATGCATACTGACATTCCAGAGCATGCGGGCGGTATCCTCATGATGAACCTCGGTGCGCTTCAGCCGAATCGTCCGAGCCTCGGATCTTGGCTAACCTATGGTCTGGGGGCAGAAACGGAGAATCTTCCCGGGTTCGTGGCCATGTCTCCGAGAGCGCAGCCGAGAGGGAAACTGGCGAACTGGGGGAACTCCTTTCTTCCCGGTGCCTACGCAGGATCCTACGTCAACATCCAGCAAATGAGAGCCGATGCGGTCGTGCGCGATTTGGTCAACAAAGATCTGCCGCGCGCAGAACAGCGCCAACAGGCCGACCTAATCGCCCGGATGAATCGACTCCACCTCGAGCGACTTGAGCGCGATCAGCATTTGGAGGCAAGTATAGACGCAATGGAAATGGCCTTTCGCATGCAATTCTCTGTACCGGAAGTCTTTGACGTGAATCGAGAGAGCCAAGCCACACGTGATCTTTATGGCGAGAGTGAGTTTGCCAAGGGCTGCTTGATTGCCCGGCGGCTTGTCGAACAAGGTGTCCGCATGGTTCAACTCTCTCATTCCATTGATGGATATGACATTGCTTGGGATACCGGGCACGGTGATATCGAGGGGGGGCATGCCAAACTAGCACACGCCTGTGACCAAGGCATAGCCGCTTTGCTCAAAGATCTCAAGGCACGAGGAATGCTCGACGAGACCCTGGTCCTCTGGGGAGGTGAATTTGGCCGGGCTCCGACTTCCGAAGGAGCCAAGGGGCGTGACCATGACCATTATGGATTTACCGTATGGATGGCGGGCGGGGGAGTCAAACCAGGCTTCAGTTATGGCGCCACGGATGAATTCGGATTGTCCGCCGTCAAAGACCGCGTCCATGTCCACGACCTCCATGCGACGATCCTTCACCTCATGGGACTAGATCACGAAAAGCTCACCTATCGGTACTCCGGACGAGACTATCGCCTGACGGACGTTCACGGAAACGTCATCCATGACCTTATCGCTTGAATCCGAGGCGACTTTCGACAATAGGCGAACTGAGATTCGGCGATTCGATCGCAAGTTGTCTCTTACTGCTCTCCCGTAATATTCGGTAAATAGATCAGGTTCCTTCACGATTCCAGTGGAAAGGAAATGTGACTATTGAAGGGACGGAAGGCAGAGGAGTCTGGCCGAGGTGAGGCGAGCTTAGCAGTCCGCATAAAAAGATCGGATCGAGGAAGAACGGATGGGGTCAAAGCGGCAGCTAGCGCGACCTCGCGGAATACCCCCAATTTTTGGACTGTGGTCTCGCCAGCTGCCGCTTTGACCACGGTTGACGGGCAAAGGTAAGTGAGTATGGCACAGCCTGACAGCCCCCTCACGCTACGGGGATTATCAGGTGCCTTGTTCTATTGAGAATGGGGAAGAACCATAGATCCGTCGCCAACGTATTGGAATCGAAGAGGCCCATCTCAGTTGCTTCACGCCTCGAATGAAGGGCTGATTGTTAGTCGTCATTTGACTGCGGATCACAGGATTTCTCGGGTTTATTGCAGGTAGAGTTGGGATCTCTGGCCTATTCGGAAGGAAGTGAAATGCGCTCGAAGTATTCGCGAAGAGTGTCTGAGTCACCTAGTTTTATTCAGCGAAGCGAGCCCGCTGTTAGCGATTGGAGGGTATATCGAACACTTTCACCAGGAGCATCGTCATCAAGTCCTAGGCAACGAGATTATCGAACCACAGTTTCGCCCAGCAGACAAAAGGGGGAGAACCGGTTGAGCGCAGAAAACGACTCGGCGGATTGCTGGCGTATTTTGCTCTGTGAGAGCGAAAAGTTGCATGAAGCCCAGTGGATCGATTTCCGGATCACTACGGCCTGGGCTTTCATGACGCAAAGGCTTGTAACGTTCAGTGCGGGATGGGCATGATTTGACTCGCAATTTTTGTCGGGATTCGGTTTGTATAGACGGCGATAGATTCGTCAGTTTTCTCTCGTTCTTTGCGTGGGATTGGTTTGTTCTGCGAATCAGGTGTTTGAGGAATGAAGCGTTCGTTGTGTTGGTTTTCGGCAGCCCTCATGGGGGGCTGGATGGTGTTTCAATGGGGAGCCGTTGCTCAAGAATCTCCACTCGATTCCGATCGAGACGGGCTACCCGATGTTGTTGAAATAGCGCTGGGTACGGATCCGTTTACGGCCGACACGGCGTTCGAACTTCGGGGACCGAATGTATCCTTTCCAGATGGTCAGGTCGAGGTCGAGTGGAATAGCATTCCTGGCTTGGAGTATCGGCTTGAACGGACCGTCTTTCTTCGTGATGGTGAGTCAATTGATTGGGAGCCAGTTGGATTCTTGACAGCGACTGAGTTGGTCTCTCGGCTCAAAGATGTGACGTCAGATTCTTCGATCCCGAGTTTCTACCGGGTTGTTGCAATCGTTCCCGAGATTGTTGAACCGACAGAACCCATTGTTCCCCCCGTCATCGAGCTTCCGGAACGCCCGATTGGACCAGGCTTAGTGATAGATGAGCCGTTGCCAGCAGCGACAGATACTGGATCGGTCACGGTGGTAGGTGTGCCAGAGGTCGGTGTTAATCTCGGGGAGAACGCTGATGGAACCTACTCCGTCCAGTTGGAGCGTCCAAGTGGCGTAAACGTAGTTCGAGAAGTTCAACTCGAATACACTGATGGCACGGGCGCGATTCAGCAAACAGAAGTATTTTGGGTGGCGCTGCTTGATCCCGATCGATTTATTTCTCTTAGTGCCGATGGCCTGCCGGAGCCCGGGGTTCCTGTGGGTGTTGATGAATCGGGCCGGCTGCTTCCGTTTGAATACCGTCCGATGGGGCATTCATCATTGGGCAGTGGACAGGGGTTTTTCATTCGTTATCCCAATGGCGCCCTGTTGACCGAGACGGCCGAGGGGCCGCGTCTCGATTTTAGAGTGGCGGAGGCGCAGTTTGGGCAGCGGGCACCGTTGCGTTTTAGGGAAGCGCTGCGTGTGGACAGCGAACAAACCCGATCGCTTCCCCTTGGTCCCTTGTCAGCGGCAGACCTGGTTCAGGCATTTGATCAGACTGCTGCTAAGGGGCTTTCGATGATGGCCTATCGCAGCGTGCCGCTGACTTGGCGCTCGGGTGTGCTCGAGGATAGCGGCATTCAGGGTGGGGTGTTCTCGGTCGATGTTCCTTCCTTTCCTCTCGTCGGGGAGTCGATGAATGTCGCGGATCTTGTCATTGGGCTGGATGAAGTTGAGGGGATTCGCATTCCGTTCTCGGGAGTCTTTCAGTTGTCTGACATCGGAGGAGCTCTCCCTACAATTGCGGCCGGGAAACGACGTCCGATCTTGTTAACCATCCGGCCTAACGGACGGATGAGTCTAAACGGCTCGGTTGCCGTGCGGTTTCCGAACGGGCCTCAGTTTCGAGCCGAGCTCGTGTTGGAGGATCCGTTCTATTCCTTTCGAATTGCGGCTGATGGAGTCCGATTCCCCATCTTGGGCTCGCTATCGGATGTGCTTCCGAGCGATCCCGCAGCCTGCATTGTCAATGGGAGTATCGACACCTCCAAGGAATGTTTGGATGGGTATCGAAAGGCCTATGTTAGCTTCATTCGTAGCGCTTTGGCGACGAGCCTGGATGAGGTCGAAGGCGTCCCTCTCGGATTAGTCGATTCAGACTTGGATCTGCCAGGAGATATTATGACTGCTTTGGGGTACACCGCGGCGGCTGGAGGGCTCAATGCCATCGATCTCCCCAGTCTGAATGATCAGCTGAATCAATTCGAGGACGATACACGAGCTACTCAGACCGCGATCGAACTCTTCGCCGAGTGGGCGGGCTTGCAGCGTATTCGCGCAGCGGCGGCTCAGGGAGAGGGGGAGGCATCGTTGAGCGACTCGACTGAGGCGGCTTTGACGAGTGTGACCGAAGAGCTGCGGCAATTGATTGGTAATCCGGATCGCATTCCGCCTTTAGAGAATATGGCGGACATTCTAGATGTTTTGGTGGACGTTGCGGCTGTCGTTGAATCGGCATCCTTGGAGATTTCAGCGAATTTTCGATTTGAATTGCAGCGATTGGTTCGCGAGTTCGTGCGCGTGCAGGTCGAGTTTTTCGAGATTCGAACGGGTGTGTTTGATCCGGGTGGGAATGCCTTCATGGAAAGCCAGGATCGCTATCAAAGTTATGAGGTTCTTTTGACGCAAGCAGCTCTCTATCAAGTCGCTATCCTTTTTGATCTTGAGGGCTTGCTCGGCGAAAACGAGGGGCTTCAGTTTGTTGAGTGGGTAGTACAGACGGGGACCCATTTAGGGCGGCTGTTGGAGGGAGATCTGGCGTCGGCTGAATTCGGAGAAGATGTTCCGGGGTATTTCCATTCGCTCGGAGACTATATCGATCTGGTAGAGGAGATCGAACTTTGGATTGCTCCTTTGGTGGGGAGCGTGGGAGAGAATGAGAAACTCCCTGATGATTGGCCCAATGTGGGGCGAGTGACAGAGTTGGCCCGAGTCGCTTCGCCATTGCTGGACGGCGAATTAGATAAACCGAGAGGCGATCGAACGGTCAATAATCATGGGGTGGCGATTCGTCGCTTGTTGCATGTCTTCTTGGATGTGCCTCCGTCGGTGAGCTTTCCTCTACCGCCTATTGAACGCGCCTTAGAGGCCCTGGCTGAACCCTTAGCGGCCGCGGTTGCCACGAGTGGGGTCAATGAATCCACTCGAGAACTTTTAGAACTTCTGGGTGCAGGCAATCTCGGAACGGTCCTGGGCCGTCGATTCGAGATCGAGACGGCTTTTGATTGGGAAGATGAGCTGATGGCGTTCGTTGTGAGTCGTATCATCCAGCTGGGAACTGAGAAGTTGGACTGGGTGGCTTTGGATAAAGCGGTTGGATTGTTGCTAGAGGCTTGCCGGTTTCAAGAGACACTCGATACCGGGAATCCAGGTAGATATTTGCAAGAAGCCGCTCGGGTGCTGACCGCACAGCGGGCCTTGGCAGCCAATCTCTGGCAGAGTGAATTCTCGCGGCGGGCCAATAATCCAGCCTTGGCGTTTGTGGACATGGTGTTGCCAGGGGATATTCAGGTTGATCGAGCTCGTGGAGCCTTGGCCTTTGATCGTTCAACCCGCGAGTTCTCCGGGGCCTTTAGTGGGAGCGTGCATTTACCTAAATTTTCCACGGCTCTAACCATTGAGCGGGCGAGATTTGCTTCGAACGGAACCTTAAATATTCAACTGTACGGGGGAGCCCAAGTGCCCTCTGAGAATCCTGCGTTCGCCATTTCGATCCCCAAACGGCACCCGATTCAGTTGCGCGTTGCACCTGGTGGTAAGATTGGGATGAGGGGGGGTGTTAATGTGGACCTGGAAAATGGACTGAGCTTTAAGGGGCACGCGGTTTGGTCTGAGCCCTACTATGGGTTCGGATTCGAAGCCAAGGGATTGCGGTTCGATTTGCCGGAAGAGATTGAAGTCTTGGTGCCGGTATTTTTGGATGCCGATGAGTTTCCGGTGAAGACTGCCGGGGCCTTGAATAAATACTATCGTTCGCTCAACGCGACTCTGGAGACGATGGCTCCCTTGGCCGAACTGCCGGATCTTCCAGACGTTGGAACCCCGCCTGACTACGAAGTGCCGGTCATTGACGACCCTCTTCAGCCGCTCGATTTGTTTTCGCACTACTTCAGCCAGGAACTAGAGGGAGTGGCCAATAGTGCTCTGGAAACCTCCCTGGTCGCAGCCAGCAACGTCGTGGCACACGCTGCCGTTTCTGTTTCGGGATTGCGAACCAACCTTGTCGACTTCCGGCAGGACTTGGAAGCGGTCCGGACGGCCCGTCGATTGGCTGCTGAGCTGAAACGAGGCGAGGAAGTGGACCCGGAATTGGCGGGGGAATTGATCAATGATCTGGCCGGGTTCGCTGAGGACAAAGCCCGGAAACAATTCAAGGCAGCTAGTCAGGCGGTGGATGATCCAGAAGTTGTCGAAACCACCTCAAGGACGGCGCTCGAAGCGATGTCTATGTACGCGGAAATTGGTGCCGATGATCTCGATTTGATGAACGATTTTGTCACCTTCGTTGGGACCTGGAGGACGAATGTTTTCGAATCTTTGAAGCTGAATATTGATACCGGGGATGTGAGTAACGAGGTCGAATTTAGAGAACTGACCGACACCCAATTGGATTCGCGTTTGTCCACGGCACTCAGCGCGATTCAATTCAGCATGACCATCGGGGATGCGGACGCTGATATTCTTGTTTTTCAAAATGCCTATTGGAACGTCACGTTGCGCCGACGTGAGCTGATGATTGAGGCGTATTCAAAACTGAATGAGTCAGACTGGCGTGGTAGGGCGAAGGTGTTGGATCAGTATGAAAGCTTGCTTGTGGAGTTCTTCGACTCTTACTCGACCATACTCAATGACTCCTTTCCACTACCGGAGTCGGTTGTCCTTCTTCCCGGTAGTGTGACGGGACCCTTTGATTTTGAGGCTGCGTTTGTGCGCTTGCAGCTAGAGCGATCAAAGGTCTTGGAAAAAGCTCGAGATCCTGAGGTGAGTCAGGAGCTTTGGGATCTGCTGAAGGCGCTCGGTCTTGGGGCGCAGATGACGGGGCAGGAGATCAGCGGAGCAGTCGCTGAACGAGTCGAGGGTTTTGTGCAAGGACTCGGTGATCGGGCGAATCAGTTGCTGAGTGTCGATCCGGCCTTAGACAAACTAGACGACGTCCTTCGCTTGCTCGATCAAACCGTTAGTGTGTTGGCTCTCGTGGAAGAAATGGACATACCTGAACTCGAATTGACGGTTTCCGATATTCTGCCGAATCTCACGCTCCGGCTCACGGCAATCGCAGAAGCGCGAAAGGCTTGGTGGTTGTTGCATCGACATACTGAAAACTTGCTGACAGCAACCGGGACAGGGTTGGAAATGGGAAGCACTGTCCTTGCCAGTGCCGTCAAGCAAGCGGTTGCCGATTCCTTGCAAGCTCAACGGGCGATGGCCGAAGTTTTGCTAAGTTTAAAGCCTTCCCTTGCTCCCTATGACTTGGCCTTGCCAGGAGATTTGCGTGTCAAGCGTCTCTACGGCGATTTGCTGTATCGAAGGGACACCAATGATGTTCGGGTTCAATTTGGGGGGCGACTTGAGTTTCCAGATTTTGACAATGCTCATTTCGAAATTGTAAACGCAACGGTCGATACCGCGGGTTCGGTTGCGATGGCGTTGAGAACCGAAGGCCCCTTGCCTTTGGGGGATTCCGGGGCTCGAGTGACGACGGACGCGTCGTTCGTTGCGTTGTCTAATGGTGAGTTTGAGCTTTCGGGAGAGGGAGAAATGGACCTGGGTGAATCGGGGCAATATGAAATCGACGTAAAGTACGAGCGAGCTGTTCTTCAAGGAAATGTCGTGAATGAGCTGAGCTTTGATACCAAAGCTACGGATGTTGAGTGGGGGTTGGCAGAGGACTTGGTGATCTTCGATGCGGGGTTCGGTTTCAGTTATCGGACCGATGATCCTGAGGGACGCCTTCGGCTCAACGGTTCAATGGGAATGTTCAAGGATGAGGGAGCCACAGGTGAACTTGGGTTGAATCATTTTCTTCTTTCTATCGATGACCTGACGACCGAAATTCGAACGAACTTCGACAATCAATATGAGTTTGAGCTGAAGGATGGCGTCATTAGCTTACCGGTCTACTTTACTGAAAACGAGACGCTTGGGGCGGGTGGGCCTCGAGTTAGTTTGAACGGAACGGATGGGTTGACCGTGGCTTTGGTCGCGCCAGAAAATGGATCCGCTCTGCGACTCTCCGTGGATGGTTCGGTCACATTCGAGAATCTCACGGCGGCCATTCCGGACGTTGATTTTGCTGAAGGTGCCCTGCGCAGGGCGACACTCAATTTTTCTGGGACGGCTATTCCTGCTTTCAGCGACGTAAATGGTTTTGTGAAGCTGGATTTGCCATCTCAACCGGTTGAGGTTGAATTGAGAGATGGTGCTTGGACCCTCGGTGGTTTTCCGAGTGGGACACTAGCCTTGGGTGCGGATGTTTCGGTCTTTGAATCGTCCGGCTTCGGGTTGGATATCGTGGGAGGGCGAGGCTGCACGGTAACACCGGGGCAGGAT
>OJGU01000787.1_pt1 | contig 15253 bp, 11 predicted proteins | sample 1594741 | NCBI WGS metagenome assembly OJGU01 (sample SAMN05416841, study PRJEB24817) | seawater metagenome | isolation source: Sea water | place: Canada:Atlantic | collected 2013-07
GCTCAAACGACCGGGGGATCCAGCACCGGTGAGGCGACTGGGTCTGGCAGCGCTGGGAGCGGGACCGCCGCGGACGCGTCGAGTAGCTCAACCGGAGACAACCTCAGCTGTGAGTGTGCGCCCGGCACCGAGCTCGTGTACGTCGTCTCGGACGACGGAGAGCTCTGGAGCTATGACCCCGTGGCCGCCGAGTTTGCCCTGGTCGGCCCCCTCGCGTGCGGAGGCTTCCGCCCCTACTCGATGGCGATCGGCCGTGATGGGCGAGCCCGGCTGCTGCTGCTCGACGACATCCCGCATGCGGTGATCGCCAAGGGCCTGTTCTCGGTCGACATCAACGACCCCAGCGATTGCCAAGCCGTCCCGTACACCGAGGGTCTGTTTGGTGTGTTTGGGATGTCCTTCGTCGACAACCCTCCGCCTTCGACGTGCGAGCAGTTGTTCGTGCATTCGTACAGCGGCCAAGGGCCGTTTGCCGAAGGCCCGGGCATCGGGACGTTGGGCGCACTCGACGACGGCGGGGCGCTGCAGGTGATCGGCAGTACGGACTTCGACGGCGCGGAGTTGGCCGGCACCAGCCAGGGACGACTCTTCTCCCTGGCGGGGACCGACCCGGTCAAGCTCGTGGAATACGACCGGGAGAGCGCGGAGGAGCTCGACCGTCTGGACGTTGTGGGGGTCAACAAGACCAGCGCGTCGGCGATGGCCTTCTACGGGGGCGACTTCTACCTGTTCACCGAGGCAGGGGCGCCGCAGTGCCAACCATGCATGGAGAAACAGTGTGGTCCCGAGTTGGCCGCGTGCGAGGCGGACCCGGATTGCGGTCCCGTGTACGAGTGCTTGTTGGCCTCCGGCGGCGATGGCTTCCCTGGCTGTGAGGGGGACATCAAAGGGCCAGGAGGTCCGCTCCGGGATTGCATGGTCGGGCAGTGCTCCGATGCGTGCGCCGCATCTGAGGTCGTCAGCCGAGTCACGCACATCGACCATGACGACTCGGACGGAGCGGGGCAGGCGGTGTCGATCCTCGAGTCGCCCGCACCGATCCGAATCGTCGGAGCGGCCTCGTCGACCTGCGTCCCCGTGTTCGTCCCCTAGGAGGGCTCAGTCCTTGCAGTCGTCGCCGCTGCAGGTGGTCTTGCAGGTGGAGCCGGTCGCACACGACTGAGAGCAGTCCCCACCGCTGCAGGACAGCTCGCACGTCGCTCCGGCGGCGCAACCTTGCTCGCACTTGCCGCCGCTGCACTTCGCATCGCAGGTCGAGCCGGCAGCGCACTTCTGCTTGCAATCGGCCCCGGTGCACTCGAAGGCACAGGTCTTCCCGGCCCCGCAGGTCTGCTCGCATTTTCCGTCCGCGCAGTCCGCCTTGCCGGTGGCCGCCGCAGCGGCGGCTGCGGGCGTTCCGGCCAGCGCGGCGGCCTTGTGTGCCTCAGCGACGGCATTTCCGGCTTGTGCGACGGCGTCTCCGGCCTGGGCGGCGGCATCTCCTGCCTTGGCCGCGGCCTCTCCGGCCTTCGCCGCAGCATCGCCAGCCTTCGCCGCAGCATCGGCCGCCGCGGTGTCCTTGGCGTCCGTCTTTGTCGACGCAGCGTCCTGGTTTTCGGTCTTGGAGTCACAAGCCGGGAGTCCCAGGAGCACGCTGACGCTCAAGAATCGAAGGAGGCACGATCGAGTCGACATGGCCTCGACCGTACCGCACACCCGGCGCGCACGACACCGCTGTAGAGCATGGCGCCAGCCCTCCGGTTTGAGGTCACGCGGTTGTAACGGCGGGCGCCGGTGATCGAATCCAGCGGCCACTCGCGACGTTCGTAGTTCTCGTGACGACAAAGACTCAAGCCGCCTCGTTCCTCGCCGCGCTCGGCCTCCTCGCGACGACCGGATGCCAGCCTCCCGTGGTCGAAGCCCACATCGAGCCGCACCACGAGCACTGCGAAACCACGGACGCCTCCGGTGGTGAGCCGAAGCCTGGCAACCTGACCGTGACGGGGCTCGCGACCCTGGAAGTCACGCCCAACATCGCCGACGTGACGCTCGACCTCACCGCAACCGCGCCCACCCCTCGGGCCGCGGTGACCAAGCTTCGGACGCAGGAAGAGAGAATGCGAAAGAACCTGGCGGGCGAAGGGATGGCCACCAAGGACATCGCGGTTTCGACGTTGAACCTCAGCCCGACCTCTCGATGGGACGCGCCTCGGCAGCGACAGGTTTCCACCGGCTACGAGGCTCGGCTGCGGGTCACGGTCGCCACGGAGGACTTCTCCCAGATCCCCGCGGTGGTTGAGGCGGGCGCAAATGCGGGCGTGACCACGTCCTCGACCACATTCCGGAACACGGAGATGAGCGAACTCAAACGCAAGGTGCGGGACATGGCCCTAGACGCCGCCAAGGCGAAGGCCCGGCAGTTCCAGGACTCGCTCGAGCTGGGGAGTATGCGGGTGGTGTCCGTCTCCGAGGCACCCTCGGGCATGGCATGGTCGGCGTACGGTCTCGGGCTTCGCTTCGACAATGCCGTCGCGACGGCCAACATCGCCGGGGTCGCGGGTACTGCGTCGGGTGCTGTCCACGCGCAGACGCTGCCACTGCAGCTCACGGTGACCGTCGGCTACGCGCTGGGCTGAGCCCGCAGCGTGCGGGTCTACTCGGCGACCGCGACTTCGAGCTCGCGACTGGGGGCGGGGGCTTCGAGCTCGCCCTGGCTGTGTCCGACCTCGTGCAGCTCGCGGATTCCGGATTTGTCGAGGACGACGCGGAAGCGCTCGTAGCTCGACGGCCCGGACACGGCACGCAGCACCATCACCACGTTGACGTGATAGGACTTTGGACAGGTGACCGGTCGAATGGTGCCGGTCTTGGCGTCGAAGGTCTCGACGGTGCGAACCGGGTCGTCCATTCGGGCCAACAGACTCGACACGTTGAAGCGGATGATGTCGTTGACGTCGAGCAACCGGCCATGGTTGGCGGCAATGCTGCGACCTCGCAACGTGATCTCTTTGACGTACTTGAGGATGATCTCTTGCTTGCTCTTGGGCTCGAGCACGCCGGTCGCGTCGTCGTGGCGGGCGTCGTAGACCGGGCGGGGCACGGAGTCAGGGTCGGTGAAACTGAACATCTCGCGGCACCGCCCGACCTCTGCGTCGTTGGCAGGGTCGCGGATCGTGACGCTGTAGTCCCACAAGAACCGAGAGAACTGCTGGTTGAAGTAGGTCCGCAGCCACTCCTTGATTCGGTCCTTGAAGACGTAGGAGATCACCAGCGCGAACACGAACGGGTAGCTGTTGATGCCGTACCGATTCTGACTCCAGATCGCCGCGACCGTGGAGAACAGCATGGCCACCGCGGCCGCAATGCCGGCCCCGATGTTGGTGATGCGACGGCCGACCGTCTGCTTGGTCATGTCCAAGAACAGGACCGAGCTCATGAACTTTTTCAGAGCGCTGTTGCGATGGACGTAGCGCGCACTGCCGCGGACGCCATCGATGATGCTGTCGTAGCCGGCACCTTTGCGGTGGGCCTGCTCGGCGAGGATACGCTCGACGATCTTGGCCCGTCCGGCCTCGCACGCATCCCGGACCGCTTGGTTCTCATCGAGTGCGGCGATGAAGCGGGTGAAGTAACGCTCGACGCTGAGGCTGATGAACTCGTCCGCGTAGGCGAACAGTTCTTGGATCCACGCGGCGCGGCGGGGGAGGACGAAGTCGGCTCGGTAGCCACGGAACCGCTCCAAGACCGCGGAGACGTCTTCGGCGAGGCGGATCGCGAGACGGTCGATATCTTCGACCAAGACCGGACGGTGTTGCGCATGGCCTGCCAGGGCCGCGACGCGGTCTCGCAGCACGCTGACTTGGTCGCGAACGCCGACCTTGACCAGACAACCGAAGAGCCGGACCTCGTGACCCAGACCGCCGTCCAGGTCGGGCGCCGTGTCGCGACCGATCGTCGGCATCAGCTCGAGCATCTGGTTGAGCGGAGAGCTTTCGTTGCCCTCATCGGCGAGCGCGCGCAGGCTGATCGTCGGCGTCTTGAAGCGGATGTACGCTTGGATGTCGCTGTAGAACTGCTCGCGTCGGTACGAGTGCGGGTCCACGCCAAGGCTGCGCGGCAGGAAGAGATAGGTCTCCACCACGTACCGACTGCGTCGACCCGTGGGATCGATCGCGTAGTCGAGTTTGACTTCGAACTGGTTGTCGTCGTGGACGCCAATCCGAGAGTCGATGAGTTCTTCAGGTTCAAGCAAAACGAAGCCGGTCCCCTTTAGTGTTACAGGAATGTCACAGAGCGCAAGTGCTTGATTCGGAACCTGATCTTGGCGACGCCGCGACGATGCGTCAGTGGCGCGTCCGACAGAGCCGGCCCCAAGGGTCCTGCGCGGTCCCCGCTTGCGGGTCGAAGTGCCAGCAGAGCGCACTTCTTGCCGGCGTTTTTTCGGCGCCTCGGTTACGCGAACGGCCAGCTACGGCCAATCTGCGGGGCTCGCTGGACACCGTATGTACCGACGATCCGGCGCTCCAATCCCCCATCGTCGAACCGTGTTGCACCCAGGCTGCGACGCAGTGCTCGGCAGCCCGAGCTTCGACTTGGACCGTGCAAATCGAGGCCGCTTTGGCGCAGGTTCTCAAGGCTCGCCCGAGAAAAGCGTTCTTCCAAAGTGCGACGAGCCTTCTCTCCCAAGCGCACCGACGCTCGCTTCATCCCGGACCCGCGTGACGACGATCGCCCGAGCGGCTGCGGTCTCAGCCGGCGCTTCGGTGGTGACGACGATGTCGGTACCGGCTTGGCATCAACGACGCAGCAGGGGCCGGGCCACCTCGCACAGTGCCCGTACGCGATCCGAGTCGACCGGCGCACGGACCTGGCCGTCTCGCTTGAACGCAGTGCCCACGATCGCCCCATCGCATAGCGGAGCCAGCACCGAGGCGGACTGCACGGTGAGCCCGCTCCCGACGTAGACCGGCGCCGCATCAGCCGCGTCGCCCACCGCCTTTAGGAGCCCAGCGTCCACGGGGGCTCCGGTCGCGCGCCCGGTGACGATCACGCCGTCGGCGAGGCCCCGCTTGACCGTGTCCTGCGTGGCATCTTCGGCGGTCAGGGGTGCCAGAGGCGTCGCGTGTTTGACGAGCACGTCGGCCAGGATCGCCACGTCTGCCCCAAGCTGGGCTCGGGTGCGAAGCGTCGCATGGGCTTCGCCTTCGATGAGGCCCTGGTCGGTGACGTAGGCGCCGACATGCACGTTGACGCGGATGAAGTTCGCTCCGGTGGCCGCGGCGATTCCCAGTGCCGACTGCGCGTCGTTGCGAAGGCAGTTGACGCCGATGGGTCCTTCGAAGCGCTGTCGAATCTCGAGCACCGCTCGGGTGATCGCGGCGACTTGATGGGGCGGGAGGGTGCTGTTGGCATCGCCCTTCGCGAAGGGGATCGACCCGAAGTTCTCGACGACGATCCCGTCGACGCCGCCCTCTCGCAGTGACTCAGCATCCGCGACGGCATGGGCGAGCATCGCGTCGAAGCCCCCGCTCGCCTGAGGATCGCCGGGCATCGCGGGAAGGTGGACCACGCCGAGGATGCCGCGGGGAGCGAGAACCATGCCCATGGCGTACCACGGTCAGACGCGTACACTGTCCCGGTGGCGGTTCTGATCCACGTGGGGCTGCACAAGACGGCGACCACGTTTCTTCAGCAGTCGTTCTTCCCGGGCCTGCGTGGGAGCACATTCGTGCACGCCACGCACGAGCTTCCCGCCAACGCCAACCCGATCCACCGTTTCGTCCGGGAGCTCCTGTTTCGCAACCCTGTGGCGCTCGACGTCGAAGCACACCGCCGCGCGATCGAGACGTTCACCGACGCGCAGCCCGGGCACACGATCGTCAGCAGTGAGGCGCTGTTCGGGTGGCCGTTCGAGAACCACGTCAACTTCCTGAGCAACGCCGACTTGCTCGCGCAGGTGCTTCCCGACGCCAAGATCTGGCTGGTGTTGCGACGCCAAGACTCGTGGCTCGAGTCGGCGTACAGCCAGGTCCTCAAGCAGGGGTTGTCGACCACGCCGCACGCGTTCTCCAACTACCGGCAGGGCGAGTTCGGCGACTTCAACTGGAATATCTACAACGGCCCCAACCTCGACGTTCGGGACCTCGACTGGCGGCCCTACGTCCGTCACTACCAACGCCGGTTCCCCGCCGGGGTTCTGGTTCAGCCGTTCGAGGCGTTCGTGGCGGACGCGCCCGGGTTCCTGGGTCGCTTCTGCGAGTTCGCCGGGGTCGAGCCGTTTGTTCCGGAGGCGAAGGAGCGGGTGAACGTGGCCTTCAGTCCGTTGTCCGCCGCGACGGCGCGTCTGGTCAACGCCCTGCCACTGTCGCTCAAGATGCAGTTCAAGCAGTGGGTGCCGCGCGAGCTTCACCCGGCAGCGATTTTGAACCGAGTGGTCGACCCGCTGCTGGCGCGGCGCGGCCGATCCGCGCTGATGCCGGCGGAGCTCAAGCGGGCCGCACTCGCGCTGCACTCCGCGGCGAACGCAGACCTCGCCCAGCTCATCGAGCAGGACTTGGCGGCCTTCGGCTACTGCTGATCGCAGCCCGCTGGCGATGCGGCGTGGGGGCCCACGCCATCGCCAGAAACACCCAGTAGTGTCGCCAGTGGATCGTGTCGATGACGGCCGACTCGACCGCCATGCCGCACAGCACGCCAGCGGTGACCGCGAAACGCAGTCGGTCTTGCGCAGCCGCGGCGAACACCGCAAACCAGACGCTGCGGGCGATGCTGACCAAGACCAGCGCCACGATCGAGAACAGCCCCAAGAAGCCGTGTTCGACCAGGGAGCGGACGTAGGTGCTGTGGGCGGCGACCGAGAACGTCTTCTCGGTCATCCCGGGCCCCAGCCCCAAGGGGTTGTGCAGCGCTACCGAGACGGCCTCTGCCTGAATCCGAAACCGCAGGTCGTCGTAGCTCTGCATGCCGAACCGCATCTCGAACATGTTGGAGATGGCGTCGACAGAGAGCAGCTGGATCGCAACGATGCCCAGGAACAGGGCAACCGGCGGGAAGAAGACGAACGTGCGCCACCAGCTTCGGCCCAGGCCGTCCGCGAAGGTGAACAGGAAGAAGAACACGGCCAGGGCGACGCCGAGGTTGCCCCACGCGCCACGGCTGAAGCTGAGGAACACCGCGGCACCCGAGGCGGCGAGGGCACCGAGCCAGGGCAGTCGGCGCGCATCCGGGACCGCGATCAAGTGATAGATCGCGATGAGGGCCACCGGGGCGAGGTAGGCCCCGTAGACGTTGGGGTCCTTAAAGAGCCCGTGCAGGCGGCCGTTGGGAGCCATGATCGGTCCGATCAGCGGCGCGCCCAGGTACGCAACGACGCCGAGGACGCCCGCGATGGTCCCTCCGATCGCGTACCCGCGCAGGATCGCGTCCGAGGTTCGCTCGCGCCCCACACCTTGCGCAGCGACCAGGATTGCCCACAGCACCACGAGGTAACCGGTCACGGCGAAGAAGAACAGACTCCGAGGGAGGTCGCGCGAGAAGACCAGGGAGAGCAAGTTGGTGACGACGAACAGCCCCAGCAGCGCGCCCGGAGCGAGCGCGGCGCGCGGCATCGAGAGCCGACGGCCCAGCAGGAAAAGCCCGCCGACCAGGAGGATGAACAGATCGAACGGCGCCGGCTCGACGATCACGTAGATGCCGGTGACCATGACGGCCGAGAGCATCGTATCGAGGCGGCGGGGCGTCATGTGGAGACTCCAGGGCGACGGACGAGCGTGCCGATGATGCCCACGTAGGTGAGCAAACGGCCGACCGAAAGCAGTCCCAACGCGAGCAGTGCACCTTCGACGCCGCGTTCCGGCACGAACATGAACGCCAGGGCGATCGCGGCAGCGAACGTGGCCGCGTTGATCGCAAACTGCAGTCGGAATCGCTTCATCGACACCAGCGTCTGCGACAGCAGGTTGGCGAGACCGGCGATGAACGCGATGACGCCGCTGTAGACGAGGTTGGGCGCGAGGGCGGTGAAGCGAGGGCCGTAGGCGATCGCCAGGTACAGCTCTCCAAGCACCACGCAGGCCAGCAGCAACACCAGGCCGCACGCGCCGACGACGGCCGCGACCCGGACCAGGAGGCGGACAAACGCCGCCCGGTCGGTCTCAAACAGACGGGCGAGGCGAGGGACCGCGGCGCCGCCGACTGCCGCGTTGAGCACCCCGCTGATGAACAGGATCGAGACGATCGCGGCATAGTCCCCCAGCGACTCGACGCCGACGCTGTGCTCGAGGACATACGCAGGCGTGTTGGTGGTCAGGCCCAGCAGGCCGCCGGCGAGTCCGACCGGTGCCGCGAGAACGGCGAGCCTCCACAGCAGGTCGCGGTCGAACTTGGGTCGCAAGCTGGCGTGGCGCCGCGCGGTCTCAAAGTCGTAGGTGACCGTGACCAGCAGGGCGACGAGCGCCCCAAGTGCAAGCGCGGTGGTCTCGGAGATGCCGGCCAACATCGCCCCACCCACGGTCCCCAGCAGCAGCATGCCGCGCAGCGCCCGGGAGATGCCGACGCGGTCCAGTGTCTCGTCGCGGGCCGCAGACGCGTGGCACAGGTCGGCGAGCATCTCGCTCATCCGAGTGAGTGCGACCCAGATGACGACCGCCGCCGTGGTGGCATCGAGTCCTGCGAGTCCGGCCCAGATCGCAGCCAAGACGACAGCCGCCGGAGCACCGATCAGACGCAGCGCCCAGAAGTGACCGAAGCTCAGCTCCTCCTCGTTGGTGACGACGTAGGTCGGCCGCAGGTGAAGGCTCGTCAGCACGAACAACGGGGTGGCGATGGCCAGGCCCAGGGCGTAGCGGCCGAGCGCCGCGTCGGAGCCCAGGCGCGCCATCACCATCATCAGACCGAACTGGCCGGCGGCGAAGAGCACCTCGCCGAGCAGGGTCCAGCGCAGGCTGCTCGCGACCCGGCCGAAGTCTCCGGCCCGCGTCCCGCTCATCGTGATCCGATCCGCGCCACCATCACGAAGAACGTTCGCAGCATGATGTCGATGTCGAGCACGAGGGTGTGGTGCCGGACGTAGTACAGGTCGTAGCCGAGCTTGGTACGGGTGGCCTCGATCGAATCGGCGTAACCGGCGTTGATCTGGGCCCACCCGGTGATGCCTGGCTTCACGAGGTGGCGGTAGCTGAAGTAGTTGATCTTCGACTCGAGGTCGGCGGCCAGGGCGGGCTGCTCCGGCCGTGGTCCGACGATCGACATGTCCCCGCGGAGCACGTTCCAAAACTGGGGCATCTCATCGATGCGGGTGCGCCGAAGCATGCGACCGAGGCGGGTGGTTCGGGAGTCCTGCTTGCTGGCCCACTGCTGCGTCGCGTCCGGCTGGGCGACGGTCATCGTGCGGACCTTGTAGATGCGGAAGGGTCGGTTGCCCAGGCCCACCCGGTTCTGCGTGTAGAAGAAAGGCCCCGGCGAGTCGATTCGAAGCATCACGTACAGGAACGGGAACAGTGCGCCGAACACTGCGAGACCGGCGGCCGCAACCGTGACATCCAGAACGCGTTTGACCCGGTCGCGAGTTTGGTCGAGCTGCTCGAACAGGTGGAGCAGCCAGCGCTCGTCGACCATATCGACGGGGACTCGCCGCTGCATGCCCATGATGAGCGCCTCCGCGGTCTTGATCTCGAGGCCGTGGACCCGGAGCTGGGTGAGTGCGGCCTGGCGCATCGGGTCGACCGCTGCACTGGTCACCACCATCACGACCTCGACGCGGTGCGCCTTGCAGGCCTGCACCGCATCCTCGAGAGGCCCCAGGAGCGGGACATCGAGTCCGTCACCGTCGGTTCCCAAGACTCCGACGACGTCGTAGCGGGTGTGTTTGGTGCTGGCGATCCGGGAGATCAGCGCGCGTTCGGCCGGCCCGTCCCCAAGCACCGCGATGCGGATTCGGGGGCCTCGTTCGAGGTAGCGCGCGTAGACCAGCCTCCATCCCAGGACCCCGGCGGCCCCGGCGGCAGCGACGAACAACAGCACCGTGCGCCCCAGGGCCTGATACCAGACGAAGTGACTCGCGAGCAGGACGCCCAGGGCGGTCGCGATGCCGACGAGGACCGACCGCATCGCGACCTCCTTGCGTTGCAGGACCATCGAGGTCTGATGCAACCCGGTGAGGTACGAGGCCGCCACACCGCAAAGCAGTCCGACGGAGGCCGACACCGTGATGCCGCGAAAGCCAACGTCCGCTCCGACGAAAATGTACGTGCCGACCAACCACGCCGTGAGCTCCACGGCGCCCGCGATGAACACGGCATCCAACAAGAGGATGAGGAAGACCGGCATGGCAGGAAGCGCGCTACGGGAAGAGGGGCACGTCCCCGGCGGCGGCAGGGGTCTCGTTGTCGCCAACGTCGCCGAGGTTGCCGTAGCCGAGCCGGCCATCGCCGCCCTGACCCCAGCACCGGATCGCGCCGGTGCTTTGCAGGATGGCGCACCCGTGGTTGCCGTCGACCGCGAGGAACGAGGCGGCTTCTCCAAGCGGGACATCGCCTGCGACCGAGGGATCCTCGTTGTCGCCGATCGTGGTGATATTGCCGTAGCCGAGCTGGCCGCGGCTCGCATCGCCCCAACAGCGCACCGCACCATCGTCCATGCGCACGCAGGTGTGTCCCAGGCCCGCCGCGATCTGAACGGGGATCCCGGGTCCAATGTCGACCGCGCCGGCGTTGACCGGCGGGAAGGTTGCGCCGACCGAAACCGTGCTGCCGTACCCCAGGCGCCCACTTGCGCCGCGACCCCAGCAGAGCACCTCGTCGTTCTCGGTGATGGCGCAGGTGTGGAACCAGCCAGCGGTGAGCGCGGTGGCGGGGGCACCCAAGTTGACGTCGCCGGCCGCGGAGGGGAACTCGCCGTCGCCGATATCGTTGACGTCGCCGTACCCGAGCGCTCCGTCCGATGCTTCGCCCCAACACCGCACCGCGCCGTCTTCCATTCGGACGCAGCTGTGGCGAGCGCCGGTGACGACTTCGGCGATGGTGCCGGCCCCGAGGTTGACGATGCCTGCCGCGGAGGCCGGCTCATCGTCGCCGATGTTCTCGGTCACGCCGGGTGTTCCAAGCTGGAAGAAGGTCTGTGCACCCCAGCACTGCAGCTGGTTGCTGCCGTCGAGGGCAGCGCAGGAATGGAACGCACCGCCGCGGGCTCCGAAGAGGGCGGAGCTGCCACCGAGGGGAACGAGTCCGAGAGCGGAGGGGAGTTCGTCGTCCCCGAGGTCGTTGGTGTTGCCGTAGCCCAGCTGCCCCTCAGCGCCGCGCCCAAAGCAGATCAGCCCGGCGCCTTCGAAGTGGAAACAGGTGTGGGACAGCGCCGCGACCATGTCGTCGACCTGGGCGCCCACCGAGAGGAATCCGGCTGCGCCGGCGGGCTCGTCATCGCCGATGTTCTCTTCGTCGCCGTGTCCGGTGCGGCCGTTGTTGCCGTTGCCCCAACACTGAACGTTGCCCGAATCGAACAGGGCGCAGGAGTGGTTGCCGCCGAGGCTCACCTTGGTGACGCGGTGGAAGCTGCAGTCGTTGTGGCACGCATCGACATCGTCGAAGTCGCCGTCGTCGCAGTCCTCGACGCCGGCGAACACAAACCCGTCTCCGCACTCGGCCGGGACACAGTTCACGCATGCGTCGGTGGGGTCGGCGTTGCCGTCATCGCAGGCTTCTCCGGCCCAGGGCTCGCCGTCGCCACACACGTTGAGGATGCAGCCGTCGCGGCACTCGAAGCCGGGACCGATCTCATCCTCGCCGGGGTCGCACTGCTCGTCGAAGCGTTGGAAGCCGTCGCCGCAGACGTTGAGGGTGCAGTTGGGGGTGCACGCGCCGAAGGGGGTGTTGCCCTCGTCCCCGTCGTCGCACTCCTCGACGCCGAAGCGTGTGAAGCCGTCGCCACATCGGGCGAGTGTGCAGTCGGAGATGCAGGCATCGGAGTCGTCGAAGTTGCCGTCGTCGCACTCCTCGCCCGCATCGAGGTTGCCGTCGTTGCAGGTGCCCAACACGCAGTCGTTGCGGCAGCCGTCGCCGTCGTCGGTGTTGCCGTCGTCGCACTGCTCGTCAGGACCCGCATCACCGTCGCCGCAGATGTTGACGACGCAGCCGGGCAGACAGGCCTGGCCGGGGCCGATGAAGGCATCCCCGGGGTCGCACTCTTCGAAGTCGTCGAGGACCCCGTTGCCGCACAGGCCACCGCCGCCGGTGGTCGTGGTCTCGGAGCCCTCGGTGGTGGAGCTGTCGCTGCTCTCGGTTCCTGATCCGGAGGACGACCCCGTCGGCTCGTCGGTATCGCTGGTCCCGCGCGAAGCGGAGGCGACGGTGTCGGTCCGTCCACAGCCCAGCAGTGCGACGGAGAGGAGGAGTGGCGCGACACACGCGCGCTCGATCCGAAGGCCCTTCACGGCTCGGACGATAGCGCGGATCTGCTTAGTCTCGGGAGTTCCAAGGGTTTTGGCGATTTGGCGCTAGGTGCGCCTACATCAGCGCCGTTGCCCAGCGATGAGCACCCGGTTGCCCAGACCCGTCGCCCGGGCGAGCGCGCCGACACCCACGATGCCGCCGCGGAAGAGCAGGGGTGCCTGTTTGTTCTTGGCCAGCAGCTCGCGAAGTGGGGTCGACTTGGATTGGATCGTCGCCACGGAGAAGCCGCGCCGCTCCAACACATTCCGCCACGCCTTCTTACCGAACTTGAAGATGTGCGTGCCGGGGTGCATGCCCACCTCAAGGGCAGCGGCCCCGGGCTGCACGAAGCCCCGGGCCATGAAGGCCCAGTGATAGAGGCTCTCTTGGGCAGGGGTCTCCGCAAAGAACCACCCTCCGGGTCGGAGCACGCGATGCACGTGGTCGAGGAATTCCCCGGGGTCTTCCATGTGCTCGACGACGTTGAACCCCGCGACAATGTCCAGCGATTCGTCGGCCTGATTCTCGTCCAGCGTTCCGTACTCGACCATTGTGGGCCGGTGTTTCGCGGCATGCTCGACGGCCGTCTCGGATAGGTCGAGACCCAAGGCGTCATACCCGCGATGCCGGGCTTGCTCGATGAAGTCGCCGTGCATGCAGCCGATTTCCACCAAGCGCTCGTGCGATGACGGAGGCGCGTGCGCCTGAACGAACTCGACGCGGAGTCTGTTCTCGGCCGCGATGGCGTCGTCGACCTCGAGGTAGGCGTCTTCGTTGTCCGGGTTGAAGGTGTCGTTGAAGCGCAACGGGTCGCACCACAGGGTGGAACAAGCGCCACAACGGCGGATCGAGAATTCCGGCCGCTGCATGTAGACCGAGCCGCCGCTCCCACAAAGGCGGCACTGAGGCTCGGCGAACTCGGCGCTGGCGTGCATCGGCCGAGCCTATCAGGATCGTTCGAACGCATGCGAGACTGGGCCCGTGGGGCGGGTTCTACGAGCGTTGGCGCTGGGGTCTGTCCTCGCCGCGGCGCCGGCAAACGCAAGTGCGCAGCCCACGTCCATCCCGAGCGAGGGTCCGATGGTGCTCTCGGTACATCGTCCACTCGATGACGTCGAGCTGACCCGGAGCCCGAGCCCTTGGCTTTCGACAACACCCCTGACGCTCGTCGCAGCGGCGGGCGAGCGCGAACGGGCCGCCTTCGTCGTGTACTCGGGGGGACACGAGGGCACACTCGATGTTCAGCGTCCATCGCTGGGCTCTCCGACACACGAGTTGCCCGCGACGGTCACCGCGCTTCGCCGAGTCCGCCGCGTCCCAGTTCGGACCCAATTCCTCGGGACCCAGACGGAGGTGGTGGGCCGGTTCGCGCCGCTGTTCACCCCGCACGCGGTCGAATCTGGACACTTCGAGGAGATCTGGCTCGAGGTCGACGTGCCCGCCGCGACACCCCCGGGGGTCTACGCGGGCGAGCTCGAGGTCCGGATTGGGAAGACGACGCTCCGCCGGTCGGTTCGGGTTCGGGTCCGAGAGATGGCGTTGGCGAGTGCGGGCGGCAAGCACCTGGGCATGTACTACCGGATGCATCGGCGCCTCGGCGATGCGCCACGGGTCCGCCGGGAACTCGCGGACATGCGTGCGCACGGCGTGGACACGCTGGTGCTCGACGTGCGCCCACGGTTCGGATGGGGCCCGGGCCACGTGGCGGCGGTCGACACCACTCCGATCGAGACGGCGCTGGCGATGACCCAGAATGCGGGCTTTCGTGGCACCGTCGTGGTGGACAGTGGATTGGTCGCACTGGGGCAGATGCTGGGCCATACCGACGTGGCGTATGCGAATGCGGACGGAGCCTCGTTGGATGGCGACGCCGTGTTTGCCGAGGCCGCCACGCGGACGCTGGAAGCCATTGCGGACCTTCAGGCGCGCTTTGCCGAGCAAGATGTCGTGGTCATGCACGTCGACGAGATCTTCGACCGCGGTCGGCTCCCGTTGTTCGAGCGCCTGGCACCGTTCGCCGCCCGTGCCGGGTTGCGCACCCACGCCACGCTCTCGACGGTGGACCCTTCCTTCGACACCGCACGGACCCGCATCGACCCGCTCCTCGACGTTCGCAGCCACCACGGCTACTCGTTCGAGTGGTGGCTGTTGCGTGGAGGCACCGTTGGCGCGTATCGGCAGGAACTCGACGACAGCGGCGATACGGCCTGGTTTTACCACAACGAACGCGGGTCCTACTTCACCGGGCGTTGGGCGCGGTTGGTCAACGGCCTGTACCTTTGGGCCAGTCCGTTCGAAGCCCACATCACCTGGGCGTACCAGTCGTTCGACGGCAAGCCGCTCGACGATCGCGACGGCGTAAGCCACGACTTCGGGATGGCATTCCCGGATCCCGACGACCCCGACGTGCTCATGCCGACACGGATCTGGACGGCGTTGTCCGAGGGGCACGACGACCTCCGCTACCTGGCCGCGCTGCAGAGCACGATCAACCGGCTCGGACCTCGGGCACCCGAGGTTGCCCAGCGAGCGCAGGCCTACCTCGACGACCTCCGACGCGACGTCATGCGAATCCCCGGCGGCGTCGACGTGGACAGACTCTCGGCCAAAATCGGGACACCGGCGGAGGCTCCCTTCATCGACGCGTTGGCCGGCCGGTACGACGACGCGGCGCTGGCGTTGATGCGTTCGCGTGTCGAGGAACACATTCACGCGCTGGAAGTCGCCTCGATGGGCGCGCGCTGATGCTACCGTCGGCGCCGTTGAATCTCGCAGCCCCCGAGCTCGATCCCGCCGCAGACGCACCCCGCCGGGTTGCGTTTGTCATCACGCGAAGTGACGCGGTGGGTGGG
>OJGU01000788.1_pt1 | contig 15245 bp, 7 predicted proteins | sample 1594741 | NCBI WGS metagenome assembly OJGU01 (sample SAMN05416841, study PRJEB24817) | seawater metagenome | isolation source: Sea water | place: Canada:Atlantic | collected 2013-07
CAGTGATACACAACCTCCCTTCCAAGCGGTTTAATTCGAGCCATCCTCATGACCCACACAAAGTATCCCAACTTCTTTTCTAAGTCAAGATACTTTGAACCTGTCACCGTGCTTCGTCCGAATCAAGCCCCAGGATATCCCAGTGATTGATCCCGTTGTTACCAACGAACCCATACAAATTGAGCCCCCCATCTTCCTCAATAGGATCTTTCGAAAGCCATCGTCCGCTGGTCGGACTGTAGAGCCGATGCCCGTAGTTCAGGTGCCCTGATTCTATGTCTACGTACTTCGTGGAGAACCTAAACGGGTTCTCGAAGGCAATGGGGTCTCCGGTTGTACGAAGGGTGATCTCCGACACGAGTCGTAGCTGTATGAACCGATCTTCCCTGATGAGGTCGTTGGCGAACTCAGAACATTGGGCCGATGCGATCTGGGAAGCGAAGTGGGTTGTCCCCGGACGCGAGTCAAGGGAGTGAGGAACGGCTTGGAGGGATGTGCACAGGAACCCCAGAAGCAACGTCACGACGAGTTGCAAGTTCTTGAGGGTTTGCTGAGCCCGAACCATTGAGGCGGACTCTAGCGGCTTGCTGGGAACGGCTAAAGGAGAAGTTTAGCGGCCTTCTCCATCAGAGACCGTTCGGTCACCTAACGTAGACGGCTTGGTTTAGCGCGTCAATTTGCCGGAAGCTTTAGAGACCTTGCTCTTAGGATTGATCGTCATCTTCGCTTACGATTCCACCATTTCCAATGCGAAGCCCTTACATACAATACTCAATGAGACATCTCCGCCCTCAATATGGATCAACGAATGACTTTCATTAGGCACAAGCAATTTGCCATTTGGATCGCAGAACCCATAGCCAGTCGCAGCAAGCATCGAAGCAGCGTTATGACTTTCAATCGGAGACGATGTCACTTCCCCAATGTAAGTTGGGAAGGCTTCGTCGTCATCTTCAAACGAGTTCTGGTAGTGGAACAGAACTATCCCGACTAACCTCAAATACGCAAGATGGCAACCTTGGTCCATATCGATAAATTCCAGCTCTAACCCCCTACCCGTGCCAGAGAAGTCTACTTTAGCCAGATTGACGTCTTTCAGTAGCAGTTTTGAATGATCACTCATCTTTTGAAGAGAACGTTTTTTAGAGGTTCAACAAAATGGCCAGTTTCGTGGGATTGGCCATCTATTGGATTACCAAAGTAGTCCTGTCTTTGTGGAAATTTCCCGGTTCCATCACTCTTCGGCACTCTCTGGACTGGAATGACTTCACCACTGGGCTTAATGACTACCTTTCTTCCATCGGGCCCCTTGTATGTAGCATGCCCCCTCGGGCTTGTGCCCTTATAATCAAACCCTTTCTCTTTCAAATCCAAATGAAGATCATACCTCGTTGTCGGTATGAAAGATGACTCTTTGCCACGTGCGAACCGTCCTTTGAACCAACCAACAAAATCCTTCCCCTTGTCAATTACGATTTCCCCCCCGCGTTTGACCGGCACCTTCACGAATCCTATAATCTTTCCTGCCCACCTTATGGGGAAAAGCGTCATTCCAACTTCAATGCCGATATCTTTGGCCGTGTCCTTGAGATCCTCTATCGCCTTCTCATCAATCGGATCATAGGTCTCGCGTGTTTCTTCGTCATAGAAGTAGCTTCCAAACGCTTTTCCTGACTCTAGGCGCTTGTCCAAATCCTCATAGTTTTCATCATCGGCCAATCCAAGAATGTCGTAAGCATTGATCGAATTGTTGAGAACGAACCCGTACAGATTGAGTCCACCATCTTCTTCAATCGGATCCTTCGATAGCCAACGCCCAGTCGTTGGATTGTAAAGTCGATGCCCGTAGTTCAAGAACCCTGACTCTGGATCCGTGTATTTCGTCGAGAACCGAAAGGGGTTCGTATGTGCAATCGGATCACCGGTTGTACGAATCGGTTCTCCAAAAGGGCCGTATTCGTAGCGGGCACTCCATTCGCCCGTGATCGGATCGGTCAGGGTGGCAACGTTTCCGTTTCCGTCATAGGAGACATAGTGGGTCTCAGGCGTGGCTCCGGAATGATCCACAAGGGCGATTAGACCACCTACCCCTCCTGCTCCCTGGAAGCTACCACTCAAATCCGTTCCCCAGAGGTATCGCCTCACCAGAAATCCCGCACTGTCCAGTTCAGCGATCAGATTCCAGCCGTCGTAAAGATATCTGGACCTTCCGATCTGCGCTCCGCCGGAGCTTCTATCGAATATCTTGCCATCAATGCGACGACCTAGGTAATCATATTCGAATTCTAGACGGCGTTCGGATGAGAGCGGAACGCCGGCGATGGTGTGCATTTGAACGAGCCGATTCTCTGCATCCCAGGTGTAGTGCCATCGACCGTCCTTTGAAAGATTTCCATCGTCATCATACTCAAATATCTCGGAGTCCTCCGGCACATAGATCTGGCCATTGACGGTCTGTCCACCGTTGGATGTTGTGGTAATATCGATGGTCGGATAGACCGGGTTGCTACCGTTGCTCACGCTCACTTCGGAATGAAAATATTCACCTGATCGTGTGGCCGTTTGTCCCTCAACCGTGACAGTCGAAAGGGGGTCGTCAATACCTAGAATATCTACAAGAGCAGGGACGGATCGGTCTTCATATTCGTTGCGATAATTGCTGGTATATGCGGATTGCGCTGAAGCCCGACCGCCCGTGTTGTTTCGATTGCCGATCTCATCGAAGGCATAGTCAAAATCCTGCCCTCCCAACACTGTTCCATCGCTAAGACGATGATTGCCTTGGGTCAGTTGCCCCAGATCATCGTATCCATAGGTCCAATGTTTCCCATCCGCTTCATCCGTCCGTGTTCTTTGGTTGGCGAGATTGTAGGTGTAGGAAAAGCTCACAGGAAGCACCTCTCCACTGGCGGCATTGGAGATAGACGACAGACGGTTGAGATTATCATAGCTGCGAGTGGTGACTAGGGCACCCGTTCCAAAGGTCAGGGACTGGATCAGCGATGAATTGGGAAGGTAAGAATAGGTTCCGAGCGTGCCACCATCGCTAACGCTGCTCAAACGACCAGTGGTACTACTGTAGGCATAGCTTGTTGCCGCGATCAGCGTTGCTCCGATATCGAATTGATCGTTACTGGGACGAAGAGCCCCATCAAGAGTCCGGGTGAAAGACAGACCTCCAATTGGTCCTCCGAGCACGGATTCGTTCGTCTTATTGCCCACATTGTCGTAAGAAAAACTTGTAACTTTAGAACCTTGAGTCGTGCTCGTCACTTGTCCTTGTCGATTATAGGCGTGGGCTAGGCTGGTTGTGCTATCGGAGTAGCTGACGGTATCCAGATCTCCTGTCGAGGCATCATAGTTGTATGTCGTCACGACGCCTCGTTGCCAGGTACGGGTGGCCATGCGCCCAGCATCTGTGTAGGTATAGACGGGACCGCCGGTTCCCTCAGTCGCTGGCGCTTGGCCCGTCGTCTCATCTGGATAATCTTTCGAGCTCAGCCAACCTCGATAAGGATCATAGTTCCACCGAGTGACAGCACTACCGCTAATTCCAAAGCCGGTCCCTTCATCGAAATTCTTCCATGTCGTCATGGTTCGACGGCGCCCTTGGGAATCATAGGTAAACTCTACAGGATAGGTTCGCGCACCGAATGTCTTGGTTACCTGACCTTTCAAATCATACTGCGTATAGACGATTCCTCCATCAGGCTGTTGAACCTGGGTGGGACGTAGGGAGGTATCGTAGCTCGTGGTGGTAACATGACGGACGTTGTCGGGATCAGGAGGTGTCGTCACTGTCAGCACCTGATCGGCGTTGTTGTAGGTAAAATCCGTGGTCCCAGTGCGGAGATCGGTCACGCTAGCCACTCGACCATGAGGATCGTAGGCATTCGTTTGCTGGGTCAATGTTTGCCCATTCGTGTCGGTGGTCTTCTCAGTGATCAGTCTTCCATTGGTAAACTCTCGCACAAGGCGACGACCGCTAGGTTCTGTGATCGCTTCTGTACGCTGATTGCCGGAGTAGCTAATTTCAGTCTTGGTGACCGAGGGCGTCGATGGGGTCGGATAGTTGATGTCCCAGCGTCGCTGCCCATCGGTGGAAGCAATCGATTCTGAAACTAAAATCGACGTAGCACTGCCGTTGGTCGGGTAGACCCGCTTCTGAGTTCGCACGACATCGTAAGTGGTCCCATCGGTGTAAGTCGCCGCATCATAGAGGCTCTCGTGAATTCGATCAGGCCCCGCGGCCACAAACCACCCATTGGCGTCCACATCAATCCCGGTCCACGTCAAGCGATGGAATTGATCGTAGCCATACCGATAGAGCACGCCATCGGGATCCGCTCGTTTGTTCGGCCGAAAACTTCCGGTCCAATAATGCACTTCTTCAATAGTGGGGCTTAGGGCATTTGCGTATCGAGTGATGCGTGGACGACCATCCTGATAGCCCAAGGTTTCGACCCACTCATTTGTTCCAAGGCCTTGATCATCGAGAGCCGTTCGGCGTTGCACGACGGCCGTATAGACTTTGGATCCGTAGCTGGTCGCCTCCGTTGAGGGTATGAAAGACTCTGGAAATGATGCGGTACCAGTGATCGAAGCCACTTGGCCATCCAGATAGTATGTCGTCAGCAATGTTCCCCCGTCGGCTGCGACCGCGGTCTGCTGACTCTGGCCCCCCGGGAGTGTCGAGAGAGCAAGTGTGCTCACTCCTTGTAACGCATTGGTATGACTTGTGATCATCCCATCCAGCCCATACTCGCTGGACTGCAAAACAATCTCACTTGTATCAGTGCCCTTACGACGCATTGAAAGCAGATTATCAGCGGCATCAAAGTCCCAGAATAGATCGATGCCTAATCGGCTTTGGCTGATACGTCGCTTAAGATCGTCATAGGAATAACTACTCACCACGCCATCACGATCGGTCATGGAATCTATCCCACAACACCCATAGCTGTAAGTCTCGGTGGTGCCGTCAAAATAGGTAACGAGCTGGGCCCGATGCAGCTCATCGAAATTGCTATAGATGGTCTCGTTAAGTTTGATCGAGGATTTCTTATCCGTCTGGGTTTCTTTAACCAATTGCCCCGCCACTCCCTGGATTCGAGTGGTAATCAGTCCTTCATTATTGTAGCCATTGACTGAAACAGTCGTCGTTTGTTCCTTACTAATTCCGTCAAATGAGTAAGCAAAGGTCGTCCAGTAACTGTCTTGGTAGATCACCTCCGGATACCCTTGCGAGAAACCCGAAGTGGTTTGAAAGTTGGTGGTCTTTCGAGGATGTCTCGAATCCGTCCAGCCACCAGTTCCGTTGTCCATGAACTGAACCTCTGTCCTGACGAGGTTGTTATGATCTAAGATGAGATAGCTTTGGCGAACCAGATCCCCGTCAATGTATTCGCGGATGATGCGAGGTTCCGAGGGCTTCCAACTGCCCGTATCGCCCGATCCGACTATTGGAGTGTAAAGGTATTCACGCGTCCTTCCTTGATCCCAGACCTCATTGGCAGCTTGATCCTTCCACCCCCAATATTCGCGGTAGATGAGATCTTCAGAATCATAGTCAAAGAATACCTTTGGACCGTAGGATGAACTGATCGAATCCAAGTCACGATACCCATTCTCAGAGCTATTTGTGACATAGGTGTAGCTAACTAGCTCCCCGCCATTGTCGGGATCTTTTTGATTAGAAATGAGAACCTCTCCCCAACCCATATCCTGGTAACGTTTTTGGGCCTTGCTAACAACCTGGTTTCCATTGAGCGGGTCGATCACCTCATAGGTGTCCGTTCGAATCCCTCCACTGGTCCCTCGCGACATCACGTCCCTCCGAATGACTCCCGGATAGTTCACGGTCAGAACCTGGCTTGCGCTATCCCATTGAAGTTGAGAACTCAGCGTGGTGGTTCCGATAATCTCATCAACATCTACCGTGGTAACGTTCCCGACAGTAGATCGATCAATCGCATAACTTCGGTCAGGGCTTCCTGTCGGTGGGTAGGTGGCTTGATCAGCCGAATACCAATCAATCTGAAACGAATCGTCACTCACATAGCTAATGTATGCTGCGCCATTGACACCCCATGCTCCCTCGAGCCGTGAAGATGCCGAGTGGATGATGAAACCTGGGAACGATTGTTGATCAAAATAATCCAAGGTCTCATGAATGGGAGAAGTCGGATCGGTGACATAACGTTGAGACAGGCTCAGTCGTCCAATGGATCCCATGCGAAGAGAACCAGCACCAGCCGTTCCGACACTCATCTCAAACGCAGAACTACCAACTGAGACCGTTCCGCAACCCTCAAACCGACAAGCATCGCAATCCGAACGCGGGTCCTCCTCGACATCCAAGACCACAACATCAGAGATCCCTACTCCAGATGCCCGTGGATAAATAAGGTCATCGCCCAAGTAATTCACGGTCATTGAAGTAGTCTCGACTCGAAGATCCACAGCCTCACCAGCTGCGAGCACCGCTCGAACTTGAATCGTACCTGAGGCTGTTGGGGCTCCAAAACAGGGTTCACCCAAGCCATTCCAAGTTCCTGGTTCATCCTTGGAATCCCAGACCAATCTTCCGTTGAAATACGCCTTCGTTTCCACTTCAGGATGCCCAAGAACATCCATTGCGCCCCAAGCCGAAAGAGTAAATTGCAGGTGGTATCTCTTGCCGAGGGCACTCGACCGACCACCTAAACGAAAGCGGCTCGTTGTCGGCTGGAACCCAGAAGAACTCGTGCAAGAAAAATACTGCGATGCCGAAGCGCCAACCAAATCGCGATAATCTATCTCAGAAAAACCGGAATTCAGACTTGAAGCTAGATCCAGTGCGGCAACCTGATTCCTATTCTCGGTTTGGGAGGCACGAAAGAACGCTGGCCGGAGCGCAGGCCCCGATTTATTAACATCCTCGTCCAACGGAAGGAGGCAGCTATTGGCGAGGCCAGGGCCACTCAGCAAGAGCCAAGTCAAAAGCAGCGAGGTCTTGGCTAACTGAGAAAAGGTCATGGATGATGATCGCTGAGTTATTTTCATACTCGTAAAATCGTTCATTTTCAAACTAATGATCGAGCGGTGTGAAGACCTCGAAGGTGTAAACCACCGGTGGAGGCGGTGGCGGGCCGGGAGCCCAAGGGGTTTCACCGAGATCAACAGTCCCGTTTCCATTAAGATCCTCGTGAATATTCGGCGCGGAGTCGCCATCCGCATCAAGTAGCTCCCCGTTTCCATCGACAGCTGGGTAGTGTACTCCGATATCGACCACTGAGACGCTTGTGTCATCCCCTTCCGGACTTCCCCCTTCTAGCACGGTATGATGCAAGAGCCCAGCAGCATCCGCCAAACGGCTTCCTGCATCGATAAATAAACTCGACGCGGGTTGATACAAGGAACCAAAGGGGCCCTCTTCAAACCCCAAGTAGGGTAGAATAACATCATTCGGCAGGCTGCTATTGCCCAGTCGCATGCCAGTGTTGACATAGCCGTTGTAATCCAGCTGGGCGTTGGTAAAGGCACTCGCACTTCCAAGGGCGGGCGCGTCAAAAACGTTCTCTCGAAGCGTCCACTGATTGGCTGAGACATTCTGATCAATATCTACTAACGCAGCGAAAAGGTGATTATGGCGAAAATCAAAGCTCTGATCTCCGCGAAGCGTAAGGAAGCCACGACGGAACTCGCTATTAAATATAGTATGCAGGTGCCCTTGAGAATCATCTATCTTGATTCTCAAGCCGTGAATTCGCGAGTCTTGAATAGTGAGAATCCCGAAACCCTCGTTGGCCGGATTCGCCACATTGACAAAGTAGCGCTCATCCGTTTGATAGCTCCCTGGCTCCATTTGAATATGCGCCAAGTACAGTGAATTTTGGTTCTGCACCGGAGAAGAGTGATGGCCCTCGAAGAAAACGTGCGAAATCGGATCGACTCGAACCGGGTCTGTTCCATCTTGCAGATCTCCATACCACCCCACTCGAATGGGATCACTTACCGTCCCCAAAAACTGTACACTAGCTGCCTCCTGCAAAGTAATTCCCCGTGAACCGTACCAACCGAAATGGGTTCCCGCATTTACCGTCAAAGCGGCTCCGCTTCCAATTTCGGTGTCATTGAGAAGATAATCGATCGCTGGATAGTGGTAGCCCAAATCAAAGACTCCGTCGTTATCTCTCGCTACCTGTGGACTCCAGATCGCATTGGACGTCAAGATCTGATTCTCGGGCAACACAGAAGGAGGGAAAGTCGTTCCTTGCTCGAGCAATTCAATCAATGGCGGATCAATCTGACTGATTCCCACGTTGCGAAAGGGACTCCCGTTAGCCAAGTAATAACTCCCCCCTCCCACCGATTGGAAAATCCCCATGCTATTGGCGAGCTCAACGTTATCGCTTTGACCTTGTCGAGTATAGGGTGCAATGCTGCCAATATTGACGAGAAGTGAGTTCTTGAGCTCGAGACTAGGGCCAAAGTACAAGTAATCCAGATTATCAAATGTAACGTTCGTCGCCTCTTGCGATCCGTAAATATTGGAAACAGCAACAAGACAGTCACTGAACAAGGCATTTTCAATCTTCCCATCATCACTCCAGTATCCACCGAGCCCATACGTCGAGTGCTTAATCTGCACATTGCGCACAGTCAACCGGTGACTGGCATAGGAATTGATACCAAATTTCGCGTAGCTCACTCTAGCATTCTGAATAACGAGATCTGAATAACTCGTACCCGATATTCGGATAGCCCAAGAGTTATAAGAAGCAGCCAAAGGAACCCCTGAACTACCAGAAATGATCTCACCGACCGAATCATCGTGAACCGAAGTGAAGATGACGGGAGAAAAAGAGTCCGTTGGGAAGCTCAGGTCTCCCTCCAGATTTAGACTTGAATAGCTATTCTTGACTACCGCGCCACCCTCAAACGTAGTTTTCCCGTAGGCGTAGAGAGTATTGGCAATATGATAGGTTTCTCCAGCTTTGAACGTATAATTACTGATACTGCTTACAAGAATCTCATAGTCGATTAGGTAGCCAGATTCGATAAAGGTGCTAGCACTCGCAATTTTCAGCGGAAACCGTTGATTGGAATCAACTTGGGCGTATCGCCGCGTAGGAATCTTCCTTGGCCCATGCCGAAACATGCTGCCTATACCCGCACGATTACGCGCCTTTTTCTCTTGCCCTCTCGGCAGTCTATTAAGCGCTTCTTTGGTGGACTCAACCTCGATGCCTTCAAAGAGGACCGTACGCCCCGCGTCTTCAATCCAGCGCTTGGTCACAATGGCTTCGGTTCCTGGTCGATCACCGATATCAAAGGCCTTGCCTTTTCCAATCGAGCTTCCGGTAAATCGAATGGTTTCATCAATCAGGTCCGGCTCTGCCATCTGACTGCGCTCATTCAGATTCTTCGCCAGCTCCTTAACCACCCGAACCTCCTTTACAGGTTTAGGCGCCTCAAGAATCTCACTCAACACCTCCAGCCGTGACAATTTGCTAAGACCAAATTCCGAAGGATCTGCAGGGCTCTCATGAAGCACAATGTTCTGAGAAAAACGATCACGTCGGTATTCATAGATCACGTCTGCGTCGATATCCGTAAACGCATTCCGATAAATCACTCGATTGGGCGGAAGAATCTCGCCCATAACATCTGGATTGACCTCCGATAGCACCACGTCATCTCCAGAGACAGGATCGAAATAGGATAGCCCCAACACAACGGTTCGGATTCGTTCGCCGTCATCCGTTAGAATATCTACTGTTCCTTCTGGATCCCCAAGTCTTGGAGCAAAGATCACTTTCGTTTGCCCAGAACGAGCAACGGCCCCACCCTCGAAGGCCTCGATCACATTGCTGGCTTCAATCCATTCAGCCTTTTCCTCATCCCAGCGGTTGAGACCTGTGCCCAGCTCGGTATATCCATGAATCCGCTCCTCTTCTTCCCCAAGTTCATTGGTGATGGTATCTATTCGCTCCCACTTGCGATGATGGGGACCGGCCTCGATGACTTGATAATCCGCTCGTTTGCGATCAAGCGGTTTCTTCGTGGGAGGGCGCTCGTTTTTCGCTTTCTCTTTCGGAGCATCGTCCTTGTTGAGACCAGGGGCATTGCTCCTCCCTTGCTGTGCTTGCAAGGTCGAGATTGAGATACTACCACAGAGGAAGGTGATAATGGTCAGCAACACATGGCCTCTGACTGTGCCAGGACTGTGCCAACATTGATGGGTCGAGTTGATAGCCATGGGATCTTCTTCGATAAAACTCTTCTCCTACGCGAGCGCATTCAGTGCTTGAACGGCGTTCTTTTTCGGCCTGGTTACTCCTTGTTCCGTTTCCGCTACTCAGTATGAAACGACCCAATGCTTGCCGCCTACATTCTAATGAACGATTGAATGCCAGTAGTATTATAGGTAATTGCTTCAGAATCAACGCTTTTTTCCGTCGCCTAGCTATCTGTCGTATTACTTTTTACTCTTACATCCAACAACACGTCTTCCATACTGATATAGCAATAAGTCAAGCTATAGCGCCTACGCGAGATCCATCCGGGATACGATAGGCCCAATTTTGGGGATGAAAACGAAGATCCTTGTCACGAAGAGGATCCGAGTTGGAGACGGGTTATTTTCATCGAAGCCAGCAGGGACTCGCATCAAAGAACGACGGAGATTTTTTAAATCTCGAATCATTCTCAGGAGAACATCCTGCCTGCCGCCGGTTATTCTAGCCTGTGGGCAGAACATTCCGTGGAGTGGCTAGGCGACAGAACTTCAGCCCAAAACCACCCATTGGCAGCAAGGGTTTGAACCAAGAATAAGAGCCGGTCAACCTGGCAAGCATCAATCGGAGCCGTCGTTCCGCCTTAAACCTAGAACGGGCCTATTCCTTCATCAGCACCCCTTAATTGCTCGCCAGATCGAGCTAAAGCTGCCAGCTTGTTGGCAGGTTTTGGAGTTAGGGACAGCCATCCGTAAAAGGGGAGTTAATCTTGAGTAAGACACGCCAGGCACTGGAACATCATCAAACGGGCGACGATGCCGATATCGCTCATATCGTCGATTGTATCATCGTTGACGCCATTTCTCTTGGATCGAGTGATATCCATATCGAACCTTGGGATGAATCGCTCGTTCTTCGCTTTCGCTTAAACGGCGTCTTGAAGGAGTTTGAACATATCCCCTTGGAACTGGCGGAAAAGATTTCAGCCCGACTCAAGGTGATGGCTAATCTCGTGAACTATGAGACCGAAAAACCTCAGGAAGGACATGCACGCGCCAATGCCGGAGGGTGCGTCGAACTGAGATTATCTTTCTTTCCCGTCGTGCGGGGCGGTGAGGGCAATTCATTTTCCAAGGGTGAGAAGATTGTCATCCGAATCTTCGATCCCAAGAGCCGTAGTTTCGATCTTGATCAACTCGGTTTTGACGCCACCACTTCGGACGCGATCAAGGAGTTACTTGGGCGACCTACCGGCCTCCTCCTCCTTACCGGACCAACGGGTTCAGGGAAAACCACGGCGATCTACGCCGCTCTCTGTCACCTCATCCAGAAGTTCGGGTCGAGTATCAGTATTAGTACCGTGGAAGATCCGGTCGAATTCAATCTCCCGAAGATCAGCCAGGCTCAGATTAATCACGCGCGAGACTTCACCTACCCCATCGCGCTCCGCTCATTGATGCGACAAGATCCCCAGGTCATCATGATTGGTGAGATTCGGGATCCAGAGACTGCAGCAATCGCAGTACAAGCAGGGCTGACGGGCCATCTTGTGATCAGCACGATTCACTCTGGCAGCACGGCGGGTGTCTTCGCCCGAATGATCAACATGAACATCGAGCCCTTTCTCCTCGCGTCGGCGATCATCGGGGTGCTCGGATTGCGCTTGGTTCGAAATAACTGTCCCCTTTGCGCGATGCCTTATCAGCCAGATGCCGCTTTGCTCAAACGGGTTCCGGAAAGCTATCTCGCCGATGCCTCGTGGCGACGAGGTGGCGGCTGTGACACCTGCAATCAGACTGGCTTTGAAGGCCGAACCGCCCTCGCAGAGATGCTTACAGTCGACGAACCCATCCGCGATGCTGTTATGGAGAAAATGCGAACGCGGAAACTTCAAGCCATCGCCCAAGAACAGGGTATGACCAGCCTTTGGGAATCCGGAATGGCGCGCGCGACATCCGGGGAAATTCCGATCGAGGAGATCTTACGCTCGGTCACGGAGGATCCGCTCACCTGATCCTCTAAGGCCGGGACGAGGAGGGCATGAAGGAGCACAGCGAATCGCACACCTGACTGACGACTCTACAAGAACCCATCACAAAAAAGCCCCCCCGAATAGTTTCGGAGGGGCTTTTTGAATCCGTAGCGGAAAGCCTGTCTGCAGACAGGCTTAAATCTCATTAGCCCACGGCAAGGGAGGCAGAGGTGATCTCGAGAAGCTCGTTGGTGATACTTGCCTGACGGAGTTTGTTGTACTCCAAGGTCAGATCCTTGATCATTCCATTGGCATTATCCGTCGCACTCTTCATCGCGACCATGCGAGCACTGTGCTCACTGGCCTTGGACTCGAGCAAGAACTGATACACTTGATAATTCAAGTAATGCGGCAATAAGCTCCCTAGGACGTCTGCCGCACCCGGCTCAAACTGAAACTCAAGCGCGCTTTCTTCCAACTTGGCCTCACTCTTTTCACCCTCGATTCCAGCTTCAATTCCGGTGATCTCACCGACTGGCAAGAAGGTGCGCCGCTCAGCGTGCTGAACGAGTGTGGAGACAAAATTCGTGAACAAGACGTCAATTTGCTTCACTTCGCCTTCCAAATACAGTTCCTGAAGATACTTGGAAACCGCACGAGCGTCCGTAAATTCCGGAATGTCCTTGTAAGTAAACTCAGCCGAGAGATCCCGTTTCGTTCGCGCCACAAACTGAGACGCTTTACGTCCCACAGCAACGAATATTGTAGTGTCAGCGTCCGCCTTAGAGGCTTCACGCAGAAGATTAGTATTCAGACCACCGCACAAGCCTTTGTCTGTGCTGATCACAACGAGCACAGTTTTACCCGTCTCTCGCTTCTCCATCAGATCATGACTGAAGTCGCCAGAATTGGCGGTCACTTCACCCAACATCTGATTCATCAGCGTGGCATAGGGGCGCCCGGCCAAAGCAGTCTGCTGAGCACGACGCATCTTAGACGCCGCGACCATTTGCATCGCCTTGGTAATCTGCGCCGTGTTTTTGACGGACTTAATCCGTCTTCGAATGTCGCGTGTGCTTGCCATGGAAACCTCTAGCTTGTGTTTCTATTGGTAGCTCTGCCCAAACTCTTCCAACGCACTCTTGACCGCTGCGGTCACGTCATCGCTGAGTTTTTGCTCTTTGGTAATCAAGGCGATCAGATCCTGCTTTCGAGTCTGCAAGTAATCTTGCAGCTTCGTTTGGTAGTCTTTGATCTTCTCGACATCGACGGAATCCATGAACCCGTTCTGCACGGCATAAAGGACCACCAACTGCACCTCAACAGGGAGCGGGTTATATTGTGGCTGCTTGAAGACCTCCACAATGCGCTTACCGCGTTCCAGCTGAGCCTGCGTTTTGGCATCGAGATCCGATCCGAACTGAGCAAAGGCAGCCAACTCACGATATTGAGCCAGATCAAGTTTGATACGACCGGCCACCTGCTTCATTCCCTTGATCTGAGCGGCAGAACCCACACGAGACACTGAAAGACCCACAGAGATTGCCGGACGGACACCTTGGTAGAACAGATCGGTTTCAAGATAGACCTGACCGTCAGTAATCGAAATAACGTTGGTTGGAATGTAAGCCGATACGTCACCCGCTTGGGTTTCAATAATCGGCAAGGCCGTGAGTGATCCCGCCCCGTATTTTTCACCAACACGAGCTGAGCGTTCCAACAAGCGACTGTGCAAGTAGAACACATCACCCGGATACGCTTCACGACCGGAAGGACGCTTCAAAACCAGCGAGACCTGACGATAGGCAACCGCGTGCTTAGAAAGATCATCATAAATGATCAACGCGTCCATTCCGTTGTCCATGAACCATTCCCCCATCGCACACCCGGCGAACGGTGCAAGGTATTGATTGGTGGCCGAATCAGAGGCTGCTGCCACGACAACAATCGTGTAAGGCATCGCACCCGCTTCTTCGAGAATGTTGACGACCTGCGCCACGTTCGATTGCTTTTGTCCGACAGCAACATAGATGCTGTACATCGGACGGAAATCCTTGTCGCCACGCTCTTCGGCAGCCCGATTCAAGCGAGCTTGACTGATGATCGTGTCCACACCGATCGTCGTCTTACCGGTCGATCGATCACCAATGATCAACTCACGCTGTCCACGACCGATTGGGATCATCGCGTCGACGGCCATAATACCCGTTTGAACCGGCTGAGAAACGGATTGGCGTTTAATGATGCCCGGAGCAATCTTTTCGACGGGATAATTCGTTTCCGCATTGATGGGGCCTTTGCCATCAACCGGTTGACCCAAGGAGTTCACCACGCGGCCAAGCATGGCTTTTCCGACAGGCACCTGGAGCAACTTACCGGTCGTCTTGACCTCTTGACCTTCTTTGATGCTGGTGTAATCACCCAACACAATGGCACCGACCTCGGTCTCCTCAAGGTTCAGAGCGAGTCCGACGATCCCATCGCCGAAGTCGATCATCTCATTGAGCATCGCATCCGTCAGCCCCTCGATCTTGGCGACACCATCGCTGATTTCCCGGACAACACCAACATTCTCACGGGCGACCGACTTCTTGGCACCACTGATCTGAGATTCAATTTCTTGCAATAGATTGCTCATAGCCGATAAGTGACAGAATAAACGTAAATAGTAACAATAAAGCTCAACTTGCAGAGAAAGAACCTGCAAGACCGTTCAAGCGGGATCGGATCGACCCATCGAAGACATCGCTACCGACTTGAACTCGAATACCACCGATCAAGGAGGCATTCTCTGAAAAGGTGATTGAAAGACCAGGCCCGTAGACCCCGGCCAAACGATCGCTGATTTGCGCCTGCAATAGAGAAGTCAATGCGACGGGAGATTCCACAATCGCCGTCCGTCGTTGGATCTCTAATTTCACCAAGCGCGTAAAGTGGTGAAGCACAGCCAGGTAGCCACGAGGCTTCCGCTCCAAGACGGCAGAAACCGCTGCGCGCACTCGCGTCTCATCCAATTGATCATTCTGGAGACAACTGCGGAACAAACTTTTTCC
>OJGU01000790.1_pt1 | contig 15235 bp, 13 predicted proteins | sample 1594741 | NCBI WGS metagenome assembly OJGU01 (sample SAMN05416841, study PRJEB24817) | seawater metagenome | isolation source: Sea water | place: Canada:Atlantic | collected 2013-07
CTACACTAGATCGCTCGTCGGCAGCGTCAGATGTGTATAAGAGACAGAAATTGAACCCTTCGAGCTCGATCGACGCTCCTATCAGTATGAAAAATAGCGGAGTTATTAGGTCAATGATCGGCCGAAGATTCTCGTTGAGTCGATCATGCTCAGGGTGTCCTCCAAAGGCCCAGCCTGCTGCATACGCCCCGATAACCATAGCCAGCCCAATGGCGTGAGCAGTCCAGGCCATTACCGTAAGATAAGCAACAGCCAGCACCAACAACATTGAGGAATTGCCGGACCACTTGGTGACCCTCATGAACAATTTCACAAGCCAAGGACCAAGGAATACGCCGCCTGCGATGAATGCTATCGCTTGAACTATTCCTTTAATAACTTGGGAGAATACAGACTCACCCGCAGTTGCCAATGAAACCGCCGTCCCCAGCAGGATAAGTCCCATAATATCATCCAAGACCGCCGCCCCCATCATGATGCGTCCTTCTGGGCTGCTCTGAACACCCAGTTCATCCATCACTGCTGCTGTAACACCAATGCTCGTTGCGGTTAGTGTCGCGCCGATAAAGGCAGCAACCATTGTCGACCAACCCAACGCGATTCCAACTGCAAACCCTAGCGAAAACGGCACCACCATCCCTGCCACAGCAACTCCCGTCGCCGAGCGCCAAACACTCAAAAACTCCTTAGGATCTGTCTCAAGACCTATCCGGAACAAAAGAACACAGAGCCCTACTTGAGCGAATTCCTGGAATATATGATATCCATCTGAACCATTGGTATCAGCAGGTAAAACACCCATGACTGCCGGGCCTAGAAGGAAGCCCGCAACGATTTCTCCAAATACAGCAGGTATACCAAATCTACTTGCGACTGTGCCGAGAATTTTTGCAGGAACCAGCAGCAAGGGCAGAAGGATGTGAATATCCATCGTCATGACAGTTGGTCAGCCATTTGTAAATTGAACATCCTTACCTTGCTCACTCCTCAGTCGTCTTTAGTAGCCGCAACGCATTGGCGATTACAATGAGTGTTGCTCCCGTATCGGCGAGAATCGCCAACCAGAGGCTAGTGGTTCCCATGACAGCCAATGCCAGAAAGATTGCCTTCACCGAAAGAGCAAACGCGATATTAGCTTGAATAATTCGAACAGTACGCCTCCCCAGACGTATCGCCTTACCAATTTCCAAGAGATTGTCCTGCATTAGCGCTATATCTGCCGTCTCGATTGCAGTATCAGTTCCAGCTGCCCCCATCGCAATACTCACTGACGCGGCTGCCATAGCTGGGGCATCATTCACCCCATCTCCAACCATCCCAACATGCCTGTGATTCGAAATAAGCTCCTTTACTTTGGCTACTTTTTGCTCTGGTAGCAGGTCGCCATACGCCTCATCGATTCCGGCAATCTTGGCTATGGCGTTTGCAGTCCGTTGATTGTCGCCACTAAGCATAACGACCCGTTTGACTCCTGCCTTGTGGAGCAGTTCAACTGCTCGGTATGCCTCAGAACGCACCGTGTCCCCTACCCCAATGACTCCAAGAATCTCTCCCCGGCACAATTCGTGAGGTCGATGCCCCACAATGATGACAGATTGAGCCTGCCGTTCGATGGCAGCGAGTTTCTCTTCAAGTTCATCAGTACAAAGTCCTAGATTGTGAGCGTAACGGTGATTGCTGACAAAATAGTGATGACCATCAATTTCGGCTTCTGCTCCTCTCCCCGTGTTGGATTGAAAATTCTCACCTCGCACATAATCAATGCCATTCTCGTCAGCATGCCTGACAACTGCCTGAGCCAGCGGATGCTCAGAATGAACATCGATTGCTGCAGCAATTCGAAAAATTTCGTCTTCGCATTGGGCCCCAACTATGACGACTTGAGTCACTCGAGGTTGGCCTACGGTAATTGTCCCGGTCTTGTCGACCGCCAAGGCGCTTACCCTTCCAATGGTCTCCAAATGGGCTCCTCCCTTAATCAACACTCCTCGCCGAGCCATCGCGGTTAAACCGGAAACAATCGATACGGGTGTGGAAATGACGAGAGCGCAGGGACAGGCAATCACCAACAAGACTAGAGCCCGATAAAACCAAGTCATCCAGTCTCCAGGATTCAATGCTGTGGGCACCAAAAACAGTAACACTGCAAATACCATCACACTAGGTGTGTAGTATTTCGCGAAAACATCAATCGCCCTCTCCGAAGGAGCTTTTTCCGACTGTGCTTCTTCAACTAAGTGGATGATACGAGCCAATGTCGTATCTTTGTAACCTTTGGTCACTTTGACTTCTAGCGACCCTTCGCCATTAATCGTTCCTGCATAGACGATGTCGCCTTCAGCTTTTTCAACCGGCATCGACTCACCCGTTATTGGCGCTTGGTCGACTGCAGAACGTCCGGCGATTACTTCGCCATCCAAGGACACACGGGAACCCGACTTTACAATAATCGTTTCTCCAACCGCCACCCCTTCTACGGCGACCTCTCTTATTTCATCACCCCTTTTTACCAGGGCGGTAACAGGAGAGAGATTCAATAGAGCCTGAATCGCTCGTCTCGCTCGTGCGACGCTATAGGATTCCAATAATTCTGACAGTGCAAAGAGAAACGTTACCGCAGCCCCTTCGGACCATTCACCAATTCCGATGGCCCCGGTAACAGCTACCGTCATTAAAAGATTCATGTCCGGGCGGAGACGCTTGGCCGCAGCAATCGCCTTGGGCACGATGAACCAGGCTCCGGCCACAATAGCGATTGCAAAACTCGCTCGTTCTCCAACGGGAACAAGCCAGCCCATCCACATGAACAGGAGCCCAACTGCTGTTGCACAACCCGAAACAAGCACCGATAATAGTCGCCCCTTTTGCCCCCCGCTGCTTGTCGTCGACACCTTGTCTGAGTTGAGCCTTGCCGAGAATCCTGCACCGCTAACTGTTCTCAATATATTCGTCGGCTCACAAGTGCCGTCGTGGATTACTGTCACTTCGCCCTTCATGATATTGGTGCGAACCTTCATTACTCCTTCGACACGCCAGAGCACATCCTCGATAAGATTAACTTCATTCTCGCAATCAATCTCTTCCACGAGAATCCTCGTTTCGGAATCTTGATTCACTCTCTCACGTTGACTCAATGTTTCCTCCTTTCACCTAGATTAGATCCTCTCTGTATTTACAAAGCGCACACCCCGGCAAAAACAATGACGACGGGAGCGCCAGCTGAGGCATTTCATCGGGAACCATGCCTTTAGTTTTAACTACTCTGACTTCGCCGTCTTCTCAGGACTTTTGGGGCCTCCAAGAAACACTTTAGTCGCCCATCGCTTTCCAAAGAGCGGTGCCCGGTAGTGCAAGCAAAGCTGCTCTCCTTCCTTGAACTCTACCTTGTCGACGGGCGCACCGTTGCGATATGCACGAGTCCGCTTATTCCAAGTGATGAGCATTACTTTCTTTTTCTTATCCTCGGTAATCAGTATAGCCGTCTTTTCCTCAGGATAAATCCTGTCGACTTTACCGCAAATGCTTCGCCACATACGTGGCATGGCTTGGACCTGCGTTCCAGTGACCAAAAACACACCCAATAAGAGTGTGAAAACGGAAATCTTCATATTGTTCATGATGATAAAAAAAGTTTAGTGCTTGTGGTGATTGTGGAAGTGGCCGCCATGCGGCTGGCCACTTCCCGTAGATAGAGCTCGTCGCAGGTGGCGGAAGTAAAAGAACGTGTATCCCAGTAGTATGACGAGTCCGACGATTATCCATCGTCGTGTCGACTTTCGCTCTTTCAACTTCTGCTGCAGTTGCCATTTCTGCCTGCGACTTGCTCTATTACGATTTGCCCTTTTGTTTCGCCGCCGCTCTTCTGCTGGACTGATTTCACGCATCGCCCATGGCGGCGGCGATGCTGCACGTAGTATCCTACGTATTCGTGGATGGGCCTTAAATTGATGTAGCCACTCCTTCCACATGAGGGTCAGCAACGCCTTCCACGTTGGTTCAGGGGTTAATGGTCGTGGCCGTCTCCCTTTTTGTGCCCTTCCTTGCCGTGTTCGTGCTCGCCTTCTTCACAAATACAAGCGTACTCGGCACGCTTGCACCCGCCGCAAACTTCATCATGGAACTCGAAGCGGAAATTCTCTGATTTGGCCCCTTGTTTGCCTCTCAACAACACAACAACTCGGTAACCATCCCCTTCCGGAAGTTTCTTCTTCGAAACCAGCTTTCCTTTACGCTTTTCAAACGGAATTCGAACACGTCCAGATTTGGCTTCAGCGATAACAGTGACCTGTTGCTCGGAAGCCGCCACAGGCTTGAGCTTTTCGTCGTAGAATGCAAAAGACACTGTCCGGTCCTTTTCTACGAAGAACTCCGCATGTGGAGGACTATTCTCCAATAGTTTTCCACCTCTTGGGCCCGCTGCATGGGCATGATCGTGGTCATGATCGTCGGCGGCGTAGGCTGCTGGAATCCAGCAGCAAAGCCCGATTACTAATATTATCGATTTTATCGTTTGCTTCATTTTCGTTTCCTTATTTTTGGTTGTTTATTTACTTCGACTCACTCAAGTCGGTTTCATCGTTTCTATCTGCCTGCTCTGCAGCAGTGTTTTCGTCCAAAAAGTCCACATTTTCGGATGTAGGCACATCGCTCTTTCGTTCCAACCAGGCATAAAGGGTTGGCAACAAAACGAGTGTGAGAAAAGTCGAGCTAATGACGCCTCCGATAACGACTGTTGCTAGCGGCCGTTGAACCTCCGCTCCAGCACTCGTAGCAATGGCCATCGGCACAAATCCCAAACTTGCCACCAGTGCTGTCATTAGTTTCGGCCTCAGACGCAACAGTGAACCGTCCCACACGGCTGTTTTCAGATCCTCTCCTTGCTCTCTCAACTGATTGAAGAATGTGATAATCATCAATCCGTTGAGCACTGCGATTCCGCTCACTGCAATGAATCCAACGCCAGCGGAAATACTAAACGGCATCGACCTCGCCCACAGTGCGAACACGCCTCCTGTAACCGCCAACGGAACAGCTGTGAACACCAGGACAGCTTGCCGAAAACTACGAAAGGTCGCAAAAATCAGAAGGAAGATGAGCGCTAATGCTACAGGCACTACAACCGACAACCGCTTGCGCGCTTCTTGTAGATTCTTGAAGTTTCCGCCAAACTCTACGAAGTAGCCTTCGGGAATATCGACGTTCTCCGCTATTTTCGCCTGAGCCTCATTAACGAAACTTTCCGTATCTCGCCCTCTCAAATTGACCATTATGGTCAATCGGCGTTGAAAAGCTTCGCGGTTGATCGTGTTAACACGTTCCACCACCTCGAAGTCAGCCACCTGCTCTAAGCTAATCACCCCTCCGTCTTCGGTACGAATTGGCATCTGAGCTACAGCATCCAAGTCTTGGCGAGCGGATTCCGGTAACCTCACGACCAAGGGGTATCGAAAGATACCATCAATGACGATTCCGGCTTCGGCTCCGGCAAAGCCAGCTTGAATGACTTCGTTCACCTCAGCAGCATGAACGTTATAGCGAACCATCGCTTCCCTATCCATGTTGACCTCAAACAGCGGGGCCTTGCCTACAGCATCGAATTCGACATCACCAGCTCCTGGAACCTGTTCGACAATTTCCCGAATTTCAGACGCTATTTTTTCCAAAACTTCGAAATCCTCTCCAAAGACCTTGATAGCTAAATCAGCCCGAATGCCTGAAAGCAGTTCGTTGAACCGAAGCTCGATAGGTTGGCTAAAAAGAATCGCTTGTCCCGGGAAGTTGGCCTTCAATTCCTCACCCATTAGCTCTGCTAGCTCTTCCTTGGAAATGGGGTCCCCTTCAACAAGCCGCCACTCGGATGGTGGTTTGAGCAACGCATAGGTATCCGCAACGTTGACCCCCATTGGATCCGTTGCCACTTCCGGAGTACCGAGTCTAGAAATGATGTGGGTGACTTCAGGAAACTGCTTTAACAAGAGCTTCTCCGCCTTTTTCTCCATATCTATGGATGCCTTCAGGCCGATGCTCGTTGTTCGAATCATCTGCACCGCAAGCGAACCCTCGTCAAGTTGCGGCACAAATTCCGCTCCCAACTTTCCAAAAGTCACAACAGCTAGTGCGAATATTCCGGCCATCCCAGCCGTGACCGGCCATCGAAATTTTAGGGAAAACCGCAAAACGGGTTGATAAACAACTTTTGCCAAATGCATTAAAGGGCTCTCCTTTTCGCTCACCTTTCGGTTCATAAGAAAGGCACAAAGCGCTGGAACCATCGTGAGAGCCAGAAGCAGTGACCCGACAAGAGCAAGAATCACCGTAATAGCCATCGGTTTGAACATTTTCCCCTCCACACCGACGAGTGAGAGAATCGGAAAATACACAATCGTGATGATGGAAACGCCAAAGACCATTGGTCGTCCCACCTGTTTGCAAGCAAGCAGTATGGTGTTAAGTCGCTCACGCTTGGTGAGTAATCGTCCTAGCTTGTGCTGTTTCTCCGAAAGCAATCGAATGATATTCTCAGCAAGCACAACCGAGCCATCAACGATCAGCCCAAAATCGATCGCCCCTAGGCTCATCAGATTTCCCGACACACCCAGATGAACCATTCCGGTTAGCGCAAACAACATCGATAACGGAATCGCCAGCGCCACGATGATTGCCGCTCTGACATTGCCTAGCAGCAGCATCAAAATCACGATCACGAGCAATGCCCCTTCCACGAGATTTTTTTCAACCGTCCAAATCGTGCGATCGACAAGGTCCGTTCGGTTATAAACCGTCTTTACCTCTATCCCTTCGGGAAGACGCTTCTGAATTTCCTCAATTTTTTGATGCGCCCTCTGAGCCACAAGACGGCTGTTCTCACCAAGCAACATCATCGCCACGCCAATCAGCGCTTCTTCCCCATTGTAGGTCGCTGCCCCCGTGCGTACACTGGAACCAATTCCGACCTCCGCAACGTCCTCAACGAGTATCGCCTCATTGCCTGCCCCAAATTTTAGCGGAAGCTTGGCAATTTCCTCTGTTGTGTAGACGCGACCAGATGCCCGGATGGTGATGTTCTCCCCGGCTTGCTCTACAACGCTACCGCCCGCATTTTCGGTATTCTCGCTGAGCATTGTAGCCAACTCACCATATGTCAGACCGACACTCATAAGCTTCTGTGGGTCTGGAAACACGACTATCTGTTTCGCGTAGCCTCCTGAGGTATTGACTTCGGTCACCCCTTCAACGCTGACCAACATAGGAGTCACGACAAACTCCTGGATAAGCCGCAACTGCATCATCCGTTCCTGTTCTGTCTCAGGTGCATTCGTAGCGTCATCCGCATACTTCAATACATAGAAGTATATCTCGCCTAATCCGGTTGAAATGGGAGACATCTGAGGTAAGTCGATGCCAGCGGGCAATGCATCTACGACATTTTGCAGCCGCTCGCTCACAAGCTGACGGGCCAGGTAAATATCTGTGCCCTCCTTGAACACAAGTGTCACTTGCGACAATCCAAACTTGGAAATCGAACGCACCTCTATCAGGTCTTGAATCCCACCCATCTCGATTTCTATGGGATAGGTCACCAATTTTTCAATCTCCTCGGGAGCCAGGGACGGCACAGACGTATTAATCTGAACCTGAACGTTCGTAATGTCTGGAACGGCATCAATGGGCAGCCTCAACGCCGAAGAAATTCCGACGGCAACGATACCCACTACCATTATCAGCACGAAAACTCGTTGCTTAATCGCGAATTCAAAAATCTTGTCTATCATCTTGTTTCCCCTTTAGTGGCTGTGACCACCACCCTTTGTAAAACGCAGTTCAATCAACCAGAGGTCTTCGACACCCTCACTGGCGACAACATCTCCCGGGTATACCCCGCCAAGAACTTCAATCATCGTTTCGCCTGACGCACCAACCTCGACCTCCGTTCTGAGAAAACGATCTCCATTTTTGACATACGCAAAGGTCCCTGTAGCAGCTTTCAATAACGCACTGCGAGGCATCGCAAATACGTTGCGATTTTTTCCCGCGAACTCCACCTTCAAGAACGTTCCGATTCTCACTTGAACATCGTTCAGTGGCACCTCGACAATCGCCTCGACACGCTCGATAGCTTCCCTAGTCCCGCTGTCGAGGTGTGTTAGGTGGCCGCTCAAAGGCTCTTTCCGTCCTGGCACGAACGTTTTGACGTTCTTTCCTAGCTCTAACGTCTCGGCGTCCGATGAGGAAATCATCGCACTGGCCAGGGCTTTGTTCGTCACCCCATCAGCCATCTTCTTTATTTGGAAAACCTGTGCTACCGCAGAGAAACTCAAAGCCAATTGGTCTTCCGTCACCTCGGCAGTTTTTAATCCAATTACCTTGCTTGCTTCTTCGTGGATGATAAGTCCTTTGCCTTCGGCAAACTCCGCTCCTCCACCCTCCTCTGCTCCGTGGCCGTGCGCATGCCCATGACCGCCTCCAGCTCCATGACCGTGACCGTCATCTTCTGAATGGCCGCCGCTACATCCGGAAACCGCCACCAGCAGAAAAAGACTTACCACCGAAATCCACACCGTTATAACCTTAATACGATTCATAGTTCTTTCTCCTTCATGGCCCAAATTTCTGGCCCCAGGCCTGTCAGCACTTCGAGTTGACCTCGCGCCTCGATAGCTTCCGCTTGGAGGTCTACGATGGCCTCGACCGCATCGAGATACTCTCGTTGAAGCTCCATGTAGGTTCCAATCGGCAGCGCTCCCAAGCGATAATGTCGGTCACCAAGTTCTGCGGCTTCCTTGAACTCTTCCAAGGCATCACTCCCCCATTGGCCGAGCTCTTGTAAGCGAAGCTGGTATGCGAGCGTATGCTCCATCACCGACCGATCAACTTGTAGTCGACTCAGATATAGAGATGTCTCAGCTTGAATTTCTCTCGATTTCGCCTTCGCGATATTTCCTGAGTTGCGATTCCAGAATGGCAGGGGCAACGAGATGCCAATGCCTGCAATCGTCTGACGCTCAATGTCGTCTTGTTGAGAAACAAATGGACCAACCGATATCTCCGGCCAACGCTCGTTGCGTCTCAGTTTGACACTCAGGTTCTGCTGTTCCAGCTCGACCTCACGCATGCGAAGTTCGAAACTATTGCTACGAGCTGAATCCAGAAAATCCGCCATCGGTGGTGGGCTTGGCAGAAGCACCGGCATACTCATTATTGTAAGGGGTGTTCCCAGTGCTTGGCCTCGAAGCAGATTGGCTTCAAAGAGTGCAGACTGAAGTGCTTCATTGGCCTCGATTGCCTTCTTTCTAAAGGCAACAACGGCTGACTTTACAACCCTAATCTCGATGAGAGGAGCCACCCCGGCTGGGTTTCGTTGCACCAGAACTTCACTCAATTCCTGTAGCCTATTAGCTACCTCAGTACTCGCTTCCGCTTTTGTTTGGGCAGCCAGCAAATTGAACCCCACGACATTTGCTTGTGCTTTCAGGGCCAACCGAAATTGATTCAATCCCAATTCGGCAAGCTTCACATCCCGATTGGCGATAGCCTTCCGAAGAGTGATTCGACCGGGATATTCAAACGTCTGCATGACCGAAACACTCCAGGCAGTACCCTCCCCCGATAGACCAGCACCAGTGACGCGACTACGTCCGACCTGAGTGGATAGCTGTGGGTTTGCAAGAATTCCTGCCTGCTTTCGACCACCTTTTGCGGCTTCGATTTCTTGCACGTAGAGCTGCAGCTCCGGATTTCCACGCTGCACTTGCTCAATAAATTCTTGGGACGAAACGTTTTTTTTCTCCCCCACCGACACCACCTCCTGGGCAAAACCGGTTTGGGAATTTACGAGTGCCACAAAAAGGCACAATGGTACTGTATTTCTCTTCATAAAATTGTTCACTATAGGAGTTTGGGGAAATCTGGGTTCCCTACCGATTAGGCGGAGAATCCACGCGATTCACCTACCAGCCTCGATGGGAAGACCGAGATTGGTTAGGCACAGATTATGAAGGGGTATCAGATGAGAAGGACAACTGTCCGGAGGGAAAGAAGAGTAGGACTAAAGTCCAGGGGGGGAGGAATTGGCAAAGTCGTCACTGTTGCCATCTCAAGGTAAGCTTCAGAGACAGCCTCGACTGAAACATGAGCTAAAGTTTCTGTATTCGGAGTTAGGCTCTCTAGGTTACTCGGCCTCGATTCCACCAATTCGAAATTCAGAGGGATGTCAATGCAAGGTCCGCAATGACAGTGGGGGTCGGCCGAGGACAATTCACAATTCTCAGCCACGTCAATCCCATAGAAGGAATCCACACAGGAACCATCATTTGCAGATTCGATGGCAACATGGCCATCATCCCCCACACACAGCACCGATGCACTCCCCGTTCCGGCAATAACTGCCAGGTAGATCATGCATAGAATGACTGATATGATTTTTCTCATCGAGTTTCCAACTGTTAAAAACTATGGAGCCGCTCTACCAGGAATGCAACTAATTCCTCTTCGAATCCTCATATCTCGTAGGCAAGCCTTAGTTTAGCCTCGAGTCATTCGTTTTCATCCGCTCCCAGAAACTGAATTCCACTCGACGCTTTGCCGTTTGAATAGGGGCAGATCAATCAAGTCTTAGTATTTTGGTCGTTCTGATTTATAGATTGAATGTTGTTCGGAATATCTCCTTGCAGCCGTTTGACATAAAATTCAGGGTTTTCCCTAAATACTTCGACACACTTGGGGCACCGGCAAAAATGGACTTCGTAGTGTCCCAGTTCAAATCTGACAGGCTGGGCAGACGACCAAGTCATCGGTTTCTTGAAGATACTTCTGAGGGTCGGTTTCGAAAACATCGAGGCATTCTTGGCAACAAAAATGGCAGCGCTGCCCTCGATGGAATAAAGATACCGCATTTTCTTCACTGATTCCAAGTCGTGTATGCGAACATCCACAAGTACGACAAATTACTGGTTCAAGGATTCTCATTTCGACATTTCATTGGTATCCAAGCGATCGTTATCCACCCGGTCATTGATGTTCCCTGCAGGTTCTTTCAAGCTACCGCTGTAACCAGCCGTTTCCACAGCGGCCAATAATGATTCTTGGTTCGGGACCATTTCAGAATAGGCAATCAGCGCCTGTTTCTTCGCATAGTTTACCTTGACGGCTTCCACTCCTGAAACCTTCCTGAGTTCCTTTCCCAATATGGCAGCACATGCCTCGCATGTCATACCCTCTACACTGATGGCTATTTGCTTCTGGGAGTCCGTAATTACGGTCGTCGGCCCGTTGTTGACGAAAAATCCAACATAATTGGGAAAGAAGAGAAGGGTTGCAGCGATTACTGCCACTACCCACAACATAGCCCGATTAAATCGCTGCGGTGTCACGTTAGGAGGCGAGCAACATCCGTTCGCATCTGCTGCTGTGCTGCAAGCAGTCGGCCGGTAAGCAAAGTAGAAGCCAAGAGCCAGTAATGCAAATGTGAGTGACACAAAAAAAGGACGGTATGTCTCCAAACTGGCTAGGGCTGCAGCTCCTGACGCCCCTACCCCGATCAACAACAAAGGCAGCCAGCAACAGGCCGATGCTACAACGGCAGTCGTTATCGTTCCAATCCAGAGAAGACTAGGCTTCCTAGGTGCCTCCACCGAGTCTCTGGCTTTGGTCGGAAAAACTCCCAATCTCTTCTCAGTTTCCCCTACAACGCCACGCACTACCGCCAAGCAACACGAGCCCATTGGGCTCTTTGTCTCGCACCAACAGGCCGCTTTCATCTGCGTCGTAATGTCATTAATCGCAGTACTTTTACCGGTGCTACGGATTTCGTCCTCGATACTCTCAACAGAATGATTGAAGCAGTAACATACGGGACGAGGGGCGGATGTCTCCTTAATCCCAACCCGAACCATTAACGAATCCTTTAGAAAAAGCGAGGAGGTAGCAGCTAGTGAGAAATACACCACATCGCATGTTCGTGAGGCGCAGAATCGATAAGGCCCATGTCCAATGTGCTTTTGCGCATCAGGTTTCAGTAGCGACTGAAGCGTACACTTCTTTACCGCTTTTCCCTGGGCCCCGCATTTCGGGCATATATCTGAATGGCTTTTCTTCATAACACCGCCATAACTTTACGCCCTAGACCTAGCTCTAGGGTCAAGAGGAGAAACTCTTCGGCAGTTGACTTTGGACCTAGCTCCAGGGTTTAAGATAGCAGAAAAGGACGATACCATGAAGACCACAAACAAACCCTTGTTTATCGGTTCGCTCGCACGGCAGGCAGGCGTGAGCGTCGACACCGTGCGTTACTACGAAAAAATCGGATTGATGCCTCCGCCCCAAAGAACGCCTGCGGGCTACCGTAGTTTTGAACCCTCCTCAATCGACAGACTTCTCTTCATTCAGAAAGCTCAGAGATTGGGATTCTCTCTGGAAGAAATCAAACGGGTTCTCGACCAGCGAGGTACTGGAGAGCTGCCGTGTGGCACGGTGATTTCAATGGCTCAAGTGCGCCTGGATGCCGTTGAATCGCAGTTGGCGGAACTCTCCGCCCTTCGAGATACCCTTCGTAAACATCTTCGAAAATGGAAACGCTCATCGAATAGCAAGGCTTGTGCAGCAACACAGTTTTGTAACCTTATTGAGGAAATCGAATTGGTATGAGAAGAATTGCCTCGACCCCCTACCAGCCCTAAAATGTCAACGATGCCAGAAGAACTCATTCCAATTTTCCATGTCAAGGATGGCTACGAAGCGGCCAAGTGGTACGCTCGTCTAGGCTTCGAAATCGAAGGCGAACATCGCTTTGCCCCGACATTGCCACTCTACTTGTTCATCAAGCGTGGCAATATACGGTTGCACCTATCGGAACACAAGGGAGATGCCCGGCCGGGAACTCTGGTTTATTTCTACGTTCACGATGTGGATGTAATTGCCCAAGAGTTCGAGGCAAAAATCGAAACTCAACCCTGGGCTCGCGAGGTTAAGCTCACAGACCCAGACGGAAATAGGCTGCGAATTGGTGAGAGAAAAGAATAATCTGACCGCAGATCAGGGAATTATTCTGCGAGATGTTTTGACGGGACTCCGGCTTTGCTACGCCCATCTTCACGAAGCTCCATACGCTTGGTGATCCGGATGAAATTGACAGAACATACCACGGGCGCGACGCACTCTGGGTACCCCCACATCGAAATTCATTCTCAGAAGGCTTCTATCAATTCAGCCCTATGATGAGTAAGCCCTAAGTTCATCGCACAAACCCTTGATAGGCTTACAAGCTGACATACCAGAGCATTGATGGCACAAAGCAGTCGCCAAAATTTAAATTCAAGGCGAGTAACGCTTAATCAATCGTTCACCAACCGCGAAAAATAGATAGCAACAAGAATATGGCAGGGGACTCGGGTAAGCGAAACAGCAATTAAGAACTTCCAATAGTTCATTCTTAATACGCCTGCCATCCAGCAGATTACACTATACGGCAAAGAGGTTACCGCTGAAACTGCGATGCCCCAGACTCCGAATTTCTTGTATAAAGTGACTCCCTTTTTCGTCTTCCGCTTCCCGATCATTTTTTCGAACCCAGATAACCCAATCAGTTTTCCAAATCCATAGTCGATTATTCCAGATGCGATTCCAGCGACTCCAGAAACCATTGCAATATGTGCTGTAAAATGTTCCAAGAACAACGGCGACCCGGCGATTACGAAGTGGGGGAAATAGGCTGAATTGTTTCCGTCGCTCGTTCGATTGATTCTTGATCAATATTGGCTTTGGCCTCTGGACTGTTTTTTTTGACACTTTTCCGATTCATTTACTTTTAGTTCTTGGTTACAGTGCCTTTGCTTCCATCTAAAAGGACCTTGTCTCCTTCAATCAATTCTTCGGTAACTCCATCAATCCCGACAACCGCAGGAATTCGGTATTCGCGAGCAACGATTGCTGCATGGCACAATGCCCCGCCTTTCTCCGTAGCAATTCCGCGAACGACAGCTAACGCAGATGTCCATGCGGGTGTCGTGTATCTAGTGACCACAATGCTCTCGTTATTGAGCCGAGCTAAATCAGATACATCTTTAACCACAACCACTTTTCCGGCAACAACGCCTGAACTCGCGGGATGTCCCTTCAAAAGCGTTCCACTCTTGCGAGATCTACTGAATGGAGAATTAAGCCAATCGGGCGGGATAGCATTGTGTTGGCAAGAGTATGCGAGTCGCCTGCCAGCCACGGAACATCTAGTTGCTTTCGGGCCATTATCTTTCCCATTGTGTTCTTGCAACAGTTGACCAAGTTCTTGCTCATGTAAGAAAAACACATCTTCTGGATCCCTCAACATCCCTCTTTCGACCAATCGTTTTCCAAGGACTTTGATCGATGCTCGCATCAACGGCCATGACGAATGGAGCACAAAGGGACGATATTCCCTCATAGCCGCCGCTTTTTGGGCTGCTTTCAGAATCTTTGGCAACAGCCACTTCGCCAGAAACGTTCCTAGCAGGCGTTTCTCTGCCTCTTCTCGCTGTTTCTCCCTCTCCTTCAGATTCACCTCCGGAGAAAATGCTGGTGTTTTCAGCATGTTGCCGATCGCTGCCAAGTATCCAACTGGATTCTCTCCGGATGTCGCATGGACGATGTCCAGTTCATACACGCGATGTCCAAACTCTTGAAGCCATTCGTCAAACTGATCTGACCATTGCGTCTTTCTGCCATTTTGGATTTCGTTCCAAATACCGTCAAAGCTGCCCTGCTGGAACATTTCCTTGATCTGTGCATCCATGTCCGCACTTCTGGCAAGATTCCATAGCATGATGTCGGATTTGATGGACGGGTTCTCAAATCCTGACAACAGAATGTCCAAATCGTGCTTATTGGTCGAAGCCACCATTCTAGAAAGTCCACAAAAAGTCTTTACGACGAATTTGGCATACAGCCCTGTGAGTATAACCCACGCCCATAATCTTGCGGTTCCTTCCACCGTCACCTTAGTGAATTCCAATAGCTCGGCGTCGGACAGATGAGACAAGTTTTCTGTGCTGCGCTCCTTTACGACGTCTAGGAACTCATTGCTTTTTCTCTCCCACTCCTGCCAAATCGATCCACCCAGACACAACCACTTTGGTAGGCATGCTAGTGTCCGCAGGCTAAATCGTAGTGTAGCCCGTGCGTAATAAAAACCAGCAACGATGATCCAACTAGGTTCTTTTCGAACAAGCCCCAGTTTTTCGTCTGTCTCTTATACACATCTGACGCT
>OJGU01000791.1_pt1 | contig 15233 bp, 15 predicted proteins | sample 1594741 | NCBI WGS metagenome assembly OJGU01 (sample SAMN05416841, study PRJEB24817) | seawater metagenome | isolation source: Sea water | place: Canada:Atlantic | collected 2013-07
TACGAGATGTAGAGAGGTCTCGTGGGCTCGGAGATGTGTATAAGAGACAGGAACCCAGCAGTGGCCTTGATGATCTCTGCTCCAGATCGGGCGGAGGAGGTTGCTCGGTGTCGATCGATGGGATTCGTAGAATACTTTTTGAAGCCGATTGATCCTAAACGTCTGCTTGCTTTGGTGGAGCAATTAGCAGGGTATGATTCTTGCGATGAGCTTGAGGAAGAGAAAGTCGTCGAGCCCCAAGATGCGGTCGTTGCTCGTCGGTTTCTCGTGGCTGAAGATAGTCCGATTAGCCGAAAGGTCGTGGTCAATCTCTTGAAGCGCCAGGGTCATGAGGTCATGACGGCGGCTAACGGAATGGAAGCGGTGATGGCCGTCGGTCGTCGTCGCTTTGACGGGGTATTCATGGATGTGAACATGCCGGATATGGATGGTCTGCAGGCCACCAATCTGATTCGCGAGCGAGAGCAGGGAAGTGAGCGACATGTTTGGATTATTGCACTCACTGCGCAGGCCCTGAACGGGGACCGGGAGCGTTGCTTGGCAGCCGGGATGGACGACTACCTTTCGAAGCCGATCCGCTTGCCAGAACTGTCTGAAGCCATTCAGCGGATCCCAGCGCCGCCTACAAGAAGCGAAGCGGAAGGAGGGCGCATTTTCAATGGCTCAGCATCGGGGGGATTCGATGTTCTTGGTTCCATGCGTTTGATTGAGCTGGCGATGGAAGAGGTAGTTCGCGGGCGCCATCAAATTGCGGAGTCGATTGCGAAGAATTCTGCGATTGAACTGGAAAACTCCTCTCATCGATTAAAAGGAGTTCTCCAGCAGTGCCAGCTGAACAAAGAAGCCGAGCTTGCAGGCCGCCTTGAGGCCTTCGGTCGAGACGGCTGTTTGGTCCCCGCGACCGAAGTGTTTGCCGCGTTGGTAAAGGGCCTGACGCGGGTAGACGACGTTCTTGAGAATCAGCGGCAGAAGCTGATTCAAACCGGAGCCGAACCCGGTTCCGATTAATTGTTTGGCTGCTGTTCAGGAATGTCGGTGACCCGCCAGTTTATGAATCCAAGGACCTTGTAGTGGTGAAACTTGGATTTTCCTACCATCGGGCCGGTCGCATCAACGAAGGCTCCTGAATCCGTCTCGTAGGCAAGTAATGCAAAGCGAGCGACCGAATCTGCGTGTTGCGCCTTGTAGAGTGCTAGTTCAGGGGTTTGGACCTGACCGGCCAGGGGAATAGGCATTGCCAATTCAGGGAGACCCAGAAGTGAATCGCGGCTATCGATTCCGAGTGCACCGCTTCGGGCCTCGACGACAAGCTCAGATCCTTGACGTTCGGGGACTAAAAGCGCGCCGTTTGTCGCGAGAAGCTCCCGGATGCTTCCAAGGGCATAGCCATCGTCGTAGCTCTTGAAATAACTCTTATCGAAGAAAACTCGTTTCCCTTTTACTGCGGCGAGATCAATGTCTTTGATCGCGTGGTCAGTCGCGGTGCTTAGTAGGAGTTGTTCGGTCGCTGTCCGGGCGGGTTCTGTCACTCGAATTGCGTGACAGGCTGTGAGTAGCGACGCTAAGACAAGGAGGGCTAGCGAGCTCGAAAGAGACTGGATCATACGTGGTGATTTCATACTTAATCTTCTTGGCCGGGTTAGGCGTTTGAATCTTTAGAAGCGTTTGGAACGGCGCCTCCATTGATGAGATAGAGGACGGCCATTCGAACGGCGAGGCCATTACTGACCTGGTCAAGAATGACGGATCGCTCACTCTCGGCCACCTCTGTGTCAATTTCGACACCGCGATTCATTGGGCCTGGGTGCATGATGATCGCCTTCGGTTTCATCTGATTGAGGCGATCAATCGAAACGCCGAAAAGTTTTGAGTACTCTCCGAGGCTAGGGAACATCGTTTGGCGTTGTCGCTCGTGCTGAATACGGAGAAGGTTGACGATATCGGCATCAGCGATGGCATCCTCTAGGTCGTAGGAGACCCGGCATCCAAGGGATTCAAAACGTTTGGGCACGAGCGTGGGAGGGCCGCACAGCGTAACGTTTGCCCCCATGTGTTTTAAGGCCCAAATCAGTGAGCGTGCCACGCGGCTGAAGAGAATGTCTCCAAGAATGGTAACGTTCAGCCCGGCGATTCGCCCTAGCTTTTCTCTCATCGTAAAAATGTCCAACAAGGCCTGCGTTGGGTGCTCGTGAGCGCCATCGCCTGCATTGACGACAGAGGCATCGAGAAAGCGAGAAAGGAAATGAGGGGCGCCTGCGGAACGGTGCCGGATAATAAGAATATCCGCATTGAGGGCCTCAAGATTCTGTGCCGTGTCCTTGAGTGTCTCGCCCTTTCGAAATGACGAGGCTTCTGTGGAAAAATTGATGACATCCGCTGAGAGGCGTTTGGCAGCAAGTTCGAAACTGATGCGCGTGCGGGTTGACGGCTCGATAAAGAGGTTGACGATGGTCTTTCCCCTAAGCGCAGGTACTTTCTTGATATCGCGCTGGCCTACGCCCTTAAAGGTCTCAGCGGTGTCTAGGACTGCCGTCAATTCGTCGGCGCTGAGGCTTTGGATGTCTAGAAGGTGTCGTCGGTTCCAACTCATGCCGCTTTGATATGAACTTCAAACCCTTCTAGGTTTTCAAGCGTTGTGACTTGGACTCGTTCGCCTTGCTGGATGTCGACGGAGCGACCGACGTAATTCGGTGCAATCGGAAGGCATCGATCTCCCCGGTCAATAAGAGCTGAGAGAAGGACACGATCGGGGCGTCCAAAATCATGAAGTGAATCGAGCGCGGCACGGGCCGTTCTTCCCGAATGAATCACGTCATCAACTAGCACGACCGTTTTTCCTGTGATTGTTGCGGGGAGATTCGTGGGTTGAAGATTAGGGAGTGGGTGCTCATTGAGATCATCGCGGTGCATGCCGACGTCGATCGTCCCTGAGAGAATGGTTGTCTTCCACAGATCCGCGAGGATTTTCTTGAGATACTCGGCGATCCATACTCCTTTTCCGTGAATGCCGACCACGATGATATCGTCTGGCTGGGATACGTCGCGGACGATTTCAGTGGCAATGCGTTCGAGATCCGAATGGATCGCTTCTTTATCGGCCAGTAGTCGAGAGTTGGGATTTGTCACGGGATCAGGAGCAACTATCAGCACCATTTGGACTGTTTCTCATGAGCGTCGCGTCCAGCGGGGTAGAAATCAAGCGCGCGCGAGCTGTCGGCTCTTTCGCCAACCGGTGCGGTGGTTCATGATCCAGTCAATGAGGGCGTTCTCAAACCCTATATCACGTCCCGCTTTCTCGGACTCGAGCCATTTGTGTCTCAGAATCTCGTTCCGCTCAGCCTGGAATTCGAGATAGAGAGAAAGGTTCTTGACCGTATCTTCGTTGCGCGATTGCGAATTATCTGAAACCGACATAGTGGCGTAGACAGCTAAAAGTTCCGTAACAACGGGAAATTAACAGGACCAAATCAAATGACAACTGAATAGTGGGGCCTCATGAACGATGAAATGAAGAGGTGTCATCGTTTTGATGACACCTCTTGCACGGTCAGTCTATGGTCAAAGTTTGGCGAGTTCAGCCTGGACGATCTTTGCAACTTCAAGAAACGCCTGGCCGGGCCCTCCTTCGGGATCCTTCGCGACGACCGGGATGCCGGCGTCTCCGCCTTCGCGGATTTCCTGGAAAATGGGAACTTCGCCCAGGAAGGCTGTGTTTTGCCGGGCTGCTTCGTCTTTGCCTCCTCCGTGACCGAAGATTTCGAGTCGTTCACCTTGGGGCGACGTAAAATAGCTCATGTTCTCCACCAGTCCCAAAATTGGTACGTTGACCTTGCGGAACATGTTGATTCCCTTCCTGACGACACCAAGCGAGGCCTCCTGAGGCGTTGTGACAACCACGCCGCCGTCGAGTGGCACGGTTTGGCAGAGAGAAAGCTGAGCGTCACCGGTGCCTGGGGGGAGATCCACGAGGAGAAGATCGAGGTCGCCCCATTCTACACTCGAAATAAATTGCTGAATCGTCTTCATGATCATGGGGCCCCGCCAGATGACCGGTTGATCGTCTTCCAGGAGGAAGCCCATGCTCATGAGTTTCACCCCGTGATTTTCGAGTGGTACGAGTTTTTCATTGGAGCTGAGGCTCGGTCGTTCCTTAACACCCATCATGAGAGGGATGCTGGGACCGTAGATATCACAATCGAGCAAGCCGACCTTGACTCCTCGTTGGGTTAGAGCGCAGGCCAGGTTGGCTGAAACGGTCGATTTGCCGACTCCACCTTTACCACTTGCTACGGCTACGACTTGTTTGATGCCAGGAACGCGATTTGGGCCTTGGCCTTGCCCGGCCTGAGGCGCGGCGCCTGCTGCAGGGCTAGCTGCTTTTGCCCCTTGGGGTGCTTTGACATCGACGTAGACATGTTTGACGTCTCCGATAGCTCGAATGGCTTGTTCTGACTCGGATTTGATCTGTTGAGCGGCCTCGGGACTGCCTCCGGTCAACTCAATGACCACGGCGACCGCACCGTTTTCTGCTGAGATATCTTTGACGAGTCCGAAGGATACAATATCGCGGGAGTACCCCGGGTATTTTACCGCTTTAAGTGCTTCTTTAATGGTTTCTGGAGTCATAGCGCTCGGGACGACTTTAGTCTGTCGCGGAATGGAATCAAAAGATCAAAATTCGGAAAGGGTGGTTCCTCATTCCATTTTACCGCCCTTTGGGGCTCTGACAGCTCCTGACAGCATTTTGACCAATGCTTGAACCTGAGTGAGAGGGTATTTGATCCGTGTCTAATTATTTCCAATCGAAGTCATCGATTGGCCTAGCGCGAGGGTCTGGCTGGCAGTGTTTGAGATGATGGGAGATATCTTGGTGCTGCCCCGGGAGAACGAGTGACGGGCTGAGTTCGTTCAAGGGGGCGAGAACGAAGAATCGTTCGAGAGCCCGGGGGTGGGGAAGCACAAGCCTCGGCGTGCTCATTCTAACTGCTTGAAATGAGATAATATCGATATCCAAGGGACGGGCTTCGTTGTGGACCTTCTTCGGGGTGCGGCCACAGGCCTGCTCAATGGCTTGGCAGTGATCCAGCAGCGAGCCGGGAGACAATTTAGCAGCGGATTCAAAGACGCCGATCGCATTGGCGAAGGGCGGCGAATCAGGAGGGCAATCAACGGGACTTGTTAGCCAGGGGCGCGAAAGTCGACAATCTTGCTTGAGGACGAGCTCAAGCTGTTGAACGCCCCACCTTAAATGATCAAGCGGGTTCCCTAGATTTGACCCGAGTGCGAGGACGATCTGTTCAGAGTGCGTTGCTGACACAAGGGAAGACGTAAACGGGGGATAGTTAGTTCGCGCCGAGGTCTGAAGTCTCCCTAGTCAGCGAGTCCAAGGACGTCTTGCATCGAATAGAGGCCTGGGTTTTGACTCGTGGCCCATTTTGCCGCCCTTAGTGCCCCGTTGGCGAAGGTATCTCGACTGGATGCCTTGTGAGTCAGTTCCAGACGCTCCCCATGGTTCGCATAGATGACAGTGTGGTCGCCAACGACATCGCCACCGCGCATGGAGTGCATGCCGATCTCACTGTTGGTTCGGGCTCCGACGATCCCTTCTCGGCCATGGCGAATTGCTTCTTTGAGCTGTAAGTTCCGAACCTCTGCCAGAATCTCAGCAAGGGTTGCAGCGGTGCCACTGGGGGCATCTTGTTTGTGCCTGTGGTGCATTTCTACGACTTCTAGGTCGAAGTTTTCACCGAGAATTTCAGTGGCTTTTCGTGTGAGCCAGAAGAGGGTGTTGACTCCAGTCGAATAGTTTGAAGCCCACACCATTGGGATTGTCTGAGAGAGCGCTCGGATGGCCTTGACGTCCTCTTCGGAATGCCCTGTGGTTCCGATGACGATCGGCTTTTCCTCACGGGCAGCCGCTTCTGCGATGGAGCGGGTGGCATCATAGAAGCTGAAATCAATGATCACATCGGCAGCTCGAATCGCCTCTTCAACCTGGTCTCCAACGTCGACCGTGCCAACAAGCTCTAGTTCGGGATCGAGCGCAGCACACTGGATCAGGGCCTGTCCCATTCTTCCTTTGGATCCGGTAATCGTTATCTTTGGCATTTTCTTCGGTCTACGGCAGATGCGAAGTCGATGCAAGATTCGACTGCAGGAAGCGGCATGAATCCCTCGATCTGAGTGCCATTCGTTCCTCAGGTCGGGGGCGGGGAATAAAATTCAACGCTTCGGACACTCCTCAGAAGAGGGGATTAGGCTTGAAGCTTGCCCGTCGAGCGACGAACATTCGTGCAAATGAACCGTATCGAAGCCCGATTTAGCGGGCTGAAAGAGCAGGGAAAGAAGGGGCTGGTTGTTTATATCGGCGCAGGAGATCCGCACCTCGAGGCGACTGAGAAGTTGGCGCTTCGTTTTGATGACGCGGGTGTCGATATATTAGAGCTCGGGATTCCATTTAGCGATCCCTTGGCAGATGGGATTGTCAACCAACTTGCGGCTCAGCGAGGCTTGGCTTCGGGAACAACGCCTGCCGGGGTTTTGGAAACGGTTCGCCGGATTCGTGTGAAGAGTCAAATTCCGATCGTCTTCTTTGTCTACTACAACCTCATCCATCGCTACGGACTGGAGAAATTTGTCGCCGATGCCGCCTCAGCGGGAGTGGACGGCTTGCTGGTCCTAGACCTGCCGCCGGAAGAGGGAGATGTGTATCACAGTGCCATGGAACAAGGTGGCGTCTTGCCAATCTACCTGATTGCTCCGACGACGCCCGATGATCGCGTGAAGTTGATTGCATCTCGTGGCGCGGGCTTCATTTACTACGTTTCCCGAGAAGGAGTGACAGGGATGCAGACACAGATTTCCGACACCATTGGTCAAATGACTCAAAAGATTCGAGCCCATACGGATCTCCCTATCGCAATCGGCTTTGGGATCTCAAATCCCGAACAGGCGACGAAGGTTGCTGCCTTTGGTGATGCTTGTGTGGTGGGGAGCGCCATTGTCAACCGGATTGCTGAAGAGGGGGATACCCCAGAGTTGCTTGAGTCGGTGGGAGGATTTGTTCAAGACATGAATAAGGCATTGAAAGCGCTATGACCAAAAAGTATTCGAGGCCGAAGAACTGGTTTGTCGTCATTATGGCTGGAGGGCGCGGTGAGCGTTTTTGGCCGGTGAGTCGTGAAAAATCTCCGAAACAACTAATCGCCTTGTTAGGGAAACGCTCGTTTCTTCAACAATGCTATGATCGCGTCTCAGCGGTGGTGCCAACCAAAAACATCATTGTCATCACTAACGAAGTTCAAGCCAAGCAGGTTGCAAAACAACTGCCGAAACTTCCCAGTGCCAACGTCGTTGCCGAGCCATGTGGCCGGGATACCTGCGCCGCGGTGACCTTGGGGGCTGCCATCGTAGGTCAACGTGCGGCCGATGGTGTGATGGCGGTGCTTCCGGCAGATCATGTGATTCCAGACGAAAAGAAATTTCACCAAGTATTGCGAGATAGTTTTGACCTGGCTTCACGCAGCCAGGCGATCGTTACGATTGGTATCAAACCGAACGAGCCGGCAACGGGCTACGGGTATATTCAGAAGGGCAAGGCCCTTCCGGCGCCGAAGGCGGCGAAGAAGTATAAAACGACGTTTAATCAAGCCAAACGCTTTGTTGAAAAGCCGAAATTGAAGACGGCGATACAGTATTTGGATTCTGGAGACTATTCATGGAATGCAGGGATGTTTATCTGGTCCGTTGCCACGATCACGGATGCTCTTCATGAGCATCAGCCCGAAATGGAAGCGGCTTGCCGTCGTTGGCTAGCCGCTTCTGCGAGTCCGGTGAAGCTCAAGCGGGTTCTCAAGAAGGAGTATCCAGAAATCAAGAAAGTGTCGATTGACTATGCCTTAATGGAAAAAGCGAAGAATGTCGTCGTCGCGGATGGTTCATTTCGCTGGGACGACCTCGGTTCCTGGACGGCTCTCTCGCGCCACATCAAGGCGGATCGGGCAGGGAATTGTGCTGTGGGTGATTTCATCAATGTAGACGGAGCTCGAAATATTGTCTTCGATGCCCGCACGAAAGGAAGAACCCCGATTGCTATCGTCGGGTTGAAAGATTCGATTGTGGTGCAAACCGATGATGCCTTGATGGTTGCGAGTAAAGAGGATGCTCAAAAAATCAAGGAGCTGGTCGCAAAACTGAGTGCTTCCAAGGCCTATCGCAAGTTGGTTTAGTGGGCTGCGGAGAATAGCTGGAAAGAGGGGTATCAGATGATTGGTTTTTTGTTTTCCAAGAGCACTTTAGAACAAGTGTTTTCCAATCCGTTTTTCCTCCTCGTCGTTATCTTTTGGGCGTGGATGTTTGTCGATGCCGTTCGTCGGGAGGAATGGATCTGGGCTCTCTTTATTGGCTTTTTTTTTCTGTCAGCCATCTTCTACTATTTCCTAGTCTATCGTCCCAACCGGGGGAGCGCGGGGATGCCATCTTTCGAACTTCCTGGCGCTGGAGACCGGAGTCGGATCCGTGAGCTTGAGGACCAGATACATCATCTTGATAAGGCGCATCATCACGCTGAGTTGGGTGAGATTTATCTGAATCAAGGGAAACTTGAGAAGGCGTCAGCCTGTTTCGATGCTGCGAGGGAGCGAGATAGCGAGGATCTCGATATTATGGCGCTACAGGGGAGGTGCTTCGTGGCGCAAGAACGATTCGACGATGCACGCCAGCTTCTGGAAAAGGTGGTGTCTGATGATGTGCGACACGACTACGGGCAAACTCAAATGGCCCTTGGAGAAGCCTATTCCCAGCTCGGAGATCTGCCCAAAGCGATTGCTGCCTGGAGTTCCGTGCTTGAAGGCAACACCTACTCTCAAGCCCGTGTTTTACTTGCTGAAGCGTACTTGGCGCAGGGGCAAAAGGAGGCGGCTCGGGAGCAATTGCAGGAAGTGCTCAGCGATAGTTCTCACACGCCGGAGTTTCAACGGCGCAAAGAAAGAATCTGGGTAAAGCGAGCTCGCCAACTCATGAGCAAAGCTGAGGCGACATAGCAGCGATTTTAAGCCTGTGTTCGTCGCTTTTTTCTGACTTGCTGCCTGATGTCTAGGAGCATTTTCATCACGTGAAATAAGTCCGTCTCGCTGCCTTGGACTCCGAAGGCATCGTGTAGGGTCGTGTATAGATCGAAGAGTTGATCGTAGGTTTTTGAGTCGACTGCGTCGGGTGTGAATGAGCGGTCTTTAGTGTGTGTCATAGCCGCCTGTGCACTTTGAAAATCGGGATAAGCTTCCCCGGCCACGGCACCGCAAATGGCGGCTCCTAGAGCACATGTTTGGGACGATTGGGATATTCTTATCGTTCTGCCTGTGACGTCTGCGTAGAGCTGCATCAAGAAGTCGTTCTTCTCGGCAATCCCCCCACAAGCGATTACCTCCCTGATTGGAACGCCATAGTTTTCAATGCGTTCCATGATCATTCGCGCCCCAAATGCGGTGGCTTCGAGCAGGGCTCGATAGATTTCAAAGGCTTGGGTGTGAAGGGATTGCCCCAGGATAAGCCCGCTAAGTTTGGGATCGACCAAAACGGTGCGATTTCCGTTGTTCCAATCGAGAGCTAGAAGTCCGCTCTCGCCCGGATTCTGGGATTGGGCAAGCTGAGTTAGGGCTTCGTGGGTAAGGCCAGACTGAGGCAGGATTCCCTTCACCCACCAATTGAAAATATCGCCTACCGCGGACTGCCCTGCTTCCAATCCGAAGTGTTGTGGTAGGACGGAATCGGGAACGATTCCGCAGAGACCTGGAATGTAGGGGAGTTCGCTTGTGGTCGGAGATACGATAATGTCGCAAGTGGACGTTCCGAGAATTTTCACCAGAGTGCCAGTTTGGATGCCGCAGCCGACAGCGCCCATGTGAGCATCGAGGGCTCCGATTGCGACTGGAATGTTGGGAGCTAGTCCTAGTCGTTCTGCCCATTGAACACTCAGGTGTCCCGCTAGATGATCGATGCCGTAGGTTCTCTCAGGAAGGCTATCCCGTATTCGGGCCAGGGTTGGGTCGAACTGTTTCAGGAATTCTGCGTCTGGATAGCCTCCCCAGTCGTCATGGAACCATCCTTTGTGGCCAGCTTGACAGATGCCGCGCTTGGGGTGGGCTTCGTTGCCTGTCATTACCGCTGGAATCCAATCGGCAATCTCGATCCAGCTGTGAGCTGCCTCAATCACTTCCGGTGCCGTGCGTGCGCATTTGAGCAGCTTGGCCCAATACCATTCCGAAGAATAGGTGCCGCCGCACTTTTCGAGGTAGCATGGCTTTTGGGTTTTTGCAGCTGCTGTGAGTTCGTTTGCTTCTTCAATCGAGGTGTGATCTTTCCAGAGCCAAGCCATCGCATGAGGATTGGATTCGAACTGAGGGTTCTCAACGAGCGATCTGCCTGCGGCATCTATTGGCATGGGAGTGCTTCCCGTTGCGTCGATTCCTATGCCGCAGATCTGGAAATCTGGAACTCCAATGGTTTTCGCTTTTTCTAGGGCAGATCTGACCGCCTCCGCGGCACCGTCGAGGTAGTCTGAGGGGTGCTGGCGAGCCAATTCAGGTTGGGAAGGATCGGTAACGATCCCGTTTTCCCCATGCCGATACGAGGATTCAGCTGAGGCGACTTCGCTCCCGTCTTCGGTATTTGAAATCAGGGCACGAACGGAGTTGGTGCCGAAATCTAGCCCAAGTGCATAGCGGGGGATTGATGAGCTCATATAGAGGATCGCTTATCAAAATGAAGGCTCGGGGAAAAGTCTTATCAACGAAGGAGTTTTGAAAAGTGAGTGATGAGCCGTTGTCGAAAACTGGTTTCGCTTGCTTTGAACCTCGCTCAGGGTCAACGTATCGGTGTCAGAATCGCAGGATTATGAAATCTATTTATGCACTCTCGATGTTTAGGCGCAGCCAGCTAGTGTTAGTGGTGCTCGGAATCGTCGGAGCGGGTGGCGCTTTTGCCCAGGAACGGGAATCCAAGATCGCGCCGATTGACGTTGTGGCGTTTGAAGGACTCAACGCTCAAGCGGCTGCTGAGGCAATCACTTTGCCAGAGGGGTTTTCTGCCCATCTCTTTGCTGCCGAACCGAATGTCCGTCAACCAATCGCTTTTTGCTTGGATGATCGCGGTCGGGTTTGGGTAGCTGAGGGCTTACAGTATCCGCGGAGGGCGGAAGGGGACGCGGGGAAGGATCGAATCCTCATTCTTGAGGATAGCGATGGGGATCATCGATTTGATCGGCGGACTGTCTTCGCTGATAATCTGAATTTAATCAGTGGGCTTGAAGTTGGGTTCGGCGGTGTCTGGGTGGGGGCGGCTCCCTACTTGATGTTCATCCCTGACCGCAACGGAGATGACAAAGCGGATGGTGATCCCGAGATCCTCTTAGATGGCTGGGATTATAAGAGAGATACTCACGAGACATTGAACACCTTCACCTGGGGGCCGGACGGGTGGTTGTATGGTTGCCACGGCGTCTTTTGCCCATCTCATGTTGGTAAGCCTGGGACGCCTATGGCGCAGCGGCAGCGAGTTGATGCGGCTGTCTGGCGGTACCATCCGATCGATCGCTCCTTTGAGGTGTTTGCCGAGGGAACCAGCAATCCCTGGGGGATTGATTTTGATGCCTCTGGACAGTGTATTATTGAGGCCTGCGTCATTCCTCATCTTTGGCACATGATTCAAGGGGGCCGATACCAGCGGCAGGGAGGGCAGCACTACGCGATTACCTTGGATGAAAAAGAGAGAGTTCAATCGTTTTTGCCAGAAGGAGCCCCTAAGCATGTGAACCCTTTCATTTATGACGACTTGAAATCGATTGGAGATCATTTGCATTGGACGGGGGATCAAGGTCCTTGGGCGGCCAACAATCGTTCAGACGCTGTCGGAGGGGGGCATGCGCATGCAGGCTTGATGCTCTATCAGGGAGGTGCCTGGCCTGCTGAGTGGAGCGATAAGCCGATGATGAATAACATTCACGGTCAGCGAATCAATATGGACGTCTTGAAGCGATCTGGATCCGGGTATGTCGGAAGCCACGGCCCTGATTTTTTGAATTTCAATGATCGTTGGTCCCAAGCCTTAAATTTTCTCTATGATCAGAATGGATCTGTCTATGTGATCGATTGGTATGACAAGAATCAATGCCACCACAACCGTCTTGATGGGCATGACCGATCCAACGGCCGGATCTACAAGGTGGTGCACCGGAACGAAAGTTGGGAAGCGGTGGACTTGCAATCGCTTTCCGATGCTGCGTTGGTGGAATTGCAGCGGCACCGCAATGAGTGGTATGCAGGGCATGCGCGACGTATCCTTCAGGAACGTCGAGTGGGCTCAAATGTGCATCAAGCGCTTAAATTGATGCTCGATACCATTCCGGTAGATTCGATCCGTCTCCGAGTCCTCTGGACCTTGCATGTTACGAACGGATTGAGTGAATCCTTTGGGTTGCGTCTTCTAAATGATTCGAGTGATCTCGTGCGTGCGTGGACGATTCAATTACTCTTTGAATCAAAGAATCCCTCGGATGAGCTTCTAGATCGGATTGCTGAGCTAGCGAGTGATGATCCGTCGCCGATGGTCCGCCTCTACATTGCTGCCGCGATGCAACGCACCGAACTTGGCAAGCGTCTTCCGGTCCTCAAACGATTGCTTGCTCATACGGAGGACAAGTCTGATCACAATCTCCCATTGATGTATTGGTATGCTAGTGAGCCCGTTGTGGGGCTCGGGGTGACGGACGGGCTTGCTCTTTTGTCTGCGACAGAGATTCCTCTATTGCGGCAATTCATCGCTCGGCGCATGGCTGTTAGCTCGCAATAGGCATGCTTCTGAGACGAGATCGACTCAAGAATTCGCGGCAGAAGCATTCGGCCGAATGGAAAATAGTCGTCTCGAAGATCGCGAACCGCTTGACAAGGGAGGAGTTGGTGGTGATAGCTTTAGCTCTGGTGATCCTGTTGACTGGTTCTTTGGTGGAATATTTCCGATCCTAACCGGGTGACGCGACCCTCGTGCAACAGAGTATATGACTTTACTATGCAGGCCGTAGATTTTGACGAAACGATTGAGAAGATCGTCGCGCGAGACTCTCGCTATACGCTAGAGGCCTACTATTTCGTCAGGGAGGCCTTGGACTACACCCAGAAGAAGTTGGTGCGGAATAAGAAAATTCAACAGCCTCAGCATATTTCTGGGCAGGAACTGCTCGAGGGGACGAAGAATTTCACGATTAAAGAGTATGGCCCCATGGGATTTCATGTTCTTGCTGCTTGGGGAATTACTCGGTGCGAAGATATTGGGGAGCTTGTGTTCAATATGGTTGAATCAAACCTGCTTTCCAAAACTGAGGATGACACTCGGGGTGATTTTAGCGGTGGCTTTGAATTCTCTGAAGCCCTCGTCTGGCCCTTTCTTCCCCCAAGCAAACTACCCAAGAAAGCCAAAGCCAATGCTGGCGCTGGATCTGTCTCGGATGAATCTCACTAGGGTGGCTAGGTAAAGCAACCCGTTTCTTTGTCCCTATCAATTAATGCTGAAATCATCTGGAGAGCGGAATTCGGATTCCGAACTGAAATATTCATCCGCAATCCAAAACGGCGCTGTATTGACTCGTTTGGACAATGGGCTGACAGTCATTGTTCGAGAAGACCGAAGTGCGCCGGTCGTGTCTGCTCAGGCATGGTGTTGTACTGGTAGCATCAATGAAGGGCAATGGATTGGAGCGGGCCTTTCCCACGTGCTTGAACACATGCTGTTTAAGGGGACGAAGAACCGAGGGGTAGGCCGGATCGACCAAGAAGTGCAGGATCTTGGAGGCTATATGAATGCCTATACTTCCTTCGATCGCACTGTTTACTGGATAAATTCTCCCAAGGAAGGCGCGGGAACGATTGTCGATATTCTGACGGATATCATGATGAACGCAACCTTGCCAGCGGATGAGTTGGTGAAGGAGCTCGATGTCATTCGTCGTGAAATGGATATGAATGATGATGATCCGGGACGTTCTTCGAGCCGTCGATTGTTCGAGACTGCGTACCGTGTCAGTCCTTATCGGTATCCAATAATCGGTTATCCAGACGTTTTCAATCAGATTGAGCGCCAGGATATTGTTTCTTATTACGAGGAAAAATATGCGCCCTCAAATGTCTTCTACGTGGTAGTTGGGGATGTGGATCCGGTCGCGATAACGGAGCAGATTTGTCAGGCTTATTCTGACGTGCCTTGCAGGCCATTGCCTCCACTAGTCTTACCTTTGGAACCACGCCAAGCTGCTTCCCGTGAGTGTATCGAAGAAGCCCCGATTGAATTGGGACATTTTCATTTCGGTTGGCATATTCCAGATATTCGTCATCGAGATGTTCCGGCGCTGGATGTGCTTGGTACGATTCTAGGGGAGGGGCGGAGTTCCAGGCTTTTCCGGCAGATTCGCGAAAAACAGGGGCTGGCCCATTCGGTGGATGCGTGGACTTATAGTCCAGGGAATCCTGGTTTGATCGGTATTAGTGGTGTCGCCGACGGCGACAAATGCGCGGCCTCCTGGGAAGCCATTCTTGCCGAGGTGGAGCGGGCCAAGTGCGACGGCTTTGTTGACGAAGAGATTGAAAAGGCGAAGAAGATCTTTCTAGCCGGAACTCTCGGGGCGAAGAAAACTATGCAAGGTCAGGCGCAGGATTTGGGGGGGAGTTGGATGGCGGCGCACGATCTTGGGTTTTCAGAACGCTACCTTGATCGAGTCCGTCTACTGAATGTCGACGATATTCGACGGGTCGCAAACGAGTACTTAGTCGAACCGAACCGTACGCTTGCCGGACTGTTGCCGAAGGGGGCGAAGCCGGTGATGGTGGCGACAGTGGAATCACACGAACAGAATGCGATCGAGCTTGAAGCACTCAGTAACGGACTCCGTGTGCTGACGAAAGAAGACCATCGCCTGCCATTTGTGGAGATTCGAGCTGTTTTTCGAGCCGGAGTCTTGGCTGAAACGCTGGAGCTGAATGGCCAAACCCAGTTGATGTCGAAACTCATGCTCAAAGGCGCAGGGAAACGAGATGGGGCAGAGATTGTGAATGCGATTGAGTCCGTGGGCGGGCAGGTCGATACCTATGGTGCAAGTAATAGTTTTGGGGTGAGTTTGGAGGTGCTCAAAGAGGATCTGCCTTTGGCTTTAGAGATTCTGTCGGATTTGGTCTTGCATCTGTCTCTTATAC
>OJGU01000792.1_pt1 | contig 15222 bp, 14 predicted proteins | sample 1594741 | NCBI WGS metagenome assembly OJGU01 (sample SAMN05416841, study PRJEB24817) | seawater metagenome | isolation source: Sea water | place: Canada:Atlantic | collected 2013-07
GGACTGGCCAGAGAAAGTATGTAAATGCTGATGAGCGCCGTAGGTTTCATCTCGCGACGCAGCAAGTTGAGTCTCTTCGCGATCGGGCATTTCTCCAGACGCTTTTATATTCAGGTTGCCGGATCTCAGAAGCACTTGAGATCACCCCGCAGCGGGTCGATGTTTCCGATAAATCTATGGTCTTCCGAACTCTAAAGCAGCACGGGGCCTTGCGTTATCGTTCAGTTCCGATTCCGGATATTCTTCTCAAAAATCTTGCCAAAATCATAGAAGAGGAGGGGATTGGAGCTGGTCAGCCTATTTGGAGTTTTTGCCGAACATCGGGCTGGCTGCGGGTAAAGGATTGTATGGCTAAGGCCAAGATTGTGGGAGAGATGGCGACGTGCAAAGGACTTCGTCACGGTATGGCCATAAGTTGTATTCAGCAAAAAATAGATATTTTCACAGTCCAGCTTTGGCTCGGACATTCCAAGGTTTCGACGACTGGGATATATTTAGGATTTATGGGTGAAGATGAGCGCGTGCTGGCGCGGCGCACATGGAATGGGCTTCTTCGCTGAGCGTGAATACCCTTGAATTTCCAGCTGTTATCTGGTTGTCTTTAGAGCGCTGAACAGAATAGGCAATTCTGGTTAATACAACTCTTCTCCTATCGCTTCTTGTCCCTACTCGCCAGGACAATATTTTCCTTTGGTTTCCCCTTCGATAAATATGCCCTCATAAACGTAATCACCATCCGAGTGCTGCTACTGATCGACTATCCGTCACCGTGGGAGAATGCTTTTCCTATCGTGAGCGGCCTTGATTATTACCTGTTGAGCGCTCAGATTGATTGGTATGGGATTTTATAAATGTTTCGCGCTGAGCGTCGAGCCGAGCCAGAAGATCTCTCTTGCGTTCGCTGGCCAGAGGCTTGCAATAATGCTTGATAATTTGTTCGATATCTTGTGGGTGAAAACGAGAGTCGAGTGATTTTTTCATATTTGTTCAAAATTAGGCTTGGTTTAGATGCTCGGCAAACTTTTTGCGGGAAAGGGTTATCCAATCTCCGATTGTGCTGGGTGATTTTCCAAGTATTCTAGCAATTTCCTGGTAGGTATAGCCGTGCCTAGCGTAGAGCCAAAGCGCTTCCTTTTGTAAGGGCTTAAGATCGACCGGGTAATCGGAAAAAAAGCTTTCCTTGAACTTTTTGTCCGCCTCTGGGCTGAACGGTTCTTCTGGATGTGCAAGGCAAGGACTGTCAGGTAGTTCCTCGACTGTCGTGACGGGATTACGCTTCTTCCTGCGATAGGAGTCTACATACATGTGGAAGGCTCTGCGGCGAAGAATGCCAATATGGGTTAGTTTCTCCTCGGGGAGCTTGTTTAGAGCGTAGATGAACAAATCATCAAACAGTGTTTCTGCGTCTTGCCATTGCTTCGTGAGGAAGTATAAATACCCCTGTAGATAATTACCATAACGGTCAATGCTCTGTTCGACGAGTTTCAGACGACGGTTAAAATGCTCTGTGTCGGGCATGGGAAATCCTTGATTTAGTAATTGGCGTTGCAGGTTTAGGCGAGGACGCGTTTCATCGGGTCTAAATCCAGATCGTGCGCGTGTCCGTCCAGAGCGAGAGTCGCATTTAGGTTTGTGACAATATCTGATGCTTTGGTAAGATCGAAAATCTCGCCGATTTTATATTGTATTTCGTCGTTTTGGATCACATAGATCCCTGTTGAGTTGCTGTAGATTTGGCATTGGGAATGTCCCATATTGTGATGTGAGAACGTTGTCAAACCTGCACGATTAAAGCGTCGGTTGAATAACCATCCTCCAACGAGGATTTTATCCGGGCTTATTTGAATGCGAATTCGTTTTCCGATAACGAGACGACTTATTGATAGGCGACTAAATCGATCCATATTCCAAAGAACGAACAGGCCTGCCGTTATGATGCAAAGCTCTGTGTTGGAAACCGGCGTGCTGTAGAAAAGGCTCCGAACATGAAATTGTGCTAGAATGCGATCTGCTATGAGTAGCAAGATGGTGAACTTCCACAAGGCCTGCACTGGCTCGATTACGAGGTTCTTGCAGATGTTTAGGCGAAAGGGCGTGAGTATCTTGAAGCTCAGCCGGTAGCCCTGCCCGTTTTCGTAGACTGGTGGCCAACTATGAACGCTCGAGAGTCTAATTTGATTCTTCATCGGGATTGCCCCTTGTCGTTGGTGTTATCGAATGATGCCCTGCGATAGTCTTTGCCGAGTTTTTCAGAATGTTGGGCCATCTGGAGGTAATTATACTGGGCTTCGATGCAGCGTGCGTCGAATTTGTCGATCACTGCACGTTCTTCGTAATCAACGCGCTGAGTAGCATCCACACGGGCTTGCTGTTTCAACCCCTCCGTTGACGATCGGATGTGCTTTGGGCGCAGACTCATTGATGCTTCCGTAAAATTCTTGTCAAAGAAATCTCGGGCATAGGCATCGACACTATCTGCGCGACCGTTCGCGAGTTTCTCAGTGAGGGCAGCACGCCGCGTATCCTGGCGGCATTTGAGGTCACGGAAGCCGTATTGATGATCCTCTGAGAGTGAGGCGGACCACTTTTCGAACTGTATCTCGACAGGGTGATCGGCTGATTTGTTAAAATCATGACGTGGCATAGGTTGTGAAGTTTTGATTAATGTGATTGAATTGTGTTAGACTGAACCCACACAAAATAAGGAGGAAGTTCATGTCCAAATCTCTTTTGATGGATCGGCATTCAAAGCTGATGGAGGCCGAGGAAATTGCGATTGAGGCGTTTCAAAAGCTTGAAAGAAGTGGTGTGGATTTAGAGATTGGCTTAATACTTATGCTTCATCACGCGGTGGTCCGTCCATCTCTCACACATCTGTCGCACGGGGAAGAATTGAGACTTCATGAATATCTACAGGGGTGGTTGGATCAAAGCCGTGAGGGTGTTGGTTGATCAAACGCTAATGTTTGAGCCGCTGGATATTCCCCTTTTGGCCTTATTCAATAGAATCTTAAACAATGTCTGACGAGGCCGGATAAAGCCGATGAGCGGCCTGTATTGACCGTAGAGCTCTTCCCTGCTTCCGGTAATGGTCAGAATTTTGCAATATACCATGTTTCTTTTGTCCGTGTTTGCGGACCATTCGAGCCGAATAAAAAAATGTCCCCACATAAATTCGATCGCTAGAAAAAACAGCAGGATCGTTGCGAATTTTCGAAAGATCGATATTCCGAAAAGCAGATGCTCAGATGATCGTCCAGGGAGGCGCGGTCCGGAATGGTTTTGAGACTGTGTTTTCATTGTTGAAGTGCTGGGTTGTTACTTGGTTGAAGTGGCTCCTCGCTCTGAGATCTCAGAGCGAGGAATGTGGCAAAGTCATTGATTCGTCTGTTATTTCAAGAGATCGGATACCTGTGTGCCTGCGGGGAGAAAGGTTGATGTATCTAAAGATTTGTCGCATCTGACGAACTCGATCCTGTGACCCGAGTTGATGAGTTGCTCTAGGAGCGTCGGGTATTGAAGTGCAATTGGTCTATTCTCTTCTAATGCTGGAGCCACATCGCTAACAATTCTTAAAGTTACGTGTCTTGACTGTCGCTGTGTGATGAGTTCTTGGGATATTTTCAAACCTGCGCCGAAACTTCCCCGCAGGTCCATTCCACCCAAACTCGGGGCTTGTCTGAACGCAGACGCTATCTCCAGGGCATTGGCGGATTCTGAGTAGAGTGCCGCCTTGCCGGAGTCAAAGAGAATAAGTCCCATATACTGGTTAGAAATTCCTCGTTCTTCGGATATTCTTCGGGCAATGGTTTCCAGGGCGGAAGCCTGTGAGCCACTGCAATCAACCAGCCAGATAATCGAAAAAGCTTGTAACTGTTTCCGAACGAGGATTCTAGATGTGTGGAGTGCTTGCTCCTGCGCGTCCTTGATCAATTCCTCGAGGGTAACGATGGTAACTTCTGATCCCCCTTTTTCGTAGCTGGGCGTTAACTCGATGAGTGAAGTTGAATAGAAGTTTTGAAGGAATGGTAGTTTATCCTCTTGGATCGAAGTCATTGCTATCTCGAGGCCCGATAGGTACCTCACCCACCACGACTCGATGAGTTTTCGATAGCTGAGGGGGCCGCTTTGCTTGGCGACTGGGTTCCACCATATTACTTTCAATTCTGCTAGTGTGCCTGCATTCGAAGGAACCCCGAAAGGAGTCAGCAGGAGATCGCTATTTAAATGACCAACGCTCGGAGCGCGGAAACGTCTGTTCGGATTACTTTCATTTGGGTTGATGAATGAGTGCTCTTGGGCGCTCATCCATATCGGGGAACCCAAGAGGGCTAATCGCGTCGGTCCCTTGATATGACCTGTGAGAGCCTGAATGATCATTGGGAGATCTAGAGTGGCGAGTTCCGAGGATGGTGCCTGTTTGGTTACGGCGTTCTTCAGAAACTGAGCAATCTTGGCTTGGTGAATTGCGTTGTGACGTTGTTCGACACGTTGGTTTGGAAATGTTTGTTTTGTGAGCTCAGTGATCACTGAAGGGCTTGTTCCTCCTGAAATAAACCTAAGTTTCGTTTCCGGAGGCGCCTTTTCAATCACTCGTGTTGCGACTAGGTAGAACTCCTGCGCTAGCGTTTTATTGACATTAGGACTGAGAGCCACGACATAGTCTTGAGCCTGTGTATCAGTTGATAACGATGTTTGGAGGGTGAGTAGCGCTGCTATTAGATTCGTGAGGTTTTTCATTGATTTTCTGGTTGTTGGAATTACTTGCTGAATTGATGCGACAGGGTTTTGAAAATCTCGGCAAATGTCTCCGAGCGTGTCTTACGAGCCGACAGGGCCGCTATGCGGGCGCGACGGCGAGGTATTCGGCGTTGAATAATCCATCGACGCCGTTCAAGGACCTGGTTTTCGTTGTCGATCTTAGTGTGTTTTTCATGCCTCTCTGGTAGAATCGATCGGCTGAACGCGGAACATAGCAGGTAAAGTCCAGCAGTCTCAGAGAGGATCAAAGCATAGAAGAGTCGCGACAGATCTTCGATTTTGGGTTCCGTTGTTTCCGTGGAGAACAGATCTACTGGAGTTGTTTCAAGGGCAGTTTCGATATGGATCATGTAGTGGGAACAGATTTCAAATATCGCCAATCCGCCACTTGTTATGAGAACAAGTGTTAGCAGGATCTCCAATGGCCATTTGAATAGCTTTAGAGGGCCCTCTACAGCGCATTTCAATCCGACTGATAGAATCCAGATGGAGATAGCCAGCCCCCAGGCAGCCCATTCACTTCCAGACGATGAGTTCTGCTGCACAAAACTTTGAACTGTAATCACTGAAACAGGGGGAAATAGAATGATTAGCGAAGCTTGAACTGTTAGGGTTAGCTTGTTGAACCAAGTTCGTAATTCTCTGAGTATGGCTTTTGGTCGCGCAGCATTGTTTGCAGCGATGTTCATGTCGATTTCGGCCTTTATGCGTTCATCTTCTTTGAGGGCCTCCTCCTCCTGGGTTAGTGCCATGTGTGAGCTCTCACGGTATGGTTTTTCAAGCGGAAAGTTTTTTCTGAGATCTGGTATCTGATCTGAAAATCGTTTCAAAACGGTGGATAGGAGCAGTCCTGTGAAATGATTCAGCTGGGCGGGCGAAACGTCCCCTTTTACATTGGTCGCCTTGGTGCTTAAATCGGCGGTGGATGAAGCATTCATGAATTGATTTCGTATTTCGCCTCCCCGATTGTGTGGGTGTTTGCCTTTTTTCATGTCGAGATAGTTGATTGATGTTTCTATTCTGATCGTTGGTTTAAGCGTCAGTTGCTTTTCACTGTGCCTTCGGAGGGATTTCTCTATAGGCTAGAACTCGGTGGATGGCACCGTTGGGATCTTCTTCGGTTTGGTTATTTTCGGTGGTCGGGATCGGCTGCTCGAATTCAAGAACGTGCGATTAATCGAACTCCTTCTTTTTCAGCTAGGCTGAGCGACTAACAAGTCTGAGTTTTTTCTGAATGACCATCCTTCACCTGGTCTGAAAGTGAATTCCAGTTCTCCTTCATCGCATGTCGGGATCAGGATTCGGAATGCTTTTGAGTGATGAAGCGTTATGTGGCCAACGGGATGGAGACTAAGGCTCCCAGCGACGACCAGAGTTCCAGCGGCTTCACGGACGCAGTCGCAATCACTACAGGTTTCTTCGCATCGACAAGTATCTAGAGATTTCATAGGCGGTTAGACGGTGGTTGTTTTCTTGGATTGAGGAGATCTGCGCGCGATATGGACGAAGGAATATTTAATGTCGGTGCATGCAGATCTTTTTTCGCGAGATTCTAAGCCCGGAATGTCTGGCATTCTGTCAATTTGTGCTGCCTTCAAGATTGACGTGAAAGTTCTTGGGAAATCAACCGAATCGAGAATAAAGAGGGGAGCTGACATATGACGGATTCTTGTAGATGCTGTCAGTCTTCCTTCTTGTAAAACTAACTCCAGATTGTTCCGTGTCGTCTTGATTGTGTTCAATATCAAATGAACGGGATTCCTGTAGTGATGCGTTGTCATGTTGAGTATTTCGTAGTCGAAGTTAGATTCAATACTGTGTCTTTCTGATGTTTAACGTATATACCTTCCGTGAGGCCTTTCCACACAATGTACATATATTTGAAAACGTTGGATTGCGTAGTTTAAAATAGCAGGTTCTGAATTGACTGCTCGGAGACTATCTGACAAGAAAGGACTCAATGGGAAAATCGAGAGATCAGAAGAAGATCAAGACCTTGCCGAACGGGCCTCGGATATTGGAGTTAAGGGCTCTGCTGAATATCAAGGTTGATACTTTGTGTAGCGAAATAGGCGAACAGAGCAATGGTAACGGGTGGAGTGCGAGTGTGCAGGGGAAGTTCGAGAAATGCGATCCGGTGAAAAAGTGTGAACTCTTTCCGATTCATGCGAGTGAAGCTGTACTGTTACTCGATTACTTCAGGAAGAAGCTGGAGGAAGCCTCCCCGGAGCTTAAATCCTCGATTGGTGAAATCATAGATGAAGACATTTTCGTTAAGCAGAATTCGCAGGGGGATAGAAATAGAGGAAACAAGATAAAGCTGGGAATTCTAGGGGGTAGAAAAGAGCAATCAAAATTGGATTATCAGGAGGCGTTTAAAGCCGCGCTAGAATTTCTAGCAAGTAATGTGGATGTTCAGTGCAAGAGAGAGTATCTCGAATTGCTTCTGAAGGAAAATATAGATGTTGTGACGTTTGGAAGTAATAATGTTGCTTTTACGTTTTCTGAGGGCGGCTTGGATGGGCGGAGATCGTCTGCAAGCGTCGAGGCGGAGATCGCTAGGATGTTAAATAGCTCGGGAGCTATAGTCCCTGAAAAACTGAGTTGTGCAGCCGTCTTTCATCTCTGTTCGATAGTCGGTTATCCGATTTCAAGGCTGATTTCTGAGCAAGACGAAAATTATACCTTTTTTAAGCTTCTAGAAGCTGATTATTCTGAATCGTAAGCTAGAAGGAAAGATTCGTTGTACTTATGGAAAAAATGTAGTAAGGTGACTCTGATATATTGAATGACAGAGGAGTTTTATGTCTTGATTTATGACGAAAGAACGAAGTTTAGACTTCAAAAACGAAACAAGTCCGCATTTTTAACCCCATTCCTTGGAAAGAGGAATAGCGATCTATTGTTGAAATCTTTTCCAACGTTGGGTGAGATTGCAAAAATCAGTGATGAACAAGTCAGGGAGAAACTGCCAAGGATCAGTCAGAATAGAATAGGTCTGCTTAGGGCTGCGTTTCAGTTGAGTAGCGAGTTTAACAAAGAAACGATTCCTGAAGCCTTTTGTATTGAATGTCCAGAGGATCTTGCAGATCTCGTGAGGGAAGAGTTTCGGTTCTCTAGGAATGAAAAACTGATCGGAGTCTATATGAATAGTGCCTACCATGTGATTGAAATGCGAACCATCGCCGAGGGTGCTCCAAATGAGGTTACAGTGCAGCCCCGGCAGGTCTTTGAGCCAGCATTTCGAAATGGTGCAACAGTCGTCGCGACGGCACATAATCACCCAGGAGCGAGTTCGTTTCCTTCAGAAAGTGATAGAGAAATTGCGAAAGAATACCGAGCGATTGGGGAGGTTTTGGAAATTCAGTTTTACGATGAGGTGATTATTGGTGACAGCCAAGTTCCATCTATGCGGGACTTCTATTCAATGGTGAAAAGCGGAGTGCTCCCGAACCTGTGCGAAGATGTTCTGCCGAGACGAGATTTTGATTTCAGTTAGAATTTTGAAGCTTCGATTAATTGCTCTCGAAGTAGATCGGTTTCATGTCCGTGTGAATCTAGATTGTCAAGCACCGCGTCCAGAAGCTCGGTATCTTCTGTTTCTGATCGGCACATGTAGGCGTTGATCTTAAGGATCTCTCTTGCTTCGTGGAGATTATAAGGGCCATCCAATCTCGCTATTCCAAGGGCTGACAACAAGATTTCGACTTTTTGAGCGGTTTTAAGGATTTTGGCAGGCCTAAAGATCTCTTTGATTGATGCCGGGTTAGAGATTAATAGCTCAACGTGTTTCTGGAGAGATTTTCTAAGTTCAATTACTGGGCTCTCCTTGCCACTTCCGAGATGCAAAATGTGTAACAAAGCAATCCGTTCCCTGTGAGAGATGTGACTATCTGCAGCGGCTGTCAAGACTGCGGCGTTCAACATAGCAGCCACGAATACACTGGGAGTTTCTACCTGTTGGTTTCTCATAGTATACGCTAGTTAGAATCCGTAGTATACAAACGAGCTCCAGTAAAACGGATCCGAAAATGGGTATTGGCCCTGACAAGCAGCAATGGCATCGTATAGATTTCGAGCATTGGTCTCGTTGATGCGTTCCTCGGACTTCCACGTTTGAACGAGATTCAGAATATCTGATTTAGTGGCATGTCGAATCCAGATCTGGGCTTCATAGAGCGCTCTCGGTGCTGGAATCCTTTCAACAAAAAGGTTTTTGTAGAAGAGGGATATGATGAGACATGAAGCCAAGTCTGATACACTCCAGAGTGAAGCGACAACTCCCTTTGCTCCAAGCTGTAGAAATGCTCCGGTAAGTCCCGTGTATTCCTCAGTCAGCTTGCTATCGCAAAGACCTGTTTGGCATGCTGAAAGCACTACGAGTTCCGGAGAGGGAATGTCATAGTGCCTTAAGAGAGATTCAGTTGAGATATAGTCTTGCCCCGAAAGGAGTATCTGCGACTTTAATGGATGAAGTGAGTCAAATTCAGCATGACATGAAAAATGCCAGATTTGAGAGTTCTTCATTGTTGCGATTGCCCCTGCAAGATTTGCCTCTGCTCTCTCTACTGTTGTCTTCCGCTCAACAAAACTTTTTACAATCTCGCCTTCGACCGTAGCGAAGATAAGTGGCTCTGAATCCTGCCGTTCGGGATTGGATATAAGTCCAAGCCCCATTCTGTCGGTTGAATCGATCCCATGTAGACTGAATTGTCTTGAGCTTCTAATGTTTGTGCAGAAGCTTATCGAGTAATCATCGGCTAATATTCGGTTTTGATTTTGGGATAGATACAGAGGAGTGGAGCTTAGTCCCGAAGATGATATTATTGAAATATGTCTTGGTGCAGGCATCCCTAACCCAGATATCCAGTTGCAAAATGGTACGTAAAAGTGTTCTCCAAGTGACGTCCCGATTTCTTTGGTTCTGTGACTGCTTCCTGCTGAACTATTACCCGCTCTCTCCAGAGCTTGCCTCCAGTCTGCTGCGTTCTGGATTGTTACCTTGAGGGATCGAAGATTTCCGAGTTCAAAGGTTTCGATCTTAAGTGTGGAATCATCTTTGAGGATGGCGACGGCAGTTCCTCCAAACGATGAATAGGAGAGCAGTAATATACAAGTGTCGTCGGCTAGCAATGATGCTAGTTTTTGTTCCAATTCAGTCCAGGTTGCTTTAAATCTTGGGCATGATGTTGTACAGAGCGTCTTGAGCTCCTCCTTGAGTTCAATTATTTGTTGAAGAGGTGTTTGACGGTCGATCAGCATGGCGGATGATAGCTCTTGCTCTCTGAAAGCAATTTCCTCTGACAGATGGGACAGACGCTGCTGGCTTGTTGAATCAATGTCAGCGCTTCGTATTGAAAGCGTTTTTGCCATTATCAGCGCACGGGTTGCATCTGCCTCGATGATTGCCTGTTTTTGATCTCCGGCATGTATCCAGGCTATGGGTAAGACGTTTGCAAAATCGTCAAGGTCTTGAATGATGTCGAACGTTTCGGCTTGGGATATCTCGGGAGAGCCTATGAGTGAGGTTGCTGCATTATTGGCGCTGCTTAGTACCGCTGCGGCCTTGGTCCAGGATCGTTTATTGACATGCAGTTTTGCGAGTATTACCGCATCCTTGAGATGCTGGCGGGGATTTATAGTGATCGATGTCTGTTCGAATAATTTGGTGCGAATTTCTATGTTCTGGTTGAGCAAGTCGCAAGTGTGAGCAGAATATTGTTTTTTCTGATATGTTGATATTTTTTTGAGTTTCGATGCTTGGGACTCTTGAATCTCCGAGATGACGTAAATCCACTCCATCGCTTTTGCGCGAGTAGATAGAATTTTTAACTCAGCTGCACGGAGTGAGTAACGAGATGCGAGTTTGTCAGCGGTATCTAGTTCTTGAATAGCAAGTTGAAACTGGGCGAGGATTCTTGAACAATGTTCTTCTGTGAAATCTATTTTTCCCGCTGGATTGAAATAGATCAATCGCTCGGCTATGTCGATGTGAGCCTGGATAGCTTGTAATGGATCTTTTTCTGGATCCATTGATTTAAGCCGATACCTGAGTAGTTTCATGTTTCTCTTCTCACTGTTTGCAGTGAGCTTCGGGGGCTGTACTGATGGATCGAATTCAAGGGGGTGGAGTTCGTTAGAAAGGATGTTCTCTTCGACACTCGTCGGAATGGTAGAACCCAAGATAGTCTCGTGAATTTGTCTAGATTTCTGGAACGCGCTTAATGCTTCGCGAGCATTGTCTTTTCTGCTCCCTCTTGGTCTTTGATTGAATGCGGTGGCAAGAACTGCCAATAAATCTGCATGCTCTGTTGGGAATTCAATCTCATGGAGAACTACTAGGGCATTCTCCGCGACAACTATCGATTTCTCGACGTTGTCGGCGTGATGGCCTTTTTGTCGATCTAGGTATGTTCGGGACAAATTCCCGCAGAGATCTGCGTAAAGAATTGGATTTTCAGCTATGCTAAGTTCAGTGAGGCATCCTTCAAGTAGATCAACTGATTTTTCTAGATTTTCCCAGTGTTCTCCGTAGTATCTTATCACATATGCATGAGCCAAAGCATGCTTGGTTTCTATCGGCTTGATATTCCGTGGCCCATCTAGCCCATTTAAGAGTTCAATGGCAGTTTCTATGTTCTTCGTTTGGGCGGTATTTGGTGGCTGATTGAGATACGCTGTTGCCAGATTGTACCTTATTTCGCTCCATAAAAGTTGATTGCTATGAATATTCGCGTTACTTAGTGCCTGCTCCATTTGTTCAATTAGGTCACTGGTGTGTTTGAAATCGGGCTCTTTCTTTGCTAGTTTAGCCAGAATATTAACGGTTCTTGCATGCTCTAGTGGATGAGTTTTCTCAGTATAGAATGAGAGTGCCACTAATGCTGAACGGCGGGCCTCTTGCAGATTTGTTTTCCAGTCGCCCTTAATTCTCTTAGCGTAAATGGCTGCTCGAAGAGAGTGGCAACGAGCCTGTTCTGGAAATGCAGAATCTCCGATGTTCTCGAAGGTTTTGAGAGCAATGTTTGTGGCATCTATTGCATACTCAAAATTGAGTTCTAGTCGTTTCCATGAAGACTTTCCGTGTGCAAATACCTGACCTAATGTCGCATGAAGTACGCCCCATTCGTACGGATTGTTTTTTTCCGGGAAATAGGATGATGTTTCCTCAATTCGGGCGATAATCGTACGGTGTTCTACGATTGATAGCTGATGGGAAGTATCGAGAATAATATCACTTTCAACAACTACAGCTCGTGCTAGGGATTGAGGGTTTCGCCTGACGTCTATATGGTTGTAGGCTGTTTGGACGCAGGTTTTTGCTTTTAAGAATCGGTCTGTTTCAGTTGTAATCCCGCTTCGATAGAGCTCCGCCAACGTCAGCAATAGATCTGTGTAAATGGGGTCATATTTTTTTGGTTTGTATCGTTCGGTTTCTGTTTCAAGGAGGGCTATTGCATTCTTGTTCGAAGCTCGTAGGTTATTATGATCTTCATTTTCAAGTGCCTGTGCCTTGAGAATAATCGTTTGATACCAGAGGTCTCCATCAGTCCTTCTTAGTAATTTGGTGGCTTGAATCAGGGCCTCTATTTCGTTTGCAGAATATTGGTTTGGAGATTGAGCGCGAAGTTCTGCGTATGCATGGCCAATTCGTGCATAAATTAACCCCTTCGTCTGTCTTTGGAGCAGGGTTCCGACTGGCCAAGGGATGATATCGTCAATCATTTGAAGAGCCACCTTGCCGCTTTCGATTCGTTCGAGTGGATTCTTTGCCTCTCGGTTCTTGTCGTCAAGGGCTATGAAGACTTTGAACTCAGGGCTTAAACGCTTCAGCAGGAATCTGTCTGCTATGTGCTTCAACAGTTTGAGCATGGAAATTTTGAGATGATAAGTTGCCGTGAATGAGTTCTAAAGAAAAGGGAGAATTCTTGTTCGTGAAATGAACTGCTATCTGGATGATGTCATATTGAGGCCGCCAGCTTTCTGCAAGTTGATGGTGAATATTCGTCGGATTAACTCTTTTCTTAGATCAATGTATTGTTTCATAATGACCCGATCGGATGGAGCTGTATTCCTTGAATAAATGATCTAACTCCTCTTTGCCTCAATTGGTCGGGGTATGGGTGCGCTGGATTCTAATTGAGAACAGATTTTCGTAGCCAAAGCACGTTGTGACAACTGAAACTTCATACATGCAGGCTCGTCAGGCATATATTGCCGGTGACGTTGAGAAATGTGGTGAGATTTTACGCCGTGAATCAGCTGCTGGTGATCCAAATTGCCAGACTTTCTTAGGTACTTTATACCAAGATGGACTTCCTGGCTTTGACAAGGATGTTTGGCGAGCTGTCAAGCTGTATGAGCAAGCTGCAGAGCAGCAGAATCTCCTCGGTACATATATGCTCGGCCAAACGTACTTCCGCGGTTTAGGTGTTAAGAGAGATAAAAAGAAAGGAGCGCGTCTAATTAAACGGGCCGCATTGATGAATTTGCCTGAGGCACAAGCCATGTTGTATGAGGTTTTTCGCAGGCCGTTTAGACGAAAGGTAGCAACGGCTTGGCTCCTGGTTGCTGCAGAAAACGGAGATCAGCAGTCAGTTGAGCGCCTACAGGGGGCTAGAGTTTCTAATGGTTCAAGAGAGATTGCTGGCCGAATTCTAAATTTGATTAAATCTCTCCATTTGTTGAAAACTCTCAATCCTGTTGCTGGACTGAAGCGTTTGGATGAACTTGAGCTGGAGGATATTCGTTGAGGTTTTAGTAAGCACCGAGACTAGAGTTCTTCCGAAGTTTGGAACTGAATTGTGAGTCACTGGTCATAGTTTCTGGTGAGAATAAAATGCTTGTTGTTGGTGTCGGGGGGCGATAGATGCAGAATTAGCTTTCTATTCGACTAATGTTTGAATCTGTGAGTAAGGAAGAAATCTATCGATAGAACAGTTTTGAATCGCTGTTTAATGAATGTGTTTGGGTGCGCGGAGAATTTTGAAAGGGCGATTCTTGACAAAGGAATTCTTTGAATCTTTCCGGTTTACGAATCCGAGACGTGCAATGTTGTGACGTGGTTCGTATTTAGTAGATCTGTTAAAATACGTTATGAGCCCATTCCGGCATAATCAGAAAGCAGACTGTTCAAGGAATGCGTCCGGGGCAGATCAAATTCTTGACGATTTGATGCGAGGTGTGGAAGGGCGCAAACAGAGCGATAACTATCTTCCACGAAACTATGTTGAAGACTTGGATGCCCTCGAAGCAATAGGCTTTGCCGAAAATTCTGGCCAGAACTTTCTCGGCGTGATCAAGGCGAGAACTGACGCTGTGATTCGCGCTGATGGGCGGACAGAGTTCAAAACGGCTGGGGGTGTTGCCGTGGGGTGCCTCGACGACAGGCATATCACTACTGTAGCAGGTTCTCGATCGGGCAAAGGGAGAAGCGTTATTATTCCCAATTTGTTGAGCTATCCTGGCTCGATGGTTGTTGTTGATCCGAAAGGTGAAAACGCGAGCATTACAAGTAGGTATCGATCTGAACAACTGGGGCAAAATGTATGTGTTCTAGACCCGTTTGAAATAACTGCCGACCAATGCGCTCCCTACCGAAAACGGTTCAATCCTCTCAGCATTCTTAGCCTTGAGAGCCCGACACTTGTAGAGGATGCCGGGCTGATAGCCGATGCACTCGTCGTCTCGACAAACACTAAGGACAGTCACTGGGACGATAGTGCACGTTCTGTCATAGAGGGCTTGCTGCTTCACGTGGTTACTGAGCATACACCGACGCAGCGAGATCCCGAACCGAATTTGCTCGCGGCTGCCGAGCTCCTTTCCGGCAGGCGGCTCTCGCCAGAAGATGGTATGCCGATGAGTATCAACCAAGTGCTTGGCGAGATGCTTGAAAATCGTTGGCTGGACAACCGCATCGCAGCCGCCGCCCAATCTTTGAAGGACAAACCAGATAGCGAGCGGGGCTCTATTATTTCCACAGCTCGCAAGAATCTAAAATTCTTGGACTATGATGCTATGGGTTCGGTCCTTTCTGGGCATGACTTTGATTTGGGAGATCTAAAAACAAAGCCCACGACGATCTACCTCGTGCTTCCAGCAATGCGAATGAATACGTGCAAGCAGTGGCTTCGCCTTTTTGTAAACCTGATATTAGCTACCGTTGAGCGAGTGAATATCCGCCCGAAACACCCAGTTATTATGGTCCTGGATGAGATGCCAGTGTTGGGTTATATGCGCGAACTGGAGTCTGCGATTGGTCAGGTTGCCGGGTTGGGCCTTCGTCTACATTGTATCTTGCAAGACCTCGGTCAGCTGAAGGCACTCTATAAGGATCGGTACGAGACATTCCTTGGAAATTCTGGGATTTTGCAGTTTTTTGGCAACATAGATCAGTTCACCTGTGAGGTGGACCCCAATGTTCGACCATCTTCGGGGGAGGCTAAGCTATGGCGGCCT
>OJGU01000793.1_pt1 | contig 15210 bp, 10 predicted proteins | sample 1594741 | NCBI WGS metagenome assembly OJGU01 (sample SAMN05416841, study PRJEB24817) | seawater metagenome | isolation source: Sea water | place: Canada:Atlantic | collected 2013-07
AGATCGCTCGTCGGCAGCGTCAGATGTGTATAAGAGACAGTATATTGATTAATAATGTTTTGAATTAACTTTATTTTTTCTTCGTTTACACAATAACACGTTTTTACGCCTTCAATTTCACCTTTAATTATCTGAGCTTCTTTTAATGCTTTTAAGTGTTGCGAAATGGTAGATTGAGATAAATTTAGTTCATCTACTACTTCACCACAAACACACGTTTTTCGTTGTATTAAATATTCTAAAATGGCTATCCTTGCAGGATGACCTATTGCTTTAAACAATTGAGCAATTTCTAATTGAGCGGCTGTATAAGCTTCGGTTTTTGTTGTTCCCATGGTTGTAATAAAAATTATATCGCAATATTACGATTAATATCTTAATTACATCTCAAAAAAATTCAATTATTTTTTTAACTATAAGTTTATCCGTAAACAAATCAGGGGATTAGAAAATTAAAAGCAACTATTATTTTTTGATAAAATCGAATAAAAAAGGAATTCCTCTAAAAAAAGCTTTTTTTAAAAGGTATATTTATAAATTTGCATCACTAAAATAAATACTATGGCAAAAAAATCAACATTCTCGAAAGAACAATACCTTAAGTGGTATGAGTCTATCTACCTGATGCGTAAGTTTGAAGAAAAACTTAGTCAACTGTACATTCAACGAGTATTCGGAGGATTTCTTCATTTATATATAGGACAGGAAGCGGTTGTTGCCGGAGCTGTTTCTGCAACTCGTCCTGAAGACAACATGATAACTGCATACAGATGTCATGCCCACCCTATTGGTAAAGGAACTGAAATTAAATATTTAATGGCAGAGCTTTACGGTAAAAAAACAGGCTTATCTAAAGGTAAAGGTGGTTCTATGCACATGTTTGATGTAAGCAGAAAAGTTTTTGGCGGACACGGAATTGTTGGAGGTCAAATTCCTTTAGGAGCAGGCTTAGCTTTTGCGGATAAATACAAAGGAAATGACAACATTACCATGTGTTCTATGGGAGATGGAGCTATCAGACAAGGAGCGTTACACGAAGCGTTTAATATGGCGATGACTTGGAAATTACCGGTTATCTTCATTATTGAAAACAATAAATATGCGATGGGAACTTCTGTAGAAAGAACGTCTAACGTTACTGAATTGCATAAAATAGGATTGAGTTATGAGATGCCTAGTGAGGCTGTTGACGGAATGGATGTTGAAGCTGTGCATCATGCTATTGAAAAAGCAGCCAAACATTGTAGAGACGGAAAGGGACCTTATTTGTTAGAAATGGAAACGTACAGATATAAAGGACACTCTATGTCCGATCCTAGAAAGTATAGAACCAAAGAAGAAGAAGAACAATATATTAGCAACGACCCTATTGAAAAAGTGTTGCAAGTAATAAAAAAGAACAAATACGCTACCGATAAGCAAATTGAAGCGATACATGAAAAAGTGAAACAAGAAATTGTTGACGCTATTAAATTTGCAGAAGAGTCTCCATTTCCGGAGCCGGAAGATATGTATGAAGAAATTTATGCTGAACCAAACTACCCGTTTATTAAAGATTAGTTTGCAGATTAATTAAAAATAAAATTAAAAACCAGGCTCTATTTAGTGAGCAATAAACGATACAGAATATGGCTGAAATAGTTAGAATGCCCAAATTAAGTGATACCATGACAGAAGGTGTTGTTGCAAAATGGCACAAAAAAGTTGGTGATACGGTTAAAGAAGGTGACTTATTAGCTGAAATTGAAACAGATAAAGCTACCATGGAATTCGAATCTTTTGTTGATGGTACGTTATTATATATTGGTGTTAAAGAAAAAGATGCTGCTCCTGTAGATACTATTCTTGCTATTTTTGGAGAAAAAGGAGAGGATTATTCTGCTCTTTTAAAAGATGAAGATAAAACAGAAGAAAAACCACAAGCTACTGAAAAAACTGAAGCTAAGGCTGACAACAAAAAAGAGGAAGCAACCGAAAAAATAGATACTTCAGGAATTAATGCAACGGTGGTAAAAATGCCTAAACTAAGCGATACCATGACTGAAGGTGTGGTAGCAAAATGGCATAAAAAAGTAGGAGACAAAGTAGCCTCAGGAGATTTATTGGCAGAAATAGAAACAGATAAAGCCACCATGGAATTTGAATCTTTTGAAGATGGGGTGTTATTACATATTGGTATTGAAGAAGGTGGTTCTGCTCCCGTTGATGCTATTTTAGCAATTATTGGAGAGAAAGGTGCTGATTTTGAAACCTTAATAAAAGCAGAAAAAACAGGTGCTAATAAAACGGAAGAAAAACCAAAACAAGCCGAAGAAGCTCAAGCACAACTAAAAGAGGAAATAAAAACAACCAGCACTACTTCTACTCAAACACAAAACAATACCGCTACAGGAAGCAGAATTATTGCTTCTCCCCTAGCTAAAAAAATTGCTCAAGATAGAAACATCAACTTGTCTTTATTAAAAGGAAGTGGAGATGGCGGAAGAATTATAAAATCTGACGTTGAAAATTATCAAGGAGGTACTTCAGCTGCTTCTTTTGTTGGAGTTGAAAAATATACTGAAGAACCGGTTTCTCAAATGCGTAAAACCATTGCACGCAGATTGGGTGAAAGCAAATTTTCTGCACCACATTTCTATTTAACCATAGAAATGGATATGGACAGAGCCATTGATGCCAGAAAATCCATTAACGAAATTGCTGCGGCAAAGATATCTTTCAACGATTTTGTTATAAAAGCTGCTGCTTTAGCATTGAAAAAGCATCCAAAAGTGAATGCTTCTTGGTTGGGAGATAAAATAAGATATAATGAACATGTAAACATTGGTGTAGCAGTAGCTGTTGAAGAAGGTTTATTGGTTCCTGTTGTTCGTTTTGCTGATGGAAAACCGTTGAGCATCATTACTTCTGAAGTAAAAGAGTTTGCTCAAAAAGCAAAAGATAAAAAACTACAACCTCAAGATTGGGAAGGAAGTACTTTTACCATTTCTAATTTAGGAATGTTTGGAATAGATGAATTTACCGCTATTATCAACCCACCAGATGCTTGTATTATGGCTGTTGGTGGTATTAAAGAAACGCCAGTAGTTAAAAACGGACAAATTGTTCCGGGAAACATTATGAAAGTTACGCTTTCTTGCGACCACAGAGTTGTTGATGGAGCTACCGGAGCTGCTTTCTTACAAACTTTTAAACACTTAATAGAAAATCCGGTTATTATGCTAGGACAACAAAGTATTTAATACTTATACATTATAGTTAATGAAAAAGCCAAGTGAAAGTTTTTCACTTGGCTTTTTTCATATGCTATCGTTTACACTGTTTGCCTTTCAATAGAATCCAATCTTGTTCAATACAAAATGTTTAGATTAAGCCTATAAAAAAGCAGCTTCCAATAATTTGAAAGCTGCTTTTTAAGATTAACTGAATTAAGTTATATTAATGAAGGATTACTTTTTTAACAACAGTTGCTTTATCTGTAGTTAAGTTTATAAAGTAAATGCCTTTATCGTTTCCACTTAAATCAATAGTTTCTACTAAACTTGCTGAGTTGGTGAAATTGTTTTTAGAATAAACAACCTTACCTTGAACATCAACAATGGTTAACATAGTATTAATAGTAGCTCCATTAATCATTATATTAAGTAGTCCATTGGTTGGATTAGGATAAATTGCAATAGCATTTCCATTTCCTAACTCATCAATATCAGTACATAATTGGAAGGTAACATTAATGTCATCTGTATAAAAACAACCACTTAAATTATCCGTAATAGTTACAGTAATGTTGTAAGTTCCATTACCTCCCATTAAATTCGTATCAACTAACTCCGTTTGAGCAGTACCACCAGTTGACCACATGTAAGTATAATTACCTGCACCTGCATCAAGCAAAATACTTTGGTTTGAACATAATGTGGTGTCAGCACCTAAATCTACAACAATAGGCATACATGGAGGAGTTGTGAAAGTAAATGGACCAACCCAATTACTAGTGTCTCCTAACCCACAATCAGCTTGAACATAGTAATCATAAGCAGTTCCGGGAGTTAGTCCTTGTAATAAGTATGGTTTAGCAGCTACTGCTTGAGGGTTACCTGTTCCTAATGTGAATCCGGTTACATCCCATTCAATGTTCCAGTTAGTAGCTGTTCCATTTTCTGTCCAATCTAACATTGCTGAAGTTGGTTGAATGTTAAATGCTGTTAAGTTAGAAGGATCTGAACAAGTAATTGCATCATACACTTCAACATCATCAACAACGTTTGCACGTCCATAGTTATTAATACCTTCAAATGCTATTTGATAAGTTGCTGAAGGGTTTGGTAACGTTAATGTATCTGCGGTCCAAGCCGGAACATCTGTTGTATAATGAGCTATTTGTATCCATGCAGTAGCAGCACTTGTTCTATAATATACTTTAAGCTCATTTTGATCTCCAGACCAATCTTCTTGACCATAAAAGAAGGCCAATTCTGGGGTGTTTACAGCACTTAAGTCTAAAATAGGACTCACTAATTTAACAATTGGAGAATTAGTACCAGACTGAGATACAAATTGTGCATTCTCAGTACCGCTATAAGCAGTTGTAATTGAACCACCTGTAGAACCTGTAGCATAGGTCCAACTTCCTGTTCCTACTTCTTGTATTTGAGACCAGCAATCACGTGTATTACTAGTTGTTTCAAAGTCCTCAAGGAATGGGAAAGTTGTTACTGAGTTACATGGAGTAGTAAAAGCAAATGGTCCTACCCAGTTACTAGAATCAGAAGCACTACACATTGATCTTACATAAAATTCATAAGCAGTTTCTGCTGTTAATCCTGTTAAGTTATGAGGATTGGTAGTTGTTCCTACTATAGTTGGTATTCCTGTTGGTGTAAATCCGGCTGTATCCCATTCTATATCCCAGGTAGTGGCTGTTCCATTTTCTGTCCATCCTAAATCTGCTGTTGTTGATGTTAAGTTAGTTACTGTTAATGCTGATGGTGCCGGACAAGATGGAGGAGCAACTATACTGATAGTATAATCTTCAAACTCAGCTCTTGGTCTTGCAGCACAAGGATCTGATGGATTATCATCATTCCAATCAGCAGTAACTCTCATTCTATAGTTTCCTATAGAAGTCGTACCAGGAATCGTTATTGTCGATGTAAATGGTCCATTACTAAAAGCTGTAGTATTAAATACTTTTTCTGTTAAATTATCAAATATCAAATCATTATTCCAATCTACCCATATAGACAAACCAACAGTTCCTCCAACGATTTCAGCATTAAAATCGAAAGTACCATTAGGATAACTTTCTACTATTTGAGCTGTTGCATCTAAATATCCACCCGTAGTAAATCCTGAAGCTAAATTAGAAATGTTTAAAGAACCACCAATAGTAGTAAAATTATTAATATAAGTTGATGATGATGTACTTGAAGGAATACAATATCCTGTGAAAAAGCTATATGGTCCTACCCAAGCACTTGAGTCAGAAACACTGCACATAGCCCTTACATAAAATTCATAAGAAGTATTAGCTGTCAACCCTGTTAAGTTATGAGGGTTAGTGGTTGTTCCTACTATAGTTGGTATTCCTGTTGGTGTAAATCCGGCTGTATCCCATTCTATATCCCAGGTAGTGGCTGTTCCATTTTCTGTCCATCCTAAATCTGCTGTTGTTGATGTTAAGTTAGTTACAGTTAATGCTGATGGTGCCGGACAAGATGGAGGTGTTCTTATAATGAAATTATCAACATGAAAGTCATAATCCTGAGTATTATCTACAGGACCATCTGTTGCTAAAATTCCAAACTGTACATTATTACCTACCGAAGGAATTAATGTAGAGAATGTTGTTAGTGAGTTAGGTAAATTATCTGCCGCTGTAAATACCATTAATGTATTCCATGTCGATCCATTTTCTGTATATACAACTCTTACTGAATCATCAGCTCCCATTACATCAGAGCCTGATGCATTCCAATCTGTAACTGCTACATCTAACACAATTTCATATCCTCCTGCTGATAAATCAAAATAGGGTGATAAAATCCAATCACTTCTTGAATCTGTATATAAATTAATTTTTGCAGTATTTCCTATTGCAGTACCAGCAGTCCATGGTGAAGCTCCTAGTGAGGTAGGTCCTGAAGTTAGGTCACCTCCATCGGCTTCATCCCAACATATATCAGGAACAAAAGTGTTAAATGGTTCTGTATGGTCAGGTGTAATTACCCCACAGGTAGTGGTAAAAGCAAAAGGTCCTACCCATGTGCTTGTTCCTGAACCACCACAATCAGCTCTTACATAAAATTCGTAAGCAGTTTGTGCTGTCAACCCTGTTAAGTTATGAGGATTGGTAGTTGTTCCTACTATAGTTGGTATTCCTGTTGGTGTAAATCCGGCTGTATCCCATTCTATATCCCAGGTAGTGGCTGTTCCATTTTCTGTCCATCCTAAATCTGCTGTTGTTGATGTTAAGTTAGTTACAGTTAATGCTGATGGATCTGGACAAGCAACAGAAATAGCTACTGAATCTAATAAAATACCTATTTCAAAAGGTGCCGGAGCTGTAGTAGGGTCTGTATTTCTTATAGATAAAATAAACTCGGCACTTGTACTATTTAAAGGAATAGTTACTGTTTGAGAAATCAGTACTAAATTTCCTGCTGACACAGCAGCAACATCAATATAAGAGTTATAAGTCCCATAAACAGCATTTGTAGCATCATAATAATTCGTTCTCAATTCTCCTGAATTTTGAGCTGCAACCCACATTTGAATTAGATAAGTCTCTCCAGGAACAACAGTTAATGGTTGAGTAGTAAACCTGTTATGTGTTGTGTTTGCGTTTATTAAGGAAGCTGTACTCGTTCCATAAGTGGCAGCTCCTGTTTTTTCAACTACTCTAGCTGAAGCAAAGTTTGTTGAACTCCCCATCCAATCGGTTGGGTCTCCAGATGCCCAAGAGCTTAAATTACTCTGGAAAATAATTTGCCCAAAACCTAACGTTCCGATACAAATTAATATTAAAAGTGTAGATAATTTTTTCATAATACTCTGATTTTATTAATATATATTATTTTTTTAGATACGTATTAACAAAATTAAGCTATAATAATCAGCTGCTATAACTTTTTAAGGTAAAACCTTCTTCAACTTATTAACAAAATGTTGATAAAATGTTAAATTATTCAATCAATTGCATTATTATTAAAAAGATGTACATTTGCCTTAATGCAACCCAAAATTTCTATCATAACCGTTTGTTACAATAGCGAAAAAACTATTGAAGATACTATTCAATCGGTAATCAATCAAACTTACTCAACTATTGAATATATTGTTATTGATGGTGAGTCTTCTGACTCAACACTTTCCATAATAAATAAATACAAAAACAAAATTTCACTTATTATTTCTGAAAAAGACAAGGGTATTTATGATGCCATTAACAAAGGAATTGATTTGGCTACCGGTGAAATTATAGGAAATTTAAATTCTGATGATTTTTATACTGATAATAATGTGATTGAAGATGTAGTAACCCAGCTACAGCAAACTAAAGCAAACGGACTTTACGCTGATTTGATTTATGTTGATAATGAAAACACCAACAAAATAACTCGTCTTTGGAAATCCAATGAATATAAAAAAGGCATGTTCTTAAAAGGCTGGATGCCTCCCCATCCTACTTTTTTTGTTAAAAAGGAAATCTATCAACGATATGGCAAGTTCAACCTTGATTTTACTTCTGCTGCCGATTACGAATTGATGCTTCGCTTTATTCATAAACACGAAATTTCATTAACCTATTTACCTCGTGTTATTGTAAAAATGCGTGTTGGTGGAATTAGCAATGCAAGTTTAAAAAATAGAATTCGTGCTAACAGAGAGGATAAAAAAGCTTGGTTAATAAATGGACTAAAACCCCATCCTTTTACTTTAATTCTTAAACCTATTTCTAAATTAAGTCAGTTTTTAAAAAAGTAAAAAAATCCTATTAAAGATGATGATACTTTTCTCCATTAATAATGGTGAAAGCCCTGTAAAATTGCTCTACAAAAAATAACCTTACCATTTGATGCGAAAAAGTAAGTTTAGATAAGGCAATTTTAGCACTTGCTCGTTGATACATGCCTTCTGAAAAGCCATAAGGTCCGCCAATTACAAAAACCATGTTAGTACCCGCATTTAGTGCTTTTTGCATAAAATTCGAAAATCCTACAGAATTGAACTCTTTTCCATTTTCATCTAATAAAATAACGACTTCATTAGTAGTGATTTTTTCTAAAATAGCCTTGCCTTCCAATTCTTTTTGCACTTCAATATTACTTTTTTTACCCAATTTCACATCATTAACAATAATAAATTCAAACTGAATATAATGCTTTAACCTCCCCAAATACTTGTCTATACCTTCTTTTAGATAAGTCTCGTCTGTTTTGCCTATTGCAATTAATTTAATCTTCATGAGGCTAAATTAAAAAATTAATTTACATTTGTTTCTATAAAATATAGCTATGGTTTAATGGCTTAGTTTTTGCTGACTTTTGAAAAACAAAAACACATGAAACAACTAATAAAAAAATCACTACTCATTATTACTTTATTTGTTGCTCTTACAGCATTTGTAAACCCTATTATCAACGAAAATATTGCAAAAGCCTTAAAAAATGGTAATGCTGCTGCTATAGCAAGTTTTTTTAACAATACGGTTGATTTAACCCTCCCTAAAAATGAAGGTGTTTTCAGCAAAGCTCAAGCTGAAATTATTCTTAAAAACTTTTTTACCGCTAATAAACCTTCCGATTTTAAGGTAGTTCATGATGGTGAATCTAAAAACAACACCTTATATTCTATTGGTAATTTAATTACTGCTAATGGTGTTTTTAGAACCTATATTCTTTATCAGGAAAATGGTAATAATATTGTAATTCTTGAATTAAGAATTGAATCTGACGAATAAAAAAAATCAAAATAGTTTACCTTAATGGATATTAATAATTTAATTGAAATGGCTATTGCCGAAGATATTGGCAGTGGCGATCATACTTCTTTATCTTGTATTCCTGCCAATGCTGTTGGGAAAGCTCAACTTTTAGTAAAAGAAAAAGGCATATTAGCCGGGATGGATGTTGCCAACATGGTTTTTCAACGCATTGATAAAAATTTAGTTTTTAATCCTTTGTTAAAAGATGGAGACTTTATTACTCCCGGAGATATCGCTTTTACTATTGAAGGTAAAAAACAATCTATTTTAAAAGCTGAACGTATTGTGCTTAACTTTATGCAACGAATGAGTGGTATTGCTACTAAAACCCATCATTATATACAACTAATTGAAGGTTACGACACTAAAGTATTGGACACCAGAAAGACTACTCCCGGCTTACGTTTAATAGAAAAAATGGCGGTAAAAATTGGTGGAGGACAAAATCACCGAATGGGTTTGTACGATATGATTATGATTAAAGATAATCATATTGATTATGCTGGTGGAATTGCAGCAGCTATCAATAAAACTAATGCTTATCTTAAAGAAAATAACTTAGATTTAAAAATAGAAATTGAAGCTCGTAATCTTTCCGAACTCGATGAAATTTTAGCGGTAGGCCATGTGGATATTATTATGTTGGATAATTTTTCTTTTGAAGACATGCGAACTGCTGTAAAAAAGATTAACGGAAAGTACAAAACAGAAGCTTCTGGGGGTATTACCGAAACTACCATCAGAGATTATGCTGCTTGTGGAGTAAATTTTATTTCCGTAGGAGCATTAACTCATCAAATAAATAGCTTGGATTTGAGTTTGAAGGCGATTTAATCTACTAACTCATTAACCGCTAGCCAGCTCATTAAACCTATACTTGTTTCTATAGCAGCTTCATCAATATTAAAAGTTGGTGTATGCAGACCAGAATTGGGTTTGTCCTTAAAAGCAGTACCTAAACGATAAAAACAAGCCGGCATTTCTTGCGAATAATAAGCAAAATCTTCAGCCGTCATTCTTACATCTAACTCCACCACATTGTCTTTGCCTAAAAATAGTTTGGCAGCTTCTTGTGCTTTTGCTGTAAGTTCCTCATCATTCACCAAAAAAGGATAGCCTTTTCTAATTTCTACTTCACACTTTCCTCCCATTGTTATTGCTGTTTGTTCGGCTATGGTCATTATTTTTTCATGAGCAGTTTTTCTCCATTCCTCATCCATCGTTCTAAAAGTTCCTTCCATATAAACTTTATCAGGAATTACATTGGTAGCTCCATTGGCTTGAATTTTTCCAAAAGAAAGTACAGAAGGCGTAATTGGATTTGCTCCTCTGCTTACTACTTGCTGAAGTGCCACTAATGTTTGAGCTGCAATCATTATCGGATCTACATTTAAATGAGGCAAAGCTGCATGTCCGCCTTTACCAATAATGGTTAAATACAATTCATCGGTAGAAGCCATGTACATTCCCTTACGAAAACCAACTTTTCCGGCTGTTAATTGCGGATAAACATGTTGTCCAAAAATAGCAACAGGACTAGGGTTTTTAAGTACACCTTCTTTTATCATCAAAGAAGCACCACCCGGTAATTTTTCTTCACCCGGTTGAAAAATACATTTTATTGTTCCTTCAAATTTATCCGTTAATTCTGATAGTATTTTTATAACTCCTAACAGTGAAGCAGTATGAACATCGTGTCCGCAAGCATGCATTACACCTACATTTTTCGAACAATAATCTACTTCATTTTCTTCTTGTATGGGAAGTGCATCAATATCTCCTCTTAAGGCAATTACTTTTTTATCAGGATGCTTTCCTTTAATTAAAGCTACTACACCTGTTTTTACAATTCCTTTTTGAAACTCAACTTTGTATTCAGTTAATTTTTGACAAATAAATTCAGCTGTATTGTATTCATTAAAAGATAGTTCCGGATGTTGATGTAAATGCCTTCTTAAAGCAATTACTTCTGCTTTATAATTGGCTGCTTTTTGTTTTATTAACGATATAATTTCGTTCATTTTTTAAATATCTAAACTAAGTGAAAGATAAAAAATAGGCTTTTTATTAGATACTCCATTCTCTACTCCCCAAGCCCAATCTGCTCTTACAAAATACCCTAATAAAGTTGTTCTCATTCCAAAACCATAACCTGCTACTATTGGATCTATATTTTTAAAGACAGTAACTTTTATTGGTCCATCAACAATTACATCTTTGTTAATTCTGTTTTCCTTATCCCAAGGATTCACACCATCCCAGGCACTTCCTGCATCAGCAAAAGCTATTAACTGAAAGTTTTCTACAAATTTAGAACGTATTGGTCTTCTAATAAAATATTTAAATACAGGAACTCTCAGTTCACTGTTAATTACCGCAAAATTTGACCCTCTACGAATATTTTGAGGAAACCCTCTTAAATTGGCTGCCAATGCTTGATATCGGTAGTTTTTAGTAAAGTCTATATCTTCCTGATTGATAAACCTGTTTTGACCTCCTAAAGGAATCCATTCATCCACACTCCCCATATAATAAATCAATTTTTCATTTCCGAATGAAGCACTTGAAGCCAATCTGTTTACCCAGACAATTTCTCTACTCAATTGCAAAGAATGCCTTAAATCTAACCCCAATACTTGTGTGTTTCCAATTGTTCCATCTCCTGTTGTATTGTTTTCAAAAACTTCTTGATAATATTCTCCAAACAACTTAAACTTAGTACCAAAATAGATGTTGGGCATTTTATGTCTGGAATTATCAAAAACATAAGCCAATTTTATAACTCCTCTAAATTCATTTAAATTACCAGCCTCAAGAGCAAACTGATCGGTAGATTTTACTACTATATTATCATTTCTGACACTCGCTGTACCTCTTATACTGGCCACTTCACTAAAAGGGTATTTTAATGAGTAATGTAAGGTGTTGGTAGCTACTCCAAAAACATTTAACCCATTAGTAGCACTAAAAGTAGTTCTGGCAAAAGTGTATTCTTTATCCCATCTTCTTACCAAGTTCTGATAAGTCATAAAATACTCTCTTGTTCCTGACGAAATTCTTACACCTCCATAAATCTTATAATCTTCAAACAAATCTACGGTTCCTAATTTTACCAATCCTCCTATTCCCGGCCCATTAAAAGCGCCTCCGGTAAATAGTTGATATTCTCCATTAACAAAACTATTACTTAACCTTAAAGCTGAATTATCATTAAAAAAGGACAAGTTGTAATTCCGTTGGTTGGGCATTTTAAATTCTTCAGGCAAAGAATCTATTTCAGATTTCCGTTCGCCAATTACAATGGTATTTTTCTGTATAGGAGTAGTTTTTTCACTATCAAAAACATAATTTGTTATATCAACTTCTTCCTGATCTATGTTAATTACTTCTGATGAGTATTCTACCGATTTTAACAAAATGGAATTACTTCTATCAGGCAAGTTTGTAGGCAATTGTTCATTTTGTAACGAATCTTTTTGTTGTTGTTGACTAATACTATCTAAAATAGGTTCGTTAATGTCGTTCGATAATAAATGATATTTAAAATTATCCACTAATACAGTAGTAGAAACACCTCTAGAATTTATAAAATGTTCTTTTATACCTCTACTAAAAATAGTTTTTGCAGGCTTGGCATCATAAAAATGATGGTAATGAATACTAGTATCAATATGTGTAATAAAACTGTCTTTTACTGCACTAAATTGGGTATTTACTCTATTTTGCTCTCCTAAGTAGTATAATGCTGAATCATAGCCATAAGGTAGACTTTCTGAAAATCTAATAGATTCCGTAACTCTTGAAAGAGTTTTATCTTCTGATAGGTAATCTAAAATCCAAACATCTCTTTTATTATAAAACAACTCTAAATTAGCAGGTTGATAGCCCAAAGAATCAGTTAACCTATTCGAAGTGAAGATGATTTTTGTTGAATTCTCAATAAACTGAGGCTCTAAATCATCAAATAAATCATTAGTAATCTTTTTATGGGAATTAGCTCCTATATTATAAAGATACAAATCCGATTGTCCTTTATAAACACCTGAAAAAACCATTTCTCTACCATTATCATGGTAATCCATTGCAGTTACCTTCTCTAAATTAAATAAGGCTTTCACTTCCAACCCTCCGGAATTTATATCGAAATAATACATTTTTAAAAAACCTTTTTCCTCTGTTACAAACGATAATATTTCGCTTGCCGGGTGCCATGCTAAAACAGGATAAGAATGATCATTTACCCTATCCAACTTAAATTCTTTTTTAAAAATTTTGTATTTTTTATCATTATCCTTATAATAGATGTAAATCTTATACTGCCCTAATTTATTGGTTACGTATGCAAAGTTATTTCCATCATTACTAACTTTAAATTGAGAATAATCTCTCCTCTTCTTAATCTTAAACAATTCATTCTTCTCATAAAACTCTTTAGGGGTTTTATCTAAGTTTTTAAATTCAGATTTGTAAAACTCCAGCCATTCTTTTGTAAGACTTTTGGTAGATACTCCCAACACATACAAGAAGCCTTTATCTACACTTTGTGTGACCCTTGTCATATATAAAATATTGGGAATTACAGCTTCTCCATAAGTAGCGGTAATGTAAGCCCAAAGTGAATGCCCCGCAACAATAGCATCTTTATCAGACAATCGGTTAAACCTTTTATATTTGCCAGACATTACACCATCTCTAACACTATTTTCAATTTCAGAATTCCAACCTTTAGAAATGTAAGAAGTTAATCCTAATTGGTACCAATCAGGCAAGGTAAGTAAAGTAGAATTTTTTATTACTTGTCGCCAGTTGCTGCCATAAACTTGTTGATTGATAAGTACTCTTGCTATTCCTTCTTTAATCTGAATATCAAAATCTTCATGATTGCCATTAAAATAAAGAAAAACCTTCTCTCCCATTATGGAGGTAATTCCGCCCAACTCGCCATTCTCTAAAGAAAGTCCCACATTACTTTGTTTAAAATGCGATTGTTTGTTATAAATGATAAATTGAATTTTGTCCACTAAATTAAACTCAAACAACTCCTCCTGCTCGGGAATATACTTTCGGGCAACTTTTGCGGTATATTCTGCTAATTCTTTCCCTCCGGTATAGAAGTAAGTTTCATATTGCTGATAACGATAAAATTTCCATTCGAAATAATCATATTGAACACGGTTTTTACCAAAACCAACTTTAGTACCATTATAAAACTGAGCATCCAACTGAGTTGTAGCTAGCAAAAAGATAGTACTTAACAGTAAAATATTTTTGATGTTATTTTTGATAAGCGTGTTCAAATGTTTAGCGTAAAAATAAGACTTTTTGTAATGAATGTGATACTTTTACATTTCCAAAAATCAAAATTAACAATTATGCTTAACTTACAATCTTTTGTGTTTAATGGTTTTCAAGAAAATACCTACGTGCTTTCCGATGAAACCAAAGAATGTGTGATTATTGATCCGGGATGTTACACCGTTGCTGAACAAAACCAATTGGCAAATTTTATTATAGAAAATGAATTAAAACCTGTTAGATTGCTCAATACTCATTGCCATATCGACCATATTTTAGGCAATAATTTTATCGCTAAAAAATTTAATCTAGGCTTAGAAATTCATAAAGAAGACCTGCCTGTACTTTTAGCTACAACAGATTACGGACATTTATATGGTTTTACTGTTGATCCTTCTCCTGAACCTACCCGATTTATTGAAGCAGATGAAATTATCCGTTTTGGAAATACCGAACTAGAGGTTAGGTTTACTCCTGGTCATGCTCCTGGTCATGTAGTTTTTATAAATCATTTAGAGAGATTGGTAATTAATGGTGATGTGCTTTTTTATAACAGTATTGGCAGAACAGATTTACCCGGTGGCGATTTAAATACCTTATTAAATAGTATTAAAACACAACTTTTTACCTTGCCGGATGATTATGTTGTGCATACCGGTCATGGTCCATCTACCACCATTGGTAACGAAAAAAAGTATAATCCTTTTGTTGGTGAAAACGCTAGTTAGTTTATTGGTTTAAAGAATTAATTATTGAAGAAAAGTACCGAAATATCTACTAAAAAAGTTGTAAAAAAGTACCAACCGAAAAAAGATAAAAGCATGACAGTTATTACTATTGTTATTGCTTGTTTTTTTATTGGTAGTATGTGGTGTGTAGCTTCTGTCTCTTATACACATCTCCGAGCCCACGAGACCTCTCTACATCTC
>OJGU01000794.1_pt1 | contig 15190 bp, 12 predicted proteins | sample 1594741 | NCBI WGS metagenome assembly OJGU01 (sample SAMN05416841, study PRJEB24817) | seawater metagenome | isolation source: Sea water | place: Canada:Atlantic | collected 2013-07
GCATACGAGATGGAGAGAGGTCTCGTGGGCTCGGAGATGTGTATAAGAGACAGATTCTGCACCTCGAGCGGGAAGGGTGGTCGTTCACCGCGCTGTTCTCAAACACCGCGCTGGCCCACCAGCTGCACAAGACGGCCGACTGGGTCGTGCTGCACTACGAGCACGACCACGTGCACGGGCAGGCGACCGTGGTCACCGAATGGCGCGGCAAGCTGGCAGGGCGCCGGGTCGTGCGGGGTCACGAGGCGCAGTGCATCGCGCACTACCGCGAACATCCCGTGCCGGCGCGCGACTCGGAGTCGTGGGGGGATGCGTGGGACCGATGACGCCAGAGGAGACCGAAGACGCCGCGGACGGGAACGCCGAACCGCCGGGTCGGTTGGAGCGACTTCTGGCGAGGGTCGAGCGCATGGGCAACGCGCTGCCTCACCCAGGGACGCTGTTCGCTTCCATGGCGCTGCTGGTGGTGCTGGCTTCGGCCCTCGCGGCTTGGCTTGGGGTCGATGCGATTCATCCCGGGACCGGAGAGCGGGTCGAGCCCGTCAACTTGCTGAGCCTGGAGGGCGGCCACCGGATGCTGACCGGAGCGGTCACCAACTTCACCGGCTTCGCGCCACTGGGAACCGTGCTGGTGGCCATGTTGGGGATCGGAATCGCCGAGGGCAGTGGCCTGATCTCCGCGGGGCTGCGGCTGCTGGTGATGGCAGCACCGCGAAGACTGCTGACGTTCGTCATCGTGTTTTCGGGGATCCTTTCGAACACCGCCAGCGAGGTCGGCTACGTCCTGCTGGTCCCGGTCTCCGCTTCCATCTTCTTGGCCGCCGGCCGTCATCCGATCGCCGGGTTGGCCGCGGCGTTTGCTGGAGTCTCCGGGGGATACAGCGCGAACTTGTTGTTGGGAACGATCGACCCTCTGCTCGCGGGGCTGTCCGAAGAAGCCGCCCACATCGTCGACCCCGGCTACACGGTCAGCGCGGCCGCCAACTACTACTTCATGTTCGTGTCCACGTTCTTGATCGCCGCGGCGGGCACCTGGATCACCCACCGCGTCGTCGAGCCACGACTGGGGTCGTACGAAGGGGATGAGCGCCCGGAGGGAATCGAGGGGCTGACGGGCTCGGAGCGTCGTGGGCTCCGCTGGGCGTTCGCGGCCACGGCGGTCCTGGCCGGCCTGTTGTTGTGGTCGGCCCTTCCCTCGGGGATCGTTCCCGGCGCCGGCTGGCTTCGCGACCCCAACTCCGGCGACTTGCTGCGCTCCCCATTCATGTCGGGCATCGTGGCGTTGATCTTCATCATCGGCGCGACCGCGGGGATGGCCTATGGCATCGCCTCGGGCACTTATCGTTCCGACGCTCAGGTGATGAAGGGCATGGCCAAGTCGATGCAGACCTTGTCGCTGTACATGGTGCTGGTGTTCTTCGCGGCCCAGTTTGTCGCCTACTTCAATTGGTCGAACCTCGGCTTGATCATCGCGGTGCACGGCTCGGAGCTCCTGCGCTCCAGCGGCATGAGCCCGATCCCCCTGCTGATCGCGTTTGTCCTCGTGTCTGGGCTTCTCAACCTGGTCATGGGCAGCGCCTCGGCCAAGTGGGCGATCATGGCCCCCGTATTCATCCCCATGCTGATGCTGCTCGGGTACTCACCCGAACTCATTCAGGTGGCGTATCGCATCGGTGACAGCACGACCAACATCATCTCGCCGATGATGACCTACTTCGCGCTCATCGTTGCCTTTGTGAGTCGTTGGGATCCGAGGGCCGGCATCGGTACCGTCATCGCGACGATGCTGCCGTACACCGCGGCGTTCACCGTGGTCTGGACCGTCCTGCTCGCGGTCTGGCTGACCTTCGGCCTTCCGGTCGGCCCGGGCGCGCCGCTGTTCATCCCCGCGCCGTGACGTCACCACGCAACGTCGTACGACACGGCGCCCGCCTGCAGGTCGACGGCGTCCACTCGAACTTCGACGCTGACGTCGAACGGGGTCACGAGTCCGAGCAGGCAGCCGTGCAGGCCTTCGACGAAGCACGGGAAGCTGTGTTCGCTGGCTGGAAACTCCACGAGCTCGACCGTGGTGTGCGACCCGACGACCTCCGCGCTCAGGTCTCCCACGTTGCGGCACAGATGCTGCCAGAGCCGCGCGGTCTGCTGATACATGGTGCCCGGGCTCATGCCCAAGCGCGTGCCGACGTGGCGCAGGAATCCGGAGAGCAGGGGGCGGCTGGTCAGCGCGGCCATGGTCCGGTGCCACACCTCCACGTTGCGCTGAGAGCCCACCACAGCCCGGATCGCGTCGGAGACCTCCATGTGCAGTTGCATCGATGTCCACCCCACCGGCATCACGCGGCGATAGTGCGCCACGGTCTCTTCGGGGATGAGCTCGAGGATCGCTGTTCGCTCGGCCGGCTCGAGCGCCTCGACCTGTTGCAGCAGGCCGTCGCCAAAGGCGCTGCGCATCTGCTGTCGTCCCCGCACGGCACCGGACGATAGCAGCCTCGGAAAACCGCGCCGCTCGCGTGAAGCAGGACTGATGGCCCTACGGACTCCGGAAAAAGCGACGCCAACGAAACCACAGGCATCGGCTTTGACTCTCAGAGTGTATATATGTATACACACCAGCACATGGCAGGTCTGCCGATCTCGCTGAGCGAAGCCTCTGGTGTGCCGTTCTATCGGCAGATCCTCGATCAGATCGCCGGCCTCGTGCGGACGGGACAACTCCCAGCAGGCGAGCAGCTACCGTCCTTTCGCGACCTGGCCAGCGACCTGACGGTTTCGCTGATCACGGTTCGGCGGGCGTACGCGGAGCTACAGACCGCGGGCTTGGTCGTGCGCAAGCAGGGGCAGGGGACGTTCGTCGCCCCGTCGGTCCGCAAAGCGTCCAAAGCCGACATCAAAAAGCGTGCGCGCCAAGCCATCGCGGCCGGGCTTCGCGAAGCACGTCAGCTGGGCGTGGCGGTTCCGGAGATCGAGGCGCTGACCCGGGCACTACTGGCCGAGATGGAGCAGGACAATGACTGATTCGACGTTGGTTCAAGTCACCGATCTGAAGATTGAGCGCGCCGGGTTCGGGCTGCACATCCCGAGCTGGACCGTCGAGCCCGGCTCCGTGGTCGGCGTTGTCGGCCCCAACGGCGCCGGCAAGACGACGCTGCTCGACTGTCTCGCCGGCATCATCGCTCCCAGCTCCGGGCAGGTGCGGGTGATGGGACGAGACCCCTCGGTCGACCCCGTGTTCGTTCGGTCGAGGGCGGGATTCATGAGCGACGATCGTCCGCTGTTCGACCTCCCGGTTTCCAAGCTCCTGCGGGTGCTCTCCGGCTACTACACGACGTGGGACGACGACCTGGTCGCGCATTTGGTGAAGCGCTTTGGTCTGGACCTGCGTGCACACGTTCGCGAACTCTCCAAGGGGCAGGGCACGTGTTTGCGGGTCATCGCCGCGCTCGCATTTCGGCCGGCGGTCGTGGTGCTGGACGAGCCCGGGACGGGCTTGGATCTGGGGGCCCGCCAGGCGTTGCTGCGCAGCGTCATCGAGGTCGCGCGGGACCCGGTTCGATCGGTTGTGGTCAGCTCGCACCAGCTCAGCGATCTCGAGCGAATCGCGGACGCCCTGTTGGTGCTGCGTGGAGGCAGGGTTGTCGCGCAGGGTCCAACGGACAGCATCATTCCCGAGGGCAAGTCGCTGTCCGAAGCGCTGGTACACATGCGCGCCGGCGGCTCGGAGGTCTCCGCATGAGCGCAGCAACGCATCACTTTCGCGTCATGCTGCGTCTGCTGGGCACGACCCGCGGCGGCTTGGTGGCCATGCTCGTGCTGGTCAACTGCGTGCCGATGGTCGCGATGTCGATGTTCGTCGCGGGTGCTGAGCATCGTTTCGCCTATGGCTACACCCTCGAGACGTTCGCCTTCAGCCTGTCGTTTGCGCCCCTGAGTCGGTGGGCGTTGGGGCTGGCGTTGGGGCGTCACGCAGGGCGAACCACAGCGGTCGGGTTGCCGCTGAGCCCGAGGGGGCGGGCCGTGGCGGAGGTCGCCGCCGTCGTCGTGGCGTTGTGGGTCCCGGCGGTGCTCGTGACGGTCGTCTCTGCAATCGCGGCCGGGGTGGCCGTCGGGTCCGAGCTCGGTGATGTCGTCGCGTCGTTGGCGACCCTCTGCGCAGCCGTCAGCGCCCTGGCGCTGCCCCATCTCATGCTGGCGAGTTTGGACCGCGACGCGGCGTACAGTCACCGGATCTGGATCCGCTGGTTGGCCGCGCCGAGTCTCATCGCGCTGGGGCTTGCGTTGCCAGCGACGCGCTCGCTGATCGGGTACGTCGGCGTGGGTCTCGGCGCCGCGGCGGTGATCGCTGCGTGGGGCTCCGTCTCCTGGCTTGGTTCGTCTCCGCGAAGGGCACCGTTGGCGCTCCCGGTCGATGCTCGCGCGGTCACTCGCCTCGCGTCCGACGGTCCCGAAACCATGCTTCGGCGTGATTTCTGGGCCGGGTTGGGCGTGGGGGCCACGCGAGGTGGCATCTGGGCGGTCGCGTTGGTCGGTCCTCTGGTCGCGTTGCGGTGGTGGCGGACTCCGGAGTTGGCCATGGCGACGGCCCTGGTGGTCGCAGCCGTCGTCGCGGGCGGCTTCCCGCTGGGGCTACGCGCTCGCGTGGTGGGGGGCCGCTGGGCCAACAACGGTGACTTCGCTCGAGCGTGGTCGACCCTACCGATTCCCAGTCGTGCCATCACTCGCGCGGTCTACCTGCACATCGTTGTCTGCTCGTCGGTGGTGCTGATCGTCGCGGCGGCCGCCGTGGTCTTGGCGCTGACGCGCGTCCCGGCCACGCCCGAAGTCGCGACGACGGGAGCACTTCTCGCGGTCGTGGTGGGCCTTGCCCTGGTCGGGATTCGGACCAACGCGGCGGTCGGCACCCGTGGGTTGTGGCAGTTCAGCTGGCTCGTCGGTGGCAGCGCGGTGGCGTGCGCGTGGCTGTCGCGTTTCGCATTCGACGCCCCCCAGCATTCGAGTCTCTCCACCGGATTCGCGATGCTTGCGATCACGGCCGCGGTGATCGTGTCGCTGTCGCCGGCGTCCCTGATGCGAGCCCGGCAGAGCCTCGTGCCCTCTCACGCAATGCCGGAGGGTTGAGACGACCGTAGCGGCCTGAACGCGCCCGGGGAGGGCGCCGGTGTGCTCACCGGACCGCGAAGGGGTCGCGGATCCCCTCTGCGTACGCCCGCCGGACCCTGGGGGCCGGCGGGTCTGGATCGATGCGAGCCTGAGGTTTTGGCGCGGGTCTGCGAACGCGTTTGGGCCGGGCTCGAGCGGGGTCCAGGGCCGGCGGAGCGATGACCCCCGGCGATTCGCGAACCTCCGCTTTCGGGGGCGGCATCGCCTCGGGGGTCTTGGGAGCGACTGGCGGCGGTTCGGCACGTGCTTGTTGGCGCCGGGCGGGCGTCGGCGCGATCGGGGGTGAGATCCCGGGGCGATCGTCGAAAGACCAGAGTCCGATGGCCGTCGCACTGGCGCACGCGAGGGCGGCCGCGACTCCCAAGTGAGTGGCCCACCTGATTCTGGTGCGCGGAGTTGTTTCAATGCTGGGGGCCGGCGGATCGTCCACACGTTCTACCTTGGCGATCTCCCTCGCGAACTCTGCGGGGTCATCGTGTCGATCGTGCGCCGACAGGGAAAGGCCACGGTCGATGAGCGCGACAGCACTCGGCGGGAGATTGAGCGTATCCAGGTCGTCGCAGCGTCGACCCGCGAGCTGGCGGCGGACCATCTCCTGACGGCTATCGCCTCGATACGCGGCGCGAGCGGTGAGCAGTTCCACCATGAGACAGGCCAGGCCATACAAATCGGCGCGGCTGTCGACGGCCTCACCACGAAGCTGCTCCGGGGCTGCGTACCCCGGCGTCCCGAGCAGGACCCCGGCTGCGGTGAGGATGGATTCGTCGCGTCCGCCTGTGCACAAGCCGAAGTCCAGCAGCTTGCAGTGCCACCGGCCCCCCTCGCGCCTCGTGGCGATGACGTTGGCTGGCTTGACGTCGCGGTGCACAATTCCAACCGCATGGGCGGCCGAAAGCGCATCGCAGATCTGCGTCGCAATCTCGGCGACCTCGGTCCAGGGCAACCGACCGCGGCGGCGGACCAGCTGTGCGAGCGACTCGCCCTCGAGCAGCTCCATGGCGATATACGGCGAGCCGTGTTCATCGGTGCCGACGTCGTTGACCTGCACGATGTGCTCGTGCCCCAGCTTGGACACCGTCAGGGCTTCGCGCATGAGTCGAGAGACGGCATTGGTGTTTGCGGCGACTCCGGGGCGGAGCAGCTTGACCGCCACCCATCGCCCAAGAGGCAGCAGCTCGGCCTTCCAGACCGTGCCGGCCCCACCGCGACCGATCTCCCGCACCAGCCGATACCGGCCGTCCAGCAGCGGGGTCTCGGAGCCTCCGACCGTCTGCTGAACGACGCGGGCCAAGATCGCAGCGCGCACGCTTGGTGGCGGGGTTGTACTTGGGGGCGCCCCCAAAGCACCGCGGTTCGCATCGTCGCGATCGTTGCCGCCCACCCGCATGATGATAGCAGGCGACCGGGTTTCGCTCCGGCTGCTAGCCTCCCCGGGTCGTGACGGACCAAGAACTGCTTGCCCTGTGGCGGCAAGGCGATGCCCAGGCGGCCGAAGCCTTGTTCGAGCGCCACTTCGATGGGCTGTACCGCTTCTTTCGCAACAAGGCAGGTACTGCCGTCGACGATTTGGTCCAGCGCACGCTTCTTGGCGCGTACGAGGCAAGCGACCGCTTTCGGGGCGACAGCTCGTTCCGCACCTTCTTGTTCGCCATTGCTCGCAATCAGCTGCTCGTTCACTTGGCAAAGCTGCGGGGTGTGGAACGCATTGAGCCCGAACGCGATAGCGTCGCCGATTCGGCGCCGTCTCCGAGTTCAGTGGTCCATCGTCGGCGCGAGCAGGCGATCGTCTTGCAGGCGCTGCGTCGACTCCCGGTGGACCATCAGATCCTGCTCGAGTTGTTCTATTGGGAAGAACACAGCGGAGCGGAGCTGGCGCGCATTCTCGAGGTCCCCGAAGGGACGGTTCGCACCCGCCTTCGGCGGGCTCGCCAGCTTCTGGCCGACGAAGTCACGTCCATGCAGGCCAGCGCGGGTCCAGCGCTCAGCGCGTCCGATGACCTCGATGCCTGGGCCAAGAGCCTGCGGGATCACGATTCGGGCGCCGACTGAAGAAAGTCGCAATCGATTCGCGCCTGGGACTTACCACCAAGATGACGGGGCGATGCCCCTCCTCACAGACCCATGGACACTCTGAGATCGTTGCCCCATCGTCGGTTCCGTACCGCGATCGCTAGCCTGGTTGCTGGCGCACTCGCGCTCCCCAGCGCATCGGTTTTCGCCGCCGCACCGCCCTCGGCCAGCCCCACCGAAGAACGTGTGACCGACGAGGCTGGTCCTACAACGGCTCAATCCTTGTTCGAACAAGGCCTCGACGCGTACGAAGCGGACGACTTCGCTGGCGCCGCCGAATCCTGGAGCGAAGCCCACGCACTGATGGCTCAGGAGCCCGAGCTCTCCGCGGGTCGGCGGGTTCTGGGCTTCGACTTGGCGCAGGCGCACATGAGGGCGTACGACAGTGACCACGACGAGAGCCGGGTCGTCGCTGCCAAGCCGCTCCTGCAGACCTTCGTCGCCTGGGTCGACCGACCCGGACATACGATGGATGAGGGCGAGAAGCAGGATCGAATGCGGGCGATCGAACTCCTCGAACGCATCGAGAGCGAGTCGTCTCCGCCGCAACCGGTGCCCGCGCCAGCGGTCGCTCCCCCTGCGCCGGTGCCGACCCATGCGCCGCCTCCCCCAGTTGCGCCACAACCCAACGGGACCGGGTTGCTCGTCGGAGGAGGAATCGCCATCGGTGGGAGTGTGGCCAGTGTCGTCGCAGCCTCTGCCGCGGTCGGTTCAGGCCGCAAGGCCCAGCGCAGGTTCGAGGCCGCTCAGCAGGAGTATTCCGCTGGGTCGACGACTGCCGAGGCCGAAATCGAGGCGGCGGACCGAGCCGGGCGCCGCGCCAACATCGGTTTCCTGGTGGCGGCAACCAGTGCGGTTCTCCTGGTGGCGGGGGGCGTGACGATGCTTGCCATCGGCGCTCGTCGGCGCAAGCGACATGTCTCCGCGTCGGCCTCGCTGAGCCCAAGTTCCGCAGCGGCGGCTGTTTCGGTTCGGTTTTAGGGCTGGCGTGCTCGAAGGCGAGTTGATCAACCTGTGGGTCGGACCTATGGTCACCGGCCATGGGTTTGGTGGATCTGTTCCGTCCCAAGTGGAAACACAGCAAAGCCTCGGTGCGCACCGAGGCGTTGCGCGGGTTGGGGGCCGATGCGACCGACATCATCCTCGAGATTGCGCGGACCGACGCGGATGACACGGTGCGTCGCGCTGCGATCGAGAAACTCGCTGATCCCGACGTGCTGTCCTCGATCGCCACAGACGACGCCTCCCAGGTCGGCGTGTTCGCGGGGGAGCGAGCCGCTTCGCTGTGGATCGATGCGGCGGCCTCTGCCCGCGATGCCGAGCAGGCCGGGCCGTCGCTGTCGCGACTGTCGGACCCCGCGCACCTCGTGAGCGTGGTGCATCGAGCGGAGGCGGTCTCCGTTCGTCGCGCCGCGCTGGCTCGACTGAGCGAGCCCAGGGTGCTCATCGATGTGGTGCGGGAGGCCCGTGACTCCGAGCTGCGCCTCGAGGCGTTGCGCAAGATCTCGGACGTGCCCACGCTGCGGGGCCTCGCGGTCAGTGGCGATCCGAAGGATGCCGCCTACGCGGCGATCGAGCAGCTCGAGGATCTCGATGCGCTGGCCGCGGTCGTCAAGAAGGGCAAGGCCAAGGGCGTCCGCAATCGAGCCAAGAAGCGGCTCGCATCTGTGGCCCCTCCGACCGAGGTGACGTCCACCGCGGCGGACGTGGACACCGGTCAGTGGCTCGCCGAGCAGTCCCGACTGGTGGAGGCCGTCGAGGGGATCGTCGCCGAGGGTGCCTTCGACCGGGCGGAGCAGGTCGCCGCGGTTCGCGACACGTGGGAACGCCTCGCCTCGCCGGATGCTTCGCTGAGCGAGCGTCTGATCAAGGCGCTGGAGACCTTCGAGCGCGGGTACACATCGTATGCCGAGGCGGAGGCCGCCGCGTCGGCGGAGCGCGCCAAGGCGCAGGAAGAGCAGGAGGCGCAGCAGGCCGCCGCGCGAGCGCGGGAAGCGACCCGCAAGGCTCGGGCGGCCGAACAGGCGGCGGCCCGGCAGGCGCAGCGCGAGCGGGAGGCGCCCGTCCCGACCGAGCCCAGGCCTGCCCCGACCGTCGCTGCTTCGCCCACCAAGCGCGAGGCACCGCCGACCAAGCCGCCGCGCAAGTCAGCGCCGGAGCCGACCCCAGAGCAGGCGCTCGAGAACCAGGCCCGCCTCGAGGCGGCCTGCGACGAACTCGAGAAGGGCGCCGAGACCACGACGTTGCGAGCCGCGGCATCGTTGCTCAAGCAGACCGCGGCCTTGTTCTCCCGCATGACCCACCTTCCGAGCCCCGAGGTTCGCGAAGCGTTGTGGGCCCGCTACGAGGCGGCGCGGGTGGCCCTCGTCGCGCGGACCCAGGAGCTGACCGAAGCGGCGCAATGGCTCGAGTGGTCCACGCGGACCCAGCAAAAGGCGCTCGTGGTGCGAGCCCAGGCGCTGCGGGTGGCGATGGAGACGACCGAGCCGGCCGCCCTCGCGACGCAGGTCAAGGCGTTGCAGGAGGAGTGGAAAGCAATCCCGGGCGTTCCGGGTGCCGAGGCGCAGGCGCGGTGGGAGGCATTCAAGGCCGCCTGTGATGCCGTGTACGTGAAGGTGAAGTCCGAGCACGCGGCCAACCTGGTGCTCAAGCAAGAGCTGTGCGAGCGCGCCGAGTCGCTGCAGGAATCCACCGACTGGGCTGTGACCGCCGCCGCCCTCAAGGATCTTCAGGCCGCGTGGAAGACGATCGGGCCCGTGGCGCGATCGCAGGACCGCAAGGTCTGGGAGCGTTTCCGCGGCGCCTGTGATGTCTTCTTCGCTCGACGCAAGGAAGCGTTTGCGAGCGCCGACACCGAGATGGCGAAGAATGCTGAGCGCAAGCAGGTCTTGATCGACAAGGTCGAGGCGTTGCTCGAGGGCATCGTCGACGAGGTGACCTGGAAGCGGGCGACCGACGAAACGAAGGGCATTCAGAAGACGTGGCGCGACATTGGCCACGTGCCGCGCAAGGATGCCGATCGTTTCTACAAGCGTTTCAAGGCCGCCTGCGATGGCGTGTTCCGGAAGCTCGACACGATGGAGGCGCAACGGCGCGCAGCCGAGGCGGAGCGGATCTTGGCGGCACGCGATGAAGCGGCGGCCACATTGGCCTCGGGCGACGTCCCCCCTGAAGCACTCGTGGGCCTGTGGGCGGCGGTGCGGGGGCTCGCGGACGCCGCGCTCGTGGCGAAGTGTCGCGAAGCCTGTGTCCGAGCGCTGGAGTCCGACCCCGCCGCGTTTGCGGGCACCGAGCTCGACCCGGCGAGTGCCATGCGTCGCAAGGCCAAGCTGTGTGAGCGCATCGAGGCGTTCGCCGGGGCGCAGGCCGAGCCGCAGAGTCTGGCGAAGCAACTCGAGACTGCACTGGCGAGCAACGCCTTGGGCCTCCAGGACGGCGCGGCGACGTCTCAGCAGGAGGTCGAACGGGCGCGTGCGGCTTGGGATCGGATCGGGCCGACACCGGGCGAGGGCGGGGCCGCGATGGACGTCCGTTTCGCCGCGGCCTGTTCAGCGGTCGCCGGCGCCCCTTCCGAGCCGAGCCTCAGGGAGTCGTCGAGAGGCTGAGCGCCAGCTCGAGGCGCTGACGTTCGGCCTCCAGCGCAGTCAGCCGAGGGTGCGTCGCGCCGAGTTCGGCGGTGAGCCGAACGCGGAGTGAGCCCAGGTGCGTCCGGCGATGTTCAACCCAGCGTGCGAACAACGCCGAGCGATCGCGCCGCAGGTGGGGGCCGAGCACGACATCGGCCTCATCCCAGCTCGCCGAGTTCGCCCGCGGGTCGAAGGCCAGCGTCAGGTACAGGCGCCCCGCCTCTTCGGTCAGCACCTCCGCGTCCAGCGGGATGTTGCGCTCAGCCAAAGCTCGCCGGACGTTCTCCCAGCTGCTGTTGGGCTGGAGGATCACACGCTGAGTCGTGGCAACGACGTCAGGGCTGGCCTCGAGCAGCTCGAGCATCAGGCCGCCGCCCATGCCCGCCATGGCGATGGTCGCCACCTCACCGGGCCCAAGCGTCGACAAGCCGCTGCCCAGACGAATCTCGACCGCAGCGAAATTCGCGAGCCGGGCCCGCGCGTGCTCCAAGGGTCCCGGTCGGACGTCGGACGCGATGGCCCGCGGGACCGCTCCGCTGCGGACCCATGCGCCAGCGAGCTGGGCGTGGTCGCATCCGATGTCGGCGGCGGGCTGTCCTCGCAGCACCAGATCCGCGACCGCCTGAAGCCGAGGGGAGAGTTTGTGGCTCATGCCGGGGTCGTCTTGGCTTCGTCGTCCGGGCCCGGAACATCGGCCGACACTTCGTCCGCGACGGCGCTTGGTGACGCGGCGGGCTCGTCGACGTGGGCCGGGCCATCCACATCCACATCCACATCCACATCCGAGTCTGGGGGAACCGCCGCACCGTCGGCTCCTCGTCGGGGACGCCACGCATCACGGACGCGCCCTGGGAGGACCGCGTACGCACACGGAATCACCACGAGCGTGAGAAGCGTCGACAAGCCAAGCCCTCCGATCACCGCGATCGCCAGGGGCTGCCGGAGGGCGGCTCCATCACCGAGACCCAGGGCCATCGGGACGAGCCCCAGCACCGTACTCGCCGTGGTCATCAGAATCGGGCGCACGCGCACCCGGCCCGCCTCGATGAGGGCCTCGGGCGTGGCGAGCCCGGCTCCGCGGCGGTCGTTGACGGCGTTGATCAGCACGATCGCGTTGTTCACGACGATGCCCCCCAACACGATCACGCCGATGCCCACCATCGCCGATAGCGGCGTGGACGTGGCGAGGCACGCCAAGACGACGCCCGCGAGCGCCATCGGAACGGTCCCCAGGATCAGCATCGGATGGCCCAGGCTCTCGAAGCTCGAGGCCATCACGACGTAGACCAGGAAGACGGAGAGCGCCGCGGTGAGCAGTAGGCTCTCGATCGATTCGGACATCTCGTCAGCCTGTCCGGCGAGGGCGGCTGACACGGAGGGGTCGTCGTCCGCGGCGTCGAGGACCTCTTGCACCCGGCTGGCGAGGGCGCCGAGATCGACGGTGGTCGTTTGGGCCGAGATCCGGAGTCCGCGGCGACCGTCGATGCGGCGAATCTCGGACGGCCCCCGGGCGGGCTCGACCTCGGCGACGGAGCTGAGTAAGACCGGGACCTCGCCGGCGATCCCGACCTGAATCTTCGCGACATCCTCGGCGCTGTTTCGATCGACCCGAGGGAACATCACCCGTACGTCGAGTTGCTGGTCGGCCGCGTACATCTTCGTCGCGACCTCCCCTTGAATCGCACGCTGTACGGAGCTGGCGGCGGCATCGACGGTGAGCCCGAGCCGGCCGAGGCGTTCGCGGTCGAAGAGGACTCGAACCTCGGGGCGGCCGTCGAGGTCGTCGGGCACCACATCGACCAACCCTGGAACTTCGCGGAGCTGCGGGAGGATGCGCCGGGCATGGGCGATCGAGCGCTCGGGCTCCTCGCTGAAGACGAGGAGTTCGATCGGCGGGGCGAAGCTGACGAGAGAGGGCCGGCCCTGCTGGAGCGTGGCTTCGGGCTCGGGGTTGGCCGCGCGGATGCGTTCGATGAGCGCCGCTTCAATGCCGGCACGCTCGTCCTCCGGCGCGTCGATCCGCACCGAGAGCTGGCCCAGGTGGGCGCCGGATGTGCCTCCGGTCGCGCTACCCGCCGAACTCACGGTGCCGACCCGGGTGAAGCGACGTTCGACCGCCGGGAGTCCGGCGATGGCGTCACTCATGGTCCGCAGGGCAGCCGCCGTCCGTTCGAGGGCCGCGTCGCGCGGCAGTGTGACCTGCACGAAGAACTCGCCTTGGTCGAGCTCGGGCAGCAGCGTGGTGGGGCTGTCTTTGGCCAGGCTGATCGCGAAGCCGCAGCCCACCGCGGTCCCCACCAAGAGCAGGGCACGGGCTCGCAGAAGCAGCCGCATCAACTTGGGGTACTGCCGCTCGAGCGCCTCGTAGGTCCACGTGAGCGGCCGAGTGATCTTGTCGAGCAGCCAGCCTCCGGCACCCACAACCCAGCCCACGATGCGGACCGCCCACGCGATCGGCCACGTGACGATGATGATGAGGAAGGACCGCGGTGCGGGATCGACCGAGGCCGCGGCCCCATGCGCGTCGCTCCCAAGGCTCTGCAGGACGGGGACGAGCGTCAGGCTTACCGCCATCGACGACACCATGCTGAAGCTGACCGCGAAGCTGAGGTCGGAGACGAGCTGGCCTGCCACCCCCTGCACGAACGCCATCGGAAAGAACACCGCGACCGTGGTGAGCGTCGATGCGACGACGGAGTTCGCGACCTCGGAGGCGCCTTCGACGGTGAGCTGTCGGCGGGTGAGCCGGAGCCCGTCCTTCTCGGCCTGTTCGCGACGCCGGGCGATCGCCTCGAGCACGACGATGCTGTTGTCCACCAGCATGCCCACGCCCAAGGCGAGCCCACCGAGGCTCATGACGTTGAGACTGACGCCGAGCGCCTGCAGCGGGATGAAGGTGGTCAGCAGCGAGATGGGAATCGCGAGCGCGATGACGACGGTGGAGCGGAGGTCCCTGAGAAAGAACAGAAGCACCAGGACGGCGAGCCCTCCGCCGATGAGCGTGTTGTCGCGGACCTCCGAGATCGCCGACTCGACGAACTGGGCGCGGTTGCTCAGCATCACCACCTCGTGCCCGGGGGCGAGTGGGAGTCCCGGGAGCGCGGTGCGAATCGCGTCCGAGACCGCGACGATGTTGGCGTCTCCTTCTCGGAACACCGCCAGCTCGATCGCCTCGCGACCATCGACCAAGGTCAGTTCTTCGCGCTCCTGCGGGGCACGCCGGACCTTCGCGATGTCCCGCAGCCGAAGAATGCCGCCATCGAGGCTGGAGCGGACGATGATCTCGCCGACCTGCTCTGGTGTTCGTGCCTCATGGAGCGTGCGCACGAGGTAGCGGCTCTCGCGTTCGGTGACCGCACCGCCGGGTCGGTTGACGTTGTCGGCCTGGAGCGCGGCGACGATCTCCGCGGTCTCGAGGCCGTGGGCGGCGAGTCGGCTGGGATCGAGCTCGACCAGGACCTCGTCTTCTTGGCCGCCGTGCAGCTCGACGGCCGCCACGCCCGGGAGCTTCTCCAGCTCGCGCTTCACGTAGCGGTCGGCCGAATCTCGGAGGGTGGCGAGGTCGGCATCGGTCAGGTCGGCATCGCCTCCCTTGTCGCGCAGGGCGAGCCGGACGATCGGCTCCTGCGCGGGGTCGTATCGCAGGACCAGGGGACGGTCGGCGCCTTGCGGCAGGCGGACCCGGTCGAGCTTCTCCCGGACTTCGGCCATCGCGTGGTCGACCGTGGTCCCCCAGGCGAAGTCGAGCACCACTTCGCTGATGCCTTCGCGGGACGCGGATTCCACTCGAACCACGCCTGGGACTGCGCCGACGCGTTCTTCGACCGGGCGGGTGATCAGCTCCTCGACCTCGACCGGCGCCGCGTCGGGGAACTCGGTCTGAACCGTGATCGTCGGATAGGAGAGATCGGGGAGCAGCTCGATGGGAAGGCGCGTGAGCGCGACCCAGCCGAACAACAGCAGGGCCACCGTCACCATCGATGTGGTGACTGGACGAAGGACGGCGCCTGCAATCAGCCGATGCATCGGGTCGAGGGGGCGGCTATCCGAGGGGCTCGGCGGCGGTCGTCTCGGCGGCGGTCCGGGGCTTGTCGTTGGCCGACTTCAGCGGCATGCCCTCGGTGATGCCGGCACCGCCGCCGGTCACCACGATGTCGGCCGCGGCGAGGCCGGAGACGATCTCGACCCGCGCATCGCCTTCGAGACCGGTGATCACTTCGGTTCGCTTGGCTCGACCCTCGGCGAGGACATAGACATGCGGCTTGCCATCGACCTCGAACACGGCGGTCCGGGGCAGGGAGGGCGCTGTCTCTTATACACATCTGACGCTGCCG
>OJGU01000796.1_pt1 | contig 15174 bp, 8 predicted proteins | sample 1594741 | NCBI WGS metagenome assembly OJGU01 (sample SAMN05416841, study PRJEB24817) | seawater metagenome | isolation source: Sea water | place: Canada:Atlantic | collected 2013-07
CTACACTAGATCGCTCGTCGGCAGCGTCAGATGTGTATAAGAGACAGCCCTGCCCCACATCCCATGAATCAATATGCCCGCTCACGACTACAACTTCCTCCGGACGTTCCCACCCCTTCCATTCAGCTACCACGTTGCGAGATTTGGCGGGGGCTTTCGTTTCCGCTGACATTTTGAGCCGAACAACGATCCGCTCGCCGCGGGACTGCATCCGTTGGAGCATCGCCGCATCTTCCGACGTGATCGCCGCATGGGGAATCTTCGGAACAGAATCATCATACCCCATAGCACCCGTGTGGGGTGTTTGCATCGAAAACGGTCCCACGGAACGAATCAGGCTGGCAACCGCACCTAGCCGTGCTGCCTCGATCGCCCCGCGTGAACGAAAGACGACGGTTTTGCCATATTCCGTGAATGGCGCATTGAAGAGCACAATTTTGCCCTTCACTTTGGCTCCTTGCCGCTGGAGCTCCTTGAAATCACGAACCACCAGAACGTCTGCTTTGAGTCCCTTACTAGGCGTCCCGACACTTCCCCCTAAACCCAACATGGGAAGAGCTTGCTCCCGAGGTTCAAGCAGCGTCACCGATTCTTCACCCCTTACCCAATGGGACACCATGACTTCTTCCCCGCGGACCGACTCGAAACCATCTACCGCCATTGTCTTCAAACACCAATCGATCGCTCGTTCCAAGTTTGAGGAACCACTAAAACGAGGCCCGAAACGATCGCACAGAAACGACAAGCGATCGAAACCGGTCGAGTTTCGAATGGCTTCACCGATGATTCGATCAGCTGTCTCCTGATATCGAGCAGTCAACTCCTCTGGGGCTAAACCGTGAGTTCGCTCCACACCTAACAGAAGGACGACACCCAAAACAACTGCCCATGATCCATTGATTCGCATAACAGCCACATCTAAAACCGCCGTAAGAAAAGATCAATCACCAAGCACTCCGTGCCCCCTCCAAGCGAGGTCTAAGAAACCGACCATGCCTTGACAAATCACGCAATATTCTAGACGTTCTTATGAATTAAGACCCTGTTCGTTACCCTTTGGGGGTGAAGTCTCGTTTCGAATCCTGAAGCCATGCTAACAATACCTGGACAAGCAGCCCGTTTCTGCGATGGCGTATCGCGTAGGAATTTCCTAAAGATCGGAGGACTCGGATTGGGAGGACTCGCTCTTCCAGACCTCCTCCGTGCCGATGCTCAAATGGGATCAGGCCGTTCTCACAAGGCCGTGATCATGATCTTCCTTCCAGGAGGACCACCACACCAAGACATGTTCGATCTAAAAATGGATGCGCCTTCCGAAATCCGGGGTGAATTCAATCCGATCTCGACAAAGGTCCCTGGAATACAGATCTGCGAACTCTTTCCCAAAATGGCTAATATGATGGATCAACTTTCCATTATTCGGTCGATCGTGGGTGCGGATCCAGATCACGATGCCTATCAATGTATGACGGGACGCTCGCTTCGACGGCCCAAGCCTCCGGCTGGCGGTTGGCCCTCCATGGGAGCCGTCCTCTCTCGTCTCAATGGGCCGGTGAAACCAGAAATGCCTCCCTTTGTCGGCCTTGCACCCAAAATGGGAGAAATGCGCTGGGCTAATCCAGGGAAACCGGGATTTTTAGGTCCTTCTCACGCTCCGTTCCAACCGAATGGCTTCGGAAAAGAGGACATGACCCTAAACGGAATCACTCTAGATCGACTCAATGACCGAGAACATCTCTTAAAACAATTCGATCAATTCCGGCGCGACGTCGACTCCAGCGGCGCAATGGACGGACTCGATGCCTTTAACCAACAAGCCTTTGGCATTCTTACCTCAAGCAAACTCGCCGAGGCCCTGGACGTCAGCCGAGAAAGTGTAAGCATGCGCGACACGTATGGCAAAGGGGACCCTAAGAACCGTGCGGATGGAGGCCCGAAGAATCTCGAACATTTTCTCATCGCCCGACGCCTCGTTGAGGCAGGCGCTCGTTGTGTCACGCTGGCATTCAGTCGATGGGACTGGCACGGCCGCAATTTCAAACGCGGCCGCGAAGACATGCCGCTGCTTGACCAAGGCGTCACGGCCCTCGTCAACGACCTCAAGCAACGCGGAATGGATAAGGATGTTTCCGTCATTGTTTGGGGCGAATTCGGTCGAACCCCAACCATCAATAAAGATGCAGGGCGAGACCATTGGCCTCGAGTTTCCTGTGCCTTGCTCGCTTGCGGAGATATGAACCACGGACAAGTAATCGGATCAACCGACCGCCTCGGTGGCGAAGCGGTTGATCGCCCCGTACGATTCGGCGAAGTGTTCGCGACCCTCTATCATCAACTCGGCATCGACATCAATAAGACGACCGTCCCGGATCTCTCTGGTCGCCCCCAATTCCTCGTAGAGCCAGGCTGTCAGCCTATGCCCGAGTTGATCTAATTTTGCAGCGCCCCATGTCTCCTGTCACCGACACCAAGCAAGACAACGGCACCACGATGGTCGGCTGCTCAACCCAAATAAATTTCTCGACGACTGCCAACGGCGAACGTCATTGGTATTCCTCGAGGAAACGGGACAAGCTATCGGCGCGATCCATTGGCTGGGAGGCTAATCCGATGAGCGTCCCGTCTATTTTCGTATCGGTGCTCTCCCGCGCCGACAACCATTCACCCTCCCCAGAGTGTTCACTTAGGACAGAGACCGCGTCCTCATGAAAACCCCCTTACTTTACCCATCACAACTGGGCCGACTACTGGCGTCCCTCGTCGTGGCATTTCAGATTCTGACGGGCTTCGCCGCAGAGAAATCGACCTGGCTCGTACCACACGAATTACGCCTGCACACGGGAGACATGAGCAAACAAGGCTCACTCCTTACCCTTCAAGGGCCAAACGACCGCCGCCAACTACTGGCAACTGGCTACTTCGCCAACGGTGCAAACAACGACCTGACTCACCATGTCCGCTACATCACTCAACCGACCGGGATTGCCCAGATTGACAGTCATGGATGGATTCAACCTCAAAACAACGGGATCACGATCATCACGGCCAAGCACGAGAGCGGTGTCAGCTCCCAAATTCAATTACGAGTCACCGAGATTGACGTCGAGCATCCAATCAATTTCGCAAACGAAATCGTTCCGATCTTTACCAAAACAGGCTGCAACGGAGGGGGATGCCACGGTAAATCAAGTGGGCAGAATGGGTTCCGTCTCTCTCTCCTTGGATTCGAGCCGACGGAAGACTACGAACATCTCGTATTCGAATCCCGTGGCCGACGCATTTTCCCTGCGGCTCCGGACCACAGCCTCCTTCTCCGCAAGGCCGTTGCCGATATCCCCCACGGCGGAGGGAAACGGCTAGAAAAAGATTCCACCGACTACGCACTGATACGAAGCTGGATCCAACAGGGCATGCCCTATGGTGAGAAAAATGATCCCGTAGTCGAGAGCATCGAAGTGTTCCCAAAGCAACGGCTCATGACGATGAACGCTTCGCAACAGCTCATCGTCGTGGCCCACTACTCTGACGGCAGCAAGAAGGATGTCACCCGTAGCGCTCTCTTTGAGCCCAACGTCAAAGAAATGGCAGACGTGAACGAGACAGGCCACGTCACCTTACACGACCAACCCGGGGAGGTCGCAGTCATGGTACGCTATCAAGCCCAAGTGGCCGTCTTCCGCGCCACCATTCCCCTTGGCGCTCCAGTCGGAGCGCTCCCCGTCGCAAATAACTTCATTGACGAGTGGGTCTTCAAAAAACTACGCGCCGTTGGCATGCCACCCTCCGCGCTCGCCGATGATGCGACGTTTATTCGTCGCACCACCCTCGATATCGCCGGCAGGCTCCCCTCAGCCAAAGAAACAAAAGATTTCCTTGAAAGCGCGGCCAAGGACAAACGATCAGCCTGGATCGACCAGATGCTTGACGATCCGGGCTATGGCGCGCTGTTCGCCAACAAATGGAGTGCCCTTCTCCGCAATAAACAAGCTCGAACAACAGACAAACGCGGCACCTACCTCTTCCACGATTGGATCCGCGAAAGCATGCAAGAAAACATGCCTTATGATGACTTTACCGCCTCGATTCTGACAGCCTCCGGAGATCTCACAGAAAACCCACCGGTCGCATGGTACCGACAAGTGAAGCAGTTGAACGAGCAAGTTGAAGATACGGCACAGCTTTTCCTCGGATTGAGACTCCAATGCGCCCAATGCCATCACCATCCCTTCGAGAAATGGAGTCAACATGACTACTACAGTCTCGCAGCATTTTTCTCACGAGTCGGGCGGGCATCAGGGAACAGACCAGGAGAAGATCTAATCTTTCATCGACCAGGACAGGCAACCACCAAGAATATCAAAACGGACAAAGCAGTCGCAGCCGCAGGATTGGGAGCCGATCCAAGACCGATTCCAGCCGTCATTGATCCCCGTCTTGAATTGGCCAACTGGATGACCAATAACAACAATCCATTCTTCGCCAAGTCCTTGGTCAATCGCTACTGGAAACATTTCTTCGGACGGGGCATCGTCGACCCTGAAGATGACATGCGAGAAACGAACCCGCCAACCCATCCAGAACTCTTAGATGCCCTCGCAAATCATTTCATCAAATCCGGCTACGATCTCAAGAATCTCGTGCGGACAATCTGTGAATCAACGGTCTATCAATTGAGTGCGATTCCGAATCAACACAACGGGATTGATAAACAGCAATATTCACGGTTTTATCCCAAAAGACTGACCGCTGAAATCCTATACGATTCAGTCCACGAGCTCCTAGGAGCCCAAGTGGCGTTCGAAGGCCTTCCCTCAGGCACGCGCGCTATCGAGCTCCCCAACAACAGCTTCAATAGCAGCAATTATTTTCTCAGCGTCTTCGGCCGACCAGACAGCGCTAGCTCATGCGAATGTGAACGATCACAAGACGCCAGTCTCGCCCAATCTTTGCATCTCCTGAATTCAAAGAGCATCCAAGAGAAACTTGCTGCCGATCAGGGCATGGCTGCCACGCTCGCCAACGACAATAGCCGCTCTCATCAAGAGAAAATCAGTGAACTCTACCTTCGCGCTTTTAGCAGACACCCCTCATCTGAAGAGCTCCATACCGCCCTGGATTATCTCAACCGGAAACAATTGACGGCACTGACAGATGATCCTTCGGGCAACGAGAGCCCAGCTAGCGTTCATGCCTCTAATCGGCTTGCCTACGAAGACATCATTTGGGCACTCATCAACACCAAGGAATTCCTCTTCAATCACTAGCCCCCTCTCTATCCTGCTTCGTGCCAGAATTTGGGGACAAAAACACAAAAAGTGTAACTTGTTCCAGCCATTACCACTCGGATAGAGTGACTTCTGACAATTGAAGAATATGAAAACTCAATCCACGTGGCTCGCCTCACTGTTTATCCTCGGTCTTAGCTGCGCGATCAGCGACGCTGCAGAAGCAGATCCGCCCCAAGCGGAAGATGTCTCAGCAGACGAACTTCTTGCCGGTCATTCCGCCCACGGCGAAGCCTTCAATGAGGGCCCTCGCCAGGCAGCCTATTATATGGGAAATACGGGGAACGTACATTTCCCTATCAGCACGGAGTCCCATGAAACTCAACAATTCTTTGACCAAGGGATTGGGCAGCTCCACGGCTTTTGGTACCTCGAAGCGGAACGAACGTTTCGACACATCGCAGCCCTAGAACCGGAATGCGCGATGGCCTACTGGGGTATGGCGATGGCGAATATCAACAATAGGGATCGAGCCAAAGATTTCATTCAGAAGGCAGTCGACCGGAAAGAATCCGTTACCCCCCGAGAAAAGCTCTGGATCGAAAGCCTGGAACACGTCTATCTCGGAAAAGAGAAAGATGCCAAAAAGCGAAGCCGCACTCTCATTCGTGACCTTGAGGAAATCGTTTATCAGTACCCCGATGATATCGAAGCAAAAGCGTTCCTCGCCGTGACCATTTATCAGAATAATCGACATCATCCGATCGGTTCTCATCAAGCTGTGAGCTCGCTCATCCAGCAGGTCTTTGATGTCAATCCAATGCATCCAGCCCACCACTATCGCATCCACCTCTGGGATCGCGAGAAGGCAGAGCGGGCTGTCACTTCAGCAGCCCGTTGTGGCCAAAGCTCGCCAGGCATCGCTCACATGTGGCATATGCCCGGTCACATTTTTTCCCGACTCAATCGTTATGCCGATGCGGCCTGGCAACAAGAAGCATCCGCTCGCGTTGACCATGCTCACATGATGCGTGACCAAGTCCTTCCAGATCAAATCCACAACTTTGCCCACAATAATGAATGGCTCATCCGCAATCTCAATCACCTCGGACGAGCCCACGACGCGATTGATCTTGCAAAGAACATGATCGAACTACCCAGGCACCCTAAATACAACCTCGTTTCCAAACGAGGTCGCAGTTCATCTTATGGGCGTACGCGACTCATGGAGACTCTCGTCCGCTATGAACTTTGGGACGATTTGATCAAGCTAAGCAACACAGTCTACCTGGAAGCGACGGACGTCGACTACGACCAAATCCAACGACAGCTCGCCTTAGGATTGGCCGCCTTCCATCAGAACGACAAAGATTCGATCATCGCTGCCAAGAAGCCGCTTGATACCCTTCTCACAAAAAAGAAACTCGAACGTGTTGATGCTGCCGACAAAGCGGAAGAAAAGGCGAAGGAAGACAAGAAGGAATCGAAGGAAGTCGCGGAGGCTATGGCACAAGCGATGATTCGGCATAGTGGCTCCATTGAAAATATCCGCTCAGCGATGGCAGAGCTAGACACCTATGTCGCAATTCTTGAGAAGCGACCGGAATCAGCTAAAGAGCACCTCGAAAAAACGAAACGTATCCCCAACGAACGGCTGGCAAAAATCCACCTCCGGTTAGACAACGAAGAAAAGGCCTTAGAGTTAATTAAAAAAGCGACAGATTCAGCAACCAACCAAGTTCAGGTCCTCGCCACAGCAATTGAAATCTACCATGCTACCGGAAAACTAGAGGAAGCGACAAACGCCTTTCAACAGCTTCAGTCAATCTCCGGCTTCGTGGATCTCGACCTTCCCATCTTCCAACGTCTCAACCAATTAACCACCGATCTTGGCATTCCGCATTCGTGGAAGCAGGCGTACCAAACCCCTCCAGACGTTGGCGAACGCCCCGACCACGATTCCCTTGGTCCGTTCCGTTGGCAACCCTCCAGCGCTCCCGACTGGAAACTCAAGTCAGCGACGGGTGATTATCTTTCCCTCTCGGACTTCAAGGGCAAACCCGTATTATTAGTTTTCTATCTCGGCTATGGTTGCGCGCATTGTGTTGAGCAACTCAACGTCATCGAACCTCGAATGAAAGACTTTGCCGAACAAGAGATATCTGTGCTTGCGATTAGCACGGAAACGCTTTCCGAATTGGAGACGTCACTGACAAAAAGCGAACTGCTAGGGGACCTATCATTCCCCCTGTTGGCCAATGATGGACTCGACGTCTTTAAAGCCTATCGGGCATTTGACGACTTCGAAAAAACCGCCCTCCACGGCACCTACCTCATTGACCGGGATGGGAAGATCCGTTGGCAAGATATCAACTACGAGCCCTTCAATGATGTCGACTTTATCCTCAAGGAATCGAAGCGACTCCTCTCTCAGCCGAAGGACGTTCAAGTTGCCGCAACCAGCGAGTAACCCTATTAGCTGGGGGCATCTCGCTGGTGGGAACAGCGTAACGGCGTGCCCCTTGCTTTCGCCCCCGACTCAAGCCCCCTATAAGAGTCTCTTTCAAGATATCAATCCCTCAATCCTCAACGAGGATCGAGGGATTTTTCATGACCTAAGCACGCTAGGACTCTTGAACCTGCTCCACGGCTCGACTCCCACCACGCCTCCCCCTTCCAAAAAACCTGCAGAGACGCGACCTGGCTGGAAGAATTCGAGGTTCATGTCTCGAGGAGCGGTGACAGCGGATCGATATCAATACCGTTTCCATAGAGATGGCATAAACAGCACCAGCAAGGCGTAAAATTCCAGACGCCCGAGAAGCATCAAAAAGGATAGAACGATCTTGGTCATATCATTTAGAAATGAATAGTTGTGCATCGGCCCTACCGCGCCCAAGCCCGGTCCAATATTGAACAACACGGCAAGGGTTGCGGACAAGCAACTGTCGATATCAAGATCGGGCTGCAGCAAACTCACTATAAGTGTTCCAATGCAGATCGACACCCCGGCAATCGAAATGACAAAGAGGGTATCGATTCGAAATGAATCAGTTACCGCGTTCCCATTAAGTTTTAGACTTGTCACAAGATTCGGTCTAAAGGCAGATCTGAGGTGTTGTCGGACAATTTTAAAAAAGAGAATCCACCGGCCTAACTTGATGCCTCCGGACGTCGAACCAGCACACCCTCCAATGAGCATCATCAGCAAGAGCACAACCTCCGACAAAGCCGGCCACTCACCAAAGTCTGCCGTAGTAAATCCACTAGTCGAAAGCACCGAAACAACCTGGAAGAGTGCCTGGCGGAGGCTTTGCAACAAGGAGCTTTCTGCCTCCAACCAATACAAATCCAAAGCGACGACCAAAGTCCCAAGCCCGATCACCCAAAGAAGCCCTTTACTGGCCTCATCTTGACGCCAGCGCTCCCATTGCCGCCGAAACAACCATGCGTAGACCATGAAATTGACGGATCCCAAAATCATGAAAACGACAATCCATAGCTCAATGAAGAGACTGTTGAAAAAGGCAACGCTTTCATTATGTGTTCCAAAGCCACCCGTCGAAACGGTCGCAAAGGCGTGGCACAAGGCATCAAAGGCCCCCATACCAAGGAGTTTGAGACCGGCAAAGCAAACGATTGAGAGACCAATGTAGATAGACCAAAGCCATACCGAGATTCGCTGAATTCGAGGCGACAAGGATTCCGTGCCAATGGCGGAAGATTCATGACGAAACAAGGCCTTACTACTCGCGCCAAACGAAGACAAGAGAGCCACAAAGAGAACCAATATCCCCATCCCTCCCAACCACTGGGTGACACTTCTCCAAAGTAAGAGACTCCGAGGAACGTGACTCAAATCTTCGATCACAGTGGCCCCGGTAGTCGTGAAGCCAGACACAGATTCAAAGATACTATCAACGATTCCCATCCGAGGCTCACAAAGAAAAAAGGGCAGCGCTCCAAAGAGCGTACAGATAACCCAACCAAGGCCAACCACACACAGCGACTCTCGTCGAAGCAACTCCGATTCGGAACGCCCCCCCAAAGCGATCAAGGTCCCGCCGACAAATACCGTAGCGAGAACAGAAAAGGCGAAGGCTTCCACCGCGTCAAACCCCGCCCCAGATTCACCATCAAGATAGGCAAACAGCAAACAGCTCGACTCCGCTAGCGAAAGGAGCACAAGAAGACAGCCAATCATCTTGGCCAACACTCGATAGTTCATACCCTAGAGCCGCCTGGATCTTTGCACGGCGGCGAACGGTGATGGATCCGGGGATTCGTTCAACACAGAAGGCAGATCTCCCGACAACAGATCCGTCAGGCAATTCTCAATCACGACCGACATCCCATTTATCATGCAACACTCGTTTGCACAGATAAACATTGCGCCGCCCCCATAAACGAATCCAAGAAAAAAATAACAGTCTCTCCAAGATCAGCCCCCACAAATCGAATCATAACGAAAACGCAGAGCCAAATAAACCAGTCGATCAATGCCCCTTTCAAGGGAGGCTTAAGACTGCCGTTATTCACTTCGGCAGGATCTTTGACCTAGACCAACTTCCAAGGAAGATCGCGGCGTTGAAGAGCAGGACGAGCTCTCTGACTTCACTACGAAAGATACCACTCAGAGAGCAGCGACGCTCAGCACTAACCCAATATGCCCAGAGATAGTGAGTACGATAGGACGACAAAAGCGGCCGTCGTTCCTACCGATCAAGGTCACCTATAGTCCTCACGAATCGGATGAAAGACATCAATCACATGACATCGAGAGAGGGCTCGCCCAGAATGAACCGCGTTCGAAGGGATCAATCCAACCCCTCCAGCCTCTAGCACACGGCTTACCCCATCAATCGTCAGTTCAAACCTCCCTTCAATCACATTGCAAACCTGCTCGTGAGGATGAGAGTGCTCCGGGAGCTCCGCGTTTTCCTCGATCTCCCAATGAGCAAATGTCATCGTTTCAGAATGCACGAATTTGACATGAAACCCCGGAATGAGATCTCGTGTCTCAACTTCTGCAAGATCAAGGAAATTCATGCCTTAGTAATAATCAACCTTCCATCAAGAGTCACGATGATTTAGCCAAGGCACAGGTCCCTCGTCTTTCGTCGCGCCGAAGAAGCACGATAGTATAGCCGGAAGATAAGGCTGAGGTTGCATTTCTGGCTAAGATGGGTTTCCTTAGCGAGCCTATGTCCGCTACGGAATCAAATCGAATGTCTCTGGGAAGAGCATTGTTGGTCTTAGGCCGAGCCTCAAATCTCCCGACCGTATGGTCGAACGTTTTCGTCGCATTCATTCTCGGAGGCGGCGGGGCTTGGGAGCTATTGATTCCAATCATGCTTGGTGCCATTTTTTTCTACCTCGGAGGCATGTATCTTAACGATGCCTTTGATGTGGGTTTTGATCGTCAGCACCGCCAGGAGCGCCCCATCCCGTCCGGAGCCATCAGCGAACGAGCAGTCTGGATTCTCGGCATCGCCCAACTTGGGCTCGGAATCATCTGCTTTTCTGTGATTAGCCGCGTCCCCTACTCGCTTTCCATTATGTTAACAGCATCCATTGTTGTGTACGACGCCTTGCACAAACGCGTCACCTTCTCCCCCGTTCTCATGTCGCTATGCCGCTTCGTGCTCTTCATTGCCGTTGCCTCGATTGGGGAGCAGGGCATCACAGGCATCGCACTCTGGAGCGCAATCGCGTTATCCAGCTATATTGTGGGCCTCAGCTACGTTGCCCGCCGTGAGAGCACCGGCGGACTCGTCGCTTACTGGCCCTGCCTGTTCCTCGCTTTTCCCACAATCCTAGCCTTCTTCGTGAACGCGGGAGTTTATCGTTTTTCCGGACTCATTCTTATCACGGCCTTTGCCCTTTGGACCATTCATTGCCTGCGCAATATTTATTGGAGTTCACAGCCACAAATCGGAAAAGCCGTTTCGCACCTGTTAGCTGGGATCGTGATTGTAGATCTTCTTGCCCTCGGACACGTGGATATGAGTTGGACAATCTCAATGGGAGTCCTTTTTCTCGCTGCCCTTCTCTTTCAACGGTTCATCCCGGCCACTTAGAGGATTCATAGTCTCTTCTTCAATGAGGACGAAGAAGTGGCTCACACTGAATCCCCCATTGCGCTAGCATCACTTCCTGCTAGTCTCAGCGTTACTTAGATGAAAAACCTTTTCGCGCTCGTTCTCTTCACGCTTAGTGTATTCCCAAATTCGTCACGCGCACAAGCGCCCGTGGGCGAGAGAATGTTGGAGTCGTACTTTGCTACCCGCACAGCGGAGATTCGAGCGAATTGCCTTGCTCCTTTCCGCTCGCTTGATTCATGGAAAGCAGCCAAACCTACGCTTAAGAAGCAATTGAGAGAAATGCTTGGCCTCGATCCGTGGCCAGAACGCTCATCACTCCAAGCAGTGACCACCGGAATCCTTGACCAAGCCGATATCCGCGTGGAGAAACTTCACTTTCAATCCCTTCCCGGACTCTACGTCACCGCCAACCTCTATCTTCCTAAGCAAATCGCGGCACCGCTTCCGACAATCCTCTACGTCTGTGGACACGCCATTGCCAAAGACGGGAATCGAAGCTTTGGCAACAAAGCCGCTTATCAACATCATGGGATCTGGTTTGCACAACACGGTTACGCCTGCTTGATTATCGACACGATCCATCGCGGTGAGATCGAAGGCATCCACCACGGAACTTATCAATACGGGATGTGGTGGTGGAACTCACGGGGCTATTCCTCCGCAGGCATCGAAGCATGGAATAGCATCAGAGCCCTCGACTACCTCGAGACTCGCAGCGAAGTCGATCCCAATCGAATCGGAATCACCGGAAGATCTGGAGGTGGCATCTACAGTTGGTGGGCGGCTGCGCTCGATGAACGAATCAAAGTCGCGGTTCCAGTAGCAGGGATGACTGATCTTCAGAACCAGGTCGTAGACGACGTCGTCGACGGGCATTGTGATTGCATGTTCATGGTGAACACCTATCGCTGGGACTATCCTCAGGTTGCAGCACTACTTGCGCCTCGCCCCTTGCTGATCGCAAATTCTGACAAGGACTCAATCTTCCCGCTGGATGGCGTTGTGAGACTACATTCAAAGGTAAGAGACATCTACCAACTCTACGATGCCGAAGATCACTTGGGATTGTTAATCACCGAAGGCCCCCACAAAGACACTCAGGATCTCCAGGTTCCAACCTTCCGCTGGTTCAATCGATTCCTCAAATCAAAACACGCGCCGATCTCCAAACCTGCTACGAAATGGTTCCCAAACAAGGCGCTCGCCGTTTTCGAATCCATCCCTGAAACCGAGATCAACCGGAGCATTCAAGAAACGTTCGTTCCCAGAGCACCCGAGCCCCAGATTCCTGAGAACACCACGGAATGGCAATCGATGACGCGAACATGGCTCCAGGAACTGCGAGAAAAATCATTTCGAAGTTGGCCCGCCCTCGAACAAAGCCCCGTCTCTCGCAAAGTCCTTTCCCATAGAATTCAAGGTGGCAAGCTCGAACACTATGCAGTCACCGTTCAACAGCGAGTGCAACTTCCCATGTATGTTTATCTCCCGGACCGCACTGATCTTGTTGAAAAACTCGAACTGGAAGTTCTGGACGAAACAAATGGAGAGACCTTTCATGCCAAATTCAAGGCCGCAATCCAATCCAGAAGTATCCCATCATTCTTAATGAATCGCAGCACGAATACGGCCTACGCTTGGATCGCGCCTCGAGGCATTGGACCAACCGCATGGAACAACGACGCGAAACGACAGACTCAAGTCCGCCGTCGATTTATGCTCCTAGGTGAAACTCTTGACTCAATTAGGGTCTTCGACATCATCCGCAGCACTCAAAGCGCGAGCAAACTCTCTTCATTGGGACGCACCAAAATCACCCTCAAAGCTCAGGGCACGATGGGAGTCAATGCCCTCTACGCTTCCCTCTTTCTCAAATCCATTACTGGACTTGAACTAACCGAGCTTCCACCAAGTCATCGCCCTGGGCCCGACTACCTCAATGTGTCCCGTATCTGGAGTCTGCCTCAAGCGCTAGCCGCGAGTCTTGAAAATCGCTCCATCATCCTTACCCAAACTCCCCTCGGACTGACCGAATTCGCAAAGAGGGTCCAAGAAGCACTCGGCTGGGATTCGACACTCGCGGTCAATTGAATTGAACCCACACTAAAAGAGAGCGCAGGCTTACTTGCCTGCGCTCCGCAATTCATCGCTTGGAGACCTACTTACGAACGCGTTTCTTTTTCTTAGGTGCCTGACGTTTTTCCGCACTAAGAAAGCGGTTAACGGCATTCAGGTAAGCCTTGGCACTCGCCTCAATAATGTCCGTACTGGCCCCGCGCCCAGTCAAAAGCTCGCCGTCACCAAAGTCAGCCTTAATCGTGACTTCGCCCAACGCGTCCTTTCCCTGCGAAACGCCACGCAGCGAAAAATCCTTTAAACGCCCGCGAACATCCGTCAGGCGATCAATCGCCTTCAGCGCCGCATCAACAGGACCATCACCAACCCCAGCATCCTGCACCGCGACAGGCTTTTGATTCTTCTTGGTTCCCGACTTAGTTAGCCGCACGGTTGCGGTCGGAACCGTTGTCGAGCCACTGGAAACACTCAGGTAATCCAAGACCCAAATCTCAGGAACAACCATAATATGCCCTTCAACCAAGGCAGACAGATCGTCATCGTAGACGAACTTCTTCTTATCACCAATTTCTTTAAATCGAGCAAAAATAGCATTTACATCATCGTCAGACATTTTGAATCCAAGATGCTTTAGGCGCGATGAAACAGCTGCCCGGCCACTATGCTTCGTGAGCGGTAATTCTGTCTTTCCCCAACCTACTTTAACCGGATCAACAATCTCGTAGGTCTCTCGCTTCTTTAGGATCCCGTCCTGATGAATTCCACTGCTGTGCGCGAACGCGTTTTCCCCAACGATGGCTTTGCTTCGTTGCACATTCAGTCCTGACATGCGTGACACCAACCGTGAGGTTCGAACGATTTCCTTGCTACTAACCCCACACTTGAATCCACGAAAGACATCTTTTCGGGTATTCAAGGCCATGACGATTTCCTCCAGAGCAGCGTTTCCAGCCCGTTCACCAATCCCGTTAATCGTGCACTCGACCTGACGAGCGCCGGCTCGAACCGCAGCCAAGGAATTGGCGACCGCTAACCCAAGATCATTGTGACAGTGAACGCTGATAATCGCCTGACCGGTCTGGAATTCTTTGACAGAATCGTGAAGCGTTTGAATCAAGGTCTCAAATTCATTCGGGACAGCCCAGCCCACGGTATCTGGAATGTTGACCGTCGTTGCGCCTGCATCGACGGCGGCCTGGCAAACTCTCACCAAATAATCTGGCTCGGTCCGTGATGCATCTTCAGGAGAAAACTCCACGTCATCGACGTAGGATTTCGCCTGCTTGACGCCCTTCACTGCCAAACGAATAATCTCGTCCTCTGCCTTGCCCAACTTGAACTCACGATGAATTTTCGAAGTGGCCAGGAACACATGAATGCGGCCACGCTTTCCAGCGGGCTTGACCGCTGCCCCCGCAGCATCAATATCCCCGGAAACACACCGTGCTAGGCCAGCAATGATCGGCCCTTTGAGTTCCTTAGCGATCGTTTCAACCGCAGTAAAATCACCGTCGCTGATCACAGGAAAGCCGGCTTCGATCACATCCACCTTGAGACGCTCAAGCTGCCGGGCCACCTCTAGCTTCTCGCGAAGGTTCATGGAGGCTCCTGGACACTGTTCGCCATCACGCAAGGTGGTATCGAAGATTTGAACGCGTTTACTCTTCATGGTATCGGTCGGATATCTTACTCGTTTTCCGTTTAATTGCAGGGCTCAGAAACTGTCTCTTATACACATCTGACGCTGCCGACGAGCGATCTAGTGTAGA
>OJGU01000797.1_pt1 | contig 15160 bp, 14 predicted proteins | sample 1594741 | NCBI WGS metagenome assembly OJGU01 (sample SAMN05416841, study PRJEB24817) | seawater metagenome | isolation source: Sea water | place: Canada:Atlantic | collected 2013-07
CTACACTAGATCGCTCGTCGGCAGCGTCAGATGTGTATAAGAGACAGATGCAGAAGAACTCAATTTTGTGATAGCCTCATATCCTGGTGTAGCAATCGGGGCAGAAGAGTTTTTAGCAGCGTATCCAAACAATAAATATGAAACAGATTGTCCAGTGTCTTAGGGATGGTGAGACCCAGTTATGGGAAGTTCCATGTCCCAGCACGGGTAAAAATGAGATCCGCATTCAATCGGTCTGTAGCCTTGTGTCTCTTGGTACTGAGAAAATGTTAATTGATTTCGGTCGCTCAGGCTGGATTTCAAAAGCGAAGCAGCAGCCCGAAAAAGTGAGGCAAGTTTTCGATAAGATTAAGACGGACGGGATCTCTGCCACTCTTCGGGCAGTTAGCTCGAAGTTGGATACTGAGATACCGCTCGGATACTCGAATGTTGGCCGTGTAGTGAAGATTCCCGACGCAATGACTGGTTTGGTTCCGGGGGATCTCGTGGTTAGCAATGGACCACATGCCGAAGTAGTTTCTATCCCTAGAAACCTCGTTGCCCGAATTCCCGATGTCGTGAAACCAGAGCAGGCGGTCTTCACTGTGGTAGGATCTATTGGTCTGCAGGGAATTAGATTGTTGTCCCCCTCGATTGGGGAGGTTGTTGCCGTTACTGGACTTGGACTGATAGGGCTATTGGCTGTGCAGATTCTCAGAGCACAAGGGTGCACGGTTATCGGTATTGATCTCGATCCTCAGAAATGCCGATTGGCCGAGAGTTTTGGTGCAACTGCTGTTGATCTATCGGGCGGAGGTGATCCCATAGGAGTAGCCAAACAACTGAGCAACGGAAAGGGAGTAGATGGCGTTCTTATAACTGCATCAACAAGAAGTAATCAGCCAATTCATCAGGCAGCGGTGATGTGCCGTAAGCGGGGACGGATTGTTTTGGTCGGAGTGGCTGGGCTTGAATTGTCTCGTGCAGACTTCTATGAGAAGGAGCTCAGTTTTCAGGTGAGTTGCTCTTATGGTCCTGGACGTTATGACCCTGATTACGAGGAAAAAGGGAATGATTACCCGTATGGATTTGTTCGTTGGACCGAGCAGCGAAATTTTCAGGCTGTTCTTGAGTTGATGGCAAGAGGAGACGTCGATGTGAAACCACTCATTTCTCATCGCTTTGCCTTCTCTGATACTCTCAAAGCGTATGAGGTTGTTGAATCGGGTAAAGCCTTGGGAATTGTGCTTGAGTATGGACAGTCGGCAGAAGGTAGCGAGTCCACTGAGCACAAGGATGATTCCCAAGTCATTGTGCGTGCTCCACGCAATAACATACCGACCGCAGGAACGGTTGCTTTAGTCGGCGCTGGTGGATTCTCTCGGCAGGTGTTGGTGCCAGCCCTCTTGGAGACTGGTTGCCGCTTGAAAACGGTCGTTTCATCAAAAGGAGTCAGTGGAACCCAACTCGCAAGGCGGTACGGTTTTGAGAGTTCATCTACTGATGTTGAATCAGTCCTCGAAGATGCGGAGGTTGATACTTTTTTGATCACAACTCGTCACGACTCTCATGCTCATCTAGTGGTTGCCGCGTTGAAAAAAGGGAAGAAAGTCTATGTTGAAAAACCTCTGTGTATGACGCGGGAAGAATTGGACCAAGTTTGCGATATCTATTCGAGCCTATTGGAGGAAGGAAAGAGTCCTTTCTTGATGGTTGGGTTCAATCGGCGTTTCGCGCCCCAGATCGTCGAAATGAAGCGACGCTTGGAGAATACTGGAGAGCCCTTGGCTATCACGATGATCGTGAACGCGGGTTCCATAGCCTGCAATCATTGGACTCAAGATCCGGCAGTAGGAGGGGGAAGGATTGTTGGAGAGGCTTGCCATTTCATTGATTTGGCTCGGTTTTTAGCTAGCTCGTCGATCGCCAAGGTGGACACTTTGAAATGCGAGAGGTCTGAATCCCCGGGATCTGGAGATACTGTTTCAATTAGTCTCAAGTTCGAGAACGGTTCTGTCGCTACAATCCAGTACCTTGGAAATGGTCATCGATCGGTCCCGAAGGAGCGGATTGAAGTTTTTGGAGGAGGAAGGGTTCTTCAACTCGACAATTTTCGTCGATTGAAAGCATTCGGCTGGAAAGGCTTCAAGGGGATGAATCTTTGGAGGCAGGACAAAGGGCATGGAGCTGAAATGAAGAGTTTGATGGATGCCGTGAGGGAAGGGAAAGCCTCACCCATTCCATTCGATGAGATCGTTGAGGTTACGAGGGCAAGTTTTCAGGCAGCGGGGGTTTCAGCCACCGGTAATTCGGATGGCACAGATCAGTGACGATTCGCTAGTGGCACTAATCTATTCTATCAGTATAATTCGAGTTATCTGTGGTTAAGAAACTTATCGATATTATTGCTGGGGCTCGGCCTAACTTTGTGAAGATAGCGCCTATTCTGAACGCGATTCGCACGGGTTCTATCGAGTATAGGCTGATTCATACAGGCCAGCATTATGATCGAAGGCTGTCTGGAGATTTCTTTGAGGAATTAGGTATTCCCGATCCCGACGTGAATCTAGGGGCAGGTTCCGGAACGCAAGGAGAACAGACGGCAGCGATCATAATGGGCTATGAAAAGGTGCTATTGGATAGACGACCTGAACTTTGTCTCGTCGTCGGAGATGTGACGTCGACGATGGCGTGTGCGATTACGGCTCAGAAATTAACGGTACCGGTGGCGCATGTGGAGGCGGGGATTCGATCTGGTGATCTGGTGATGCCGGAGGAAATCAACCGGATGGTGACGGATTCGATAACGAATTATTTTTTTACCACTAGCGAGGTTGCCAATGAGAACCTTCGTAGGAGTGGTGTCGCTGAAGATCGGATTCACTTCGTAGGCAACACGATGATCGATACTCTCTTGGCAAATGAGTCTCGATTCCGGCCGCCGGAGGCTTGGGATCGATTTGGCCTTGAGGCCAGAGGCTATTTTGTGGTGACTCTCCATCGGCCAGCGAATGTTGACGAAGAGCATGGTTTAGCGCGCCTGCTCGAGGGCATCGTGACTGGGGCACGGGGGATGCCCGTCATTTTTCCGGTACATCCGCGGACGGCAAAGGTCTTGGAGGCTGTCGAGCTTGAGTTTCCAGATTTGCGTATTGTAGAGCCTCTGAGTTATTTGGAATTTAATTACTTAGTGAAACATTCTAAGGCTGTGATTACGGATTCGGGTGGAATTACTGAGGAGACCACGGTGATGGGCATTCCTTGCATGACACTTCGAGATTCGACTGAGCGGCCGGAGACGGTGACGGTAGGAACCAATGAACTCTTGGGGACGGATCCTGCTGCTCTCGAGCCGGCGTTTGAACGTTTGTTTGCAGGGAAGTGGAAGAAGGGATCGATACCTGAGAAATGGGATGGGAAGGCTGCCGAGCGTATTGTTGCTGTGTTGGAGAGAATTCTCTAAAGAAAAAGTGGTACCGATGGAGGGGGTCGAACCCACACGACCTTGCGGTCACCAGATTTTGAGTCTAGCGCGTCTGCCAATTCCGCCACATCGGCACTCGAAAGTGCAGAAGCGAGATACTAATAGGCTGTGGGCTTGCTTGGCAAGTGGTTTTGGTTTTGAAAAAGAGCGATGAATTGAATGGAACCTCCTTTAGATGATTTGATATATCTCCCTTTGAAATGAAAAGCGGGCGGAATTACGCAGGAACATTCGGATTGGCGGTTGTTCTATTGATTATGTGGCTGTTTCCGGGGTTCTGGTATGCGGGGAAGTCGGATGAGGAGAGCTACCAATGGTTTGGGCTCAATGAGGAAATTTCTGGATGGGAATACAATGAGATTTCTGTAGGTGATGCTGCTGAAGCGATTTTGGTGGCGGATCGAATGGACAACGGTGCTTATCGGCAGGGAGATGGGCCAGTTGTTCGAGTCTTCTCGGCCAAACGTTTTGAGGAGAAGGAGAATTCTGTGGGGCTGTTCTCACACACGCCTGATCGCTGTTGGACGAATACCGGGATGGTGATTGAAAATGATGAGCCTTATTTTCGAAACGTCGATATTCATGGGATAGAGATGGTTCTTGAGCGACGTGTCTTTAGTATTGGGAGTCAGAGGGAGCTAGTCTATTTTGGAGCGTTGGTTGGCGGAGCTGCATTGCCATATAGGATGGACCAATATCTTGGCTCTGGGCGGAAACGAGAGTCGGCAGCCCGTGGCGATGAAGGCGGGGCGATTGGACGGTTGGTCAATACTCGTGTCTGGGGGTGGGCCTTCGAGTCCTTTGTCAAGCGGGCGCGGCTAGCGGGGCCTCAGCAGCTAATTCGTATTTCGACGCCGATCACTGATTCTGTTGAGTCCGCGGATGCTCGTCTTCTGGACTTCTTTGAGAAGTGGCTTTCGGTCGTATCTTACGAGGATGAAGTGAAGCAGTTCGAGAAACAACGTGAGGTGCTGGAATGAGTCCCCAACGAGAGTCATTGTCTCATGGTGTTCTTTGGTTGCCTATTTTGGTCACCTTGGGATGGCTTGTCAGCAAGGCTAGTTGGTTTTGGAATAATAACCCAGATATGCAGTTTGGCTGGGTGATTCCAATGTTGAGTGGCTATCTCTTGTTTGAAGGCTTTGAGAAGCGGCCAATGATTTTGGGCCGTTGGTCCTTCGTAAGTGTGGCGTCAATTTGCGTTGGTCTGGGGTTCCTGTTTTTGACTCAGATATACCAGGCGGCTTACGGTTTGACGGCGACTAGTATGGCGGGGCTTGGATTGGGGTTCTTGGCTGTTAGTGTTGGTAGTCTTTTGTATGCCTATGGATTTCCAGGGGTGAAAACATTTGGGTTCGGATTGGCGTTTTTTTTGATCGCTCTTCCAATCCCCTCTGTGATCTACGGTCAAATCATTTCGTTCCTACAATACTGGATAACCTTGGTCAATGTTGAGGTGCTAGCCTTACTCGGGACACCTGCTTCGATTCAGGGCAATCTCGTACAGCTGCCGACCGGAACGCTGGGTGTGGATGAGGCGTGTAGTGGAATTCGTAGTCTTCAATCCACTGTCATGGCGACTCTCTTTATTGGTTATTTGACCTTGGAGCGACTTAGTTTCAGGGGCCTGCTTTTTGTTTCGGGTCTCTTGCTCGCAATTCTAGGAAATTTTATTCGAGTCTTTTCGCTAAGTTACTCTGCCAGTATCCATGGAATTGGCGCTGTCGATGCCGCGCACGATGTCGCTGGTTGGTCGATTCTGATGTTTACGGTCGTTGGAGTGGGAGTCTTGTCGTGGCTGTTTGGAAGGGTTGAGGGGATGTTGAAAGTAGCGACAACGGAACGCATCGTGGCTGAGAGTTCAGGAGCAGCAGAATAGTCTTCACTCGTCGAGGTGCAGCAATGAATGGGATCTGGCAACGTTCTTGTTAGGTCTTATTTTTTGGGCTGGTAAAGTTCATTTCTGCTTAAATGGATCCAGCGTCAACCCGGATGCTTTGTCCGGTTATCGAGCTGCTCGTGGAGTCCAGCAAGTAGCTTACGGTTGCAGCTGCCGATTCGGCAGAAACCGGTTCCTTCAAGGCGTTGCGCCGGTAAATGGAGTTTTTCTGTTTCTCAGATAGGGAGCCTGTCATTTCGGTTTCCATAAACCCACAGACAACGCTGTTCGACCTTATCTTCCGTTCTCCCCATTCTCTGGCCGTATTCTTCGAGAAGGCCTCTAGTGCCCCCTTTGTCGCTGCATACATGGCCAAGCCCTTGTACCCCGTGTGAACACTGATCGAGGAAATGTGAACAATCGAACCCGCCGTGCGGTGCGCTAAGAAGTTCCGCAGTACGGTGCGAGTCAGCAAGATTGGGGAGAAGACGTTCACTCGAAACATCGTTTCAAGTGGATCGAGTTTGACGTTGGTGATGAGATCATCGTAGGCGGTCGCGGCATTGTTCACGAAGCCAGTCAGAGCGATGTCATGCCCAATGAAATCTTCAAGAACGGCCGTGATAAGCGAGTCATTGTGGCTTAGGTCAAGGCGCTTGAACTCAAAGCGATCACCGTGATGTTCTTTAAGCGCTTCGGCAGCTTTGGTTAGAGTGCGGGCAATGGCGTAAACCTTACATCCTTTTTCAAGTAGGTAGGTTGATATCTTTAGCCCCAAGCCTCTAGAGGCACCGGTAACCAAAACTGTCTCGTTGCTCATCTTATTGCTTTGCCTGTTCGGGAACGTCCCAAGTCTTCGACGAAGTCGATGATCCGAGGAATCTTGTAAGATTGCAAGTGGGTCACTAGGTGGGCCCTGATTTCGGATTCAGTGCAGTCCTGAGATGATCGCTCGACTTCAGCTCTAAGAATTGTTCCGACAACAGAATTGCGTTCACCGAACACGCGCGCATCACGAATACCGGGGCAATCCCTCAGAGAATCTTCGACTGCATGAGGGTTTACCTTAAAACCCCCGACACTGATGATATCCTTGACGCGGTGATCAATCGTGAATGTTAGGGGATTCTCCGATAGTACCGTGACTCGATCACCGGTATCAAACCATTCGTCTGCATGGCGAATCTTGCCAAGCAAATCCTTCCTGATCAATAGCTTCTGATTCTCGATCCTTACTTGGCTTGCCATTCTTTCTTCGACGACAAACCGATTGTCGAGAGAATGAAACAGGCTTCCAACTTCTGTGGAGGCGTAGACATTGAGAGCTTTGGCATTGGGAAACATCTGCAAGATGTCTGGCGTGAGGTTTGGGTCGAAGCGTTCTCCCCCGAAGGTGATTCTCTTGACTGAGTTCAGAACACGGTCGCAGGGAAGGAGCATCCGATAGAACGTTGGTGTAGCGGAAAGGTGAGTGATTCGTTCTGATTCAATTCTGGAAAAAATATCTTCCCGAGAGAGTCTCCGCAGATTGATGATACGGTTGCCGTTAAAACTTGCCTGGAGTAGGACTTGAATACCAGCCATATGAGTCGGCGAATAGGTGAGGCCCCAAACGTCCGATTGATGTTTCTGGGACTGTTTCACTTCGCGAGCCAGGGTGTCCAGTGGTACCGGATGAATACAGGGTGAGGTGGGCTCTTTTGGACTGCTGGACGAGTTCAATAAGTTGAGTGTAGTCAACCGGTCTAGAAAAACTTGGGATCAGGGTCCTACGATTGATCCGAGAGGGGTCGCTTTGAAGCACTGCCTGTTCGGCTTCCGTGAGATCGGCATCGATCAGGGTTAGATCCTGCTCAAAAGCAAAGGCTTTAAGAACAGACGCTAGTAAATCGGGCAACGAACGACTTTTTAGAACAGGAGTATGGGTCCCGTCCCAGACTCGTTCCATCAAGGCCTCGACGGATGTCGGGGGTGAGAGCGTATCTACGATGAATCTGTCGCTGTCTGCCTGCACTAGGAAAGCTTGTTTAGAACGTCTCCGACCGTGCTGACGATGCTTTGCTCGAAAATATCGACTCCTGTCTTACTCTCCAGTCTTGCGGTGAACTCTGCGAGATCGAGGGAATCCATTTCCAAATCTAGGCGCAACGAAGTCTCTGGAACGATTTCACTGATCTTTGGGAGGCCCTTGTTCGAACGAACCTCGTTAATCGCTTGTAGCACTTCTTGCCGCATATTCTAGATATCTCTTCTCGGAAAGGTTTTATACTGTCGACTTGAGCAGAGCGTTCTCGGTTGGAGGTTTTGACCAACGTAGGTCATCGCATCTATTTGGCAGTCATCTCCGATATCTAGCCCTTGATAGATAAATGCGTTCGCGCCGACTAACACTCGTGTGCCGAGGGTAACGTTTCCGCCAATGGCAGCGCCAGGATTTACTATGAGATGGGGCCCACTTTTTGTGTTATGTCCGTAGGCTGCGTTCAGGTTCAAGATGGAATGATTGCCGACGCGGGCTTCGGTGCTAACTCGGCACCCTGGTGCCAGGTATGAACCCGGCCCGACGGTTGCCGAAGGCGAAAGCGTAGCATCTGGGTGAATGATCGTTAGTGGTTCGAGCTGAGTCGAAGCCGCAAGCTTCAGGTATTGTGCCCGAAGCGCTTGATTTGCCATCGAAAGAATAAACCGATGCTTTCCTGGGAGTTTCTTGATGAAGGTCGGCAGCTGATGGTCGATTACATGTGGGTATTGATTCGTCGCATGGGGGGTGTCGGACACATGAACGATATTCAATTCAAGATTGAGGCCGTCGGCGGTTTCTGCAATCTCGGCGGCGGTGCTCTTGCTGCCGAAAATGAAAAAATAGGGACGACGACTATTCATTTGCCGGAAATCTTTGAAGGTGTGGACTGCTGCGCTTCAACCTAGCTGCGAAACTGTGGTTCAAGGTAACGAATCTGAATGGTTTCACAAGTCCGAACCACCTTTGGGCGGATAGCGAATAGGCAGATGCGCCGCAGATTACTAATCTAGATTTCCGGGATTATAGGGTGATACGCTGATCTTTCTAGGGGACGGTCCTCAGTTATTTCAAGGATGCCAGAAGTGGGAATCAAAGCCCCCAGGAGCAAATGCTCTTTGGGGGCTTTTGTGTGTACAAGAGCAGCGCCGGTGCGGTAATGGCTCTTGCGGGTGAAGGGAGAGGATTGTTAGTATGTTCCTTAATGATTAACCAATGGCGGAATCTATTTCGGGTTTTTGGTGCCCTGCTCTGCATTGGCCCTCTAGGGCTGGTTCAGGGGACGCAAAGTCGGAATACAATTGATGAGTTCGTTCAGGCGAAGGCCTCCGAGCTCGGACTGAGTCTGTCGCAGGAGGCAGATCGCCTGTCGCTGCTCCGCCGCCTTTCCTTTGATCTGACGGGGCTTCCTCCCGATGAAGCCTGGCTCGATCGTTATGCTGACGGTGATGCTTCCAGTGCGGTCGATCCGTTGATTGAGGCTCTGCTTAATTCGCCTTTCTTTGGCGAGCGGATGGCCAGCATGTGGATGAATGTTGCCAGATATGCTGAGGACCAAGCCCATCAGGTCGGCAACGATATCAAGCACTTCTATCCGAATGCTTATCTTTATCGTCAGTGGGTCGTCCAAGCCTTCAATAGGGACCTCTCGTATGATCGCTTTGTGAAACTCCAACTTGCAGCCGATTTGATGGAGTCCGCCGAAGAATCCGATCTGCCGGCCTTAGGGTTTCTGGGATTGGGGCCCAAGTACTACAATCGCGGGCGGATCGAGGTAATGGCTGATGAATGGGAGGACCGAGTCGATACCGTGACCCGGGGTTTCCTGGGACTCACGGTTGCCTGTGCGCGTTGCCATGATCACAAATTTGATCCCATTCCAACCGAAGATTACTATGCGTTGGCTGGTGTGTTCGCGAGCACGAAAATGGTGAACGCGCCGTTCGGGAAGGATCCTTCGGAGCTCACCGAAACGGAGAAAAAAGAGGCTCGATACATGGTGCATGTTGTTGGGGAAGGGGAGCCGAAGGACTTGCCGGTTTTTGTCCGCGGTAATGCGGCCCGTAAAGGAGCGATTGTTCCGCGTCGGTTTCTGAGTCTCTTTTATGAGGAGGGACAGGAGCCACCTCGATTTACTCAGGGGAGCGGTCGACTGGAACTGGCAGCGTTGATTGCGAGTAAGGAAAATCCTCTCACGGCGAAGGTATTTGTGAACCGAGTCTGGCAGGAATTTTTCGGTCGAGGCATCGTTTCGACACCCAGCAATTTTGGTGCCTTGGGAGAAGACCCATCTCATCCAGAATTGTTAGACTTTCTCGCTTCAGAGTTCATGGAGAACGGGTGGTCGGTAAAGTGGTTAGTCAGGCAGATTCTATCATCGAGGACCTATCGCCAGAGTTCGGAGTTCAACGAAGCAAACGCACGCGTCGATCCGGGAAACCGATACTTATGGCGGATGAGCCGGCGTCGGTTACCGGTGGAAATGTGGCGGGATAGTCTGTTGTTTTTCGCTGGCAATATCGATCAGGGTCACGGTCGTTCTCTTAAGCTCGATGATCCAGAGAATCATCGTCGTACGCTCTACGGCAGGGTGAGTCGGCTTAAACTGAATCCCTTGTTGATGAACCTCGATTACCCAGATCCCAACGTGCATAGTGCCAAACGCGCCGTGACGACGACTCCGCTTCAGAAGCTCTATTCCATGAATAGCGACTTTGTCATTGATCAGGCAAAGGGTTTGGCAGAACGGCTCGGTAGCGAGGCCTCAACGAATGAAGCTTGGATTGAGCAAGCGTATCGATTGCTATTCTTTCGGACACCATCGGAACAGGAGAAAGCGTTGGGTGAGGCTTTCCTCTCCTCGGTCGATGAATCTGAGATCGATCGACGAGTCGTTTATGCGCAGGCCTTACTCACATCCAACGAGATTAGCTATTTGGACTAGCGTTACGGGAAACCAAGACTATGACGAATCAACAAAGCGTTTTTGACAGCACTGGTATTTCCCGGCGGGCGATGCTCGAGCGAGCCGCCGGTGGATTTGGAATGCTGGGCTTAATGGGGCTGCTGGGGAAAAAACAACTCTTGGGTGGTGAGTCGATCGCCTCGCTTCCCGTGCATCCCGTGCCCCGAGCGAAGCGGGTAATTTTTCTCTTCATGAATGGCGGTCCTTCTCATTTGGATACCTTCGATCCCAAGCCGGCGCTAAAACAGGTCGAGGGGAAGCAGCCCTCGGGCAAGCTCTATCGTGGGTCGAAAGGGACTGGATTCATGCCCTCTCCGTTCCGATTCACTCAGCACGGACAGAGTGGCATGCCGGTCAGTGAAACCCTCCCTGAAATCGCCAAGGTGATTGACGAGTGCACCGTGATCAAGTCGATGCACACGGATATCCCGAATCATGAACCCGCGCTTCTTCAGATGCATACCGGCAACATTCAACCCATTCGTCCATCGTTTGGGTCCTGGTTGCTCTATGGTTTGGGGAGTGAGAATGAGAATCTTCCAGGTTATGTGGTGCTGCGCCCTTCCCAAAAGATTGTCGTCGGTCCCGCACTGTGGAGTAACAGTTTTCTTCCGGCTCGACATCAAGCGACCAGTCTTGATACCTCGGACATGAAGATTGAGACGATGTTGGCAAACATTCGAAACCCGCAGTTTGGCTTAGCGAAGCAACGTGAGCAGTTGGATTTGGTCCAGAAGTTGAATCAATGGCATCGAGATAAACGGCCAGGCGAGGCGATTCTCGATGGCGAAATTGCGGCTATGGAAACAGCCTACCGAATGCAGATCGCAGCAACAGACGTCTTGGATGTCTCAAAGGAGCCTCAGCACGTTCATGATGCCTACGGTCGAACGCCCTTTGCTCAATCCTGCCTTCTGGCGCGACGCTTGGTCGAGTCCGGGGTTCGTTGCGTTTCGGTGTATTACACCAATAAGGGGAATCAACCTTGGGATACGCATACAAATCACAACGAGGGGCACAAGAAACTTTGCCTGGATAGTGACAAAGCGACGGCAGCCTTGATTATGGATTTGAAGGCTCGTGGCTTGTTAGAAGATACCTTGGTGGTATGGGGGGGCGAGTTCGGGCGAACGCCATACGCCGAGAATAAGAAGAAAGAAAAGGCAGCTGGTCGTGATCATCATTCGACTGCTTTCTCGATGTTGCTTGCAGGAGGTGGGGTGAAACGGGGTTATTCGTATGGGCAGTCGGATGAGTTTGGAATGCATGCGGTTGAGAAGCCAATGCATGTTCATGATTTCCATGCGACGCTGCTGCATCTCATGGGCTTAGATCACACTAAGTTGACCTATCGCTACTCCGGAAGGGACTTCAGGCTGACCGATGTGCATGGCGACGTAGCCCACGACATCATGGCTTAGGAAGGATTGAGGACCTGTGAATGCTCCTCGGTAGGGCTGGGCGTTTATAAACTTTCAATTCCTCTAATGAGTGGCTGCTTTCCAGGTTTGAGGAGTAGGAATTCATTAGCGGGAAAGTGCCTATCAAGCCAGGCGATGCCTTTGTTGCCGGCGACGAGTAGTGCCGTTGAAATGGCATCGGCATCCGTTGCTGAGGGAATGGTCACCGCAGCTTGAGCGGCTCCTACCGTGGGTTCACCGCTGCGACCATCGATGACATGGCCGTATTCGCGGTTTTCAGATTGAAAGGACTTTCCCCAGATCGCTGAAACCGATAGGGCGTTGTCACAGAGATTTGCGATGCCAATGGTTTTCAGTTCAGGCTCGCCCTCAGAGGCCTTTTCTTTTTCTTTGGGTGTGAGGGGGCGGGTGATAGCGATCTTCCATGATTCCTGATCGGGTGGAGTTCCAATTGTAGCTACTGTGCTAGTCCCGCCATGGAGGAGGGCGCTCCTGATTCCATTTTCTTCAAGAATCTCTTTGGCTCGTTCGAGGGCGTAGCCTTTGCCAATCGAGCCAAGATCAAGCATCACCCCTTCACGGTCAAATTGGATCGTGAATTCATCAGGGTCGAGTTGAATGTGATGGATGCCGATAAATGATTTGGCTTCTTCAATGGCCTCTGGACTAGGAATGGCTCCTGTTCCCCCCATGAAACCCCAGCATCGGATGAGTGGCCCCAGGGTAATGTCAAAGGCACCGTCAGTGAGGGTGTTCAGAGCTTGGCATCGTTGGAGTAACTCGAAAATTGTTGGCTCAATCTTGACGGGTTCCCGAGCGGCCCGTTGGTTGGCATGATTGATTTGGCTGTCTGAGCGGTAGATGCTTAGCTGCGACTCAACCCATTCAATTTCTTCTAGGGCTTCCTCGCCTGCGGCTTGCAGCGAGACCGGATTGTCCCCATACAACACGATCTCGAAGCGGGTTGCCATGGCTTCACGGGCTAGTTTGACAATTTCCATTTTTTTAACCACGGATTACTCGGATGACACGGATAAGCAGAATTAGGAAACGATCCTTTTCCACTTGAGTTTTGCAGTGTTGAAACTCACAAGCATTGCGACCTCTAGCTGTGTTATGTTCAGGTAACCGAGCATTTGGGCGATGTGTGTGCTATTGAATTCTACGACTACTTTAGTGTCCACAATCACTTTACGATCAACGATCAAGTCAGGAACTAGAGTTCCGATTGCGATGTTTTTGAATCGACTTGGAAAGCGCATCTGTTGTTTTACCAAATGACCTCGCTCCCGCAGTTCAAGCACGAGTGCGTTCTCATAGAGTTTTTCATCAAGCCCGGGTCGAAGTTCGTTAAGGACCAGCATAGCAGCGCCAATAATGTTTGATGTTATATCGTCACATTTCACAGTATCCGTTTACTTGGAAGTCTGAAGACTTTCAAGTAATTGAGCTGTTATCCGTGTCATCTGAGTGATCCGAGGTCAAAAAAAAGTTCCGCCGGGATTGCCGGCGGAACTTCGAGACGTTGTTTTGACGCTTAGGAAAGTTCGGCTACGCCGTAGTCGAGTTCTTCGACTTTCTTTCCGTCTCCAGTCGTGATGGAGCGGGTCTTCTCGTCGAACAAGCACATGACATTGAGTCGATCAGACATTTCCGCGAGGGAAATAACCGTCTGCACTCGAACTGCCAAGTCGATGTTCGCGTTGGGTTCCTTACCGTCACGGATACAATCAAGCCAGTTGCGCTCGTGATGACGGATTTGTTCCCCTGGTAGGAGCCCTTCAAAGGTTTCTGGATCGATTTCGTCGGCGAACTTACGTTCAGGACGAAGCTCGACTCGTGTGCTGGAAAGGCCACCCATGTAGAGAGAACCGTGATGGCCACGGATCATTTCGGTCATGCCTTGTTCGTTGACCGTGGAGCTAGCAAGCATGAGGTTGAATCCACTTGGGAACTCAGCGATGACTTGAACACTCTCATCGACATCACGCTCGTAGGTCCCGGGTGTGTTGCGATCGGTTTTCCATGCTTTAGAGCCTAGGCTGACAACTCGGCTTGGGAATTCAGGGTTGCCCGTGGCGAGAATAAATGGATGTGCAAGGTGAGGAAGGAGATCTCCAAGGAGACCTGCACAGTATGGGTAGTATTTGCGCCATCGGAAGTAATGATCGGCATTGAATGGGATCTTCTTATTGACGTTGCCCATCCATCGGTCCCAGTTCATGTCCTCGGGCGTTGCCCAATCTTGGATCGTGTAATTCCACTCACCTTTAGGGTTGTTACGCATGTAAGAGGTTTGACCCATGACCAGTGGTCCAATCGCGCCGCTCTGAATAAGTTCTGCGGCCTTGTGATACTTGCGAGCAGAACAGCCTTGAGATCCAACTTGAAGTTTGAGGCCGGTTCGCTTGACCACTTCGTGAATCTTGAATGCCTCGCTCAGGTAACGCGTCATTGGTTTTTCGACATAGACGTGTCGTCCGGTTTCCATGGCATCAATGGCACATGGAGTGTGCCAGTGATCGACCGTTGCGATACAGACCGCATCGATGTCTTTCCGCTCGAGCAATTTGCGGTGATCTTCGTAGCCTGGGACTTCCTTGCCGATGATCTTGCGGGCTTGATTCATTCGGGATTTGGAAACGTCACAAACGGCGACTTGCTCGAGATTGCTTTCTCCAGCGTGCCCTTTCATGCTGCGAACGTGGGCTTGTCCCTGTCCACCCACACCGATGTAACCGACGTTGATTCGATCGTTGGCTCCGATGACCCGTCCGGTAGAGGGGGCTTGATTCTGTCCGTAGACAGGCGTGGTGATAATGTTGCTTGAAGCAACGACAGCGGCTGCGGTGCCCGCTTTCTTGATAAATTTCCGGCGGGTTTCACCGCTATTCGCCGGGTTGGGAACTTGATTTTCCATAACTACGTTACAGTGGTTTTTGTTGAACTAAACAAAGTTTTTAGGGACTCCCTTTCAGGATTACCCGTTTCAGGTGTTCGGTCAATGCTGAACATGCCCTCGTAGAGGCGCTTTGAGGTTGGACGCTCAGATGGTCGAAACGCTTCAATGAAACTCAGTTTCGCTCATTTTTGGTCCCGGGCGAAGGGGCCTACGGTAGGGGCTGGACTGGGCCGGGACGTCGTCGCCTAGTTTGCGGTCAGTGCTTCGAGTTTTTTGGCTGCCGTGCCGTCGTCGATCAATTGAGCAGCGAGATCCCAACCCTCTGTGAGGGAACTGCTTTTCTCTGCGACGAAGAGGGCGGCGCCTGCATTGAGTAGGACCGCATCGCGTTTGGGGCCTTTTTCGCTGCCGTTGAGTAGGTTTCGGATGAGCATTGCGTTCTCTTCGCTGCTGCCCCCTTTGAGATCATTGAGCCTGTCTCTTATACACATCTGACGCTGCCGACGAGCG
>OJGU01000800.1_pt1 | contig 15098 bp, 11 predicted proteins | sample 1594741 | NCBI WGS metagenome assembly OJGU01 (sample SAMN05416841, study PRJEB24817) | seawater metagenome | isolation source: Sea water | place: Canada:Atlantic | collected 2013-07
GTCACGGTCACCGCAAGCATCCACAGCGCAAATCCCGTCCGAGCGATCGAGGTAATTCTGAACGGTGACATCATCGAGAATCGCCACCCCATCAATCAACAGGTTGAGGACGGTTCTTACATGACCACGCTTCGCGTCGAGAAACACATTAAGACGAGTTCTTGGATCGCAGTTCGTTGTTTTACTAGCCTACCCGACAAACGAGTCCGTTTTGCCCACTCCGCCCCCTTCTACATTTCTATCCCCGGCAAGCCCATCAAACCCAAGGCGGCTGAAAAAGCATTCCTTATTGAAAGGATGCGAGCGGAGATTGAACGAAACAAGGATCTCATTTCGACGGCCGCGCTGGCCGAATTCGAAGAGGCGCTTGAGTTCTACGCCTCGCTTGAATCTCGCTAGCCACTCGGTTTCTGGCTCTAGAAGGCACTGCCCCCAAAGACCCGACATGCAGACTAGCCCTTCCCAAGCGGCACCAAGACCCTTCACCCTGTACCAGATCGATCAATTCCTCGATTTTCCCCTCGACGACCTGCCTGAGATCCGTTAGCGAAGAGGGAGATAATGAGGGTATCTCGAAGACGATTTATTAGTAACTCCGGCGCAGTCGCCGCGGGATTCATGGGTTTACACCGCTACCTTAATCCATCGCTTTCGGCAGCGGAAGCAGATCTAAAGTATTCCCTCGTCAATCGACAGGCTCATAAGAGTCAGATTGACGCATACGGAAAGCTCGTGAACGACCCCAAGCGGATCTTAGACCTACCGGAAGGATTCAACTACACGGTCATGGCCACAACCGGGCAAATAATGACCGACGGATTCCAATCCCCGGGAGCTCCAGATGGCATGGCAGCCTTCGCCCATGACTCGGATCGGGCTGTGGTGGTGTGTAATCATGAGTTGATTGATACGCAAACCTTTGAAGGGCCCTACGGCATCTCAAACGAGTTGGCTAAGCGAGTGCCCGCTGGGAAGATGTATGATACTGGCAAAGGCAAGCACCCACAACTGGGAGGCACCTCAAACTTTGTCTTCAATCTAAGGAACCAGACCGTCGAATCTCATTTCCTGAGTTTGGCCGGCACCATAAGAAACTGTGCCGGAGGCCCTACCCCCTGGGGCACATGGATTAGCTGTGAAGAAACCGTCTTTCGGGCCAACAATAACCTCGACCATGATCACGGTTACAATTTCGAAGTTCCCGCAAGCGCTAAGATGGGGCTCTGCGATCCGATCCCTCTTAAAGCAATGGGACGATTCAACCACGAAGCCGTTGCCGTTGATCCGGCCTCAGGCATTGTCTATCAGACTGAAGATAGAGACGATGGGTTGATCACTCGGTTCATTCCCAACACGCCTGGCAAGCTTTCCGATGGCGGCCGACTTCAAGCCTTGGTTGTCAAAGGCCAGCCTTCCTGTGACACCCGCAATTGGCCCGACAAAGGAACCGAAGCCTTTCCGATCGGCCAAGCACTAGAAACTGAATGGATGCTCATTGAGGACCCAGAGAATCCCAAAGACAAAATGAGAGCCGAAATGCACAGCGCTGGCGCGGCGATTTTTGCCCGCGGGGAAGGCATGTGGTATGGCTCAGGGAAGATCTACTTTGCCTGCACCAGCGGAGGGATTGCAAAAGGAGGCCAAGTGTTTATCTATGAACCAAGCCCCCACGAAGGCACCCCCGACGAATCAAAGCAACCCGGGCGCCTCACCCTTTACCTCGAACCGAACAACACCCACTTACTCCAGTACGGCGACAATCTGACGGTTGCTCCTTGGGGGGATATCATCCTCTGCGAAGATGGCGCCGATGATCAATATCTCAGAGGAATCACAAGCGACGGAAAAATCTACACGCTAGCTCGAAACAGTTATTTCGGAAAATCTGAATTATGCGGCGTTTGCTTCTCTCCAAGCCATTCGACCTTGTTCGTTAACATTCAAAAGCCAGGAATAACGCTGGCTGTCAACGGGCCGTGGGAACGGCTTGCTACCGGCTAAGTCACTGATCTGTTAGAAGACCGAGCTGAAGCCAGAAACGGCTTCAGCGCTGTCCCAAAAATTCGGCCATCGTCCCAGAAAACTTTCGTCGTCTTTGCTCAGCGCCCGGCCTCTCGGCCAAAAAAACGTTGAACGAGGGCTGCGGGAAGAGGCCTTGACGTGAGACTAAAACCGACCGAAAAGATTGCAGCCCCTACCATATCCCATATAAACGCCTCCAAGCCCAGAAAGGCAAATACAGCGAAACGGCCATGGGCAAGATACCCAGCGATGTAGAGTAGGACATGCGTTCCGCATCCCCCGAGCATGCCAGCAATGACTCCAGCCCGAGTCATGCGACTCCAAAACAAGGTCAAGGCCATCGGCACCAAGAAACAACCAGCGAGTCCACCGGTCGAAAAAACGATCAAATTCTGAAGATACTGTGGAGGATTAAGCACCGCCAAAGTCGCAGCCACGCCAACGCACCCTGTCACTCCATAGGTTAACCACTTCATTCGGTTTTCACTGACTGAGGGATTAATGTTCCGTTGATAGACGTCTCGGACGAGCCCCGACGAAACCATCAATAGAAAACTATCGACGCTAGACATCACCGCAGCAAAAGGCGCGGCGACAATCAATCCCGCTAACCACGGGGTCCCTGCAGCGGTCGCCAGGACCCGAGCCGTTTCCGGCATAACCCGATCTGGTTCAATTTCCATCCCAGGAACGACCACGCGAGCACAACAAAAAATGATCACCAATGGAAAATAGATTAGCGAATAGTAGACGGAAACCATCATGATCGATCGGCGAAGGGTCGGGGCGTCTTTAAATGCCATTTGGCGCACCATATTGCTTGGCTGGCCTGCTCCCCCAAACGACCAAAAGACGAAAAAACTAAGAGCCATTCCAATGGACAAGAACCCTACGTCACTATCGACCTTCGGACCTGGAACGGAAACATAGGCGCCTTTCTTGCCTGCCCCACTCAAGTAGGCTTGACGACTGGTAATCGTGACCACCGTATCGACAAGCAGAGGATTCGCTTCGATCTTTGCGATTTCGTCCGGAGTCGTGACAATCAATACGGGAACACCTACTGCCTGAACCTCACCCGCAGGGATACGCGTTAATCCTTTGGTTCGAACGACTGTGACACGGCTACCGCCGGCGTCCCGCACCTCCAACCAGGCACCTTTCCTCAGAATCACATCGCTATCCGAAACGGCTGCAAGTCGCAAGTCGACTTCGCCATGTTCCGGCGGTGTCATCTCCGCGACCGCCCGGGTCGCCGCACCAAGGCCGCCTGTCTGCTTCATCATCAACACAAACATCAACACCACCCCAATCACCATCACGAAGCCCTGCATCACATCGGTCCAAACCACGGCGCGGAATCCTCCGTAAGCCGTGTAGGCAATGACCGTACCGGAGAACACAATGAGGCAGAGCAAATAGTCGGGCTCAGCGTTTCCGAGTAAGGGAACCCCGTGCTGCCACTGAGCCACCCAAGCGACGGCCGTCTGAAACACTTCAATCTCACCAAGCAAAGTCGCTAAGATATTGCTCCCAGCCTTAAACTGGGCCAGAAGGTAGAAGAACATGAAGAATGTGAGTAGGCCCGTGGCGATGAGTCCGACACCGGGACTGCCGAACCGTTCCCGGAGAATTTCTGGAACCGTTAAAGCGCCAGCACGCCGGGCAACCTGATTGAGCCGTTTGGCCATTAGCCCGGTAGTCACGATCGGAACCACCATATAACTCGCAATCCAGAGAGCTAGCACCCACCCGTGAGTATAGATTAACGCGGGAAAGCCCATAAAGCTGCCACCCGACGAATTGGTGGCGGCAAACGTTAAGGCAAATGCCCAAACCCCTAAACCACGGCTCCCAAGAAAATACTCACTGACAAACTCCTTCTTGCTTCGCACTCGGCTGGAAAGCCAAGCCAAGAAGAAGACAAACAGCATGTAGACCGCGAAGGTGAACAGCGCCGCATTGGTCGCGCCCGCAGCACTAGGAACGAGATGAATGACGTTCGTGTCCATGATCTCTAAGAAAGGTTCGCCACGTCACCTTCTAACGTTGGTTCATTCTCGTCATCCAAGGATTGGTCCTTCATCCCCAGCATGCAGAAGGCGATAATCACGAGGTTGGCCCCCAACCAAGGCATAGCAACCGCCCAAAAAACCCAAGCCGGCATACCCAAGACTAGTGTCACGGGACGGTCAGGATCGGCATACGCCAAAAGGTAGGCAGCACCAAGCACCCACCCCGCAAACAGCAACCAAATAAGAAGGATTCCAATCAGCTCGCGCCGGGATTGGACAAAAACGGCATCCCAAGCGCCAGGATCGTTCGCAGCGGGATTTGAGACAGATTTCATGACACAAACAAATCCCCACTCGGGTGCCGGTACATCGACACAACGTCGAGAGCACGTAATGGGGTCTTCGCATCAAAACTAGCGATCTTAGAATTGATCAACAAGTTCGATGTTTGGAAGAATCAAAGCGGCTTTCGCTGGCCGGCACTGAAGTCTGAGAAGCAACCAAATTCAAATCGCATTGCCCTAAAGAGAAGCCCGAATCCAAGAACCATGCCGATCCAACAAAGGCCGGGAACATGGTTTCCTCCTGTCCGCGGGATCGACGCTCCGCTAGGAGAGACAAATTTAGGCATTGCCTTTTCCTTTTGGATCGCAAATCGTCTTCCCATGAACACCGTTCGAAGCACTTTTCAAATCACAATGCTACTCGCGGCATTACTCGTTCTCCCCAATCAACTCACTGCCGATACAGCCGTGAAGGAGATGAAAGACGCCGCAGTGAACTTTCTCGATTCCTTAGATACTGACCGTCGCACGATCGCTGCCTTCGACTTTGGTAATGATGAGCGCTTAAATTGGCACTTCATCCCAAAAGATCGCCAGGGCCTCCCTTTGAACAAAATGGAAGCCGAACAATCAACGCTTGCCATGGCCCTTCTCGCGACTGGGATGAGCCGAGACGGACAGGTTAAGGCGATGACAATCATGACCCTCGAGAAAATTCTTCAAGTCATGGAAGGGCCTGGACGCCGTTTCCCGAGAGACCCTGCCCTCTATCACGTTAGCATCTTTGGCACGCCATCAACCGACGGCACCTGGGGCTGGCGCTTTGAAGGCCATCACCTCTCACTAAACTACACGATCGTCAACGGCCACCTCTCCTCGGGGACCCCTTCCTTCTACGGCACCAATCCCGCACACGTCAAATCAGGCCCACGAAAAGGATTGCGCGTTCTAGGCCTCGAGGAAGATACCGCGCGGGCACTCGTTAAGTCCTTGCGAAAAAATCAACTCAAAGCTGCACACGTCGGCAAAGAAGCCCCTAAAGACATCTTCACGGCTGCGGACCGCAAAGCAGGTCGACTCTCCCACAAAGGGATTCGCTCCACCGCACTCAATTGGCACCAGAAGGAACAGTTGATGGAAATTATAGAACAATTTGCCCACAGAAACCGGGCCGAATTGGCCGAACAAGATCTTGAGAAAATCGAACGGGCAGGAATTGAAAACATCTATTTCGCCTGGATGGGCGGACTTGAACTCGGTGATGCCCACTACTTTAGCGTGCAAGGCCCCAGCTTCGTATTGGAATACGACAACATTCAAAACGACGCCAATCACGTACACGCAACTTGGAGAGATTTCGACGGCGACTTCGGTATTGATCTACTCAAGCGTCACTACGAGTCCAATTCACATAACTAAATCATCGAGCTTCTTTGAAGCGTTCATATCCGGAAGCGCCATTCGCTTCCGGATTTTTTGTCGCTACACCATTCGGATGACCAGCACCAATCGACCGATCCAGCGTCGATACAACTCGAGCCACCTTTGAAAAACGATCCCAAGGAAACCAGTTCAGATCTCCCCTTCTCACTAGGAGACACCATTCAGGTCACCATCGACGATCTCGCCTTCGGAGGTGAAGGCGTGGGCCATTTCGAAGGGATCGCCGTTTTCGTTCCCTTCGTCGCAGTCGGAGAGAAGGTCGAGACTGAGATTACGGAGGTAAAGAAGAACTATGCCCGCGGACGATTGCTTCAGGTCCTCACGCCATCACCAGACCGCATTCCAGCGGAGTGCCCTCACTTCACAGCATGTGGCGGATGCCAGTATCAGCACCTTCCCTATCCCATTCAATTGACCGCCAAACGGAAACAACTCGTCGACATCTTTCAACGCATCGGCGGATTCGAATCGCCTCCGATCCAGCCTGTCTGTGGCTCCCCTGCACCGTATGGCTACCGAAATCGGATTCTTGTTCGAACCCAATACAGCAAACGAACGAAACGAATGTCCGTAGGATTCCTTCGGCATGACAATCGCCTCGTCGTCGACGTTGAGAAGTGCCACATCTCCGAGCCGGCACTCAATGAACAACTTCAATTAGTTCGAAAAGATCCGCCGAGAAAAAACGGAATTAAGTTTAACCTGCGGGTTATGCCGGATGACTGGGTCTTGCCACCGGACTCATTCTTTCAAGTCAACTACCACCTCCTACCGGGAATGGTCAGTGCCGTTCGCGAGTACTTAAAAGCTGCGGAAACCTCGCATCTCCTCGACATTTATTGTGGGGCGGGATTCTTCTGCCTCGAAGCCGCTGACCTGGTGAAAGGTTTCACTGGGGTCGAGATTGACAAGAAAGCCATTGAGGCAGCACGGGAAAACGCAAAGGCTCGAGGGCACGCAAATGGAGATTTCATTGCCTCACCTGCTGAAGAAGCGATTCCTCGACTCATCGATCGTTACGAGGCCGCTAAAACAAGTGTCATCCTCGATCCTCCGCGCCGCGGCTGCGCCCCAAATCTTCTCGAGACGCTTCGCGAACACCAGCCAAAGCAGGTCATCTACGTCTCCTGCCACCCAGCGACCCTTTGCCGAGACCTTGCCGAGCTGTGCCGAGAGGGTGTCTATTCGCTTCAAAGCGTCACCCCTCTCGATATGTTTCCACAGACCAAACATGTCGAATGCGTCTGTGATTTGAGGCGAAACGAAGCCTAACAGACAACACGCAGCTTCGATCGCACACAGAGTCTTCTTCCAGGTTCAGTCTAGTTACACCTATCCCTTGATTATCACCCAAAAGAGACCTTGAAGAGCCCCAGCGATGTCGACGAGAAAGGCTCAAACAACAACGAATTGCGACGCGAGGCAAGATGATAACCAAAAACTGGTTTACATTTACAAGTTTCTAAGAGAAGGTATGCCCGAATGCGGCAGATTTGCCCCCTGAGAAAGTGGATATTTATCACGTGGCCAAGCACCAGTGATAGTTTGAGACCCGGTGGTCGGGAACGCTTTTGATGTGGATGGTACTGCCACCAATGACCGAATACCTTAATGGAAACGCGACTATTTGTAGGAAACCTCTCTTTCAAACTCACCGAAAACGACCTTCTCGATTCTTTTTCGCCTTACGGCGATGTGATGCAAGTCCGAATTATTCTTGACCGTGAAACAGGCAGACCCCGTGGGTTTGGTTTCGTTACGATGGGTAGTGAAGAGGATGCCAACAAGGCCATTGAAGCACTCAATGGACAAGATATCGAAGGCCGACCACTAACAGTCAACATCGCACGTCCTCGTGAAGAGCGACCAGGCGGTGGCGGCGGCGGCGGCGACCGAGATCGTCGACGATAAGCACTTACTTTACACGACGGGGTCTAAACGTTCGAAGATCGTTTGGACCCCGTTTTCATTTCTCTACACCACTTTTTCTCCCCACCCCGTTCTCACGTCCGGTTCTAGACCACTCTAAAGTGGAACCTTTCGAAGAAATCCGGATATTATTCGAATCTAGATTCCACTCAGTAGGCTCTGAAGGACAAAGCCCCCATAGTCAGTCGCCCTTATTTTTTTGCTCCCCAGATCGGCAGAAAGGCACAGAGCATGCCCATCACTAGGCCCGCGGAGTGAGCCGTGTTCGCAATCTTCCCCACACTTCGATCCAACACGCCTGTGTAGCCCAAGACGAGCCATAGCAACATCATGAACACAACCACTTGGGGAAGCTGCAATCCAAAATCCGGATCATACTTTCCTTTCATCCAAATAAAGCCTAGCAAGCCAAACACCACGCCGGAAATCCCGAGAAATGCCGGTCCTGTCGTGTAGTACTGGGCCAAGTTGGATCCGATCGCAATGATTCCGATCAAAGCCAAGAGAGACTTCCAACCGAGCCGCCATTCCAGAATCCCGCCAAGATCCTTAAACCACCACAGGTTAAAGAAGATATGGATGAAGCTGCCATGCATGAGAATGGGAGTGATCACTCGCCAGACCTGGCCTTGAAGAACCTCGGGAAGTCCGATGCCTCCGCCACTTGCCTTAAAATTAGAAATCGAGAGCCAATAAAAGCAAAGCCCCCAGAGCCGGTCATTTACCTCCATTAACAAGAAAATCCCAACGCAAACAACGATCGTCGCAATCGTTAGTTTCCCGAATCCGCCACGATTCAGCACGTTGATCGTCTCGGAACGCCCCCTCACTCGCTTCTGATAGGCCTCGTCGTTGGCAGCGGCCGCCTGGCGCATCGCCGCCGCCTTACTTCCTTCAGCAGCAAATTTAGGATCTCCAGGATTTGCTCCAAATTCCTCCAGCATCCGCCGGGCAGGCTCAAGCATCTCTTCAGAATGCACCCACACGGCAAATTGATCGCCTGACTCACGTTCAAGCTGGCACTCAACGCCCTTGACGTAAAGGTAGTCAGAAAAAATTCGCGCCCCCGTTTCCCCTTTTAAATAACCAATAACTCGCATCTTACCCTCGTGATTCCCTAATACACCCAAGCTAGCAGAAGGGTTACAGAAGACGAATCTCAAAATGTTCAATCAGATTCAATCAACCTAGCCCCGCTTCTTTGATCATGCCTGCTAGCGTAGTCCCGGGCTCAGTACCATCGCCTTTGGAACGAGCTACTAGACGAGAGCTAGGCTTCGCAACACTTGGATGAGGTCTTGGAGAAGTTGCGTTCTTGCCTTCATCACGCTATGGATTAGGACGAATAACGATGCAGGCTTGGACGACGGTGGCATGAAGGCATATTTCAGATTTCTGCTTGGATGGGTGACGATTTTCTCTGGAACCGAGGTCTCTATAGGACAGGAGGCGAGTTTCTTGGCCCCCACAGGTATCGAATTCAGTCGACCGGTTGAAGCCCGTCGCGTGTACCAAGCCCTTTACTCCAACGATCTCGAAGTCTGGAACCCTCTCGGAGATCCTTTTCTCCCGTCAAAGCAACGGGCCTGGGAGTTCCCTTCAAGTGATGCCGGTTTCGTCCGACTACAGCCAGATTACCATTTGGACGACGAACCGCTGAGGGTCGTGATCGTCGGTGACTCGACCGTCGCAAACCTAACAGGTCTCTCGATTCAACTTCACGGCTGGGGCCAAGTCCTCGCTGATTTCTTTCAACCAGAGGTCCTGCTAAGTAATCAGGCTGGCACTGGTGTTGGCACGGTGCGCTTCCTCGAAAGAAACTTCATTGAACGAATCGAACGCGTTCGACCACATGCCGTTCTAATGCAATTCGGCCATATCGACGATGACCAAGGGGTTTCTGAGGCAGACTACGAAGCAAACATGCGCCGCATAATCGAACAGGTACGGGAAATAGGATCGATTCCTCTAATCGTCACGCCAGTGGCTCGCCGGCTCTTTGATTTCACTGACAACGTGATCAATGTGCTCTCAGATCGAAGAAACAGCCTCCTCGAAGTGGCCGAAGAGAAACGAGTTTTTGTGATCGACTTGAATCAACGAAGCACCGACCTCTTTCAGAAATATGGTCACGATCAAACAACCTTTGTGACCGTATGCGGCTCTCAGTGCGACGATCAATCTCACTTCTCTCGTGTCGGGGCCTACGTCGTCGCAGCCATGGCCGCAGAAAGTTTTCCTCCCCTCCTCCAGGCCTTTCGAAGACCACTGTCAGATGTCACCCCGCAAGTGATTGCAGCGTTCGAAAACGACAGGAAATTTGAGAGCCTCAGCACACCTTTTAAGACCTTGACCAACTTTGAAGACCTCGAGATCTGGGACTGGGTATTCAGCGATGCCACTCTCGTGCTTCCGTGAGGAACACTCGAATCTCTCGGCAACGATCGTATCAGAAAGATAAACTACCAGAGCACCGAACGGGTATCGCGTAGGGACTGGCTTTAGCACAAACAATTCTCAAAGAATGCGTCTTCAACTAACAACCACCTGTTTCACCGCGATCTTCATTAGCCTTTCATTCGGTCCCAAGCTCTCTGCACAGACATCGGACTGGGTCACTGCCCATCAGCAACGATGGAACGCTGAGCCGGAGGGCATCGTTAGCGCAACCTATCTCAGCCATTACTACACCGCCGCTGGAGAATGGAACGGCAACCCAATCGCCTTGTGGGCTAACGACTCCAATCTATGGGTCGTTGAATGGCGACTATCGAAGATTTTCGGCTACAACCTCGCGTCCGGAAAACGGGATTCAGACAAGGATTTCGGAAATTTCGCCCTAACCGGAAACCGCAGTGCTCGCGGAGCGTGGTCTGATGGCAACACCATGTGGGTCACGGACGAGTTTGTTGATAAGCTCTTCGCCTATGACCTAAAGACACAAGAGCGTCTACCTAGCCTTGATGTAGACACACTCAAGGACACGGGAAACGAAAGCCCAACCGGTCTCTGGTCGGATGGCAAGATCATGTGGATCGCCGATGACGGTGACGACAAGATCTACGCCTATGAGTTCGGAACCTGGCTACATCTTCCAGAAAGGGACATCGACACGCTCAAAGCAGCAGGAAACACCGGCGTTGCCGATATTTGGTCCGACGGAACAACCATGTGGGTGGCAGAAGTTGGGCATTGGACCGCTTGGGGAGGCTGGTCAGAAGGCAAATTATTCGCCTACGACCTTGGTAGTGGCGTCCGATTACCGCAGCGAGACATCGACAATCAAACCATTCAAAGCGCCGGAGTCAAATCACCCAGCGGAATTTGGAGCAATGGAGGGACCCTTTGGGTTTCGGATCGGCCTGGTCACAAGATGTTTCTCTTCGATCTTAAATCGGCACCGATGGAACCTACCCCAGAAACTGAATCCCCGAGGGACACCCTACACGATCTCAGAAATCTCGGTCCAGGTGGCAACACGCGCCCCACCCAACTGTGGTCCAACGGCAATACACTTTGGGTTGCCGATAACGATGATTCCGTCATTTACGCCTATGATTTCATCACTCGGGAACGTCAGCTAGACAAAGACATTTCACTGTTGCTGGATTCAGAGGACAGAGTATTAAGTGCCGCCGGGCTTTGGTCCGATGGTGAAAACATTTGGATCCTTGACTGGCATACCTTACGGGTCGTCGCCTTTGATTTAGAAACCCAACAGCGGCAACCGGAGAAAGATGTCAACGCGCTGATCGAATCCAATAATCACCATCCCTCAGGAATGTGGTCCGATGGCGAGATACTTTGGGTGCTGGACTCGGAGGATGCCGCCATCTATGCCTACGACTTAGCATCGGCAGAACGGCGTTCCAACATGGATTGGGCGAATCTTGCCGAGCATGGAAACTCCTCTCCACGGGGTATTTGGTCAGACGGGGTTACCGTCTGGATCGGCGATTGGAAGAGCGAAAAAGTCTACGCCTACCAATGGTCTGACCGAACGAGAACACCAGCAAAGGACCTGAACAAACTCGTCTCAGCTGGCAACCTGAGCCCGGCTGGGCTTTGGTCTAACGGGCAGCATCTTTGGATTTCCGACTTGGCCGATGCCACGATCTATCGCTATCCGATATCCTCACCCCTTCCAGAAGATCCAACACTCCCTCTCCCGTCAGAACACAACGCTCTCACAATTCGTAAACGACCAGAAAGCGCCTCCGGTTGGGTCATCCAGTTCACTGGCGTGCTCAAGAGCTCAGCACTTCTATCGGGCCCTTTCGAAATCGTCGATGGAGCCCGTTCCCCGTTCGATATCCCAAATGAAGGCGCACAACGATTCTTCATCGCCGAGGCAGAGTAAGGAATCTAGCGAAGGGAACTAAGTTTCCGCACGGGAGCACCAACACGGAACGCATACAGCTGAAACATCGTCGCCACGTAGACCGTTTCGTTCGCAGCAACGACCGTCGCAGAGATGGGGGCGCCAAAAGTCACTGAGTGAAGCAACGCTTTTTCAGGGCTCGCGGCAAACACAAAGAATTCACCGCGCCGGTTTCCAATATAGACCTTGCCATCAGCAACCATGGGCGAAGCCCAAAACTCTCCCTTAGATTCGTGAATCCACAAGCGTTTACCCGTCTCGCGATCTACACAGTGGACGTTTCGGCTGGTATCAGCGATGAATACCAAGCCCTCATGAACCGCCGGAGTTGACATCACGTGTCGTCCCAAGGGGTAGCTCCAAACCGGATCAGCCGCAGATCCGTCCTCGAGGGACAAGCGTTTCAGCCACGATTCGTTCTTCCCCCACCACAAGTCCCCTCCACCGGCGATATACACTTCATCGCCAACGACGACCGGCATTCCATAGAAATTGCTCGGCCCTTCCTTCTTATTCTGGTGAAAGCGATGGACATCCTTCTTGGGCGCTGTCGGATCAAAATCAAACAGCCAACGTCTCGACAGGCTTGCAATGCCAACCGACGCCGGCATTGAAGGCAAAGCATCAAAACCATAGATCATTCCATTGCCAGCGGCTAGCAGCACAACCGGATCTTCGTCAAGGTTCGTGAGGGTTGGTGGAGACCATGTGCAGTGAAAAATATTCGGTCCGATCCCCTCATGCTCCCGTCCTCGTAAGGTCCCACTCCGTTTATCAAGCACAACCATGCTTGGCGCATCAGGCCGGCGAATACGACGGTGACTACTATCCACTCCGGTGCCGGAATTGAGATAGAGATAATCGCCATGAATAAGTATAGAAGTATGAGCACCATCGTGAGACCAGATCCCAGCGCCAGCGGTCAAGTCATACAACCACACAATATCAGCGTCCATCATTCCAATCGGTAGAAGAGCCTCCCCCGACGGCGTCATGTGCCGAGACTCATCGAGAAACGGCCCGTCATTACCATTGGCCAATCCTTGAGCGTCTAAACAGACCGCCTCGCCCCGGTTCGTAACGAGATAAACATAGTTTCCCTGGACCGTGACCGGCGATGAAATCCCACTATTAGGCCAATCAAAATAGCGATCCTCAGATCGCTTGGGAACCACCAGCTGCCAAAGCAACTCCCCGTCAGCTTCACTAAAACACATCATTACGCCTCGATCTCCTTGGTGCTTAGGATCGCGAGGCTCGTTGTTGTTGGTCCCAATGAAGACACGACCATTGGCAACAACGGGGGTCGAATGCGCCTCAGTTCCAAGTCGGGAAGACCAAGCAAGAATCAGTTCAGAATTCGGGTCAATCTGGGTCACGAGCCCCGTCTCACCCGAAACCTGATTTCCCGTCTGTTCGAACCCCCAGCGGTGAACCTCGTCCGCTTCGACAATCTCCCCCAAGCTTACCAACGAAGAAACAGCGATGAATCGAAGAGTGTGTACTATCAATCGCTCTGGATCTAAACGCTTCATCGAGCAATCGTATGAAAAAGGGCAGAAGAAGCGAACACTCTTCTTCTGCCCTCGACCAGCATTGGGGGGTGCAACCTATCCCCCTGGCTGAAAAACCTGCCTCGTCTCGCTAGCGACGCCTAGTGGGCTGCCGATAACGAATCATGAGAGTGGCCAAAGTAACTGGATCGGTCATTTGCCTGTTTCCGCACCTTGCTGGATGCCGCACTCGTACCGGCTTCATTCGCTGACTGGCCACCTTCGATGAAATGCCGCATAATCATGATGTAGCAAATGGGGAGTGAAGAGGCAAAGAGGAAGACTAGGAATGCATCAAATGTAATCATATTAAACCTTTCGTCGTTTGTTAGCGCTCATCGTGTTGTCGTGTTCTCGAGCACTGGAATTAGCCTACCCCTCCTTCCAATCAGGCCACTGCACACCAATTGTTCACTTCTCTCCGAAGATTGCCCCGCCAACAAGCGGCGGAATCAAGCAGCTTGGAGCAAAAAACGCCAATCAATCCGCAGCATCCGCCCAGACATTTCGAGGTCCACAGATTAAGTTAGGGCGATGAGTTCAAGTTTCTTTCGCAAGATCCTCCACCCAACCGATTTCAGCCTAGGCGACAAAGGCGCCTACGCCCACGCCCTTAGAATGGGACTCGCTGGCCAGTCGGAGATTTCACTACTCCACGTAGCCAAAGATCGAGACTCGGTTCACTGGTCCGATTTTCCACATATCCGGGATCTCCTCACACAGTGGCAGTTCATCCCCGAGAATGCGCCCCGAGAAATGGTCGAAGCGACCGGAATGTATATCAAGAAGGCCCTGCGATCCGGAAAAAACCCGGTCAAAGAAATCGCCGCATATCTGGATATCCATCCGTGCGATCTCGTCGTATTGGCAACTCACCAACGCGACGGCCTTGCCCGCTGGCTCCAACACTCAAAATCCGAGGCCATCGCTCGAAAATCAGAAACAATGACTCTCTTCGTCCCTCGACAGGTGAGAGGCTTTGTTTCCGTTGAAACCGGCTGCATTCATCTCCAGAATATTCTGGTTCCAGTCACCCATCAGCCGAATCCGAACCGGGCGGTTCAGGCTGCAACAGCGATGGCGGACCTTTTCTCAGTAGCGGAGTTGAGAATGGAGTTTCTTTACGTTGGAAATGAGTCCGACGCGCCAGGCGTCCGCCTCCCCAACCGTGACGGATGGGTGATCGAACAGAGCTCCTGGGAGGGCAATGTCGTCGAACACATATTAGACACGAGCGAGACTCAAAACACGGACCTCATCGTGATGGCAACCGAAGGAAATCACGGCTTTGTGGACGCCTTTCGAGGGAGCACCACAGAGCAGGTGATAAAGCACGCGAAGTGTCCTGTCTTGGCCGTACCTGCCTAGAGAGGCGCCGTGAAAGACCGGCCGATCGCATCCAATCCCAACCGCAATTTCCGCCGCGAAATCCGATCGAGGATTTCCTGAGGCCCCTGCAGGTGAATTGTTT
>OJGU01000801.1_pt1 | contig 15093 bp, 9 predicted proteins | sample 1594741 | NCBI WGS metagenome assembly OJGU01 (sample SAMN05416841, study PRJEB24817) | seawater metagenome | isolation source: Sea water | place: Canada:Atlantic | collected 2013-07
CGCTCGTCGGCAGCGTCAGATGTGTATAAGAGACAGTCATCATCGGGAGGCATGTTGTGAAACTGTAAGGCATCCGCAATCTGGCTTGAGAGTTCTAAGCGAGCGCGAAAATCGGCTTCCGTGCTGAGACGTTTGAGATCGACGTTTCCTTTGGTCTTTTCTCCGCCATGACAACGATAGCAATGCTCCCTCAGGAGTGCTTTAGACTCCGCGAAGCTGAGAGGAGGGAGTTGAGAAACTTGCTGCGGAGCGGGGATCGGTGCCTCTATTTTGTCTTCAGGTGTGTTTTCCGGTAGCGTCGTGCGCGTATTGTGGAGGTGCAGGAAGTCGACGCCGAGAAGGTAGTTCTTGCCGTTAACGATCTTTGCATCAGGGTGAGCTCCGACAAGCGTGAGGGTCAAGTGATGGTCCCCTTCGTCGAGTGGGAAGGTCCCAAGATCGATTGTCGGTGTCAGTTCGACCTTTTGAGAGTAGAGATCGATGTGCGGGATGACTGTGTCTCCATCCAGATGGATTTGAAAGGCCCCGTAATCAGCGGCCTTTGTCAGGCGGATCGACGTTTCATATTGTCCCGGTGTTTCAACGTAAAAGGAGGCTTTCATGGATTCTCCAATCTCGCCTAGCCACAGGTAATGAGAATCCCCGCTCCAGCCAGGACCGAAAGCACTCATATTCTGGGGGCGTCCCCGTCCTTTGACACTGAGGTCAGACTCCGCTTCATACCTCTCTTGAGCCGCATGGTGGGTGGCTTGGCGTCCTCTTACCGTGTGGTAGTCAAATGGTTCGCCCAGCAATGCTATCGACGAAACCCAGCTCAAAACGCCCAAGAACAATGGCGCGATCGAAGGGAGCGAGCAGTCGGTATCAAAGGATCTCTTCATTGATCTAGCTTGGGTTGGCAGGCACAATACAGCGATCTAGTCTCAAGTTCAATACTCGGCGATAATGGCCCATTTCTATGCAAACTGGGGAGAGGGATTTGATGGGGCTCCAGAATTGAGCGCCTGATTTCTATTGCCTTCTGAGAATGAGAGCCTTTGGATCTTAGTACGCATGATCATTCAGGATATTCGATTGCTACCCCTTCGTGGCGAAACCCCCGATGGAGGTTGGGATCAGAAGTTTCTCAGTCGAGATAACAATTTGCACACCTTGGTCGAGGTCATCACCGATGAAGGCGTAACGGGGCTGGGAAGTGTGTTTACCTCGGCGAAACTGATTGACGGCGCCTTGGACGTTCTTCGGCCCTTCCTCATCGGTGCCTCAGCCTTGGATCCCACCGCGACCACCGAACGCTTTCATCAACAGACCTTTTGGCAAGGACGGGGTGGGGCGATCACCCACGCGATATCGGGTATCGATATCGCGCTTTGGGACATTCTAGGCAAGGTAGCAAAACAACCCATCAGTCGTCTGTTAGGAGGACGTTTTCGGGATCGGATTAAGCCCTATGGTTCTTTGCTCATGGATGAACCGGATCGAATGCGCACCCCTCTTGAGGAGGGCTTAGCGAGAGGCTTTCGAGCCTTCAAGATTGGTTGGGGACCCTTTGGTCGTCGCAGTTCAAAGACCGACGAAGCGATCGTTAAAGCGGCGCGTGAGGTCATTGGACCAGATGTCGAGTTGATGGTTGACGCAGGGGGATCCGATGCCTTTTGGCCTCACGGCTATAAGTGGGGATTGCAAACCGCAAGAATGTTAGCTGACTACGACGTCGCCTGGTTTGAGGAGGCCTTGCGTCCTGATGATCTTGATGGCTATGTCAAACTTACCGAGAACGCGCCTCTGCCCATCAGTGGCTGTGAGGTGTTGACACGGAGACAATCCTTTTTGCCATGGATTGAGCGACGGGCGGTCGACTATATCCAGCCAGATGTCACCAAAGTTGGAGGGATCAGTGAAGAATTTAGGATCGCCCAATCCGCAGATGATCATTCGATCCTCTTTGTTCCCCATGGTTGGAATACGGCGGTGGGTTTGGCTGCCGACCTTCAATTGGTTGCCGCGGTTCCTGTCGCTCGCTGGGTCGAATACATTACGCCAGCTCCCTATATCGATGCGATTGTTTCAAGTCCGATAGAAATGGACAGTGAGGGCTTGATTGCGATTCCAGACGGAGCTGGTCTGGGCTTTGAATGGAATGAGGACGGAATTGAGCGCCTGACGGGGGGCTTAAAGTTGACGCCCTCGGTGATCTAGCTAGAGCAAGAATTGCGGCCGAAAGAAAGAACTCGAACGCGTTGATCAGTGCGAGCTTTTCTTCCTCCGTGTTCCTAAGGGCTCAGATCGCAAGAATGATTTGAGTTCTCAGCCGTTGACGAAACAGGGGGATTTGTGGTCTAAACAGCCCATGCACCTATTCTTTGCCGCACTCCCGGTGGGCCCGCTAATCGCGTTGTTAGTGTTTGGGATCGCTCTCTTGTTGTTGCTGATTCTCCGCTTCAAGCTTCAAGCCTTTCTGGCGCTTATCCTTGTGTCCGTCGTTGTCGCGGTGGTTTCGAAGGGGGTGAATCCGGATGCTGTCCCTCTAACTCAGGTGGCTGATACCATCGTTAATAGTATGGGCGGGGCCTTAGGTTTTATAGCCACGATCATTGGAATCGGAGCGATCTTTGGCGCGGTGCTTGAACATTCAGGCGGGACGCAATCTTTGGCTACCTCCTTGGTTCGGCTCTTTGGGCAGCAGAAAGCTCCCTGGGCGATGCTACTCACCGGGTTTATTATTTCGATTCCGGTATTTCTCGATGTGGCGCTTGTGATGTTGGCTCCGCTTCTCTACGCCCTATCTCGAGATACGAAAAAACCGTTACTCGTTTTTGGTATGCCTTTAGTGGTAGGGATGGCCGTGACGCATGCCTTCGTTCCTCCGACTCCGGGGCCGGTAGCCGTTGGCTATATCCTCGGAGTTAATCTTGGGTGGGTGATTCTCTTTGGTGTGATCATTGGGCTGCCAACGGCAATCATTTGTGGACCTTGGGTGACCGAAAAGATCGTGAAGAATGTGCATGTTAGCCTGCCTGAACCGGATAGTGAACCCGAAGATTCCTCTAAAGGCCTGCCTGGAATCGGGCTGATTCTTTTTCTTGTTGCGTTGCCGATAGGCTTGATCTTATCAAGCACGATTGTTGAACAACTCACAGCCGCGGGGCTGTCTTCAGAGCTTACGAATAGTGAGCGGAAAGATGCCCTTGCCGTCGCCCTAGCCTCCGCTGGACCGCTCAAGCAGACGGTGTTCTTTTTCGGACACCCGGTCATCGCGCTCCTCTTATCTACCTTGGCTGCCCTGTATTTTCTCGGGACGAGGCGGGGCGTCTCACGAGATGCCTTGTTAGAGATTTCAACTAAGGCCTTGGGGCCGGCTGGTATCATTATTTTGATCACGGGTGCTGGGGGTGTTTTCAAAGGGGTGCTCAAAGAAACCGGCATTACCGATGCGCTTGCAGAGGCCTTTGGCAATTCTGGGATTCCGGTACTCGTATTGGCCTACGTGTTTGCAACCCTGGTTCGTATCGCTCAGGGATCTGCCACGGTGGCTATGTTGACGGCCGCTGGATTGATGGTTGGCTTCGTCGAAAATCTGAACCAGCAGAATTTGGCTTTGGTTACTATTTGTATCGCTGCTGGGGCGACTGGGTTTTCCCATGTGAACGATTCTGGTTTTTGGATGATTTCACGATATTTTCGCATGACCGAGGCTCAAACGCTGCGTTCATGGAGCGTTATATCCACGATGATATCGGTGGTTGGTTTTGGGCTCGCTTTGTTGGTCTCTCTTTTCGTCTGAAGAAAGCGCTCTTTCCATGATGAAATAGTCTCTGTCCCCAAGCATCGAGAAATGCTTGGGGATTCCGTGTTGGGCTGATGCCTTTTCCCTGGAGAGGTTGTTTCGTTCTTCGTGCGCTCGTCTGCCGGAAAGTGTGAAAGGCGTAATATCCTCGGCGTCGGCAGGGTTAGAGGCGCCATTCTTGTTGGTTCTGGATTCGTTCCTTTGGCGCTGAGGGGATTTAGCCAAACTCCCGTATGTGGCTAGTAGCGACTACTAGCCTTGCTCTATGGGTGTCGGGGTGGTTTTACTTAGGGGTGTCTCTTCTGTTTTCTGTTCTCTAATTCTTAGAGTTTCTGTTTGTTGTAACCACTTGCAAGGGAATGGTTTGTGGTTCGTTCTCGGCATTTTGTTTTTCTTTTCTTGGTAGAAGTAGTGAGTCGATTTGTGTTTCTGGCACGCTCTTTGCAATTCGTTAATGATAAGTAGTAAGTCGCATTTGTGTGCGAATTCTGATGACTGCTTCAAACAATGAAATTGCGAAGAGAAATTGAGAAAAATGAGCTGCATAGACACGGATGAAAATAGCGGGGTGTGGCGAAGAGGCTTGGTGCTGAGGGGATGGGAGAAGCGTTGCTTTCAGGCTTTGCTAGCCGCAGTGGTTCTTTCCGGTGGGCTAAGGTCAATGGCCTCCGACGTACCTTCGGTAAGGCAACTGGAGAGATATAGTGAGTCATTGCCTATTATAGAGCTTCCTGCGAAGGCTGCCGATCTGGTCTCTGAGGCGCCCTTAGAGTCTAAGGGACGTCTCGCTGTGAGGATCGTTCGAATCTTCTTACGAGAAAGGCATTCGCTGGCGCCAAGTCTTGTCGGGGAAATCTGTCGGGAAGAGCCAGGAGTGTCCGTTGCTACGACCCGTGAGGCGGTTCGATTATTCCCTGAGTCGACTCATAGTATTGTGAAGGCGGCGATCGTTGCCGCTCCAGAATATGCGACCCTGATTTGCGTTCAAGCGTCCCTCGAAGAGCCGAATCGAAAGCGGGAAGTCGTTAATGCAATTCGGCGTGGGTTGCCAGAACAGGTTCCAGATTTCGTCGACACATTGCAGTCCTTTACGAACGAGCGAGTCGAGTCGATTGCAGACGCTATTCGCACGACGAAGAATCGTATCGGAACCTCTAGGAGCGACACCCCTGCGAATCCGGATGATGCCATCTTTAACAATCCTGTCGGGTCGCCTCAGCAACAGTTTGTTGTCGGAGATATTGTGGAGATTCCCGATGATCTAAGTGGTGCTGAATTGATCGATCATTTCGACGTGATCTTGCGAGAGCTTCTTGATGATCCTAGCAATCCGTTTAGTGATGATGTGGTGGTTGAGCGATATGTTCAGTAGGCCCGAGTCTGGCGGTCCAGGATGAGGATTCGATCGGAATGATCTTGGCAAGAGCTTGCCAATCGAAGTTGAATCTACCAGTGTCGCTCAGCACTAATCGTATGAGGGCACTGGTAGAATTATGTTAAGCCTCGATCTTCCCAAGTGGTATGACCTCCACACGCATTTCCGTCAGGGGCCCTCTATGGCTGCGTACATCAAGGCGCATCTCGAAATGGGTTGTGCTGGCGTGATCGCGATGCCGAACACGAAGCCTCCGGTGTCTCTGATTTCGGGGCCCGGGAACGAGAGAGCTTGGTCGATTGAACATTACATGGAGATGGTTCGGCAAGCGGGCGGTGATGCCTTTCAATGTTTGATTGTGCCGCTCTATTTGACGAAGGATACGAGCCCTAGTCTGATTGACGAGGGAAGCGCGAGCGGTCTGCTTCGGGCCTGCAAATATTATCCGCCTCACGGGACGACGAACTCGGAGCACGGGGTGCCTATGAGCAAGTGGATTGGCAGCGCGGTGTTCAAACGGCTTGAAGAGACCGAAACGGTGCTCTGTATTCATGGAGAGCAACATGGTTTGCCGGGGGAATCTTACTTGGGTTCGAAGACCAGCGCAGAAGCCCAGTTTTATAGGGAATTCATGCCGCGACTCCTGGACGCTCATCCGGATCTCCGGATTGTTTGTGAACACGTCACGAGCAAGGAGGCGGTTGCTTTTGTTCAATCGGCCGGAGAGAGGGTGGCCGCAACGGTTACGCCTCAACATCTTCTCTACACCCTTGGTCACTTGATTCAGGGCTTGCGATACCACCTTTATTGTTTGCCTATCGTGAAGTTCGAGGAGGACCGCTTGGCTTTGCGTGAGGCTGTGACTGCTAAAGGGCAAAGGCAATTCTTTGCTGGGACTGATAGTGCGCCTCATACATCAAAGGCAACTGAGTGCGGCTGTGCTGCTGGTTGCTACGTTGGAGGCTGTGCGCCCCAGCTTTATGCCATGGCCTTCGAAGCGAGTGGTGTCGACTTGGCTTCGGATACAGGTCGGGGCGCGTTTCAGCGCTTTCTCTGCGACAATGGGCCTTCGTTCTATGGCCTCCAGACTCGAGATGAGCGATTCCTATTGGAGCGAGCCCCTGGAAAGTCTCGTATTCTTGAAACGGAGGAAGGACGAATTGTTCCCTTACCAGTGGGAATGGACCTCGCACTGAGCTGGCGCATCAGCATATAGTCTGGCGATGCTTCGTGTCGGGAGGATGGGTCAAGGTTTCGGCGACTCCGAGGCTAGGCGGTAGACCTTGTCGGACTTGTCAAAGCGCAATTCAGTTAGATGCTTAAGAAGCCATGCCTCGAATTTTTCGTCCGGACCTTGATAGGCGATTATTTCCCGGAGCTGCTCGCGCTTCTGAGTCCGCGCATCGCCCTCGTGTTTGAGAAGATGAAGGTAGGCTTGGCGTAAAGCATCTGGGAGTCCTAGGACCGCCGCTGGGATTGCAAGGCCGTCCACGGATGCGAGATTGAGCCGGGCTCTGCTCCATGCTTGATCGATAAGTGTTGGTAGTTCCAATCCGTCACACTGCTTCATTTCCCTCAGCATTATTTCGTGTCCCCATCGACTGTTGATGAAGTGCCATCGGAGGTCTTTGTAGGTAGCCGGATCTCGGGACCCTGCCGCCAGGGCGATCACAGTGGGGGAGATTTGTCGCCGTTCCGTAATTCGTGCTTTCATTGTATCTCGCACCTTGTCCGCCCAGCGGTGGCGTCGAACTTCATTGATGAATAAATCACTTCTTGACCAGAGTTCTTTAAACGCGGGGAGATGTTGGGCTTGAATCATCTTGTTGATGGCTGGACGGATGTAGGTATTGACGAGTCCCTCATCATTGGGCAGATGACGCAGAAGAACAGGAATGTTTTCAGAGCCAAGCGAGGCTATTTTTTTTCGAATAGAAATGACGTAGTCTTGTCGGTACCGATCGGGAATTCGGTCGAGGAGTGACTTGACGAAGACGCTCACATCCTCTTCAGATGGGTTTTCGGGAAGGGTGATGTTCTCAATTTCGGAATCGTCGATCCATGCCTCATTCTCAGCTGGGCCGAAGCTTTCCAAGTAGGGGTGATAATTTGGTTTAGAGAATTGATATGCTTGAGTGCCGACGGTGTTAATCTTGAAGGTGCGAATTTCGGCTTCAGCGAGCCAATCTGTCATGCTCAGATTGTTGATGGCGGATTGCAGCGAGGAGAAGGGAATGTTGAATGCTAAGGGTTGCTGGGTGAGGGGAATCAAAGTCCGGTGAGGATTTCGACGAGCGGGATGTTTGTTCTCGAGTAAGAAAGATTCATTCGAAGAAGGACGATAGATGACGAAAAGATAGCGTGTTTCTTCCTCGGCGTAGGGAGAGATGAGGTTGCTTTCAGGGTCCTTGCTTAACGCCAGTCGGGGCCGCGTGAGGGCAAGCTCGACCCGAATCGAATTCCACTGGGGAAGGATTGCGTGAACATCGAGGCTCCGTCCGGAGTCCAGTGCATAGACCCCGGTTCTCAAGGGAATCTTTTCGAGTGGGGTCAATTCTAGAATATGAGCTTGCAACTTGCCCGAGAAGTGACCGCGTGTCTCAGGATTACTTTGCACTTCTTGTCTGGGGTAACCGATTGGAATCATCTGAGTCCGACGGGCATTCCACTCGCTGCTCCAGCTGGTATTGGCAGGGAACTGTTTTAATAAGAGTGGCTGTAATTGGCTCAGGATATCGTGGTCGAATCGATGTGGGCTTGAGCCCGGCATGCTGCCATATTCAAGGACGCTTCCTGTTATTTCATCTTCACGCTCAAATTTGGCATTGATCCAATCCAAGGCGACAAACTCATCTGGCTTTAGCCCAGAGAAGGCGAAGTGACTGTAGAGTTGGGAGGGCTGCTTTGCGCTGATGTGAATATGGGGATTATCGAGGACCGTCATCTGAATGCGCCCTTTTTCAGAATCCGGAAGCGCGAACTTGCGATAGAGGTCTTGTCGGTTTACGAGTGCGTAAAAAAGAAAGGCAAGGAGTCCTATGCAAACGACCGGATAGGATCCGCCCTTTCCCCGGCGAATGATCCTAAGCCCCCAGTTTCCGACGGCTAGCAAGGTGAGGAGGCACATTCCGAGCGCGAGGCTTTTTTCCGGGCTGGGAAGGGGGGCGTGTGAGGTGTTGTTGTAGTAGCTTCGGGCTTGGAAACTAAACATGGTTCCGAGGAACAGCAGCATGACAAGAGGGATGGTGATGAGTCCTCCGGCTTGAGCGGAATGCGTGACCGAGCTTGCGACAGCGACAAATCCTGCGACTGTTGCGGTAATGAGAATCATCTCAAGAATGACCAGCAGGGTTTGCGAGACATTGAGTTGAAATTTGAGTGCAAGGGCGCCGGTGCAGAGGCAGAGTGGTAGCGCGATGGCGATGCCCCATAGGAGGAGTTTTGAGAGAAAGAGAGACCTCGGATCAATCGGACGCGTGGCCCACCAAGCGGAGGAATCGACAACAGAATCACTCCTTGTGGCAGAGAAGATCAAGGCCGCGATCCCGGCGAGGTAGCCCACGTTCACAATGAGACTCCATTCTCGTGCAATGCCGCCCTGGGCAAAGGTGATCCAGCAGAAGAGGCTCAGAAGATAGAGCACCATGATTTGGATTCTCAAATGGCGGCAGTCTTTCTTCAGTATGTGAAGCGTTTGTCGAAAGAATTGAGGGCTCATGTCGTTGTTGCGTCGCTTGGGTTGAAAGACTAGGTGTTAAGCTTTTTTCGAGTAGAAAATTCGGCGGCCCGGATCGTATTTGAATGAGCTGGGATCTTGTCGGCTCAGCCAATTTAATACCTGCGGTGTGTTGTTGCGTTCGTGTTGAGGAAGATCACTGAGGTCGACGTTACCTTGGATGGCCCGAGTGATGCCGTAGGCCTGGGAGTAATTATCGGACGGAAGCCAAGAGACGATCTGACATATCTCGATGATCGCCCCCTGAATGCCATGCCGGAGCGCAATGCCGTAGAGTTCTCGCTGGTTGAGTTGATGAGATAGCACTCGGGGGCGGCGATCCCATAGCCCTTGAACCGCTCGGTCCAGGTCGTCTTCCAGTTCTGGCAGCGTGCGGAGCGCGTCGTAATAGGGTAGAGAAGGGTTGTGCTTATAGTCTGCGAGCAATTGCGGGTAAACGCTCGTCTCTTCGAGAAGAATTAAGGCCCGGACGGCGCTTAGAGGGAGGTTGGAATGCTCTTGCGCGATCTGCTGAAACTGCTTTCTCGCCGCTTCGAACCATCCCCGCGTCACCGCTAAATTGGCGAGCTTGGGTTGCTTGGTAAGGCGTTCAATGACGATGCTTTTCTGATCTTCGCTCAGACCTTGTTGGAGACAGGATTCCAACAACTGTGCCGCGCGATAGTGAGCATTGCGAAGGCCATCAAGGAACATCTGCGGATGTTCTTGGGCAAGTGGGGCCAACTTGAGAGCAAGTGGGTCATCCGGACGGATCCATTCATCACGATCTTGCACCAGTTTGACCACGGCGAAAAGGTAGCGCCCTGCCTCCGCGCGACTTTGCCGTAGCGGCACTGCCCCAAGCGCGTCCAACCGAGCCACGAATTCATGGCGTGAAAGTCGCTGCGCGGGCTTGAGGTTGTTGTTTGTTCGGTCCTGGAAATGATTGGCCAGTTGCAGGTTGGGGATTTCCCACGAGAGTTTGATTTCCTGTTCGTAGCTCTTCTCGAAGACCAGTATTTTGGCGCGGGAGGGAATAAATCGAGGAATCTTTAAATCGTGGCTTCTCGTGTGGCGAAACTGGAGGGTTACATGATTCTTCTTGAAGGCTGTAAGGAGGCCGGTTCCTGGTTTCTGGTAGGATGATTCGGGTGTGAATCCAATGGCATCCGCTTCTTGAATGACCAGGAATTCGTGCCGGCTCAGGACATCAGTTCCCTGCTTCTTCCAGTCTTGTCGGCGACTGAGGCTGAGCGCGGGACGGTGCCAAGCGAGGTGGATGGCGAAGGCGTCGTCTTCGTGCTGCCGAAGGGAAAGGAAACGCCACGAAGTTTCTCCTGAGTCGAGGGTTTTATTCTTTTCAATCGGTAGTTCGCCGACGAGTTTCCAAGTGAATTCGCGGCCTCGGAGCCTGCCGGTCAGAGAAGTGGACCGGTCGATCAGTTGTGCTGAGCGGTTGGCACTCATGGTACCCGACGCTCTTGACTGAAAGTATCCAGATCCGGTTGATCCGTGGAAGAGACGAATTTGTTTCGGAAGTAAATGAGCGATCGCTTCGATTTCGTGGCCGCGACGGCTTGAGTTTGTTCGACGGTAAAAAATTTGTGAGGAAGGGCTTCGGAATGTTCCCGAGCGTGTCCTGGATTGGTCTTCATTCAGTCGCATCTCACTCACAGTCCACTCGACGACCTTTCCTGCTCGTCGAGGATAGCTCGGTTGGGCTGTGACTTGGACTTGGATTTTTTCAGGATCGGTTCCATGGTCATAGGCCGTGACGGTGAGGTTGGACCGAGGGATATCGGCTTTGGGTTCTGATTTGGTGCCTGGTTGATTCGGTCTTTCTGAGCTGAGAGCACTTTGCCACGACGTGGCGAACAGGGGGATTCCGAATCCCACTAGGATCATCGGTATCGAGCGTATGATTCTTCGCATCGGATGCTTGGCGGCATGATATGCGAATGCCGCAAACACCAGGAACGCGAAGCTACCCAATAGCAACCAGCCGGTCGGACTCATTTTCGCCGGACTGAGGCTGGAAATCGCAAATAATTCGCTGATTCGCTCCCAAAACATTGCCCCAACGAAAGGCACAGGAATGGCGGCAAGAAGTGTCATGATAGCGGTCTTGATATTCGGATGGGTTGTTGCTGCTGCGCCGATCACCAGTCCGAAAAGAATGATAAAGAAGACCTTTTCCGTGCTCGCCTGTAGAATGAAACCGATGGGAAGCGAATGGAACGAGAGATAGATGGTTTCAGTAAGGACGATTGGAGAAACAATCCAGACGAGTAGGAAAAGCAGCTTTGCTCCGACGATGTCTTGTGTGCGAATAGGTCGGGTGCGATAGAATGCTTGATGATTACCAAGGGGGTCCGCCATGACGGCAGGTACTAATACCGCGATGGCTCCCATGAGGAGGTAGAGTGCCACGGATCCAAACAAGGCGCTGCCTAATCCCTCGTCCTGGATCGGTTGGAGGTCGCTAAGAAGCCGAATGAATAGAAGAAGGATGATAAAGATGATGCCCCCGCGTTGCTGTAGGGAATCCTTCTTAAAGATGTGTCGAATGGTTCTCATTTAACTCAGGTCCGTGTTCAGTCGGAATGTCTTGGCGAGTGCAATGAAGATCTCTCGTAGGCTCATTGGGTTGGCTTGAGGTGTCTCGGCGCCGTGAAAGGTTGACTCGAATTTCTGATTGAATGTTGAAGCACGATACTCAGATTCGGTGAAGCGAATCACACGGCCGGACTGTTGTATATCCAGCCAGGTCTTTGGGAGATTGGCAGGGAGTTCATCGCATGGAAGGGTCGCTTCGATTCGTCGAAAACGTGCTGTGAGGGTATCCGTCGTCTCGTGTAGTGGGAGTTTTCCACGATCGATAATTGCGACGTCGTCGGCTAATCGTTCCACTTCCTCAATGTCGTGCGACGAAATGAAAACGGTCCAGCCTTCTTGCTCAGTGAGCTCGAGCAGGCCATGGATGAATTCGTCTCTTACGAGAGGGTCCAGACCGGAGAAGGGCTCGTCGAGCACGACAAGTTTGGGGCGATAGACTAGGCTCGATAACAGGGCGGCCTTCATTCGCATCCCACGAGATAGATCTCGGAGGCGTGTTTTTTGAGGAAGATCGAATTCTTGGTGCATTTTCGTTTCGAAAGCCCGGTCCCAACTCGGGTAGAGAGGGCGGCAGTAGTCGAAGTATTGACTGACTGTCATCCACATTGGGAGATCTTGGTTTTCGGATACGTAGCCAATCTGCTGAAAGGCTTCGGGTCCGAGTCGGGTTGAAGGGGAGCCCAGGACACTCACGGTCCCCTTGTCTGGTTGATGAAGGTTGAGCACACACTTGATAGTCGTCGTTTTCCCTGCTCCGTTCGGTCCTAAGAAGGCGGTGACGCGACCGGAGGGAATCTTCAGACTAAGTCCGTCGACAGCACGATTTCCGTTAAAATGTTTCTTCAGGTCTTGAATATCGATGATGGCGTTCATGCTAAATTAACCTAGGCAGACGTTTCGGGGGTGAGAGAGTGAAGGGCTTGGATGATGTCATCGGTGCTCAGGCCCAATTCGTTGGCATCTTTGAAGAGCTGTAGGATCGCTGGCTCGAGTTGCGCGAGTCGCTCCTCTTTGGACGGCTGTTGACTCACTGCGACGATCATGCCAATGCCGGGGCGACTGGCCAGAAGACCGCGATCTTTGAGATAGGCGACGACCTTGTGAGCCGTCGTCGGACTGATGTGAAGTTCTTGACTCATGGTGCGTACGGAGGGGAACCGGTCGCCGGGGCTAAGCTGTCCGGTCAGGATCGCTTTGCGGACGGCTTGGATGATCTGGTCGGAGACCGGTTCCCCATCTTTAAGGTTGATGATGAATGGCAGCATTGCTTGAACGGTTAACGTATCAGCTGTAACAGTTATGCTGTAACACATGATACAGTGCAAGTAGTTTTCTCAATTTTTCTTAGTTTAACGACACGCAGTCGTCCGGTTTGGCGTTACCAAAGCTTACTGCAGAAATCTGCACGAAACCGAATGGCCTTGGAGGAAGGGATGCTGTAGGTTTGTCTTTCAGCGTGAATAATTTGCATGGCACCAACCTTGTTTTCCTGATTGCGCTTGTGATCTATGTGGCGATCAGAAAGCACTTTATGACGGGGCTTCAGTACGCCGAGACTGAAGTGGACGCGATTGATCAGAAAGATCGTCTCTTGATTGGGGCGGTAGCACTGACTGTCATCGTGTTGCCGGTGCTCTATCTTTTGACGCCGCTCTTTTCTTTTGCCGACTACGAGGTGTCTCGAAATCTGAGGCTGGTTGGCGCGGTCGTGATCGCCTTTTCCTTAGTTTTATTTTGGCGATCTCATGTCGACTTAGGAATTAATTGGTCACCTTCGCTAGAAATTCGACGGGACCATGCATTGATAAACGAGGGCGTCTATGCTCGGATGCGGCATCCGATGTATGCTTCGATTTGGCTTTGGTGTCTTGGGCAGGGACTCATGTTGCCGAATTGGCTGATCGCCTGGGCGCCGCTTTTTTTCTTTTCGCTGATGTATATTTCACGAGTTCGCCGAGAGGAGGAACTCATGAGAGAGCGATTCGGTGCTGCGTATGACCGCTACATTGAAGCCACCGGCCGGATTTTTCCGAAAGCTAAGAAATGAATTCCAGTCAATTGAAATTCTTGGTCGCTATCATTTCGATTTCGCCTCTGGCGGCTGATCCATTTGATCAGGAAATCAAACCATTCATTGACCGGTACTGTCTGGACTGCCATGGCGGCGAGAAGGTGAAAGGAGAGATCGATTTTACCTTGATTCAACGCGATGTGGATTCCCATTTTGAATCATGGGAAAACGTCGTGGAACGACTCAAGGAGAAGGATATGCCACCTGAGGATGAGGCGCAACCGTCGCAGGAAGCGAAGGAACGAGTCTATCGTTGGTACGAGGAACGGTTTGTCCGTTCGGTTGAAGCGCAGCCGGGTTTTTTTCGGCCGCGGCGTCTCTCTGCGATTGAGTACCGCAACACCCTGGCTTCCCTTTTTGGCTTCGATTTACAGGTGAATATCATGGAGGCTGAGCAGACGGTCGTCGAAAAGTCACTCGTGATGAAGCTCCTTCCCGTGGATCCCCCGGGAGCGAGTGGCTTTACGAATGACACCTCCGGGAATCCTTTGACGACACTGATATGGAATCAGTATTCTTATCTTGTCGATTTCGCTCTCGAGAGTCTTTTTTCTCCCGAGTATCGAGAATCCTTAGAAGCGCTGACGGGACCGATCGGTCCAGAAGGTATTTCCGCCTCCCAGGCTCAAGGGTTGCTTCGCTCATTCGTTGATCGTGCGAACCGTCGACCAGGAATCGATAACTCGCGGTATCACCCGTTTTCGAATGAATTCTCAGTAGAAGAGCGAATTGATCAAGTAAAGACCGAAGTGAAAGCCGTTCTCATGTCTCCGGGGTTCTTGTACCGGGGCTTGCATATGCCGAAGAAAATCGGCAAGCAGCAAGCCGTTGATTCGTATGAATTGGCTGAGCGCCTTTCGTATTTTCTTTGGGGTGATATGCCCGATGAAGCCTTGCTGGCGGTGGCTCGATCTGGAGCGTTGAATTCTGATGATGAACTAGAACGGCAAGTCGGACGACTCTTGGCCTCGCCGAAGTCGTGGCATTTAGTGGATGATTTCGCCTGGCAATGGCTTGCCTTGGGCGATATGGAACAGGCCTCTCGGCAAGTACCCACTGTGGAGGCGATGAGAAGTCAGGTGCTCGATTTTATTCACTATCTCTTTGTCGAGGAGCGGCCATTGATGGAGTTGATCGATTCCGAGACTTCCTTTGTTAGTCCCCTCATAGCGAAGTACTACGGCAAAGATCGCCAACAGATGAAGCCGTATCGGAAACAAAAGGGAATCGAAATGGAAATTGTTCCGACCCAACGCATCAAGCTTGTGCATAGCCAGGAGAGGGGGGGGATCCTTTCGATGCCAGGCATCCTAGCGATGAATCGTGGTCCGGTGCTGCGCGGCATTTGGATGTTGGAACGGATTCTCGGCGAGCACCTACCGGAACCACCTCCGGACGTTGGTCAAGTACCGCCAAATCGAGGTGAGGAGCAATTGAGCTTTCGAGAACGCTTCGAAGCTCATCGGAGTCAAGCCACGTGTGCTGTTTGCCACGACAAGATTGATCCTTTGGGCTTCGCCACTCAGGGG